>Ga0007805_1000382_pt1 | contig 15800 bp, 12 predicted proteins | sample CryBogCBE24Aug09_FD_71231 | JGI IMG/M metagenome (GOLD analysis project Ga0007805, IMG submission 71231) | Freshwater microbial communities from Crystal Bog, Wisconsin, USA - CBE24Aug09 | ecosystem: Environmental > Aquatic > Freshwater > Lake | place: Crystal Bog, Wisconsin, USA | collected... | reverse complement strand
GTTACGGGTTTAAGAGCTCATTGACCAGCGCCACCAAGTCAGCCACCTTAAAGGGTTTTTTAATGTGGGCCGTGGCGCCGGGCACATCCAAGCTCTTCAGGCCAAATCGAGCCATCACGGCACCGGCGCTGCCAGAAGCGATCAAAACAGGCAAGTCGGGATGTGTTTCTCTGAGTTTGGCGACAAAATCAACGCCGTCCATTTTGGGCATGACCAAGTCGGAAATGACCAAATCAAACTTCGTTTCTTGGATGCTTTCCAAGGCCTCGATGCCATTGGCGGCCCCAGAAACTTGAAAGCCACTGAGCTCAAGCGCTTCCTCGATGCCTTCCCTCAGCAGGGTTTCGTCTTCCACCAGCAAAATATGTTTCATTTGGTAATCGTACCTTCAAACGCCAACTCTGCCATGATTCGCAGGTATCTGCACCCATTTTTTTAACGAATTGGGTCCAAATTCGTTAAACTTTCTCATCACAATCCTCACCAGCCGTTTGCATTTATGAACTCAACTCTGCTTTCTGTCGGTCTTTCATTGATCGCACTGAGCGCTTGCAGCAGCACAGAGCCCAGCTCAGCGCAAGCCAACGCTCAAACACCTCACCGTGAATGCGTGACCACCACGGGCAGTCGACTTTGCCAAAGAGAGTCTTTCAATGAGAAAGCAGCCACACCAGAAAACGCGGGTTCCGAACGAGACTTCCTGAACATCGGAGTCACGCCGGCCGGGGTAACGCCCAGAAAAGGGGCAGGCTCTTAAGCCCAAGCCACCTCACCAGGTCTGGGATCGGGGCCTGGTTTTAACCCTGTTTTTAGTGTTCGTGTGAATGCGCAGCCGATTCGGGGGTGCTGGTGGGAAAAACCATTTCCAGTTCGCCGGCTTTTTGAAATTTCAACTTCATCTTGAGGTTGTCACCCGGCTTGATGGGGGCTTTGACGCCCAGAATCATCAGATGATAAGAACCCGGTTTCAGTTCCACTGTTTTCCCGCTGGGCAGGTCAATGGCAGCCACTTCGTTCATTTTCATGACATCGCCTTGCATGCCCATGAAGTGCAACTGCACTTGATTGGCCATGCCCGTGCTGGCCGACAAGAGTTTGTCGTCGGCCCCGTTGTTGGTGATTTTTAAATAGCCCGCCGAGTTAATTTGCCCCTGCACCGTGGGCTTGACATAAGCCCCTTGAATAGAGAGCGCGCCAAACTGCGCCTGCTGTGCAGAAACGGGGTTAACCGCCAAAACAAGGCCCCAAAAAACCAGAGCGGGCCCTGCAAAACGACGGCCTAAAGAAAAAAGACTTTTCATTCGCATCCTCTTCAATCCGGCGGATTGTAGCGAGACGCTTTGCTTTTTCAGGCCAGCAAATTGAACAAGTTGCCGATTTGGGTGTCGCTTGAAGCGTGGGTGCTGGAATTCGTATTGGAGGAATAGCCCACCGAAGAAGTTCCACCCGATTCAATCGCGCTGATGATGGATTGCCAAGTGGTCGCCGAGCTGGGCGTTCCCGACGTGCTGGTGATGCCTTGGTTAGCGTCAGGGACTGCGGCGTTGGGTGAGCTTGCAGCGCTTATGCCCGTGTTGCCCAAGGCACCAGAGACAAAACTTTTTTCACTGGCAAGGGCAGCGTCTTCAATGGTTTTGATCTGCGCGGCCCAAGCACTGCCTGCCGAACTGACGCTGAGGCTGCTGGTCATCGCGCGTTCAGGCGAAGAGATTCAACAAAGTGCCTACCCCAGAGACACCGCCAGTGCTTAAGCCCACCAAACCTTGAACGGTCTTTTGCAGGGCCGAGGCTTCGTCATTCTTCTTGGGAGCTACGGGCGCTTCTGGCAAGGTAAATGCCGTCTTAGGGGCCGTTGCTTTGGACTTGCCAGCGCCTTGCGTTTGACCCAGCATGCTCCAGGCATTGGAGGCCGAATTGATGCTATTGATGCTCATGAAGTTTCCTTTTTTCAGGCCCGTCACGGGAAGTGATTGGCCGGTGAGCGATACAAAGCACTTTTCAGGCCAAGAGAAAAGCGGCAAGGGTTTGCCCCTTCCGTGCAGAGCCCCTAGAATTTGTAACACCCATGAGCTCCCCGCCCCTGCCCGCCCATCTGCCGCCAACGCCCCCAGCCGATTGGGCGCTGCAAGAAGCCTTGGCGCTCCATCAACAAGGTCAATGGGAGCCGGCGGCCCTGGCTTACCAAGCCATTTTGGCCAATGACCCGTTTCACTACAACGCTTTGCAGCTTTTGGGCACGTTGTGCGCGCAAATTGGGCAATTCACACCCGCCGTGACTTTGTTCGAGAAAGCCTTGGAAATTGACACGCAAAATCCAACGGTCTGGAACAACTTGGGCAATGCTCTGAATGCACTGGGACAATCAACGGCCGCGCTGTCCCGCTATGACCAAGCCATCGCTTTGGCCCCCGAGGTGCCTGACTTTTATTTCAACCGCGGCAACGCCCACAAAGACCTATCGCACTGGGAAGCCGCTCTACTCGACTACGCCGAGGCCCTCAGAAGGAATCCCGAATACGCACAGGCGTACAACAACCAGGGCATCATTTTTAAGCAACTTGGGCGGCTGCCTGAGGCTCAAAAAAGCCACGAGTCGGCCTTGAAAAGGCATCCCCAATGGGCAGAGGCTCACAACAACTTGGGAAACGTCCTGAAAGAGGTGGGGCAGTTGAACGAGGCCTTGCGCCACTACGACCAGGCCTTGGCGCTGCAACCTGCCTACGCCAATGCGCACTACAACCGGGGCTTGGTGCTGAGCGAGCTCAAGCGCCTTGAAGAAGCCAAAGAGGCCTACGAGCAGGCCATTCGATGGGGCCCGTCGCACGCCGACAGCCATTACAACCTGGGCAAGCTACGCCAAGATCAAGCTGATCTGGAAGCCGCTTTGGCTTGCTACGACCGTGCCCTGCTTTGTCGGCCAGATTTCAGCGAGGCGCACAACAACCGCGGCAACGTGCTGCAATTGCTCAAACAATGGCCAGCGGCTTTGGACGCTTACAAGAAAGCCATTGAGTTGCAGCCCACATGGCCACAAGCGCATTACAACGCCGGCGTGGTTTTTCAAGAAATGCAGCAATGGCCCCAAGCCATCGCTTGCTTTGAACACGCCTTGGCCTTGGACGCCGACTACCCGGAGGCCTATTACAACCTCGGCGTGGTGCGACAAGAGCAAAAGCAATTGCCACAGGCGTTGGCGCTTTACGAACGTGCCCTTGCCCTTAGGCCCGATTACGCGTACCTCAGCGGCATCCGTTTGTACGCCCAGTTAAATGTGGGTGATTGGACTGACTTTGAGGCCCGTCGCTTGGCTTTGGACCAAGCGGTGAGCGCAGGCCGCCAAGCATCGCCGCCTTTTTCTTACCAGCCACTGAGCGACTCACCGGCCCTGCAAAAACAATGTGCGCAAACTTGGGTGGCGGATAAATACCCAGCCAATCCAATGCTGGGGCCGATCACGAAGCAGGCCGCTGCGGCCCAGACGACGTTTCCAGAAAATTCGGCGGCAAAACGCCGCATCAAAGTGGGGTATTTTTCGCCCGACTTTCGCGAACATGCGGTGTCATTTTTGACCGCAGAGTGGTTTGAGTTGCACGACCGCGAACAGTTTGAGACCTTTGCTTTTTCTTTGTCGCCCCCGCCGCGGGATGTCGACGGCAATGAGGGCGACCCGATGCGAACAAGGCTGCAAAAAGCCTTCGATCATTTTTTTGACGTGGACACCTTGAGCGACCTCGACATTGCCCGCCAAGCGCGGGCCTTGGGCCTGGACGTGGCGGTGGATTTGTGCGGCTTCACAGGCCAACACCGCATGGGGGTTTTTGCCGCGCGGGCGGCGCCGCTCCAAATCAGTTACATCGGCTACCTTGGCACGACCGGCGCGCCGTACATGGATTATTTGGTCGCCGACGAGGTCTTGGTGCCCCCGCATGAGGCCGTGCATTACACCGAAAAAATACTGTATTTGCCTTGCTACCAAGTGAACGACCGGCAACGACCCCACGTGCAAGGCGCCGTTGATCCCCTGGAATCAAGCAGCGACACCCCACCCGGCGAATTTGCCGCTCTGCGCTTAAAAGGCCTGCGCCAAGCGAATGGTTTGCCTGAAACTGGTTTTGTGTTTTGTTGCTTCAACAACGCCTACAAAATCAACCCCGAGGTGTTTGAAGATTGGATGGCCATTTTGCGTGGCGTTCCGAACAGTGTGCTGTGGTTGTTGGCAGACGACCCTGAGGCCCCAGCAGAATGCCAAGTGCAATGGCGCCAACACGCCGAACAACGCGGCGTCGCACCGTCGCGGTTGGTGTTTGCACCCCGCACCAATCGCCCGCTTTATTTGGCCCGTTACACCCTGGCCGATTTATTTTTGGACACGCGCCCCTACAACGCCGGCACCACCGCCAGCGATGCGCTGTGGGCCGGCTTGCCGGTGCTGACCTGTCCTGGCCGCAGCTTCAGCAGCCGCATGGCCGCCAGCTTGTTAACCGCGCTGGACAGCCCTGAACTGATCGCCAGCGACCGCCAAGACTATGTGAGCAAAGCCATTCAGTGGGGTCTCCATGGCACGAAAGCATTGAAAGCCAGCCTGAACGACCGTCGCTCAAAAGCCCCCTTGTTCGATACCCCTCGTTTTGCCCGAGCTTGGGAAGCGGCCCTGTTGAACCTCTTGGGTTGAATCGTCAGCCTTCTGCCCGGTTCAGACCGGCTTTAAAAAAAAGCCCTTCTGCTTCTAGAGCCATCCCCTCTAAGCCTCTAATGCCAACAAAGCCGCTTTGTTTTGAAGGCCACCGGCATAACCCGTCAGTCGGCCATTGGCACCTATTACGCGGTGACAAGGGACGATGATGGCCACCGGATTGCGGCCATTGGCCGCGCCAACGGCACGCACGGCGCTTGGATTTCCCATGGCTTGCGCCTGCTGGCCATACGTCCAAGTCTTGCCCCAAGGGATTTGCTGCAATGCCGCCCAAGCGGCTTTTTGAAATGGGGTGCCTTGCAGGTTCAAGGGCACACTAAAAACCCGTCTTTTCCCGTTGAAAAATTCATGCAGCTCTTCTTGTGCCTGCTGCAAAACAGCGTGCTTGACGGTGGGGCGGGGCAAACCTTGGGTGTTGGCTGATGGAGTCTTCTGGGTGCCTAAAAAACAAACTTCCGTCAACCCGAGGTCGTCGGCGCCCAAGCGCAACTCGCCCAAGGGAGACGACCAAGTGACGAACGTGCTGACCATGGCAGGGCCTCAGGCCTTTTTGGCTCGGCCCAAGTCAACCCCGAGTTGGCGCAACTTGCGGTAAAGGTGCGTGCGCTCCAATCCGGTCTTGTCGGCAACGCGTGTCATGGAGCCGTGCTCTTTATCCAGGTGGTATTCGAAGTACGCTTTTTCGAAACTGTCTCGCGCCTCGCGCAAAGGCAACTCAAAATGCGCCCAGGTGGGGGGGGAAGGGGGCGTGGGCGTGGACGCTTGAAAGGCGGCATCTTCGACCAAAGCGGCGGCTGAAGGGGTGCCGTCCCCCAAGGGCGGTGCGGACTCACCCGCCCAAGCTGACGTCCCTTGACTCGAAGCCGAAGCCAAAGCAGGTGAAGTGCCCACGGAGGCGGAAGAGGCCGCTTTTCGCAATTGGCCACGGGCCAGTCCTTGCTCCACGGCCTTCAACAATTTCTGCAACGTGATGGGTTTTTCAAGGAAAGAAAATGCACCGATGCGGGTGGCTTCAACAGCCGTTTCGATGGTGGCGTGACCGCTCATCATGATCACGGGCAGGGTCAGGGTGGCGCTGGCCGCCCACTCCTTAAGCAGGGAAACACCGTCGGTATCGGGCATCCAAATATCCAACAGAACCAAATCGAATTCCGTCTTTTGACGCGCTTCACGCGCTTGCGCGGCATTTTCTGCGAGCTCCACTTGATGACCTTCGTCATTCAAGATTTCAGAGAGCAGGTCTCGGATACCCAGTTCGTCGTCCACCACCAAAATATTGGCCATTGTTGCGTTTACTCTTTGTCAGGTCGTCAGGAGGCTGGGGGTTCAAGGGGCTGTTCTGGCTTAAATGATAGCGAGACTTTGGCTCCCTTGACGGCGCTGTCTTCGACCACGTTCGACAAATCAATGCGCGCGCCGTGGTCGTCAACAATTTTTTTAACCACCGCCAAACCCAAGCCGGTGCCTTTGGATTTGGTGGTCACATAAGGCTCAAAGGCCCGCTTCAAAATGGTTTCTGCAAAACCGGCGCCGTGGTCTCGAACCACCAAGCGCACGCGCTGAGACGATTCGCTCCACTGGGTGCTGATTTCCACCCCCGGCGCCGTTTTATCAGCCGAGTCGCCGGCCTCACTCGCCACGCGGGTGTCTTGGGCGTCTTGCGCGTTTTGCAGCAAGTTGTGAATGACTTGCCGCAGCTGCTGGGCATCGCCCAAGATGGGCGGGCAGCGGGCGTCTAAGCGCACCTGCAACCCCCCGAGGGCATCAGCCTGCGACGGGTCAGCGCCATAAAGCTGAACCACGTCGGTGACCAAGTCATTCAGGTTCAAAGATTCCAGCTGCGCGGCGGGCAAGCGGGCGTAATCTCGGAATTCGTTCACCAATCGCTTCATGGCGTCGACTTGATCGACGATGGTTTTGACCGACTTGGTGAGGACCGCTTGTTCAGCGGCGGGCACTTTGCCAGAAAGCTTCATGGCCAAGCGTTCTGCCGAGAGCTGGATGGGCGTTAAGGGGTTTTTAATTTCATGGGCCAAGCGCCGGGCGACTTCGCCCCAGGCCTGTGCCCGTTGTGCGGAAACGATCTCGGTGATGTCGTCAAACACCAACAATTGGGCTTGACCGGGCAGAGCGGCCGCCCGGGTCACCAAGGTCAGGTGTTGGGGCTCCCCCTGCACCGAGCCACTCAGGTTGCCGCCCAGATTCAACTCAAAGGACTGTTGCCAAGGGTCGGTGCCATGGGGTTGAACCGGGTCACTTAAAACGGCCTTGAGTTGGGCGTCCACTCGTTCAGCAAAGGAACCCAGGTTGGGAATCTGGTCCAAGGTTTTGCCCAGGTAAGGGGTCAAAGGCACTCGCAAAATGGCCATGGCCCCAGGATTCGCGGACAGCAGATGGCCGTGTTCATCGAACACCATCACGCCGGCGGTCAGGTTGTCGAGGATGGTTTGCAAGTTGGCACGCGCGGTGCTGACCTCGTTCATGGTTTGATCAACCGTGGCTCGGGCCTCAAAAAGCTGCTGGGTCATGTCGGCAAAAGCCCGGGTCAAGCCCCCCAACTCGTCTTTGTTGCTCAAAGCCGCTTTGGGGCTGAGGTTGCCCAGCGTCACCTCACGCACGCCTTCAGCCAAGACCAAAAGGGGCCGCGCCAATTGGTTGCCAAACACCACCGCCAAAATAATGGAGCCCAACACGGCCAAGAAAAGGCTCAGGGTTAAGGTGGCGATGTACATGCGCTGCAGGCCCACGCGCCCCAAAGCGCGCTCTTGGTACTCCCGGTTGGCCACTTCGACGGCCAAAGCATTGGCCACCAAAGCCCGCGGCATGGCCACGGTCAATTGCAAAATGCGGGGCTCCGCAAACAAGCCCATGTGCGCCGCAGGCACCAAGGCATAGGCGCGAATGTGCGCCCCAGCGCCCGGCTCTGCGCTGTTGCCGGCACCGGCCTCCAGTTCGTCCAAACCCTCCACCAACGCCACGGCGGGCTCCGTCTTCAAGCGCCTGAGCACATTCGCAGAAGGCCGCTCTGGGCTGAGCTGAAAACGCGAAGCGCCTGCGCTGGCCATTGGTTTTCCGCCACTCGACCAAGCCACCACATCGTCAGCGCCCAGCTGCTCGCGCAGGCGGTCGACGACGATGGGCAAAGCGTTGGCGTCCAGATCGCGCATCGACTCGGCGGCGACTTGGGTCTTTTTGGCCCAGTCGCTTGACAAGGTGTCGAGTGAGGCGCGTCCCAGACTGACGCCCGCCGACAAGGCACTTTCGACTTTCACATCGAACCAGCTTTCAATCGAGCGGGAGACGAATTGGTAAGACACGCCATAAATCAGCAGGCCCGGCACAAAGCCGACAAAAGCAAAAATGGCCGCCAATTTCACCAACAACTGACTGCCGTATCGCCCTTGCTTGAGCCGCCAGTACAAACGCAAACCAGCGCCCACGATGACCGTCAACAGCAAACCCGCCACCACCAAGTTGAGCGCAAACAGCCGCACATAGTTGCGCTCGTAAAGCTCTCGGTTGTTGGTGGCCTGGGTCAATAAGAACAGCAGCACCAAGCCCAAAATCACCGCCACTGCCGCACCCAGCACCAACAAGATACGAACGGCGCGTGAACTCCAAGTCTGCCAAACGGCGACGTTCAAAGTGGCGGGCGAGCTCAACGCAGCGACTCCGGTGTCAGCAACAAGGTTTGGTTGGCCGACAAATTCCAGTCTGCGCGGTCGCTGACGCCAAATTGAAAGGGCCTGGGCAGTTGAGAGACATCCAACTTGAAGCTGAAATTTAATTCCTCTTTGCCGTCCGCGGCCACGTCCTTTGAGGGCCCTATTTTCCAATTGGCGATGCGCCGGACCGAGGCCAGTGCCGCGTCCAAATCGTCAAAACTTTGCCCCAAGGTCACCCCGAGGCCGGAGTAGTTGATGGGCGTGTTGCTCACTTGCAAGCGCCAACGACGCGTCAGCGGTTGAAACGCGAGGCGGTAATAGCGGTGGGCAGCACTGACCTGTTTGTCGTACCAATACCAACGCTTTTTCAAGACGTTGGCCTCGGCCACAAAATACAGCGGAATGCCCTTCTCGGCCGCTTCCATGACCAACGGCGGCAACTCCAAACGCAAGGTGGCCGACAGCAGGATTTGATCGTCGCCTCGCTCTAAGCGAACCTCGTTGATTTCAATGCCCGCACCCGATGAGGCGGCAGCTGAAGTGGCGGCCGCGGGCGCGCTGTTTGCGTTAGAGGCATTAGAGGCGTTAGATGGGTTAGCAGCACCAGAGGCATTTGTGGCATTGGGGGCAGGCGCGTCGGCAGCCCAAGCGGTTCCGGGTCCGGGTCCAGTGATAAGGCCCCCCATCAAAGCCAGCGTTGCCATGAAAGCCAGCCACCCGAACAGCCCTTGACGCAGGACTTTCACGGCTTCAACTTTGCCGGCTTTTTTGCAGCAGGGCATAGAAAAATCCATCGTGGTCAATTGCCTCATCTTGGCTTGAATTATCGGTGGATTTGAGGGGATTCCAAGCGGCAACCGGCAGCAAATGCCCTGGCGACTCGGCAAGGCGGGCCTCTGGATGGTGGCGCAAAAAGGCCGCCACTTGGTCTTGGCCTTCGGCTTTAAAAACCGAGCAGGTGCAATAAAGCAATTGGCCGCCGGGTTTGACCAAAGGCCACAACACCGACAACAAGCCCGCCTGGATGACCGCCAATTGGTTCACATCGCTTTCGCGGCGCAGCCAACGTACATCGGGATGCCTGCGCACAATGCCCGAGGCCGTGCAGGGGGCGTCGAGCAAAATGCCGTCGTACAGCGTTTTCGGGGTTTTCGGGCCCCACCATTGAACGGGCGCTTGGGCGTCGGCCACCAGCACTTGGGCCGTGACGGTCGATGAATTCAGGTTCAAGCGACGCAAGGTGTCATCGATGCGGGTGCACCGCTCGGCATCGATGTCCATCGCCACGACATCGGCCGCGGTGCCGCTGGCTTGCAACAGCTCGAGCAAGTGGGCGGTCTTGCCGCCGGGTGCTGCGCAAGCATCGAGCAACTTCAAACGCTCGCCGGTCGGCGCGCTGAGGCCTTGCAAGAGCAGGGGGGCCGCGAGTTGCGCACCGGCATCTTGCACCGAAACGGCCCCGCTAGAAAAACCGGGCAATGCATCCACGTGGCAAGGTTGGCGCAACATCAAAGCCTGTTCGCCGACCCGCACCGAGGACTTGCCCGCTGACACCAACAAGTCTTGGTAATCACGCCAGCCGTGCTGACCCGTGTTGACGCGCAGGGTCATGCTGGCACGGCCCGCGTTGGTCTGCAAAATGCCTTGCCAGTGTTGGGGATGGTCTTTGCGCAAACGGTCAATCCACCAGCGCGGGTGATTCCAACGCGCCACGGGCTCTTGCGCGACGCTTTGCATCAACTCGTTCTCTTCCCTCAAAAAACGGCGCAAACACGCATTGACAAACGAGGCTTGCCCCCGGGTGGCACTTTGGCGCTTGGCCGCTTCGACGGTTTGGTCCACCAAGGTAAAGGGTTCGTAAGGCGCCTGCTCAGCGTCCAGCGCCAAAGCCAGGGCAGTGCACAACAAGGCATCGACGGGCGGCGGCGGGTTGCGGGGGGCGAGTTTGCGGCGCAAGGCCTCGGCCTGACCCAGCACGCGGAGCACATGAAAAAGCAAGGACTGAACCCCTGGCCGCAAGGCAGCCGGCACGTTCGTCAAGGCACGCGTGGCGGAAGCGCCGCCGCGAACCGCTTGCAACACCTGGGCGGTGAGTTGCAATTGCTGCCAGAGGGGGACCGATGGGGTCGGTGCGGAAGTCACACTCAAATTCACACTCATTTGGGGTCGTTTTGCACCCATTCCATCGGAACGGCAGGTTGGTAATTCAAAAGTTTCGCCAATAAAAGGGCTGGAAATTGGCCGATGGCTTGGTTGTATTGCGCCACCGCTTGGTTGAAGGCCGCTACCGCCAGCTGGTCTTGTTGCAACAAAGCCACCAAGGCCTGGGGGGGCGTGCCAATCACGTTGACATCTTCCATTTTGGCCTTGACTTCGGTCCAAGCGGCACTGAGTGCGCGCATCAGATCGGGGTCCAGCGGTTTGAGTTTGGCGGCTTGCAAGGCCTTTTTAAAGGGCTCTAAATCCATGCTCACCGGACGCGCCCATGCGTCCAACAGCAAGACGGAGGCCGAGGCGTGCACCTCCATCCAAGCCAGGTGCATGAACCATTGCGACTCCAACAAACCAAAAGCCTGGCGGGCTGCCGCGCGCAGGCGCACGATGCGGTTATTGGCACCCAAGACCCAGCACAACAAGCCAACCAAGGTCAGCCAAACCCACCAGGGCTGGTCCCAAATGGCGAAGCTGCCCACCCGATCCACTGTGTCGGCCGCATCCCCTGCCTCTACGGTGTCTGGCCCCACGGCCACGGCTTGCGCGTCCATCGACTGGTTCTCCAAAAAAATGTCCCCGCCGATCGTACGACATTCGCACGACACGGCGGGGAGGGATCAGGCAGACTGAACCGAATTACTCGGCTGCAGCCCCTTCGCTGGCTTCACGGGCTTCTTGATCGGAAGCCAGGTCGGCGGCTTCGGCTTCGGCAATGGCACGGCGCTCGGCGTCGTCCATCAAGTCCTTGGCCTTGCGGGCTTGGTGATAAGCCATGCCCGTGCCGGCTGGGATCAAGCGGCCGACAATGACGTTTTCCTTCAAGCCACGCAACTCGTCGCGTTTGCCCATGATGGCCGCTTCGGTCAAGACGCGGGTGGTTTCCTGGAAGGAAGCCGCCGAGATGAACGAATCGGTCGACAACGAGGCCTTGGTAATGCCCAATAACAAGTTGGTATACGTGGCGGGCACTTTGCCGTCGCGCAACAAGGCTTCGTTGGTGTTCAAGATCTCGGAGCGCTCGACTTGTTCGCCGCCGATGTAGTTCGAATCGCCGGCGTTTTCGACGACGACGCGACGCAACATCTGACGCACGATCACTTCGATGTGCTTGTCATTGATCTTCACACCTTGCAAACGGTAAACGTCTTGCACTTCATCCACGATGTAGCGCGAGAGTTCTTCGATGCCCAGCAAGCGCAGGATGTCTTGTGGGTCGGCGGGGCCGTCCACAATCGATTCGCCCTTGTTGACCACTTGGCCTTCGTGCACCAAGATGTTCTTTTCCTTGGGCACGAGTTCTTCCCAGATCTTGCCTTCGGGGTCGGTGATTTGCAGACGCACCTTGCCTTTGGTTTCTTTACCGAAGGACACGGTACCGGTCATCTCGGCCAAGGTGCCCTTGTCTTTGGGCGTACGGGCTTCGAACAGCTCGGCCACACGGGGCAAACCGCCCGTAATGTCGCGGGTCTTTTGGCCTTCGATTGGAATGCGAGCCAGCACTTCGCCAGGGCCCACATCTTGACCGTCGCGCACTTGGATCAGCGCGCCGACTTGGAAGCCAATCGTCACCGCGTGGTCGGTGCCAGGAATCTTGACCTCGGCGCCAGAGGCGTCGATCAATTTCACTTGCGGACGGACCACCTTGGCAGAACCCCGACGCTTCGGATCGATCACCACCAAGGTCGACAAGCCCGTGACTTCGTCGACCTGCTTGGCAACCGTCAGACCTTCTTCGACATTTTCGAACTTCACCTGACCGGCGAATTCGGTAATGATCGGACGGGTCAACGGATCCCAGTTGGCCAAAATGGTGCCGGCCTTGATGGTTTGATCGGCCTTGACCGCCAAGATCGCACCGTAAGGCACTTTGTGGCGTTCGCGCTCACGGCCGTGTTCGTCTTGAATGACGATTTCGCCCGAGCGGGAAATGACCACCAACTCACCCTTGGTGTTGCTGACGTAGCGCATGGTGGCATTGAAGCCAATCACGCCATTCGACTTGGCTTCCACGCTCGAGGCGATGGCGGCGCGTGAAGCGGCACCCCCAATGTGGAAGGTCCGCATGGTCAGCTGGGTACCAGGTTCGCCGATGGACTGCGCTGCGATCACACCCACGGCTTCGCCGAGGTTGATCAGACCGCCACGACCCAAGTCGCGGCCGTAGCACATGGCGCACAAACCAAAGCGGGTGTCGCAGTTCAACGCGGTGCGCACGCGCACTTCGTCGACACCAGCGGCTTCCAACTCTTCGATCAGGTCTTCGTCCAGCATCTGACCGGCCTTGGCCAGCACCGAGCGGTTTTCAGGGTGCAAGATGTCGTCGGCGGAGGTGCGGCCCAAGATGCGGTCGCGCAGCGATTCAATGACTTCACCGCCTTCAACAATGGCGCGCATCAGCGAGCCGTTGCCGGTGCCGCAATCTTGCTCGGTGACGACCAAATCTTGCGTCACATCGACCAAACGGCGGGTCAGGTAACCCGAGTTGGCGGTCTTCAAAGCCGTGTCGGCCAAGCCCTTACGAGCCCCGTGGGTCGAAATAAAGTACTGCAACACATTCAGACCTTCACGGAAGTTCGCCGTGATGGGGGTCTCAATGATGGAGCCGTCGGGCTTGGCCATCAGGCCACGCATACCGGCCAACTGACGGATCTGAGCGGCAGAGCCGCGAGCGCCCGAGTCGGCCATCATGTAGATGGAGTTGAAAGACTCTTGGTCTACTTCGTTGCCATGGCGGTCGATGGTCTTTTGCTTGGCCAGTTGGGCCATCATCACCTTCGAGACTTCGTCACCGGCCTTGCCCCAAATGTCCACCACCTTGTTGTAGCGTTCACCCGAAGTCACCAAACCCGACACATATTGCTGTTGAATTTCTTTGACTTCTTTTTCGGCGCGTTCGATGATTTCGGGCTTCTCGGTGGGCACCAACATGTCGTCGATGCAAATCGAGATGCCGGCCTTGGTCGCCAAACGGAAACCGTTTTGCAGCAGTTTGTCGGCAAAGACCACGGTTTCTTTCAAACCGCACTTGCGGAAGGAGACGTTGATCAGCTTCGAAATCTCTTTCTTCTTCAGCGCCTTGTTCATGTTGGAGAAAGGCAAGCCCTTGGGCAAGATTTCTGACAACAGTGCACGGCCGGCCGTGGTTTCCACCAGGCTGGTGTGGGGCGTGAATTCGCCCGTCACCTTGTTCTTGACCCATTCTGTAATGCGCACGGTCACGCGGGCCGTCAAGTCGACTTGGCCAGCGTCAAAAGCACGTTGCACTTCAGGCACGTCGGAGAACACCAAACCTTCGCCCTTGGCATTGATGCGGTCGCGGGTCGTGTAGTACAGACCCAGCACCACGTCTTGCGATGGCACGATGGAAGGTTCGCCCGAAGCGGGGAACAAGATGTTGTTGGAGGCCAACATCAAGGTGCGGGCTTCCATTTGGGCTTCGACGGACAAGGGCACGTGAACGGCCATTTGGTCACCGTCAAAGTCGGCGTTGAAGGCCGCGCAAACCAAGGGGTGCAGCTGAATGGCCTTGCCTTCGATCAAGATGGGCTCAAAGGCCTGGATGCCCAAACGGTGCAGCGTGGGCGCACGGTTCAGCATGACCGGGTGTTCTTTGATGACCTCTTCCAAAATGTCCCACACCACGGGGGTGCCCATTTCAACTTCCTTCTTGGCGGCCTTGATGGTGGTCGCGATGCCCATGGATTCGAGGCGCGAGAAGATGAAAGGTTTGAACAATTCGAGCGCCATCAGCTTGGGCAAACCGCACTGATGCAACTTGAGGGTCGGGCCCACGGTAATGACCGAGCGACCGGAGTAGTCGACACGTTTGCCCAGCAAGTTTTGACGGAAACGACCGCTCTTGCCTTTGATCATGTCGGCCAACGACTTGAGGGCACGCTTGTTGGCGCCCGTCATGGCCTTGCCACGGCGGCCGTTGTCCAGCAAGCTGTCGACGGCTTCTTGCAACATGCGCTTTTCATTGCGGGCAATGATTTCAGGCGCTTTCAGTTCCAACAAGCGGCGCAAACGGCTGTTGCGGTTGATGACGCGGCGGTACAGGTCGTTCAAATCCGACGTGGCGAAGCGGCCACCGTCCAGCGGCACCAAAGGACGCAAGTCCGGTGGCAACACGGGCAGCACTTCGAGCACCATCCAACCGGGCTTGATGCCCGACTTCTTGAAGGCTTCCAAGACCTTGAGGCGCTTGGCGTTCTTCTTGATTTTGACTTCGGAACCGGTCAAGTCGCCCCGCAGGCGCTCGATTTCGGATTCGATGTCGATGGCTTCGAGCAGGTCTTTGATGCCTTCTGCGCCCATCTTGGCGACGAACTCATCACCGAACTCTTTTTGCTTTGCGTCGAACTCGTCTTCGGACATGATGCTGAACTTCTTCAGCGGGGTCATGCCGGGGTCGGTCACCACATAGGCTTCAAAGTACAGCACGCGTTCGATGTCGCGCAGGGTCATGTCGAGCACCAAGCCCAAGCGCGAAGGCAGGGACTTCAGGAACCAGATGTGGGCGCAAGGCGCGGCCAAATCGATGTGGCCCATGCGCTCGCGACGCACCTTGGTTTGGGTCACTTCAACGCCGCATTTTTCGCAAATCACGCCACGGTGTTTCAGGCGTTTGTACTTGCCGCACAAGCATTCATAGTCTTTGATGGGGCCAAAGATCTTGGCGCAAAAAAGACCATCGCGCTCGGGCTTGAAGGTGCGGTAGTTGATGGTTTCAGGTTTTTTCACCTCACCAAAAGACCACGAACGGATCTTTTCAGGAGAGGCCATGCCGATTTTGATGGCATCAAAGTGCTCATCCGGCGTGAATTGCTTGAACAGGTCGAGTAGGGATTTCATAAAACTCTATCCTTTTCTTGCTTAAGAACGTTCGAGTTCAATGTCGAGACCCAAGGAACGGATTTCCTTGACCAACACATTGAACGATTCCGGCATCCCGGCTTCGATGGCGTGTTCGCCCTTGACAATGCTTTCGTACACCTTGGTACGGCCTTGCACGTCGTCGGACTTGACGGTGAGCATTTCCTGCAACACGTAAGAGGCGCCATAAGCTTCCAGCGCCCAGACTTCCATTTCCCCGAAACGCTGACCACCGAACTGGGCCTTGCCGCCCAGCGGTTGTTGCGTGACCAAGGAGTAAGGACCGGTGGAGCGAGCGTGCATCTTGTCGTCGACCAAATGGTGCAGTTTCAAGAAGTGCATGTACCCAATGG
>Ga0007805_1000381_pt1 | contig 15827 bp, 16 predicted proteins | sample CryBogCBE24Aug09_FD_71231 | JGI IMG/M metagenome (GOLD analysis project Ga0007805, IMG submission 71231) | Freshwater microbial communities from Crystal Bog, Wisconsin, USA - CBE24Aug09 | ecosystem: Environmental > Aquatic > Freshwater > Lake | place: Crystal Bog, Wisconsin, USA | collected... | reverse complement strand
TTGCTCTTCTTTCCTTCAGTAGTTCTTCCCTTCTAGCCAATGCTTGTTTTGTTGCAATATCCCCAATCGTTGCGTTGATCCTTGTGTACAAATCTTTTAATTCGTTAGGAACAGAGTAAACCATAAAATTGCTAAGATCAGATGAAATCTTCTCCATTTGCAATTCTGCAATTGTGATTTGGATAGCCAATGCTTGACCTTCCTCGTCATCAACGTGCAACGATAACTCTTGCTTTTCCTTAACATAATTCTTTAGGCCGTTGTAGGCTTGAAAGAACTTTGTTAAAGAATCTGCTACTTGTTTGTAGATCAGATTCTCATCAAACTCAGGCGGTGGTTGCTTCTTTTTCTTTTTAACTATTGGCGCTTGGACTTCTTCTTTTGGCTTTTCTTTTTCACCAAATAAAGCGCCTAAGAACCCAAGTAACCCTTTGGCTTTCTTTTGTACTGTCTTAACGTCTTTGACAACTCCATCAACTTCATGGGCAATGTCAGTAACGATTTGCCGACCTTCTTTATAGAGTTCACAGGATTCCTTTATTATCTTGACGGCACTTGAAGCTAAAGCAACAAACGCAAGTGGCATTTACATACCAAACAACTTGTGAAAAAAGGTTGCTGCAACACCAGGCCCCATCAACACACAAGCAATTACCGCATAAAGCAAGTATTCAATTTTTGTCATTCGTTTATCGCCCTTGGACAAAGCATTCTGAATGCCTTCGTAACGTTCAGCGCAAACTTGCTCATGAACAGATAAACGATGTTCTGTCATTGTGATCATCTTTTCATCCATTTTAGGTTTTCATTATGAAAGCCAATGCGTAGTACAAAGGCAAGTTAGTGCCAACGTTAGATGTTACTGAGCTTGTAAATCCACCAGTATTTCCAACTGCGTAGGTGTTACCTGCACCGACAACAAAAGAATCCAACAAGTTAGGAGTTCCGTTGCTACCGTTACAAATAACATATCCTGAAGGAATAGCTGCAATTGAGCCACTCCACATAATGATTGATCCTGATGGCACAGGATTAGCCACAGGTGCGCTATTCACAATCCCATAAAGGTTGTCATAGGTCGCAATTTGATTGTTGCTTGAATCGGTCAAAACAAACTTGTAATTTGATCCGCTAGTCAACCAAATCTCTTGCGGTGGTCTACCATCAGCACCTAAAACAATAGGATTGGTGTTAGCAATCGTACCTGCGTTGGTTGTATAAGTTGCCAAGGCGGTTGATGTACCAGCTTGGTATGTGTAAATAAATCCACCCGACAATGGCACAGATGGGCCAGTTGACGTAAAGAACTGGAAACCATTACCGATTGGTGCTAATAAAACGCTCATTGTTGACCTCTGTTTTGTATATTAGCCAAATCAGCTAATGTATTGGCGGTTGCTGGATTGAATCGAATTCGATTAGCAGCATTTACAACAGGTTGTCCAAAACGACCTGCTTGGTACAGACCTTCACCAACTAATCTAGGTGTTTGCAAAGGAATGGCTGCTAGTGCTGCAGGATTTACCATAGCACCATACAGACCAGTTGCTCCTTCAAGAGTTCCTGCCATACCTCTAGCGGTTGGTGAACTTAATGCTTGTCCATACAAAGCGCTAATAAATGGTTTTGCACCTTTTTGTGCTTCAAGTTCTTGAGCCAAACTCATACGTTGACCATAATTGGTGTTGACATTATTTCTAGTCAAACTTTGCAATTTACGCATAGCCGTGTCAACTGATGCTTTATTACCCAACGACAAAGACTTTTCAATTTGCTTGATTTGGTCTGACGCTTCAGCGTAATCTTTCATTACGTTAGAGTAAGTAGGAGCTTGATCATTAATTGTGTTTTTGACACCGTTATAAACTTTGCTACCCATAGTTCTTGCTTTGGATTGCTCGTAAGGAATCGTGTCAATTGCTTCACCAATGGTTTGCTTTAAAGCATCGAAACCTTCAGGTGTATGAAATTGTGTGGGATCAAGACTTTTCCAATTACCAACAATTGTTGATAAATTATCATGCAGTTTTTGTGCGGTTGGATTGATGACTTGACCTTTGTATGTCGCACTATTTTTAAGATCGTTTAGAGCTTGATCAATATCTTTAAAGTGCAATTGGGACGCATCATTCTTGATATCAACCATTCCTGATCTGTACGCTTCATTTTTAGCTTGACGCATTAGACCAAGATTGTGCTTTGCGTTATCCAAAGCAGCGGTCATTGGCGCTTCACCACGTAAGTTTTGCAAGAATGTTTGATCACCCGTTGCGCCTGCTTTCAATGCTCCGGCAATAGTCTCAGGACTTGTACCTGTTGAAACGGCTAGTCCAGTTTTAGCAACAGGAGCAACAACATTCGTAACGGCATTAATAGGATTGGTTACTTCACCAACTTTGGCTAATTTATTAGCTTCACCTAATAACGAACCACCACCGCTTGTAACGGCTGAAACGTCAGACAATACACCAACAGGATCATAAGCAATAGCTTTTTTAAATCCTTCTGTACTACCGTATCGGTCTTTAAAATAGTGTCCAACAATGTCTGCAACACTACTTGCATGAGTAGCAGCTTCTGTGCTTTTGTCAGCTTTATCTATCCATTCAGCAATATGGTTAGGAGTTACATTACGTAATGTACCGGCAGCTAAGTCCCATAGATTCTTACCAGTTTGTAATGGATGAGAAACTGATTCGACAACACCTTGTCCCATTTTTACTGCGCTAGGAATAATGTTTGCCGCAGCTTTAACAGGAACATCCATCCAAGACATTTGTTCTTGTTGTGGTTGACCTCTCAGAGCAGAATAAAGTGTGTCAGCGTTTACAGGCGCACTTGGTTGTTGCGTTCTACCTTGTTGTATAAGCCCGTAGAGAGCTTCAACATCTGAGTTGGGTGTTGCATTTGTAGTCATTGTTATTTACCACTTGATAAACGCATTAGTTCATTACGTCTGTCTAAAAGACTTTGCAAGTCTTCTTTGGATAAATTACCAAATTCATTTTGCAAATGTTTCAATTCAGATTTAGACAACTCAGTAATTTTTTTGTTTCCCAAAACACCCATCAATTGAGTTACGTTAGGGTCTTGGTTGATTCTAGTAAATTCATTAACAAATGTATTGATTTTTCCCAAATTAGGGCTATTAACATCCCCTTGGTTATTCTTAATGCCATTCATAAACAAATTTTGAGCAGTTAATTTACCATTGTCTCTGTAAAGAATACTACGCAAAGCATCTGCATCCATACCAAAATTACCATAAGCATTTCTTTGTGATGCTTGGTCTTGATTGGAACGAGCAGCTTCTTGACGAATACGTTGCTCTAGGTACTTTTTAATTTCTTGTTGTTCAGAACTTAGTGAAACATTGTTAGTCTTACCTGCGATTACATCAGCAATTGGCCCAACATCAATACCTTTATCCAACATATTCAAAACCTTTTTGTTAAGGTTCATCATATTAGGAACTGATTCTGGATTGGCTAAATTCAAACCTTGGTTAGCAACTTGTGGCAAACCTGACAATTGAGTAACCCTAGACCTGTAAGCATCGTATGTCTCACCTGGTGCTATTTGCAATCCACCACGATTCATAAACTGGTTAACCATAGCATTAGGTTGACCTTGTTGTTGAGTTTGTGGTTGACCTGTAGGCATCCCTTGGGGTAATGGAGGTTGAGCCATAGGTTGACCTTGAGGTCTTTGCATATTAGGTTGGTTAACACCGCCAGCTTGACCACCCATAACAAAAGGAGCTTGTGTTGGCCCTGTTTGAACTGATGGCGCAAGACCTTGCGTATATTGTGTGCCAGGTATTGCTTGACCTTGTGGTATTCCACCAAAAGGATTGGTTGAGGTAGTTTGACCACCTGAACCATAATTGACGGCAACACCACTAGGAGTAAGAGCACCAGTTCTAGATGCGCTATCCAATGTTTGAATGTGCAATTGTTTTAATTCTTGACGTGTTGAACTTGGATCACTCAAAATCTTTTCAATCATAGGATTGACTTGATCCATTGCTTCTTGTTCAGAAATGCCTTTGGCATGAGCCGTATTTAAAACATTTTGAGCAACCAAATTACCAAGTTGTAATCTATCTACATGGCTCAAACTTTTCGGGTCTGCTTCTGCTCGGATAACCAAAGGATTATTAATTAAAGAAACTTGACTACCAGCAATAGCATTAAATTGATTTGCTTTTTGAGTTTGAGTATCTTGTAATGTTTTAATAACATTTTGCTTGGCTACTTCTTGAGCTTGAGTCAATTTTTCAGCAGCTTCTTTTAACTGCAAAGGATTCATCTGTTGCGCTTGATTTAACGCTTGTTGTGAACGTAATTGTTCTAGTCTAGCGGTTTCAAGTTGAACAGGGTTTAATTGTTGTGCTTGTTGGTAAGCCTGTGCGCTACGAGCAAGGTTGAGCATATCGCCCAAACTCATTTGTTGCTGTTGTGGATATTGAACGTTGAATGAAAAATCAGGCATGATTTACCTCTTTATAAGCCTAAAAAGCTACCAACACTACTTAGGGTATTTCCCACACTACCAAGGCTACCTAACAATCCACCACCACCGCCTCCGCTACTTCCACCGCTACTTCCACCGCCACCACTACCTAAGATAGAGCCAAGTAATGCGGTGTTACCGATGGATTGCAAAGCGCCTGCGTTTGCATTAGCACCGGCAACTGCGTTTTGAGCTTGAGCTTGTCCAAGTCCTGTTGCCAAAGAACCTAAGTTAGTTCCATACTGAGTTCCGGCATTTGTCAAAGCATTTGAAGCAGATGTGATATTTCCACCCAATGTATTTGCCAAACCTGCAACATTACTACCGTAGTTGTTATATGCGCCTTGAACTTGACCTGCGTTGTTTACCAAAGCGTTGTTCAAAGCATTAGTCAAACTTGTTGTGTTACCACTATAAGTGTTGCCTGCATTTAGCAAATTACCAGTATTGGAAGTTAAATTGCCACCCAAATTGGATGACAAACTACCAAGGTTGCTACCTAATGTGTTGCCAAGGCTTGCCAACTGACCACCGCTAGTTGTTCCAATTCCTGCCATACCTGCCAAGTTGCCGTAAATGTTTTGACGTTGCGTTTGGTAGTTGTTAAACGCATTTTGGTAAGCGTTTTGGGCAAAGTTCTGAGTGTATGTGTCCAATCCTTGCAAAGCATTACCACCAAATCCACCACCCATCGCATTTGCAGCACGTTGGTTAGCCATCTGACCTTGTTGCAATTGAAACGCATAGTTAGGCGCTAACTGAGAATTTAGATCACTAGCGTTAAATTGATTGGTCAAATAAGGTACGTTTGCCACCAAAGCATTTGCACCAACTTGACCAGTTGTTTGGTAAGGTGATTGAAAACCTAATTGTTGGTTGTAAACACTACCCAATTGCCCTTGGGTTTGGTTATACAAGTTAGACAAATTGTTTTGATTTGCACCTGCTTGGCCTTGTTGTGCGCCATAAATATTGCCAATTTGGTTTTGACCTGCGTTTGCATTACCTGTATAGGTTTGCGCCATTTGGTTACCATAATCAACCTGATTATTTAAATTACCACTTAACGCATTTTGCCCATATTGAGCAAGACCCATCAAAGTATTTTGATTATTTTGTTGCTGATTTACTTGAGCATTAGCAACATTACCCATGCCAGTTAAGGCTTGTTGACCATATTGATTGATCAAATTTGACGCATTTTGAATACCTTGCTGATTGGCATAAGTACCTAATAGCGTACCAAGGGCAGATAAACCAAGTCCTGTGCCAACACCACCACCTAACAATCCTCCAAGACCACTAGAAGCGCCTGATAAATCACCTAATGATCCTGAAGAACCGGAATAACCTGCCCCACCTTGGCCTGTATCGCCAACTTGTGTATTTCCACTCGAATCAACATAGCCGTACATAATTAACCCCTTTGGATCAAGACTTCATCAATTTTTTGAAGATCGGTTTCCTCAGTTGCATGAATGCAAAACCATGTTGTGTCTTCAATTGTTGTGATTTTGTGATAAGTTTCTGCTTTGATATCAATACAAGCAGGTGCTGAATATTCTTTTTTCCAATCATCAGTTTCAACCAAAACCTTGCCTTTAGCTAAAACCGATAAATGGGCATATTTGTGTGCGTGTTGACCAATTACATAGCCTTTGGGCAAAGAAATCTCCTTTGCGTACAACCCATCAGAAAAATGGTGTTCTACGTCAGGATGGCACTTAAAAGTACCCTCTTTTTCTTTGAATTCATTGGCTAATGTCATATCAAGGATTGTAATATGGAACTTTAAATGGTTGACCATTTACAGTAATGTTTATGAACCCAACTGGATTAGCAGGGACTGTTGGACCACCCGATTGAGTGCTCGCACTACTAGAACTTGAAAAGTTAACCAAGTTGAGGAAAAACTGTTGCCAAGCTCTTGTGGGACGATTGCTCAACTTATCCAAAAACTCTGATTGAGGATAAGAATTGACTTGAGGTGAAGAATATAAACCACTCATTAGTTAGTCCCCACTTTAGCTTTTAAGTTAGCCGAAACAATCACCGCATTGACAGGATCAGTCACAACCACCTCAAACACTCTGTCTCTTGACCATCCCAAACGTCTCCAAATGGCACGATTCTTGTATTTACCTAGTTGACCCATAGAAACCCAATGTTCGTTGGACCATGTAGAGCCACCATCATTAGACCAACGCAACATAGCTTGTGGGTTATTGGTTTGGTCAACCTGATTTTGTTGTGAATCAAATCCAATAATCAAAGTGTCATTTGGACCAATTGACAAAAGTTGGTTAGGTGTAATTACAATTTGACTTGGGTTTGGTGAATAAGTTGGATTGTTGATGAACAAGCCCGATGTTCCAACACCAGGTTGAAACTGAATCTGCAACTCTTCAAAATACTGTCTTTGAAGATCAGTCACCAAATGAGGCGCACGTCTCAAGCGTCTGATTGTGTTGCCGTCATCAGTATAGTTAGTCTTGTCTAACATATAGATTTTGCCGTTGGAATAATCTCCAACTAAAACCATGTTTTGAAACACCGCACAACAATTGCCTCTATGACGCTCATAAACGGTTGTCCAATACATCCATTTATGCCACATATTAGTGGTTGAGTCATAAGCCCACGTTAAGCCATTAGAACCAATACTAGGAAAAGTAATGACGTAGATTTCATGACCTTCTAGCTGGTAAGTCCAAGCCACGGCATCGTTGATGACTTGATTTACCAATGTATTCTCAACCGCATGAGTTGAAATACGAGTAGGAACATAGCCACTCATTTGCATGATTTCGGCTTGACCACGGTTGTTTTTACTGACGTAAGCAAAAGAATTGCCAACACGAGCCAACGAATTGGGTGCAGCGATACCGTGTTGAGTTGATGTGCCAGGTATGCGTTGAAATGGGAAAGGTACTGCGCCTACGTCATTCCAAACCTCAGATGATTGCTCACCCATCAAATAAACTTCTCGATGGTCAACAATCAAAGCCACTAAATTATCAGGCGCACCGTCTTTTAAACTGTAAGACGATTGTGGTGAAATGGGGGACAGTAGGTCAGAAGCCCCCCACCATTGGGAATTCGGACGAGAGTAAACAAAATAGTTGTCTACGATGTCAACAGATGTACCGCCAGGGAAAGCACCATCCGAGCTTGGCAAAACAGAGAAGTTAAGCCCATACATAGCCTCGGGTGTGGTGATCGTAGCCGTAGAACTGATGTTATAAGTGCCTGTTCCACCACTTCCTGTTCCGTAGGAAATAATCACAGTATTTGCAGGAACTGAAGCGCCTTGGACAGTTTGCCCCAAATAAATGCTTCCTGCGGTTACGCTTGTGACCGTTAAAACAGAACCGGCAATTGTTCCTTGAAATCTAGTGCCAATCGTTGACGAGTTTAAAGTTTCAGCAGCTACTGTCTGAGAATTATTGACAGTATAAGTCCCGACACCACCTGTTCCTGATCCCAAAGCCGTGATGATCGTTTCGCCAGTTACACCAACACCAAAAAGTTGTTGATTAATGCCAATTGTTCCGCTTGAAACCGCAGTAACTGTTAAGGTCGTGCCACTAATTGATCCAACAAAAACGGCTTGGTTGGGGCTATTGATTCGCCATGTATAGCGATATGCGCCATCAACAAAGTAAGCGTTTACTCCGTTATCAGAAATGCCAACACGACCTGATGAGGTGTTAAGAAGTCCAATAACTTCAGGAACTAGGTTAGAGGTTAAAACGTAGACGTAAGGCCCACAAACCGCCACCATTTGATTCCCACCCGATAGGGTACGCATACCCCTTACTTCTTGAAAATTGGGAAGAATGGCCTTTGTGGTGAGTCCTGGTGTTGGATAAAGCGCAACTACCCCTCTAGTACCTTGTTCCTTTAAATAATCAATTTCAGGAAAGAAATTAATACATTCTTGGGCATCTTGGTAAATAGATGGTGCTTCATAACTTGGGCCAACAAATCCAAAATCAGGCATGGCTTTACCTCATGAATCCACCGGTCAATATCCAACCGGCATCTTTGGCCCTACCAACCATCAATGCGTCAGGATATTGAGCAACTTGCAACGGTGCAATATTTGTGCGTTTTAGCGTAGCCTTGGCTTGTGCTGCGTAGCTTGTAATCATCGCCATTTGACCTTGATCTGATTTCCCATACATAGGCATCAAACGCTCGGCTAAACACCACCTAAAAGCCATGTTATAGCCTTGTGGCATACTGATTGTGTTGTACATTGAGTCATATCTTGTAAACAATGTATTGGCAAAAAGGTGCATCTCGCCTTGAGCCGGATTAGGCCAAACAAAAATGTTGCCTGAGTCCTGATTTGGGTTGTAATAAACCGCTTTAGGCCAAGGTCCGTTAAGCGTTTTAAGTCCAATCAACTCATATTGTTGGAGGGTCAAAACGTCAACTTGATAGTCCAAACCGCCATTTGTGATGGGTTGACCGTTGGAATAGGTGTTTATCCTAACAAAAGCAGAATTAAGGTTAAGTGGCTTTTGGTAATAGGCGGTAATTGAGGTAGAGGCAACCGTTTGGTTAAAGTTAACCTCATAAGTACCAACTTCATTGATGTTGCCACCAGCTCCTGTCAAGAAGCGATTGATCTTTGTGCCTGGCAATATGCCTGTGCCCGATAGCGTCTGACCTTGGGCAACCGCACCTGATGTGATGCCAGTAACCGTTAAGATGTTGCCTGTGATTGAGCCTGTAAACGATGCGCCAATAAAGTTAGCCGTTGATGCGGTTGGTCCAATCGTGTATTGCGTTTGACCTGCAATTACAGGAAACACGATTTCTGTTACGTTAAAAACCATGCCATTCTCGTTAGACCATTGGTCCACGAGGTCATTAAACATATCAAAAGCGTCTTGTGCTGCTTCAGGAGTAGGTTGTTCGCCTGCCTCCAATGCACCGATGTCTTTTAACGCACGACTAATAAAATCAATTGGGGCTGTCATTCTGTGCCTCTTGCAGTTGTGGTACTACTTGTCTATCAATTTTTTGAAGTAAGTTCACAACAACTTTATAAGGCAGTTCTCGCAATGAGCCAGCAATAAGTTGTAATTCCTCGACAGTAAGTTCTAGTTTTACCTCTTTCATACTGTCACCTTAAATGTCTTTGCTTTCCAAGGAGGATGAATTGCAGAAATCTGAGCTTCATATTGCTCAATTAATCGTGATTCTACGGCATTTGCGCCATTTTTCATAGTGGCTTGTCGAACCCATTCAATCACAGATTCTTCAGTCGCGCCATCCAAGGGTTTAGGTACTTCAAAATGCCAATAACCCTCGGTTTCAATGCCCTCATGATCGACTTTATACCGAACGTTAGCCACGGTATTGTTAGCACCATTTAACTCAAGAATCTGCCATTTCATGCAACTTTTCCTTTATTTTTGTAGTGATTTTTGCCGTTGAAGTTTCACGGTCAATCGTCAAATAACCACGACAAACAATGTTGTAGTCCATGCCATTAGCGTCTTTTTCGCTTTTGATAGGAACGGTAATGTCTAAGTTTTTGAAAAGATATTCTTTGCCATTTTCAAACACTCTCCAAACATGATCAACAGTTCCACGACCTTCTTGGCCTCTAGTTTTGTTAAATCGTATTTGATAGGTGTTCATACGATTTCAGCAGGAGGCATTTGGCAAGATACTTGTGGCGCAAGTTGAACATTACAATTGAAATGAACAAACTTAATTGGTTTTTCATTTGCATGACGTGTGAATGAATGAGGTAACCAAGAATTAGAAAATATCAATAACCCTGCTTTAGGTTCAAAGTTAATCATTTGACTTGCAGGTGTAGCCATATTCATGTCTTGCTCAGGTAAGCTAGACATAATTTTGCCTTGCCTTGGGTCATGAAATACAACTCTTGATGAATTTTCAGGCACTTCTACAAAGTAAAAGCCAACAATTTGTGAACCAAAACCATGAACGTGTTGCTCCATTGCTGAATGTTTATGGTGTTCTTGTGTCCACATTTCACTAAATGTAATCACTTTATCTTGCATGGCATAACCTTGTTCAGACAAGATATTCCAAGCAGTTCCACCAACAAATTCAGCAAATGCTTTAATTCTAGGATCGTCAGCAAAATTACCAGACATCATGACTGGATAAATTTCATCTAATTGACGTTCAGCGTGTTGTTTAGCTAAAGATTCTTCAGAAACTAAACTAACTGATTCAATAAAATCAGGTCGTTCAATTAAATAAACAGGGCATGGGAAGTGATAAGCAACTTGAAGTTGCGTGTTTTGAACAATTTCTTTGACTTGCTCTGCAGCTTTGCAAACTTTTTTGCTTTTCACCTTAGCCATGATTTTTCCTTATGTTGTAGGAGGAGTATAAACCACCCATTCTCCTTTTACCCAATCCCAATAATATTTTTGCCCATCTGTGGGCTTGGCAGTATTAGGTGTCCATTGCAATGTTGTAGTGTTTAATGTCACATTAGGACCAGGTGGATTAGCTTCTGTTTTTGAAATTAAATCGGCTTTTTCTGCATCTGTCATTTCAAGCGCAGTCCATTTATCTTCCCATGTTACCCCATCAGATGACAAAGCATAAGAACATTGAGCTGTTTGGAATGGACTTGTAATCAATGTATCAGGTTGTTGAACACGATTAAACATAGCCCAACCTTGTGGAATAGTACCGTAGGCTTGAATTAAATTGAAATCGTAAACAGGATGATTTACGGGTTGACCATTTTGAATTTGAATGAATAATGCCATTTTTTACCTCAATTAAGGATTGCCAGCGCAAGTTGATGGGAATGAACGGGTTGCTCCAGGCCAAATAATACGAACTGCTCCGCTACCACCTGTTCCTTTAGTTGCACCACAACCACCACCACCTCCACCACCATATAAACCACCATTACCACCTCTGCCAGCAGTTGTGACATTACCACCAGCAGTTCCACCAGAACCACCGCCACCACCAGAAACAGGTAAACAAGCGCTATAAACGCCTCTAGTTCCATTTGTTCCTAAACCATATAAACCTACACCACCGCCACCAGAACCGCCACCGCCACTATATTGAGCACCGCCACCGCCTCCACCACCAGCTCCTGCAACGCCATTACAACCGCCACGACCGCCATTCCCAGAGTAACCACCTGCGCCACCGCCACCATAATTAGCAATAGTATTACCGCCATTTCCACCGCCTGTTCCAAAGTAAGTTCCTGCATTACATACACAAGCAGCTCCTGTTTTGCCGCCACCACCTTTTACAACAGAAGTATTTACAAAATAACTACAACCACCTTGAGTAAAAGCAGCGCCACCTGCGCCTACAACAACTGTATAAGCCGTACCTGGCGTAACTGAATAATTATTTACATATCCTAATCCACCTCCACCACCGCCATAATATGTACTACCACCAGATCCCCCACCAACGGCCAAAACAGATACAGATGTAACTCCGCTAGGCGCTATCCATGTAAAAGAACCAGAATTAGTAAATAACGCAGAACCTTTTGCAGATCCTACGCAAGTGCTAGGAAATTGTCGTTTACATCCTGGGGCAACAATTCGTACTGCACCACAACCACCTTTAGAACCTGCAGTTTTACCACCACCAGCACCACCACCTCCATAAAATCCAGCTAATCCAGCACTTGCGCCACAATTGTTACCTCCAGAAGAACCTCCAGATCCGCCACCACCTCCTTTTGCACCACAAGTTCCAGCAGATCCATTTGATCCAGAGCCATATAATCCTACGCCACCACCGCCACCAGCACCTGTACTGCTATTAAATCCACGAAATCCACCACCTCCACCTCCGCCAGTTGAAGCAGTTGGATTAGAACAGGTAGCCGCAGCTCCACCATTTCCTCCTACGGCAGTATATCCACCAGCACCACCACCACCTGATCCATAATATCCGCTGGCATTACCGCCAGAACCACCAGAAAATCCAGCAGTTCCAGCAGAAAAAGTTCCACCTGCGCCACCTGTTCTAGTTGTTGGTCCACCAGCGCTTGGTGCACCACCACCATTAACAACTAAAGATGTAGTGTTAAAAGAAGAAGTTCCTCCAGCGGTGCCAGGAATTGATGTAGCAGAACCTGCTCCGACTACAACTGTATAAGAATTACCTGGTGTAACTGAAAAATTATTTAAATAACCTAATGCTCCACCACCACCGCCACCCATACCGTAGAATGTTCCACAACAATTATTAACATTTGCTCCACCAGAACCACCTCCAACTGCAACAACGGAAACTGATGTTACACAGGCTGGGGCAATCCATGTATAAGTTCCAGGAGCATCATAAGCAACGTCAACAATAACGCCTGCTTTTGTGCCACCAGTAAAGCCAAATGCTTTAGCAGAAATTGCACCTCTAGTAATTGGTGTTGGCATACTATCCCCTTATGCAAACTGAGTTTGTGTGGCTAAAACGGTATATGTTGCACTACCTGTTTTGGTAATTGTATATGTGTAAACGTCAATGCCTGAAGCATTTCCCTTGCTTGGTGCTGATCCACCTTGCCATTTAGGTGTAACGTTTGTTCCATCAATTTGAAAAACGCTTTCATAATAAGCCGTAGAACCTTGTGTCACCATAAAAGCAATAGTAACTGTTTGACCAGTTGACATTGCGGTGTTCAAAGATGTACCGCTAGAAAATGCTACGTTTAATGTCCAATTTGCTGAAGCATTACTTGTGTAATACAAAACAGATTGGCTATTTATGTAAAAATTGATTGTTCCAGTTGCTGCAGTTGCAGATACTGTGGTTGTTTCCGCTGCATTTAAAAGAACTTCTGCAAATGTAGAAGATGAACCATTAAAAGTTTGTGTTGCGGTCCAAGTATTTGCAGTTCCAACCGCCACAGGAGTAGTCCATGTGGGTGTGCCTGTACCTGCTGATGTTAAGACTTGACCACTTGAACCTGCGCTTGTAAACGCATACGCAGTTCCATTTCCATACGCAATTGCACCTGCAGTAGGTGTTGTTGTTGTATTAGTTCCGCCATTAGCAATTGGCAAAGTTCCACTCACCGCAGTAGTCAATGAAACGTTGCCCAAAGAGAGCAATCCTGCTCCGTTGGTTTGCATGACTTGTCCGCTAGAACCATCAGCACTTGGAAGTGTAAAGGTTACCGTAGAGGCCGTATTGGGGCCACTTAGGTTAATTGCCCCTCCTAAAGTTGCTTGAAAAACGAGTTGTCCCATTTCAGTTCCTTATGGCAATATGATGAGTTTACCAGAGGTTAAAGCTCCGGTGCTAGGATTGTATTGAAGTTTTGTCGAACTGGTGTATTCAGTTGTCAAATTACCTGTTGTCTGATTTGCAAACAATAAGTATCTTGTAGCGTTGGTTGACGTGTCATCCGTCACAGTCGCATAAGCCACAGGAGTTGCCCATGTCGGTGCGCTTGATCCATTTGAGGTTAAAACTTGACCAGTAGTACCGGCAGCAGTAAAAGCATAAGCAGAACCAGTTCCGTAGGCAATAGCGCCTGAAGTTGGAGTAGCCGTACCGTTTGTGCCTCCTCCGTTGATTCCAACAGTACCCCAAGCCGGTGCAGCAGTTGAACCTGCAGTCACCAACGCTTGTCCTGAAGTTCCATAACCTGTTGTGCCACTTAAAGCAGGTGTTGTGCCTAAATTAGTGGAAAAACCTAAAGCACCAACCGCATTGATAACGTGCGCTGATTGGCCTGTTGTGCCCCAAGCCATGTAATGCTTGTAACCGTTTCCTGATCCAACAGTAATATCACCATCATGACCTGAAAAATAAACACCATTGTTAATTGAGAAAAAGTCGCTTGGTGTTGATGCGCTAAATGTCGATGAATTCATACCAAACTCACCATAATATGATGAGTCTGTGCCTTGGTCGTTAGAAATTACATAGTTAGCAGATGCGTTAGCACTTGTGCTCTTATTCTGAATAACCAATTGGTTATAAGAACCTGAAGTTGTGCTACCAAATGTCGCTATTGAATTTGATGCGTTAAAACTTAAAACTGGTGTGGTACTTGTGACCGTATTAGCCGACAAAGTAGTGAAATCACCACTTGCTCTTGTTGTTGCACCAATTGAAGCGCCATTAATAGTACCTCCAGTAATTGCAACACTATTGGCATTTTGTGTAGCCATTGTGCCAAGACCGCTAATTGCAGAACTTGGGATGGTTGAACTAGCCGTAAATGCCCCTGTGCCATTACCTGACAAATAACCTGTTAATGTCGATGCGCCTGTACCACCTGATGCAACAGGCAAAGGTGATGACAAACCTGTAATTGAACCACCAGTTATTGCAACGTTGTTCGCATTCTGCGTTGACATCGTTCCAAGACCAGTAATATCGGTGCTAGGAATCGTTGTAGCGCCTGTTAGGGCCGTTGTTCCTGATCCTTTGACGTAACCTGTCAAGGTGGTCGCTCCTGTACCTCCTGAAGCCACAGGAATCGCTGCGGATAGGCCAGTAATCGTGCCACCAGTAATTGCCACAGATGACGCATTTTGCGTAGACATCGTGCCCAAGCCTGTGACTTGAGTGTTGGCAATCAAAATTGATGTATTTGAAGCTGCCGTCAATTGACCTTGAGCATTTACGGTGTAGGTTGGTACGCTTGAGGCACTTCCGTAGCTTCCTGCCGTGACCGCAGTATTGGTGATGCTGAACTGATAACCGCTTAGAGTTAGTCCAGTTCCTGCGGTATAGGTCGCTGCAACGCTAAAGTTGGACCATGTGACGTTGGTTGTGCCTAATGTGCCACCTGGTTGTACAGGACAATACCAAGCACTACCACCCAAAGTATTGCCTGATTCAACAAAAACCAAAGCAGAAATGAGTTCGTTCCATGTGTTTGCATCTTGTGACCTAACCCATGCGCCTGATGCGACCACATAAATGCCGTTATCAGGTTGATTTGATTGATTCTTGACCAATACACGCATTCCCGATGTCAATGCGCTAGGCCAATCTCCACCGCTTTGTGTGCCCAATCCTGAAAGGGTCACATTGTTTGTTGTGCCGTAGTTAACAGGTGGTTTCCATGAGATGCCGACAATCGCAGCATCTACATATTGTTTGTTTGTAACGTCATAAATGCCAACAGGTGTGGCATTGACTTGTGCTGCTGAGAAAACACCAGTTGACGGTGTTGTAGCCCCAATTGTCGTACTGTCAATTGTGCTATTTGTGATGATCAACCCTGATTGATAAGGGTTTGGAATGGCATAGAAAGGCTGCCCCTGACCAATAAATGTTTGAAAATTACCTGAAGTGTCGAA
>Ga0007805_1000346_pt1 | contig 16488 bp, 31 predicted proteins | sample CryBogCBE24Aug09_FD_71231 | JGI IMG/M metagenome (GOLD analysis project Ga0007805, IMG submission 71231) | Freshwater microbial communities from Crystal Bog, Wisconsin, USA - CBE24Aug09 | ecosystem: Environmental > Aquatic > Freshwater > Lake | place: Crystal Bog, Wisconsin, USA | collected... | reverse complement strand
TCCAACGTCGACCGAATCGAAGAGGAGCGCCGGCTTGCCGGGTACGAGAGCCATTAGGCGACTGGCGGCGTGGTGGTGGTCGGCTGAGGAACGACGGGAGCGGCGGCCACGTCGGCGCCTGTCACGTCGGGAACGGTCGCCGGTGCAACCGGAGCGACCGGCTCGGCCGGAGCCGCTGGCGCCGCTTCGGGAGCCGCTGGCGCTGCTGGCGCCGCTTCGGGAGCGGTCGGAGCCGCCGGAGCGGTCTCCGCCGGAGAGCTCGAGCTCGACGCGTCGGCCGTTGCGGTAGCCGGTGCGGAGCTCTGAGCGGCAGGAGCGACCGGCTCCCCGGACGAAAGGCTCGCCGAGTCGGTTCCTGCCTGGACCGTAGCGGCGGCGTCGTTCGCCGCTACGGAGAGCGCTTCGATGAATGAGACGATGATCTCGACGTTTTCGCCGTCGTCGATGTTGAGGGCGTAACAAAGGTCGCGTGCATCACTGGCTTGCATTGGGGTCTACTCCTTTTGTAGAGGGAAGGGTCGCCGATCCGAGTCCCGACGTACCAAACGCGGAGCCTTTCGAGCTCGAGGGGACTCGGATCGACGAGGAGACATTGATCGAGGTCGCCGGATCCATGAGAGCGGCGAGCACATGCTCGGCGGCCAAGATGACCGATCCAGCGATCACGAGAGCGGCGCGCACCGATCCCGGAAGAGAGAGATCATTCAGAGAGCCGATCACCACGGCGGCGACGGCGATCACCTGGCGGATAATCGAGGCGTATCGAGTAATAATGCTCATCGCTCGATCGCCTTCTCGAGAAGGATCCGAAGAAAGGCGTCCGACGCCGAGCCGACGAGATAGGCGCCGAGCATGAGGCCGAGCATGGTTTCGGGAGAGACCTCCCATGCGATCTGTCTGGCTGTCCTAAGCATCGAGAGAGCTCCTCATCCGGTAGGTGATGATCGCCAGGATCGAGAGAAGCATAGCGGCGGCGATCATGGCCGACTCTTTCTTCGAGAGCGAGACGACTCGACTCTTCGACTCCTTCTCGAGCATCCCGGTCGTGTCCTCGAGTCGAGCGACGCGAGCTTCGAGGTGTCGGACCTTGTCGGGAAGAACCTTCGCCAGAGGATCGGGAGCGCTCATCACGTCAGACCAATGCCGAGAAGACGGCCGGCAGCCGCCGGCGTGCCAGAGACCGACGCCGGAAGAGTTGTAAATCCGGATCCGAGGACCATCGACCTATTGCCGCCGGCAAGGGTTCCGGCGCTTGGTGCGTTCGCTCCAATGTTGAGCAACGCGGCAAAGTTAGCGGGGAATCCCAAGAAGGTCGGCGCGGTGGTTCCATTCCAAAGAAGACCGACGTAATAGACGCCGGGAGTCGTGACGGCGGCCGGAGTCGTCAGAGCGGTGGTCTTGAGCGTTCCGGCCGAGGTTGTCCAGTTCGTAGACTGGTCGGCGCTTGTCCCGAGAAGCGTCCCGGCAGAGTTATAAAGACCAATGAAGTTTTGACCGGAGGTCAAGGTCGCGCCGGCCGTGACGAGATAGAGAAGAATGTTTGAAATCGTCAAAGATCCGCCGGCCGGAACGTTTGAGATGATGATTCCCTGGAGGATAAGAACTCCTGAACCTCCAAGGTTGCTGAGAAGAAGGTTCGTCGTAGAGCCGGTGATGTCTCCCGTCCACCCCTTGAGGTTCCCCTGGTTGGCCGGCATCCATTCTTGAGACGCCTTCTCCGTCTGCGTGATGAAGTTCGACGTATAACCGATGGACGTCACGCCGGCGTCGGTGGTCGTGACGTCGCCAGAGAGCGAGCTCGGCGTCCACGTCGAGGTGCCGGAGTTGTAGAGATAGAGCTGCGCGTCCGTCGGCGCCGTAGCCGAGACTGACTGACCTTGAATCTTGGCGACGGTCGGGTTCGGATAGGTGCCCGAGAGATCGCCGCCGGCCGTGGCCGTGGTCTGGCCGGTGCCACCATTGGCGACGGGAAGGACGTTCCCCATCTGTGCGAGGTCCGTCGTGGTCATCGTGTACCAAGTGCCGCCGGTGCCGGTGCCGTAATAGACGAAGGTGTACGCGCAGTTCAGAGGCACGACGTAGCTCGTCCCCGGGGCATAGAGAGTTCCCGAGACGCTGATCGAGTTGGTCCCTCCCTTGATGCTGACGGCGTTCGAGCTGATGTTCTTGATCTGATAGATCGAGCCATTCGTCGGAGAAACGGGAAGCGTGATCGTCTGCGATGCGGTCGAGCCGGTAAAGACCGTAAGCTCGCCGATCCCGGCCGTCGCCGTCGCCGATCGAAGGACGAGGCTCGACTGGATCGACGGAGACCACGTCCCCGGGGTTCCGGCGACGATACAGATCCAGATCGTCGCCGTCTGATCGACCACCACATCGCCGACGGCGAAGGTTCCCGTCGTCGGAGCTCCGGCCGTCGTCCCTCCGACGAATCGAGTCGCCGTCGTGGCGCCAGTGAGACCGCCAGTCGGGACGGCCAGATAATCGCCGACGGCCGGAACGACGGCGCCGGTGCGAGTGTTGTATGAGGAGACGCCAGTCGAAGCCGCCGCCGCTGGCGCCCATGCTGAGCCGTTCCAGGTGAGAACCTGATTCGTCGTCGGTGCGGTCGCCGAGACCGGCTTTCCTTGAATGTCGGCGACGGTCGGGTTCGGATAGGTGCCAGAGAGATCGCCGCCGGCCGGACCGGACGGCGTGCCACCACCACCACCACTAGAACCGCCGATGACGGCATTTGCTCCGGCCGCCTGACTCATTCGGGAATCTCACTGACGGGAGGGAGCTCGGTCGGTTGGACGGTCGGCTCGAAGGAGTCGTCGAGGAGGATCGGCTCGGCCGCCTGGGCGCTCGCCTGAGCGACGAAAGAGGCGATCTCTTCGGCTTGCTGCTCACACTCGACGCACCGGTGCTCGTGCTGCTCGAGGCTGATCGGCTCCATACCGCCGGCAAGCTTCGAGCCGATCACGATCCCAAGACCGAAGAGCGCCACGCCGAGAGCGAGGAGCGTTCGCTTGTCTTCCATCCGAACCTTGAGGAGTCCAGAGAGACCAGGGGGAGAGAGCTCGTCCGTCATGGTCTCATCTTATCCGATGGCCGGAGCGAGCACGAGATCATAGTTCAGAGAGACCGAGAGGCTCGCCGGCGTGGTGGCATCGGCCCACGCATAGACCGCCGTCGGGACAAGAAGACCGCCGAGCTGGCCGGCTCCGATTCCTGGAAGAGCCGCTGCAAGGACGAGATTATTCGGGGAGTTTGGACACTGGAGCCGCACACTCCCGGCCGTGAGCGTGACCGGGACGCACCAGGAGTGGAGTCGCCAGTAGTAGCCGGTCGGCGGCGTTGCAAGGAGTTGCGATCCGGGGCTCGTCGTTCCGGCTGGATAGATCTCGGTCCCGTACACGCCGCCATAGATGACCGTGTCGCTTGATGCGACGGTGTTCGAGATCGTGGTCGAGAGGTCGGCGGCGTTGATCGACCATCCGGCCGGACCCGACCCGAAGAGGTTGAGCTGGATCGCCGGATCGACGTTCCCGTTCACTGTGAACGATTGAGAGATGAATGCGAAGCCAGGACCGCTAAGAGTTACTGAGCTCGAGTAATACTGAATCCCGGCATTCGCTCCGGTGACGGTGAGCGTCGCCACGGAAGCGGCCGTTCCTGATATGGCGGCATTGATGGTGACGAGCTGAGGACCGGGCGGAATGGTCAGATATGAGACCGAGAAGGTGTTTCCGGCGTTGAGAGGAAGCGCTGGAGAGAAGGCGGTCGGCGTGCCGGTGCTGGTTGAGCTCGAGCCGGCGGCGAGGATCCCGTCCGGCATCGGCGAGCTCTGGCCGGGAAGGAGCCAGACAAGGACGACCGAGCCGGACGCGTTCACACTCGGCTGATTCGTCGGGGTGATCGTGATCGACTGGCCGCCGTCGAGGGTCGGGATCGTCGAAGCCTGGAGCGCCGGGATTGTGTACGGAGCGCCGGACGAGAAGACCGAGAGCGTAAAGGCGCTCTCATTCTGAATCTGAACTCGATCGGAGACCTGGCCGCCGTAGGCGTTCGGATCGTCGGCGACGACTGGCGTCGAGAGCGAGAGGGCGAAGGGCCCGCGAGTGACGCCGGTCCCGGAAGCCATTACTGACCCGTGAGCTCGCCGCCGGCCGGGTTGTAAGTCACCATCCAGAGGCACATCCCCGTGGTGTTCGAGTCGATGAGGCCAACCCATACCGGAGCTTCCGTCCGAATCGTGATCGAGTCGCCGGGGTTGAGCTGGTAGCCGCTGTTCTGCTGGAGCTCGCCTTCGGTCTGCGAGATGATGACGCCGTTCGGCGTGATGGTGGCGCCGGCCGGAGTGACCCACGTCGTCGGGACCGAGAGCGTTACTTGCTCGCGTCCACGTTGGCGGCCGACGACAATCGAGGTTCCGCCGTTGTTGGCGTTCACGGTGACGCTCCCGGCGTTCCAGTCGGACGCCGCTCGCTGGTAGACCTGGAAGGCTTCGGCGTTGTCGAGATGGAACTGCTTCTTGCCGGTGGCGTATCGGTTGCCGTGAGTGTCGAAGGGGACCGGAGCGTCGGAGTAGTGCGCGAGCTGATCGGCCGGAATCGAGCGGTCTTCGGGGTGGTGGCCGGCTTGGATCGTGAACGTGAATCGCTCGTCTGGAGTCTGATCCTCTCGACGATCGAGAGGGTTCCCGTCGGGCGGCGTCGGCTCGAGGAGAATCTCGGAGGGTTGGTCGGTCCGGTGGTTCTGCTTGATCTCCGGCTGAATCTCCGGAACGTCTGGTGACTGGTGCGGCATGGTTCTAATCCTACGCTAGAGAAGGGCCGCCGTCGCGGCTGTTGAGGTGATCTGCTTACCGGTGTCGGTCGAGGCGAAGAAGATCACGCCGGAAGCGATCATGATCGCCAGACCGCCGACCAGGATCCCGGCTCGCTTGAGCTTGGCCGGATCGGTGAGATCGGAGAAGAAAGAGCCGATCGCGTCTACGCCGGAGACGGCCGACGAAGCGCCGCTGACCACGCCGGAGACCGCTCCGCCGACGCCGCCGACTCCCGGCGTGCCGAGGTTCTTGAGGAGGTCTTGCCAGAATCCGACCGTGGTCGCTCCCGATGATGCGGCGATCGGTTGCGTGCCGTTGCCGTTCGCATCGGCGAACCATGCGCCGGTCGAGGTGATCGGGTTCGCTCCGCCGTAGTTGCCTTGCGCCCATGAAGACGTCGAGATCGCTTGGCCGAGGATCTGGCCGGGAGCGTTCGAGGCGAGCGCCTGGGCGACGCCGGCATCGTTCGAGTTCTTCGTGATGAAGTCGGCCGTCGCCTGGGCGCCGGCTTGCGGCGTGGCGTAGGCGTAGACGTTTCCCCATGAGTGCTGTTGGAGCGTTGCGCCTTCGAACGTCGAGTTGATGTTGAGGGGGTTATTGTCCCGAAGCCAGTTTCCCGTCGAGCCATTCGAGAACTGATTCGCTCCGGACTCGGCTCGAAACCACGCCGTAAGGTTCGCGATGTTGTTCGCCGTGATCGGGAAGCCGCCGTCATGCAAGACGAGAGCGGCATAGAGGTCTGTCGTCCAGACTGGCGGCGGTGTCGCCGCCGTCGAGGTCGAGGTCGTGCCGGTGGTCGCGCCGGTGCCGTTGGCGCCGACCTGCACTAGCCCGGACTGTTCGCGTTGTCTGGCGAGTTGATCGGCATGTTTTCCGGGTGAGGGTTCCGGATCGCCTGCTCATACTGCCAGATAAGGACAGAGGTCACGGCGGCGGTGAAGATCAGAGGAAGCCAGCTCTTAAAGACGAGAGAGGCGCCGATCGCTTCGGCGGTGGTCAGAGCGGTGGCGACCGTCATACCCTCGCGAAGACGCTTTCGATCGAAGTCGGAGTTCGCGAAGCGTGAGATCGTCATCTTCGAGGGGAGGAGTCCGGAGAAGTTGTTCGGCGCACCGAAGGCGACGAGGATCGCTCCTCCGTAGACCTCTCCGTCGATCTTGTCGAGCATTGAGTCGTTCGGCATTAGCTGTTCGGTCCGTTCTGCTTCTGGTACTGGGCGATGGTCTCTTGAGCGCCGCTCGTCGATCGGCAGATGGTGATTGGCGGAGCGGTGGCGCCTGGAGGGTTGCCGACGGTGGCGAGAATGTTCCCGATCGCTCGAGCCTGATTCGGCGCGACACACTGGTAGTTCTGCCAGCGCACGAAGGCGTTCTGCGCTTCTTGACCGATGTCGCCGGGCTTCGTCGGCGCTCCTCCCGGCCAGTTGGCAGGGATCTGAAAGGCTTGCTGAAAGGCCGCCTGCCACTGAGAGAGGGTTGCATACTGCGAGCCGGTGGTCGGGAGGATCGTCGTCACTGGTTGGCCGGCCGGGGTCGTACCGCCAGAGGTCAGACCGGCCGCACCAGTGGCGGCCGCATTCGCCGATCGACGACGGAGCTCGTAGACCAAGAAGAGGACGCCGACGCCGACGCCGGCCCATCCGGCGACCGGGAGCGGTCCGATCTTCCTCGAGAGTCCGGTCTTCTCTGCCATTAGAGACCGAGCCTTCCGCGAAGCCTGGAGAGATCATCTCGAGCGATCGAGACGATCGAGGCCGGCTTCGTCTCCGGGGTGGCCGGGACGGCGGTCGCCGGCTCGATGCCAAGGACGCTCTGTTCGAGCGTGGCGAAGGTGGCCGGAGCGCTCCCCGGCTCTGAGGTCTGAGGAGTTGGCACCAGGCCGCCGGCGATACCTCGAACGGCGTTCGTCGCTCGCTCGAGCGGCGTCTCCGTTCCTCCGCTGGTGTGACCGAAGAGGAGAGGACCGAGACCACCCATGTCAGAACGAACGGTCTCGACGGCGTGCTCGACGGTCGTGCGAGCTGATCCGGCGACCTCTTTCACGCCGCCGGTGAATCCGGCGACATTGGCGAGCTGCTGTCGAGCTGCTGGAATCTGAATCGTTGCCATGATCTAGGCCCATCCTGCGATGATGCCGGAGAGGTCTCCGGGGACTGGCGGATTGTTCGTGATCTCCGAGAGGGCGACGGTCTGCGCTGCTCCTTGGTATCCCTGGCCGACGCCGGTCCGAAACTGAATCGTCGGCGACTCAGAAGGCGTGTAGCCGCGACCGCCGCCATAGAGCCATGAGGCGACCGGGAGAGGCTGACCGCCGACGACGCCGACGGTCCCTCGAAGCGGTGCAGCGGTGAAGGTCTGCTCCTGGATCGGCGTATCGGTGAAGCCCGGGCGAGGGTTGTTCTTCTGATCGGTGCCGAAGAGGCCCTGGTCGGTGTTGTTCGTCGTAGGGAGCTCGAGGCCATCGAACCGCTCGAAGTTCTCCGCGTGGGCGAGCTCCGCCGGAGCGGCGCCGGGAACTACTGGAAGCGGTGTCGTGACGTAGAGAAGTCCCATTCGATCAGTGATTCCCCTGCGCTGCGCTCAAGCTCTGCGAGATGGCGCCGCCGGCGGAGTTGATGACCGCCGGGGTCTGCTTACCAGGACCGACAAGGGTCGTAAGAACGGCGATCGTGACAAGACCACCGAGGAAGAGGGTGATCCCTCTCTCTGCTCCGGACATAGTGTGTGCTCTCTTTCTTAGAGGATCGGAAGGGGGTTCGTGTTGGTCGAAGGGTTCGTCGGCGTCGAGCTCGAGGCGAGCGGTGTCGTCGGCGTCGTCGGCTTTGATCCGGCCGAAGGCTTCGAGCCGACCACGCCGCCGAGAGCGTGCCAGACCGGCCCGCCGTAGACGATGACCGAGCCGACGGCGGCGATCGTCGCCAGGCCAACGGCGAAGACTCGACCAGGCTCGCCGATCTTGGCGATCAGAGAGAGGACGGCGGCGGCCGCTGCTCCTCCGAAGATGATCGTCGAAGACTCCGACAGGATCCCGACCGCCGAAGGCTTCTTCGGACCGTTCTTCGAGATCTCGTTCCCGATCAGAGAGAAGACGACGGCCGTCCCCATGAGACCGACGATCGTCCGAGAGCCGGCCGGAACCTTCTCTCGAGTCGAGCTCGCCACGTCTCCGGAGACTTCGCGAGTAGCCGAGACGATCTGGCCGCCTCGAGTCTCGGAGATCTGATTCGGAATCTCCTTCGTTGAGCGGATCCGTTCGGCCGTCTGGCTCGTGGTGCTCTTGCGCGCGTGCTTTGCCATCGTCAGACCGTCGTCGTCTTTGGAACGTCGAGCGTGTTCGTCGTCGAAGGAGTCGTCGAGCTTGCTTGACCGAGGATCTTTCGAGCGTTCTTGATCGGAGTCGGGGCAGGGTTCTTGATCGCTTCGAAGACCATGTAGCCGCCGATCGCGAATCCAAGAATCCCTAGCGTGTCCATCTCCGATAACGCTCCCTTGCGATGAGGTACTGGCGAAGTGCTGCGAGCTTGACCCGGTCGGAGACCTTCGTCTTCGGCCGTGTTGCCATGCTTAGCGGCGCTTCCCGACCATGTAGCCGACGACGCCGCCGATGAGGAGGGCGATCCCGACGTGAGAGGTGTTCATGTTCTTCATTGTGCGAGTCCTTTCGAGACTAAGCGGAACCGACGGGACGTCGGAAGATGTAGCCGATCGCCAGGAGAGCGACGGCGGCGCCGCCGATGACGTAGATAACGGCGTGATGGACGGGAAGAGACGAACCGACCGAAGAGGCTCCGGGAGCGGTGCTCGAGGGAGCGCCGCCAGGGTTGCCAGGGGTCGAGACGTAGGTGTTCGCTTCGGCGCCGATGGAGTAGTCGTCTGCCATGAGTCAGAGTCCTTTCGGGACTAGGCGAAGAGAGCCGTACCGGAGACCGGACGAATCATGCGAGTGACGACCTCGAGGTACGAGGCACCGGATCCGAAGGTCGAGCCGCGAACCTGGAGCTTGGTCGTCGCGTCGGTCGGGAGGAGCTGGTTCGCCGGTCCGAAGTTCACGGACGTATCGAAGAGGCTCTGCCAGTAGAACGAGATGTACACGCCGTTATCCAGCGAGCCGGCGGTCGGCTTGGCCGTGGCGGCGCCGTTGTAGCCGTAGAACCGAGCCATTCCGCGTTGCCAATCGTTCGCCGAATCGGCGCGCACCTGAAAGTCGTTGATCCAGAAGTCGAACTCGGTCGGCCAGTCGGTCGCGTCCCGGACGTTCGAGGAGTCTCGAAGCGTCCAGATGATCTCGGAAAGGTAGTCGCCTACGTTCGAAAGTTGGATCTGAGGCTGTCCGCCACCGGCGACCTCGTTGTGGCGCTCGTAGCGCACGAAGGCCACGGTCCCGAGACCGGCAGGAGTTCCCTGGACTGGCGAGGAGCCGGTCGAGGTCGTGATCGAGGCCGGGGGGCTCGTCCAGTACTGCTGGTAGATGTTGAGCGAGATGTTCGAGAAGAGCGTCGTCGGCGCCGTCGAGTAGAGGGTCGAGAAGCTCGAGATCAGAGTGATCGTCAAGAGGTAGCGCTGGTTCGCTGCTGAGTTGTTCAGAGCGCCGAGAGCGTCACGCCGGCGGTACTCGATCGGAACCACGAGACGGAAGGAGAACGAACCGCCGGTGCCACCGGTGCCGGTGACGGCCGAGTAGTTCGGATCCCGGCAGGGGTCGAAGTCGCAGTCCGTGTCGGGGAGGTACTTGTTCAGCGTGAAGAGCTGCCATCCGGTGATCGGAGCGATGATGCTCTGACCGGCCGGGTCGTCGAGCTTGATCTGAGAGATCACGGAGAAGGGAGCATCGTTCGCGAAGGCGACGGTCGCCGAGTTGCCCGACGTGGTCGCCGTGACGTCGAGGACCAGGTTCTCGAGGAAGGCGTTCGTCTGGAGCTGGACCTGGTTCGTCGAGCCGGCGGTGAGGACGGTCGAGAGCTTGGCGTCGGCCATCGTGGCGAGCGACGATCCCCGGGTGAAGGGGATCGCGGCGGCGGCCGCCGGCTGAGAAGCCATCGGCGAGCGCTGGAGGTTCGCCGGAGCCGGAGCGGTCCCGGGGGCGCCGATGCCGGTCGAGGTGGGAGTCATGGTCATGTTGTGAATCTCTCCTTAGAAGAGGGTGAGGTACGCCTGGGCGAACTTGTTTCCATGGAAGCGGTAGCACAGGACCTTGATCGTTCCCATGACCACGATCACTTCGAGGGCGACGACGACGGCCGAGACCGCATCGACCCGGACGGGTGGGAGTGCTCGAGATGGTGCCATGCCTTCGGAGTTATCAGTCGAGCGATGTCGCGTCAAGTATCCCGAAGATCGACCTCAGAGATCGACCATTCGGCGCCGCCGCGACAGGGGAGATCTAAGAAGGCGTGGCCCTGGAGCTGCTTGATAGCGTGCGCCGCTTCTCGAGGGTCGTAGACGCCGAGCGAAGCGAGCTCTCGAATGTCGTTCGTCACGCCGAGATGGAAGACCATCGCATCGGAGACGCTCGACCAGGTGACGCGAGAGAGACCGCTCGGCCGCTGGAGACAGAGGTAGAGCGAGACCTTGTTCGAGGCCGCACCGAAGGCGACGTCGGCGAGCTCTTGGTCGAGATTGAGACCCTTTCGACTCGCCAGATAGAGACCTTCGTCGGCGACGATCGTCCAGTGTCCTTCGATAAAGGCGTCTTCTAAACACCTCGCGTAGTGGTCACGATGACGCCGAAGGTCTTCTCGCTTGACGATCTTCGGCCAGAGGAGGAGCCGGACCGCTCCGGTCGAGTCGGGTCGGAGATCCTTCGGCTTCGGAGGCCATGACTCAATGCGGCGGTAGCCGTCGGCCAGGTAGGCATCGAGGGAAGAGTCCCGGGCTTTGGTTCCGAAGACGACGACGAAAGAGCGGAGCTCGGCGAGCTTGCGAGCGAGAACGGTCTTCCCCGACTGCGTCGGACCGACAAAGAGGATATGTCTCCCCTGGCCGGGGATCCTCGCTCGCTTTGCGTACCATTCGGCCCACGGGACGACCGGCGGCGTCGGAAGGCTAGGCGGCATCGACGACCGAAGCCGGAGCCTCATCGGCGGCCGGCGTCTCTTGCGCTGCCGATGCCATGACGACGGCGCCGGCGAGACCGCCGAGCTTCTCGGCGATCGAGGTCGGCAAGAGATCGTGATGGACGAGGATCGCGATCACGACGGGAGCGACGGCGATCGCGAGACCGATCCACGCGCCAGTCTCGCCGCCGGCGTTCATCGGAGATAAGAGCTTCGCAATGCCGGGGTGATAGATCGCGAGCTCGCCGAGCTGCGCGGCGATGTTCGGCGTCGAGGCCGACACGGCGGCGGCGCACTCGGCATCGCCGACGAGGGAGAAGCCGAGCGAGACGAAGGACAACATCTGCGTTGCACCGGCGACCACGTCGGCCGACGGTCCCTTCTTCGCCTTCGGAGCGGCCGGCGCTTTGATGTTCACCGTGACGCTCTTCGGCGCCTTGTCGGTCTTCGGCTTGCTCTGCTTCGGCTGATGCTCATCGCAATACTTCCTCATGGGGTGATGAGGTTGCGGAAGAGGCTCTTCGCATCCGGGCTTCTGGCAGTAGTCCACGGTCGGAGCTCCGGCGACTCCCGGCTCGAGGTCGATCGTCATTCGTCATCCTCCCCGATGCCCATATACCGTTCGGCGAAGGTTCGCTTCTTCTTCTGCTTCTTGACCGACGCCGGAGCCTCATCCTTCTTTGGCTCTTCGACGATCGCCGTCTCGTGAACGGTCGGCGCCGACATTCGCTCGGCGAGCATGTTCGCCAGTCGATCGAAGGCGCTCTCGACCTTCGCATCGACGAGGGCTTCGACCTCTTGCGCTCCGGGCTTCGAGCTCGCTTCGACGGCGGCGGCCGTGGCGAGCGTTTCGACTTCTTCGATTTCTTCGGCGATCTCTCCCGTCCATTCGACCGCTCGCTCCGCCTGGGCGTCGGCGTGGCCGGCCACGGCCGCCGAGAGGACGGCCGCTTCGGCGAGAACCTCTCCGGACTCTTCGCCGTCGTCTTCGATAATCACGGTGTCAGTCATAGCCGGAGGGTATCACGGAGAAAGATCGGCGGCGGTACTTGACGGGAGGGTACCGGGGGAGTACCGTTCTCTTTGTAAGCGATTCCCGGACGAAAGGAACCTCATGAAGTGTGCAATCTGCGATGCACCGATCCGACCGATCATCGAAGATGACGGCGAACTCGAGTGGATCCATCTCGAGTCGAACTACTTCTCTTGCTTTCCGGAGACTGCGAAGTTCGGCTCTCCGTTCATGGCTTGCGCGGTGTCGCCGTGGCGATGACTCGAACGACGAACTACTACTCGACCGAGCTTGATCGAGTCTTCTTGGCGGCGAAGATCGTCGAGAGGGATCTCGGCGGCGTTCGGGTCTACCAGGTGACGTACAAAGAGTACGACTTCGGGCTGAACACTCCGAGCAAGATCGAGCGCTTCGTCGAGTGCTACTCGCTCCGGAACGCGTACCTCGAAGCCGATGGATACGCCGCCGACCTCGAGGAGAAGCTGGTCGCGCTCCAAGATGAAGAGATCATGCCGGCCGCCGACGCCGTCGCCATGCTCCGGGATCTCCGGACCAAGCTCGAAGAGAGGATCGAGAAGTGATTACCAGGAAGCACGCGATCGAGTTTCTTCGCGACAAGGCGACAGAGACCAACGATCCTTTCGAGTACGACCACTACGAGACGATTATCGGTCTGCTTCTCGAGACCCACAACGAAGGCGAGGAGTGCGCTCTTGTCGCCGTGGTGGCCGATCTCACGAGACGGAACATGATCCTCCAGTGTGTGCTCGAGACGTCGATCAACATGATGGAGCCGGGACGATGAGCTTCGAGAAGACGAAGACCTATCGAGCGTTCCGGCTCGGCGTCGTGCTGGCCGTGATCTTCGCCGTGATCTTCTCCTCGAGCGGTCTCTCGTGGCTCCTCGAGGCGGTCGGCGTGATCTTTCTCGCCGGTGTCGGCGTCGCCGCGCTGCTGTACGCTTTCGACTCCTGGACGAATGGGAAGGGGTACTGATGGCGAACATCGTCCACGACGTCACGATCCGAGAGGAAGAGGCGAATATCCACATCGTCTCTTGTTCTTGCGGATTCTCTCGAGGAGCTCCGTTCGGACCGGAGCAAGCGCGCCAGATCACAGAGCGCCATCTCGGCCGGCTTGGCTATGCGCCGTCGCCGCGTGGGGCTCTGTATCAATGAGCGGCCGTCACCTCAACGCCGCCGACCTCATCCTCTACGCCGATCACCTCGAGGACCGCGTTCGTCGGCTCGAGGAGGTCATCGTCTGGCTCGCTCGATCCTTCGAGTACCAAGACCCGACCACCGGCCAGACCTTCCGAAATGATCCCGTATGGCATGACGTCGATCTGTACGGGAACTATCTCCCGAAGGCCGTCGAGCTCCGCCAGACCTGGGAAGAGATCTTCTCTCCCGAAACAGTTTCCGAGTCCTAGAGGCTCGGGAAGCGAAGCGACCGGGGAGAGATGCTCCCCGGCCACCACAAGAAAGGATAGTCCTATGACTATTGCAAAGACCACCACAACGCCGGCGGATCTCGTCGTCTCTGCGTTCCCGACCTCCGAGGAGATCGCTCACGCGCTCCGGACCGGGAACCGGATCCACGTCGATGACTCGACCGGCGACAACATCGGCCGATCTATCTCGGTGCTCGAGGCGACCTCGATCGACGAGGTCTTCGGCTCCGATCTCACGAAGCCGAGTTCGATCCTGGGAACCACGCTCAAGCTCGAGCGCTTCGAGGGTCTCCGCTCGAGTGACTTCGAGGATTCGGCGCTCGGCGCCTGGGCGATCTTCCAGGCTTCGACTCCCGACGGCGAGATGCTCACCATCGGGACCGGCGCTCAGGATCCGGTCGTGAAGCTCGTCAAGCTCCATGAGCTCGGCGCCTTCGACTCGACGCCGGCGACCTATGTCGTCTTCCAGGAGTCGAAGAAGGCCACGGCGAACGGTTACTACCCTCTGAACCTCAACCGGGTCAAGGTGGCCGAAGACTCGGCCGGTAACGTCTTCTAGTGCCGAGGAATCCGACCGCGTCAAAGATTCTCAAGGTTGAGAAGACGCGCGACGCGATTCGTCGTCTCGATGCGATGCTCGCCGATGCTCGAAAGGAGCATCGGCGAGCGCTGCTCGAGGCCAGAGAGGCCGGCGTGACGTTGGCCGAGCTCGGAAGGCGAACCGGGTCGAGCAACTCTCGACTTATCGAGAACACGAACCGAGCCAAGATCGAGAGGGATCTCTAGATCATGGCTCGCTCAAAGAGAGACCCCGGCCGCCGCGTCGGTTGGTCGAAGCTCAAGAAGGCGACACGAGACCGCTATCTCGGCGCCGGGGTCTCTCGCGAGCAATGGGAGAGCGGCGTCGATCTCCGTACTGCTCGAGGTCACGTCCCGAAGGCGCCATCGACAGCCGCTCCGTCTGGCGCCACGCTCGCCGCCGTCCAGGGACAAGCGACTGAAGCCACCGATCGAGCGCTTCTCGCGTGGCAGGAGCGAACCGCTCCCTCATGGATACCCAAGGAGATGAGATTCGACGTCGCGGCGGCGCTTTCGCAGCTCCCGAATCCTTCTCGCTGGAAGGAGGTCGCGTTTATCCCTCGAGCCGGCGGCGAGCCCTGGACGATGATCGTCACGCCGAAGACGGGCTATCCGATCTCGGTCGAGATCCCCGGCGGAGGAGCGGTCGGAACCGGAGCTCGAGACGTGCTCGACCTCTTGACCGATCCGAAGAGCTCCGGCGCCGATATGCGATTCTGGAAGGGTTGGACGCAAGGCTCGGGAGTCCTTAGCGAGTGGTTCGAGGTCATGGGGAGCCAGTGAAGATCGAGCCGAAGAATCCATCGAAGACGATCCGACCCTATGCGCTGCTGCGTCCAGGGTATCGCTCGCTCGGAGCGACCTCGAGCACGAGAGGCGAACTCTACGCCCAAGGTCCGAATCGCTGCTATGAGCTGCTCAAGAGCCTCGAGGATCATACGGTCTATGTCTCCGGATCTCTTCGAGGTCTTCTCCTCACGACCGGCGCTCGATGCTGGCAGGCGACCACCTGGAGAGGCCGGATTACCTCTCTTACTCTCGACGGCTCGAAGACGAAGGTCTCGAGCCTTCGAGCCATCATCTCCGACACTCCCGACCCATTCCGAGCGCTCTCCGTAGGTATGGAGTGGCTTTCTGGCCTGGGCGTTAGTCCCGGCTCCCTTTCGTCGATGGCGTGGTCCCTCTGGCGCTCTACGCTCTCCGATCCTCTCTCGATCGCCTTCTCGCCGGAGATCGGAAGAGCTGCTCTCTATGGTGGCCGACAAGAGATCAGAGAGGCGAAGACGTTCTCTCATATGGTTTCGATCGACATAACGGCCGCCTATCCTCACTCGATGGGATCGGAGATCGCCGCTCCCTATGCCTCGACGCTTCGAGAGGTCTCGAAAGAGACCACAATCGACCCGGAGCGACCCGGGATCGCTCAAGCGGAGGTGTTCGTCGATCCTCACGCTCGCTTCGCGCCGTTGCCGGTCCGGATCGCCGACGAGATCATCCAATGGCAGACCGGCCGGATCTCCGGCGTCTGGACGTGGTCAGAGCTCGACGCTGCTCGCCAGATCGGCGCCGAGGTGAAGGTCTCGAGATGCTGGGCGCCAGTCCGAGAGATTCGACCCTTCTCGGACTGGTGGCGAGTCGTGCTCGAGGGTCGATCTCTTCCCGATGGTGGCTCGGCGATCGTGAAGGCGATCTCTTCGAGCCTCTGGGGTCTCTTCGGCATGGTCGGCGATGATCGGGGAGATGTTCGCTGGCAAGACGACCACGGCGACCGGCCGATCTTCGTCGGGAAGGCTCCTAGAACGATGCCTCACGCGCAGATGGCTCACATCGCGAGCGAGACGGCCGCTCGAGTCCGGCGTCGTATGCTCCTCGAGGGTCTGGCCGGTCCGTATGCTCCCGTTCATGTTGATACCGACGGAATCATCATTCGGAAGAGTGCTCCGATGCCGGAGAACTCCGGCGACGCTCCCGGTCAGTGGCGGCTCAAAGTGAAGATGCCCAAGGTTGAGATCCGAGCTCCTCAGGTCTATCGCTATGAGTGCTCGAACCTCTGCGGTATCGAGCACATGAAATACCACTACGTCACGGCCGGCACCTCGAAAGGCGAAGCGGCCGAGCTCTTCGAGCGAGTCCCTCAGACGAAGATCGCCATCTATGGTCGAGACGTGGTTCTTCCGCCTGGATATTCCTACGACGGCGACGAGACGGAGCGATGGAGTCGAGAGGCTCGAAGTGTTCAAGCGGCGACCTTTGGCCGTCCTATGATCGGAGTATGACGATGGATCCCAAGCTCGAAGAGCGTCTACGAGGAGCGGCCGCCGATTCGATGGATCCGCCGATGGAGCTCCGCTACGACCGAGTCGTGGCACCGAAGGCCACGCCGGCCGCCGGCGTCATCGGCTGGACCCGGTACTCCTGGACGAAGCCGGCGAGGCGTTGCGTCAAGTGCTCGCGCAAGGTCACGACCGGAATCGTTCGCATCGGACACAAAGGACGAGAGACCGATCCGATCTTCCGCGTGCTCTGCTCGAGCTGCTATTCGGAGCTCTTAGAGACGCCTGAGCCGGAGGTCTGGGAAT
>Ga0007805_1000332_pt1 | contig 16991 bp, 22 predicted proteins | sample CryBogCBE24Aug09_FD_71231 | JGI IMG/M metagenome (GOLD analysis project Ga0007805, IMG submission 71231) | Freshwater microbial communities from Crystal Bog, Wisconsin, USA - CBE24Aug09 | ecosystem: Environmental > Aquatic > Freshwater > Lake | place: Crystal Bog, Wisconsin, USA | collected... | reverse complement strand
TTTTTGATGCCGCTTCACTAAACCAAGGTGATGGCGCTCACGGTTCAGACACAAACTTTGGCGCTTTACAAGCCGCTTTAGCAAGTGCTTCATTAGCTACAGGCTCTACAGCAGTTGCTGGCGATTTCGCTATCACAGCTTACACAGGCTTTAGCGGTGCCGCTTTTGCAGCCTAATTAGTTTCTAACTAATAAAGATAAGGGCATCTTTTTTTAGGTGCCCTTTTTCTTTGGCTTAAATATCATTAACTATGCAGAGAATACGAATTTCCACCCTTATTGATATAACCTGTTCAAATGTAAAACGTGCCGGAGAAGGATCAACACTAGAAACTAATCAGTATCGCAATTGGACTACTTTACTACAGAGCATCGGCCTACGAGCTTTAATATCTTACGAACATACTCCTCAGTTAGAGGAACGACTGATAGACGATTTTGGATTTGGCAGTGACTATCGAGGTAAGCGTAGGATATGGCACTTTGAATTTACTACAGAACGAGATGACTGTTATTACGATCAAGGAGATGCCCTACATCTACTGATAGAGGATCTGCATCACGTGCCCATTATTAAAAACCTGAACGAAACGATAAATATCGATACAGCAATCTTTGATTTAAAAGATCAAGACAGGCAAAACACTATCGTAAAACTAATTTAGGCTCACATTTAGGCAACTAATAACATAGAAGAAAACTTATTAGGAGATTCACAGATGTCAGCTGACATAGAAAAAGAAAGTTTGGAAACTCACGTAGAACTGTGTGCATTAAGATATGCGCAACTAGAGAACCGCCTAACATCCATCGAAGACAAAGTAGGAAAACTTGGCGAAGCTATCCTTGATAGCAAAAACAGCATGACCAAGGTTCTAATCGGCACAGCCGGTACAGTTATAGCCGGAGTGTTATCGACTCTCATTGTTATATTGATGAATCATCATTAACAAATGAAAATACAAGAATTGCTCGTAGAGGCGCCCGTATCTACTAACAATATCAGCTCTATGGGAGCTGGTGGGGTAGATCCTAGTAAGAAAATAGGCAGAAGCTCTCGTTCAGATCTTGCTCAAAATGCTCTCGGTGGCAGGGCTGTAGGTTCAACTCCAGTAAATCAAAAACCAATGGGTCAACAAGCAGGCGGGGGATCATCTGCCGCATTGGACATGATCGGTAATAACATGAAACAGTTAACCACTGCACTAGGATTGAATCCTGGATCAAAAGTTCCCGGAGCCGATAAAGCAGTAGTTGACAAAGTAGATGATAAAGGTGTACACTATCAGGATCCGCAGTCTGGTACACAAGTAACTATGGGTAAGGACGATCTTTCAAAGTTCCTAACCAAAGACTTAGTAAGCAAAGTATTGTCTAAAGACAAAGCGAGTGTAGTTAGAGATTTAAATATTATCAATACAGCATTGCCTGGCAGTGCTACTAAAATGCCAGTACAAAAGGTTGCTACTAGTTTAACAAAGAGCAATCCTAATAATGTAGATTTACAGAATATAGCACAAGCGACTAATACTGCATTTAGTCCCTTGTTAAGAGATCAACCTTCAACACAGGTTATCAAGAATAAGATGATGCAGGTACAGAAACAACCTGCTAGATAAAATGAAGATACAAGAACTATTCGAAGACAGCCCATTATCCACAAGTTCTGCTCCTCCGCAGAAGCAAACTGTCGGACAAGGATTTAAGTCATCCCTTGGATATAGCCAGGATGCATCATTAGGCGGTATCTTAAAACAAAAAGCACTACAAGCCGCTGGCTTAGGAAAGACGGCTGATCAATACGGAAAGAACAAAGGCCTAAACAAATATGACTTTGATGCATCAGATATGTCAATGCCAGATATGATATCTGCGCTAGGAATCAAACAAGGATCTGACTTGACCTTACCAGGTGGCATGAGAGTTAAAGTATCCGGCATGGGTCCAAATGGCCCTGTGTATGTTGATCCAAGAAACAAACTACCAGTAACACTAGGACCACAAGCATTACAACAACTGGTCCAATTATCACAACAACAGCAAACCCAGCACTAACATGAGAGTACATCATTTAACTAACGGTCCTGCTATATTTCTTTCAAATGAAGAAAAAGATTTCATCGATACCAAACCAGCTGAGATTAATCTAGAATCATTAAAAGAGCGAGAGTATGTACTCGCCCAGAACTTGGTCAGAAAGGGTGTATATGAAATAAGTAAAAACATGCTACATTTGAATGATGAAAAAAGTCCAAAAAAACTTAGTTGACAGAGTCAAGGTATTAGCCGACTCGGTTAAGCAAGACCTTAAGAAGAAAGGTGTTGTAGTTCCGATCAAACTAAAAGATGGATCAACCGCATTTGAAAACTATCTAGTACAAAAACGCAATGATGCGTGGTATGTGTTAGACAAAAGAAAAGAAATCGTTGCTGGCCCTATCAATCTTCCACAAACTGCTATCGTTTATGCCAATAGTCTAGCATTGGGCAAGCAAGGCGATTCTATACTGTTAGAACACGATCGTTGGTACGGATTTAAAGATTTTGACGAAGAAGTCTATACGAATTCTGCTAATAATAGTTTAAAATCTAAGAACTATGACAAGGCAGATTGGTGTTTTACCCGTGCAAGCATAGCAAAAATGCAGAAAGAAACGCATAAGAAGTATATTTTAAGCAATTTTAACCGCCTCAAGACTACGTAAAATAGAATGCGGTCGTATAAATAACATTACTAATTTATTTTAGGGAAACCTTTATGAGAACTAACGATTTTACAACCGCTATTACAGCAAAAGCACTGAACGAAAGCATGTTCAAAAAGTTTGGAGTTAAAATTAACTTCGACAAATATGGCCGCGAAGATTTAGAAAACTATCGCAACTTGTTACGTACAAAAGTACACGCACAAGAAAGCCATAGCAATTTCAATTCACTATTGAATGACGATACATATCAAAAAGACAAGTATATGCTTAACTTGCTGAACACAAAGATCAAAGAAATGATCGGCGAAAGTAAAGGTCGTAAAGTTAAAGAAGAAATGAAAGTTGGAGATAAGAAAACGTCTTCAACAGGTGGCACTATTGAAAAGACCAGCAAAGGTGTTAAACACACAGCTGGTAATAACTATGGCGCTGAGAAACAACCATTCGACAAAGATAAAAAATCTAAAAAGGTCGCTATCCTAGACAAGGAAGATGATCTAGACGAAGCTAAACTTTCCCCTAAACAAAAGAAAATTGCTAGCATGGCTGGTAACAAAGATAAAATCGATGCCGCTGATTTAGCCGCATTACGTAAAGGTAAAAAGAAAGTTAAAGAAAGCACAATGTCGGCAGCTGAAGAAGCATACCGTCATGCTAAGTTATATCATGAGTGCTGGATGGAAGGTCATCACGCTGGTATGGCACATCACGAAGATGCTTGCAAATCCTGCGGTGGCGAAATCAAACATTTGCCAACAGGTGAGTGCATGATGTCACATGGTGGAAATGATTATAAGATCGGTGAAGGATTAGGCGGTGGACTTGTAGGCGCAGGCGCCGCACTTGCACTCGGCCAACCAGAACTAGCACCTGCCGCTTATGCCGCTGGTAGCAAAGCCGGGGATGATATATTTGGAACCGAAAAAGAAACTCGTGCAGGTAGTCAAGCACATTCAGGTAGCATGCGTCAAACAAGTTCCGCTATGGAAGGCAAGAAGAAAAAAGGTGACGGCAACTTAGCCAACAACTATCCTCCATATGACAAAGTAACACGCGGCGATGTTATCGCAGGACGTTTAGGTAAAGATCAGAAAGGCGGAAAAGCAAAAGTGAAAGAAAGTCAAATCGTAGAATCAATCGCACGTTTTATCGCAGAAGATGAAGAAGGCAAAGCTAAGTCAATCACAGCAGGTCTCGATATGGTTAACGACTTTACATCATGGATGCAACGTGTAGCAACATATCAAACCAAATCAATGATTGAGTTGTCAGATCAAATCCGCGCCCACTTTGGTGATGAAGCCGCACAGCGTTTCAAACAAGAAACAGGTACTGCACTAAGCCAATCATTAGATTCACTAACACAGTCACGTGAACAACTCAGCAATGCTGTTGCTGTTCTAGCAGGTGAAGCTCCTGCACAGGATCCAATGGGTGCTGACGATCAATTACCTCCTCCAGAAGCAGACGGTATGGAGCCAGACATGACTGGTGGTGATGAGTTCGGTGCTAGCGATGCTGCCGCAGGTGGTCCAGAAACTACTGGCCGTGAAATGCGTGAAAGCATTGAGCGTGGCAATCGTTTGATGGCAATCCTAGGCAGATAATATGCGCCTAGTTGAGTTTGCAGGTGATGCAGTCACTGATCTGCAAACAGCATTAAGGAATATCCAGGGGCAGGCAAATACTCACGATATGCCTGCCGAAATTCCTTGGGAAGGTCCTAACTCAATCAGCCAATTAATGAATCCATTAGGTTACGAAAAAATGGATTTGGCCACGTTCCAATCACTACAGAAACAAGATCCCGAAGCGTTCAATGACATCGTCCAAGATGCTAATGAAGACGGGATCATTCTAAAAACCTCAGCAGGCGAAGCTGAACCAGCTCAACAAAATACACCAGATAATGCACGTGGTAAATCCGTGGATCAAATGGCACACAACGTAGTTTCCAAAGACTTGACCTAACACTAATTAGCTGTTATAATTAGTGTATATGACTACATCTATAATCAATCCGCCTCCGTTCGTTGAACGATTCCAATACAAAGCATGTAAACAGATAAACGATCCTGTAACCAGGAAACGTGTTTATGCTACTCCAGACGGCGAGAAGTTACCTAGTGTAACAACAATCCTAAGTGCTACTAAAGACATGACTGCTCTTAATGAGTGGCGTGATCGTATTGGTTGGGATAAAGCACAACAAATTACAACCGAAGCCGCTGGCATTGGTACTGCCATGCATAATAATCTCGAAAGATTTATCGCTGGTATCGAACGCATGCCTGGTAATAATGCTGTTCATGTACAGGCTAACAAGATGGCCGATGTCATCATCAAAAACGGATTAAGCAGAGTAAATGAAGTATGGGCGATTGAGCAGAGTCTTTACTTCCCAGGACTATATTCGGGGACCACTGACCTGGTGGGCGTACACGCAGACGAACCTGCTGTGATGGATTATAAACAAACCAATAAACCTAAAAAAGAAGAATGGATCGAAGATTACAAGATGCAACTAGTAGCCTACATCCTAGCACATAACGAAGTATATAAAACAGACATACGCAAAGGTGTTGTATTCATGTGCTCAAGAGATTTACAATATCAAGAATTTACACTACAACCGTCAGAGTTTAACAAATATCAAGACCTCTGGCTAGAAAAAGTAGAAGAATATTATACTATTGGTATGCAAGGCTACAAGGAATTATTATCATGAACAATTACAGTTTAATACCAGACATCGATTGGGTGTTTGATAAAATCGGAGTTACTAATAAACACTGCGTTGAATTTGGCGTTTATAACTTCCACGATGAACACACTTCAAAAATTATCAAACAAGACGGCTGGACTGCGACATACATTGAGTGCGACGAAAATCAGTATCGACAGATTGTTGCTAACTGCGCCGGATATCCAGTTAAAGTGGTTAAAAGTTTTATCACCGCAGAAAATATAAATGATGTATTTGCTGAAGGGCAAGTTCCTAAAGAATTTGATTTGTTAAGCATTGATGTAGACGGAATGGACTACTGGCTTTGGAAAGCATTAGAATATAAGCCACGTGTTGTGCTTATCGAATACAACGGAGTTAAAACTCCTGGTACCCTAGCTGTTCCTCCTTATAATCCCGATTATGTTTGGAACCATACAAGATACATGGGATCAAGCCTAGACAGCATCACTAAACTAGCCAACGAAAAAGGCTATGAGTTATATGGTGTTGATCGTTGGGGTGCAACAGCATTTTATATTATCAAAGAAGAGTTTCCTAAACTTGGCATCGAAGATAATTCAGTTGAGAAGATTTTCGTACACGCAAACTACGGTGTAGAAGTAGACGGAGGCCATCCTGGTCCAGACGGAGAGTATTTAGAAATATGAGCGACTTTAAGTTATACGATAGCGACTATGGACAGTTTGTTGTAAATCAATATTGTAAGTTCCAGGGTGACGCATTAGAAACTACAGGTAAGACACACATCGAAGACGAACTAAATCGTATGTATATGATCGTAGATAGCCTTCCTGATGATGCTGTAGTAATTGACGGAGGTGCTAATATTGGGTTCGTAACAGTACCATTAGCACGTAAACTCGAAGGTAAATCAGCTAAAATCATATCATTCGAAGCTCAAAAGCGTCTGTTCTACGCACTCGCTGGTACAGTAGCTATCAATGACTTATACAACGTACACGTATATAATCAAGCACTAGGCGACACCATTGGTGTTGTCCGTATGCCAGACGTAAACTATAAAGAAGTAGATGATTACGGATCTGTGTCAATTGATTCAGAAGTATCAGCGTTTGATTACACTAATCCTAATCTAACCCAAATGGTTACTATAGACAGTTTAAATTTGCCCAAAGTAGATTTTATCAAGCTAGATGTAGAGGGCTATGAACCTAACGCTATCCGTGGTGCCGCAGAAACTATCCAAGCACACCGTCCTTGGTTATGGGTTGAATATAACAACTGCCAAGGTTCTTATATACACGAAACCATTAAAGCAGTAGTTAACCAAATAGTGCCAGATTACAGCCACTGGTTCATAGTTGACGATGGGCAAAATATGATATGTGCACCGAACGAGAAACTAGCCGCAGTAAACTTACCTTATTTGACAGCTACTTGGCGAGGATGGTAATAAGATAAATATCCTTGTTAAGAGGATATTTACATGGCTGTTTTACAGATCTCGAAAATACAGGTCCGCAGAGGACAAGAAAGTCAAACTGGTGTTCCGTCACTCTCAAGCGGTGAATTTGCTTGGTCTATCGATGCACAGCGTCTATATATTGGTAACGGTTCTGTATCAGAAGGTGCTCCGCAGATTGGTGTAACTAGAATTTTAACTGAGCTAGACACTAGCAATATTTTCCAATTAGCCGGTACTTATTCTTATCAAGGAAACAGTGGTTCGACTATAGTTACTGGAAGTAACCCAAATAATCCCGTTTCAAGAACACTACAAGATAAACTAGACGACTCTGTAACACTCGCTGACTTTGGAGCAGACCCAACAGGATACTCTGATAGCACTGCTATATTACAGCAAGCAATTGATCAATTATATCTTAACGCAGACAAAGCATTGCCCGTAAGTCGTGTAACATTAAAAATTCCGGCCGGTACATATCTCGTAACAGGCACAGTTTATATTCCTCCTAATGCAACTATACAAGGTGCAGGAATAGACAAAACAGTCATAGTACAATCTACGCAAAATACCATATTCCAAACCTGCGGCGGAGACTCAACACCTGGTGTGCATACAGTTTATCCTAATCTGCCTAGTTCCACAAACCGTCCTAGAAATATCGCGTTGACTGGAATGACTCTTAAATTTTCAACTAACACATTGAACGCAGGGAATGTTGGTATGATCAACGTCGACTGTTTGCACGACTCTTATATTAGAGAAATCAAATTTGATGGTGGCTCTACTCTTAGTATTTCAGCATTACCTACGGCGGCCTATGGTATCAACGTCCGTGGACAAGGTGCCAACACTACAGAAAATTTATATATAGAAAATTGCTATTTTAATAACCTACAAGCAGGAATCAATGCTGTATATGATTCTTACAATCTATTCATGTCTAAAAACGTGTTCACCGTAGTAAAAAATGGTATCAATATTAATCCTTGGCCACAAAACGGAATCGACCTTACTACACAAAGCAATGGTCCGTTGTTCGTAGATGTTAAAGATAATAAATTTAATACAACCCTAAACCAAGCTCTTTGGATCGCAACCAATACCAATAACGTATCAAACGTAGTTGTTAGTGCTAATAACATTTATAATGACTGCGGTAACAACGCAGATCCGAGCACAGATGGCGCACAAGCATCAGAAGCAGTTGGATTTTATACTCCGGGTAATAGGTCAACAAATGATTGGTTCAGTCGCGAAGTAGCAAATGCTACTGGAACTCCAAACCCAATGCTGCCTGCGATCAAAGGTCATGCGTATGTAGAATCTAATAAATCTACATATCCATTAGTAACTTTACCAGTACAGGCATTCCCAACAAATGTACTAACATTAGCATTGACCAGTTATTCAGAACAAGTTAAAATAGATTATACAGCTACACAGCCATCATTGGGTGTAACCAGAGTTGGACAGGTACAAGTGTTGGTAGGTACAAATACAGCAACAGTATATGACAGTTTCCAATATACTGGAGCAAACAGTTTGACAGGCGATATACAATGGTCAGCTAGTATAAACACAACAACAAATGCACTGGCCATTGGTGTTACTAATCCTATCGGTAGTGTAGCAACAAGTTTAACTTTCCATTATACACAGTTATTTTAATGTTTGAACAAGAACCAGATCAAAGATTTCATCTTTGGTTTGAATTTAGAAAAAGTCTAGAAACTTTACCTAGTCCTCTGGAATCTGTCGTCCATTTCTGGGACGGTGCACCACGGATCCCATTCAACAATCTAATAGACCAACACTACAGTGGTAATTGGCCTACTCCTTGGGAAATCATCGAACGTAACAAATACGATGATTTTACCGTTAGTATCATGATGGGTTGGACAATGTTATTAACCGAACGATTCTCTAAATCAGACATGGAGATACGCACAATAGTTGACGATCAAGGCAAAAGAGTCTACAATGTATTATGTGTAGATAATAGTTGGGCTTTAAATTATAAGGATCACGTAGTTGCCGCTATGGATTCTATACCTAGTTTATACAGGGTTGAAAATGTCATGCCCTTAAAACGTCCTAGGTAAATATCAATCTAAGTCAATAACAGAAGTAACACAAATTAAAATTAAAACAATATACAGGGTGGAGCATGATCACAGTTGTCAAACGTAGCGGCGAGCGAGTACCATTAGACATTAGTAAAATACAGAGACAAGTAGCATTTGATTGCAAAGACATTGATGGAGTAAGTCCGTCAATGATTGAGATCAAAGCACAAATAGAATTGCATGACGGCATGACTACTGAAACAATCGACGAACTACTATTAAAGGCAATGGTAGACTTGATCGATGAAACAGAAAATCCAGAAATCAACAATGTAAATTATCAATATGTAGCAGGCAGACAGAAAGTGTCTATGCTACGTAAAAGTGTCTACGGACAATACACCCCTCCACCTTTATACGACATAGTTAAGAAAAATGTGGACGCCGGCATGTACACTGCCGAGCTTTTAGATTGGTATACCAAGGAAGAATGGGATATCATCGATTTATTCATCGACCATCATAAAGACGAAGAATACACCTATGCGGCCATCGCACAACTGGCAGAAAAATATCTTGTACAGAATCGTGCAACTGGTCAGATTTATGAAACACCACAGGTGCGTTATGCTATCGCGGCAGCAACAGCATTCCATAACGAACCTAAAGATAAGAGACTAAAATATGTTAAAGAATATTATGAATGTGCAAGTGACGGGCACTTCACTTTGGCCACACCTGTCCTGGCTGGCCTTGGAACTACTACTAAGCAGTTTAGCAGTTGCGTTCTTATTAGTAGTGACGATACGTTGGATTCGATCTTTGCTGCCGGCGAAATGATGGCAAAATATGCTAGCAAACGTGCTGGCATAGGATTAGAGATTGGCCGTATCCGTCCTTTAGGCGCCCCTATACGAAATGGAGAAATCAAACACACAGGAATGATTCCATTCTTGAAGAAATGGTTTGCTGACTTACGTTCATGCTCACAAGGCGGTATCCGCAATGCATCATGTACAGTTACATTTCCCGTCTGGCATGCGCAATTTGAAGACTTGATAGTCTTAAAGAATAATCAAGGTACAGAGGAAACTCGTGTACGACAGATGGACTACTCAGTAGTAGTTAACAAGATGTTTTGGAATCGCTACCGCAAGGGTGAAACTATCAGTTTGTTTGATCCTGCTGAAGTTCCTGATTTGTATGAAGCATACTATCGTGACTCTGCAGAGTTTGAGAGTCTATATCTAAAATACGAAGCAGATAAGACCAAGAAGAAAAAAGTCGTTAGTGCTGAAGAAATCTTCAAGAATGGTATCCTAAAGGAACGTACAGATACAGGCCGTATCTATCTAGTAAACATTGATAACGTTATTAATCAAGGACCATTTGATACTACTGTAGATCCTATCTACCAAAGTAATCTGTGTCAAGAAATCCTATTGCCCACGAGGCCTTTCCAGCGTATAGAAGATCCAGAGGGACGTATTGCCCTATGTACGCTGGGTTCAATCAACTGGGGTGCGTTTAACAATCCACAGCAGATGCGCAAAGCGTGTCGTGTGCTAGTCCGTTCATTAAGCAACTTATTAAACTATCAAGACTTCTTGAGTGTCCAAAGCAAAATGGCAAATACCGATTTTGAACCATTAGGTGTTGGTATTACTAACTTGGCCTATTGGCATGCCAAGCGTAGTTTAAAATACGGTGAAACAGATGCACTTGCAGAAGTCAAACGCTGGATGGAACATCAAGCCTACTTCCTAACTGAAATGAGTGTCGAGCTTGCCCAAGAACGTGGGCCATGCGGACGTAGTCAGTACACTTATTACGGTAAGGGAATATTTCCTTGGGAGCGTCGTAATCCGGGCGTGAATGAACTAACTGATTTCGCTCCTAGCATGGATTGGGAAAGTCTACGGGAGAAGATGAAACAATACGGAATCCGCAATGCTACATTGATGGCAGTTGCGCCTGTAGAATCTAGCTCTGTGGTTCTAAACTCCACCAACGGAATTGAAATGCCGATGGAAATGATTAGCGTGAAGGAATCTAAAGCAGGTAGCTTTGTACAGGTTGTACCAGAATACAAGCGTTTGAAGAACCGCTATCAGCTAATGTGGGATCAGAAAGACTGTGATGCATATCTAAAAACAGCCGCAGTATTGGCTGTGTATATTGATCAAAGTCTAAGCACAAATACATTCTACAATCCAGCACATTTTCCAGAAGGAAAAGTTCCAGGGACTTTAATAGCCAAAAACTTAATGTTGGCTTACAAATGGGGCATAAAGACTATATACTATAGCTTGATCAATAAAGTTGGGGCAAAAGTCAGTGTAACAGGTACTAATCAAGTAAACGGTTATACTCATGATGTACCAGTTTTAAATGGAGAGCCTATAACTATATACGCAGATGAAGATGACTGCGAGGCATGCAAACTATGAGCAAACAACAATACGATATATCAAAACAAACCAACTACCTGAAGCGTAAGATGTTCCTTGACCCAGAAGGTCCGGTTACAGTACAACGTTTCGAGGAAGTGAAATATCCTAAGATTGCTAAGTTTGAAGAACTTGCTCGTGGCTTCTTCTGGGTGCCAGAAGAGATCAGTCTTACCAAAGATAAGATTGATCATAAGGAAGCATCAGATGCTGTTAAACATATCTTTACCAGCAATTTGTTACGCCAGACTGCACTAGACTCGATCCAAGGTCGTGCGCCTAACCAAGTATTCAGTCCTGTTATTTCAATTCCGGAACTCGAAGCACTGGTAAGCAATTGGAGTTTCTTTGAAACTAATATTCATAGTAAATCATACAGTCACATTATCCGTAACGTGTATGGTGTACCTAAAGAAGAATTTAACAAGATCCACGATACTAAAGAAATCGTAGAGATGGCCGCTAACATCGGCAAGTACTACGAAGATCTGCATCAATTAAATTGTAAGAAAGAATGTGGTATTGAGATTGATCTACAAGAACATAAGAAAGCTATATGGTTAGCATTAAATGCCAGCTATGCACTAGAAGCTCTACGCTTCATGGTATCATTCGCTACAAGTCTTGCCATGGTAGAAAACAAGATCTATATCGGCAACGGTAACATTATCAGTTTGATCCTACAAGATGAAATACTACACGCAGAATGGACTGCTTGGTTAATCAACAACGTAACCAAAGATGATCCAGATTTTGTTAAATTAGAAACTGAATGTGCAGACGAAGTATATCAAATGTACATGGATGTTATCCGCGAAGAAAAGGAATGGGCAGACTACTTGTTTAGTAAAGGTCCTGTTATCGGCCTTAACGCTACAATTCTACGTGACTTCGTTGACTACACTGCATTTACTCGATTGAAAGAAATCGGAGTTAAGTATGCAGACGAACATCCAAGATCCAGTCCTATTCCATGGTTTAACAAGCACGTAAACATCAACAAGAAACAAACAGCACTACAAGAAAACGAATCAACAAACTATGTTATCGGTGTAATGAGCGATAATGTTAGTTACGACGAATTACCAGAACTATAAGGATTAACAATGAAAGCTATTGTATGGAGCAAAAACGCCTGCCCATTTTGCGATCAGGCCAAGAAGTTATTAACACTCAAGGGCATTGAGTACGAAGAAAGAAACGTAAGCACAGATTGGACTAAAGAACAATTATTAGAAGCAGTACCGACAGCAAGGACACTACCACAGATATTTTTAGACAAGGAGTATATCGGTGGATTCACAGAACTCAAACGACACCTTAGTAATCAATGATCCGAACAATGGTAGCGATACTATAACCATCGGCGGTAGCGAGTATGCTTACACCATAGACACTAGTCTAACAGGAGCATACTCATCAAGTATTTCAAATTATGCTAATGTTACTGTAAGTAACGGCGGCTCTAGCGGTAGTGGAATTATATACAGTTCAGGCGCAGGCGCAGGAAGCCCTTGGGGTAATATAACAACAACCAGCGCAGGAACAAATACTCCCAGCCTACACGTAACAGGCAATGCAGAATTTGAAGACGACGTAAAAATCAAAGGCGTGAGTATTATGAAAACACTAGAAGAGATCAATCGTCGACTTGCTATACTCGTACCAGATCCGGATAAACTAGAACATTTCGAAGCACTTAAAAAAGCCTACGATCATTATAAACTACTAGAAGCACTTTGCCAACTACCCACGAAAGAAGAAGATTAAATGAATGTTAGATTACTTAGTTACAGCCAGCCAACAGAGGAATTCGCAGACATGGGAATCGGCGACGCCCAAGAGCTCATTGCCTATTGCGCCCGTGTGTCCAATCTAGCCAATCAGCTCAATACAGAAACATCCGAAAAACTTATACGATACCTTGTCAAACACCAGCACTGGAGTCCTCTCGAAATGGTCTCAGCCTGTCTTGAAATCACCACAACCAGAGATATCGCCCGACAGATCCTCAGACATAGATCTTTTAGCTTTCAGGAATTTTCTCAACGATACGCAGACCCTACTAAAGACTTGGACTTTGTCGTTAGAGAAGCAAGACTACAAGACACAAAAAACCGACAGAACAGCATCTCTACAGATGATACAGAGTTACAAGCATGGTGGGATGCCAAACAGAAGTTTATCATTGACAGCGTAAAAGATATCTACGCAGAAGCTATCGAGCGTGGTATCGCCAAAGAACAAGCACGTGCTATATTGCCAGAAGGTAATACTGTAAGTCGACTGTATATGAACGGCACATTGCGTAGTTGGGTACACTTTATCGAACTGCGTAGTGGTAATGGTACGCAATTAGAACACATGCAGATAGCTCGAGAGTGCGCCTGTGTCATCGCAAAAGTGTTTCCAATGGTAGAGGATTATGTCCAACCTAGCCAAGGGTCGTAACAGTTACGATTCTACCAGCACTGGACTTATTGAATTTTTCAATAGGAACGTATCACCGTATCCTACAGATGTCGGTGGACCAGCGTTTGATTTAATCCCTGTAGAAAAGCAAAAAGACCTAATGGTCAATATTGCTAGACTGCACGGACAGCAGGAATACAATCGTATTATGGAGTTGGTTGCTGTGCTACAAAAACAAGCAGAGCAAATCAAGCGCCGTTTAGACATCACCGATGCTGTACATGCGGCTAAGTACGATTTCCAAGTATCGCATGGTCAGGCATATTGGCTACTATACGATACTGAAAAACAGGTAACAAGACTTTGCCATCAGGGTCCGGAAGAATGGTCCACTGGCAAACCAGAAAATTATGACTATATTACACGGGTAAAATATCTAGGTGATTATAGTTGGCAGGAAATAAACGAAAAGGACGAATATGTTAATTAACAAAGGATTTAGCAACGGAGACGTTGTAAGTATTAAACTAGTAAACGGCGACGAGCTCATCGCACGTTTTGAATCAGACGACACTGATACTATAACAGTCAGTCGCCCATTAGCGATCACAATGAGCGCACAGGGTATGGGATTGATTCCTTGGGTATTTTTAGGTAAAGATGACTCTGTAACACTACGCAAGAAAAGCACATTTTTTATCGTGCCTAGTAAAGCAGAAGCCGCTAAACAGTATGTCGAAGGAACGACCGGACTAGTAATGCCTGGGTAAATAAGGGTATATAGGAGAGTTTATTATGCCAAGCGTAGTTACATTGACAGGACCAGGATCAGCAACCGTTACAGATGATGCGGCTGCCGCGATTGCTTTACAAACTGTAGTACTAACCGAAATACGTAATATTGCAGGAAATAACGCAAACGTTATGGTTGACCTTAAGAAAGAAATCTCCGCATTGTCTGACGCATGTAACACCTTAAAAACATCAATTGGTAGTATTGCTACAATGAGTGCCGGTACCAATGCTATCATTGCTATGCAGGCCGCTAATCAAATACAAACTAATAACTTCCAAGTACAGGCGACTAAAGAAGCACTTGAGAGAACCGGTCAGCCTGTGCCAGTACCCCCTCCGGTAACTGAGCAGATTAAAACTGCTGTAAAAGATAGCTCAGTATTAATGGAAGTAGGCCAAGCAGAAGGTGCTATAGTAAATCAAATTAACGTAATGTCCGGAAACTTTGTTACTTGGGTTGGCAGCTTCTTACCTAGCTTCACTGATATTTCTGGATGGATCAAACGCAAATACCAAGCAGTAGTCCAACCAAATGCACCGAGCAATACGCAGGATGCACTTACTAAACAAAATAATATTGCAGGCACTCCAGATAACGGAAATGTAAGTTAAAATGGCACACGGTGACATTATAGCGATGACATGGACTGGTAATCCTCAAAGTCCTGCTCCTGCTACCTTAACAGTCACTGATACTTGGGGAACTGCTATTGCCGCACAGACTCTAGTATTACAACAGTATAGAGATAACTTAGCTACAGTCGGCGATCTATTGATAGAAGCCAAAAAAACTATCGCTACTATGAACTATTTGGTTAATACTTATAATAGTGCCGTTTTATCTATATCTGCACAAAGTGGTCAGCGCAATGCTATGCTAGCGATGGTAGCTGCCTCAAATATACAAACTAATAATTTTTTTAAAGAAGTTAATGGAGAGACTCCTAGTATGCCTCCCGTCAGGAAACAGTTGACCACATCAGTAGTTGACGGTGTGAAAATGCAAGAAGTATCTCAAGCCGAAGGTGCTGTTTTATTACAAATTAATAATATGATACAGTATTTCCAATCATTTGCCACAAGTGCGTTAGACCCGCTCACTAGTGTATTAACTAATTTTTCTGACAGGCTTAAAACTGCGATTCAAACTAATCCTCCTAGTAATGCCCAAGATAAAGCAACTAAGTTATCTAATCTTGCAGGAAATCCAGATAACGGAAATGTAGGTTAATGTCTGATCAAAAAGTCGCACGTGTTAATAAAGATAAAGCAGGCAGTCTTATACAGACTGGAGCTAAATCTGTGTTCACTAATGGCGACGCTAGCAAATGGTGGACTGCTACAGAAGGCAGTACCATCAAGGGACCACCCAACGTCGGTGATACTATCGTATCAAGTGATGTAACAGTATTTGCAGAAAATAAAAAAGTCGCAGTCGAAGGAGCAATCACAGCACGTGGATTCCATGTGGGCCCTAGCAGTCCGAATGTATTTGCTGGTAATCTAGGTCCTGGTGAAATAACAGTCATTGAAAATGACGATGTTGACGACGGTACTCCTGAGGGTAGAGCCAAGGCGATTACTAATCTGCAGACTTGGGTAGCCAAGGGATATATCTCACAAGATACCGTAAAGCAAGTGTTAAATCAAGCGGCTCCGGCGGATCTACCGTCAGCTACTGATGCAACTGTAGCAGTGTTGATGTTTAGAGGTTTAGATCCTACCCGCACTTCAGGAGCAGTTGATAACACCGGTACTAAGATAATCGCACTACCTGGATACAGGGTAGTGGTAGCGAATTGGGAAAATTGGAAATCAGTATTTGCTACGGTACAACCAGACGAAGCAGTCATATTATACGGATTTAGTAAGGGCGGTGAAAGCGTACAGTCGATACTATCCGCTTATCCTAATAGAGCTATCAAGGCCGCAATTACTATTGATCCTTATTGGACTGTTACACAAAAATGGGGCAGTGGTATTTTTAAGAATGTTGAACGAGTCTACAACTGGTACAATCCCAATTGGGGCTATAACAAAGAACATATTCCAAACGGTGTAAATTCTCCTAGTAATGTACAGCAAAATTTATTGCCCGAAGCACCAACTGGAGCCAATCACGCCAGCATGCCACAGCGTGTTGAAGCGCAAGTACTAGCCATCATACAAGGAATCAAACCTACCGGGAAACCTGTAGGTGCTGTAACATCTGGTAGGAATCCTTCCGGACGACAGGGTACTGGGACTCCAATGTATAATGCAGGATCTCAGAACCTCGACATGACTATCAGTAAGCATTTTAAATTAAAACATTTTCTTACTAGAGAACAGGTCAACGGAAAACCATTTAACGAGTGCGCGACACACCCGCTCGCTGATAGAG
>Ga0007805_1000330_pt1 | contig 17042 bp, 19 predicted proteins | sample CryBogCBE24Aug09_FD_71231 | JGI IMG/M metagenome (GOLD analysis project Ga0007805, IMG submission 71231) | Freshwater microbial communities from Crystal Bog, Wisconsin, USA - CBE24Aug09 | ecosystem: Environmental > Aquatic > Freshwater > Lake | place: Crystal Bog, Wisconsin, USA | collected... | reverse complement strand
CTTCCTCGGGGTGGCGATGGTGCTCGTCCACCGAAACCGCCGGAACTACGACGGAAATGCCGTGCTCCTCGTTCCTCGCCCCATCCTCATCTGCTCTCGAGTGCTCATCGGCCTCACCGTTGCCGTCGTGGCTGCCGGAACGGCCGTCTCGAACGCAGGTCCACATGCGGGGAACTTCGCTGGCCAACACGTAGCCAAGCGATTGCCCGTTGAACTGCGATCCGTCGTTGAACTCCACGGCGCGCTCGCTGCTGCGCTCGCGGGCTTCACGGTGGCGCTCATCTTCGCGATCTCCGCCATTGGGGCAGCTCCTCGGATCCGACTCATTGGGGAGCGCCTCATCGTCGCCGTGGCGGTCCAAGCGGGTATCGGCATCGTGCAGTACGCCATGCACCTCCCCGTGGGCCTCGTTGAACTCCACGTCATCGGAGCGGTCTCGGTGATGATCGGTGTCGTTCGCTTCAGCCTCGAGATGCACGACCACCCAGCAATCCCAGAGTTCTCCCTACGAGGAGACCACCGAGAGGCTGGTAGCGTAGAGGGGCTGCAACAGGCGCCCATCGTCTAGCGGCCTAGGACACCGCCCTTTCACGGCGGCAGCACGGGTTCAAATCCCGTTGGGCGTGCCAATCATCTCGGATATCGCGATGTCCGACTTCGCCTGCAGTCGCAACGTCTCCTCAGTGAGGCATCGGGGTCCAGAGGCGATCGAGTGGAACGACATGAAGGCGATCGGCGAAGGTGTAGCTCCGCTCGCCAAGGTAGAGGGCAAATCCGCCGACAAATTGCGCGCCCAATGCATCGCGAAGCCTCGACATTCCTTTCATATCGGAACCTTGGATTCGAGCGCTCGCCTTCATGTCAAATCCGATCACTCCACCGTCGTCGCGCTCAACGACGAAGTCCACTTCGTAGCCATCGAGGTGGCGCCAGTGACCCACGCCAGTGACCGCTTCATTCCAAGAGGCTTGTTTCTGGAGTTCGCCGACAGCGAAGCTCTCGACGACGTGACCGAACTCAGTCGAAGCAGCGGCACGGAGACTCAGAAGCTTTTCTGGGGTGATTCGAAGAAGCGTGGCTGCGACGGCAGAGTCCAGCACGTGAATCTTCGGCTTGGCGACGCTTCGAGAAAGCAACGTTGTGCCCCACGCCTCAAGCCGGTGAACGAGAAATACTCGCTCGAGAAGGCTGATGTAGCTCTCTGCCGTCACGGGAGTGAGGCCTACATCGGTAGCGGCGCTCGCCACGTTGAGTACTTGGGCTGTTTGGCCAGCGAGGCGTCCGAGAAGTAATCCGAGTTTGTCTCCCTGGCGAAGATTGCTCAGTTCCCGGATATCTCGCTCGAGCGTTAGGCGGACGTAGTGACGGACCCACCTTCGTCGTGCTGCCTCACTGGACATCGTGAGTGCAAGAGGGAAGCCTCCCGCAGTGATCCGCGCAACGTACTCCTCTCGACTCGTTTGAGAGAGTTCAGGCTGGAGGACCTCCTCTGGATGTTCGAGCGCCAACGCGAGAAAGTCTTCATGCCTATCGTCGCGCTCCCCTTGCGACAGTGGAAAGACCTTGAGCGTCTCGAGGCGACCAGTGAGTGCCTGGGCAGCGCCGGGAAGCGCGTCGTGGCGGGTCGAGCCGGTGAGGACAAATCGGCCGGGGTATGTGGCCCGGTTCAACTCCGCCTTCATCGCCTCGAGTACCTCAGGCGCCTTTTGGTATTCGTCAATGAGCACCATCTGCGAACCGGCAACAGCTCTTGCCACGTCGGCGCGCACCGCGTCCAGTGTGGCGAGGTCATCTAAATCGAGGATGCGCCCGCCGAAGTGAACTGCCAGTTGACGAAGTAGCGTCGACTTTCCTACCGATCGAGGCCCTTCAAGGAGGAGCGTCGGAGTATCGCGCAACCGAGAGCACGCCACCTCGAAAATACGCCGTTGATGCAGTTGGGACCGATGCTCCACTGGAAAAGCGTATCACTAACTTTAGTTTTGAGAACACAGAACTTTATAAATGAGACGACTAACCTTCACGTCAAGGATGCGAGTCGGTCAGGCTGGGCTCTCTGTCCTCAGCGAGATGGACCGAAGCCTGGACCGCCCCAAGTCCGTTGGAGCTTCGGAGCAATCACGGCGCGACTTTGTTCTTTCGGGCGTGTCGTCGTTCCCAATCCGGAAGTCGTTGAACACACCTGAGCCAGGTCAGAATATGGTTGCATCGAACAACGTCGAAGGGCGCAACTTCCCTTACGCGACGTTCCCAGCGAGCGTCCATCCAACGAGCGCATTCGCATGCCCGTGACCCATGGCGTATTCCGCCTTCAAGAAGTTCACGATGGCCATGTGCTTCTCGAGTCCACAGGCACCGATGATCTGCTGCCACTCGGCAATCGACTTCTCGTACTTCTTCTCAATGGAGGGAAAGTACGAGGCTGGACCCTGTGATGGCCAGGTGTTGGTCATGAAAGTCCCACCGATCGTTGACTACGCAGAGGCCGAAGGCGCAACCCAGTTAGGGTCGAGTTCGACGATCTGACTGGCGAGAGCCCAGAAACCCAAGGAGAACTTCGTCCAGCGCTGACGCTTCCCACCAATACCCGTCGGCAACATGATGCCCTTGAACGAGTCGGGCTCGACCAGCATCCGGATACCGACGCCTTCGGCCAAGGTGTCGGCCCAGAACGAGAAGTACTCGAGGTCGCGAGGCTCTCGTGGTCGAAATCCGAGGATCTGCAACGCTGCGGAGTAGGTCTCGATCGACTGTTGATTGAGCCGGTGGTAGCTGATCTTGAGCGCTTCTACAAGGTCCGCGTTGATTTCGGGTTCGGCGATCGCGTAGGCCAGAATTCCGAGCCACACTCTCCAGGTCTGCGATGCAGCGAGGGTGTCCAGCATGATGTTGGCCGACATGCGACAGGTCTCTCGAAGTGCATCCCAACGCCGTTCTGGCGTCGTCAAATCTGCCTTCACGATCACGTTGCGGAAGACGTAGTCACTCGAGGTGGTGAAGTCTTCAGACTCGCTCGACGCAATCTTGATCAGAACCTCGCGGCGGAATGCCTCTGCTGAATCGAACACCCTGCCGAGAACCGAGGCATTCGTGAGTCGTATCCCCTGCTCACGCTGGATTTTCTCAAAAACCGCACTCAGGGTGAGTCCAGCGAGGCCTCCCCGGGTCGATGGGTCGAGCGCGAGCTCTTCTCCAGCGGTCATCAGGAGTTCACGAATCTCCTGTGGCGAGCGTTTCCGCTGCCGGAGTCTGGTTGCAGAGGTCATAGTGAACCTTGAGCCTAGGTCCTCGTCGTCTTCGTGACTGTTCAGTGAACGACTGGTTGCCCTGTGGATTGATCAGGTCCATGCAACCTCGACGAGGACGTACCAATGTCGTTTGCAGCACGAGCGTCGCTCCGCAGTACGGTGCTGCCATGATCGGACGCATTGAGGAACGTGTGGCGTGCACTGCAGTCGGCATCACAGCTACGGTGCCCTCCTCCTTCGCTCCCGATGCCGCGGACGCTGCTCCGGTGATCGCCGCCCTCTGGGAGATAGTCACCTCGGCGCTCGGGACGAAAGGATTCAGCGCCGAATGGGAGTCCATCGGCATCACGAGTCCCGCCGATGATCTCGTGCCTCCCCATCGCATCACCTACAGCGCAACGGTCACCGAGCACAGTGCCGGCCCACTGCCGACGACGTTCGACGCCTTCATAATCGACGGGGGCCGCTACGCCGTGTTCTCGTTTCTCGGAACCGTCGGCGAGGTAGACGACTTCTACCGCTCCGCCTACGACGAGGGTCTCCGTGACCTCGGCTGCACCACTCGCGACGGCCAGCACTTGGAGCGCATGTTGCCGAGCGAGCACCCAGCGCTTCTCAACCTCGAGGCCTGGATTCCCATTCACTAACCGGTCAGGCCGAGAAGTGCGCCGAGAGGAACTGGATCGACGCCGGCTCTTGCTCGAGGAAGAAAGGACTCGTGTGGCATCCACCGGAGAAGAGCACGGTCGTCTCCGCCGGCGCTACCGCAGCGAATGCTGCCACGCCGGGTTGGAACGGATCGTCGATCCCTGACGCCACGCGAACGGGACAACCAGTGAGTGCCCCAGCGTGGGTCACCGCGTCGTACGCATCGAATTCGTTCGCGTCGCTGTAGGCCTCGGCGTTCACTCCTCGTGCTTGGTCGTAGCTCGTCCAGATAGCAGGACTGATGGCAGCGACTGCTCGAGCGAGGTGGGGGTAGTGCTCGGCGATAGCGATGGCACCGTAGCCACCCATGGAGATTCCCATGAGGCCAATCCCACGATTCAGACGACCGAGCCCCTTGGACTGGCACATCGGGATGAGTTCCTCCACCACCATGCCCATGGGATCATCGTTGGGGTGTGGGTGCCAGTACCCGCTGCCACCGTCCACGGTCACGATTGCCGTTGGCACAGTGGTCGCAAGGTGCTCTTTGGATCCCGGCCGAGTGATGGCCACGAGCTGTGCCGGTGACATCCCCGACACGGCATTGGTGTGGTTACCGCCCTCCCCATGCAGCATGACGACGAGGGGCAACTCGTCTCCGGGTCCAAACCCTGGCGGATAAGCGATGGAGTAGCCAACCGACCGATGCCGGAACCTCGATGCGAACCGACCCGACACCGTTGTGCCGAGTGGGGCGAAGGTGCGGTGAGGATCATCGACCGAGCACGCACCATCGAGTGCATTGAGGAGGGACTTTCCCGGGAGCACCCCATGGTCGACGAGTTCACCGCCGATCACTGCACCGACCGCGAGTGCTCCAAGCCCACCGAGGGCAACGGTGAGCATTCGCCGCCTCGACCACCTCGAAGCTTCATTCGAAACTTCGGCGTCTGCCACCTAGTGCTCGTCTCGTCCCGAGCTGTCGGCTGCAGCGATGCGGGTCGACTCAACCTCTGCAGATCGGAAGATGCCCTGCGCCATGAGTGACCGTTCGCTCCGGCGCCTCGCCCGGTAGACCTCGGCCCGCTGCTCATGCAGCGCTGCGTTGCCTGGCTCCGCCCAAACGGCGAGATCAGCCAGGTGGCAGGCAAGACGCAGGTCGCTCTCGATGAGGGCAACCGCGCGATCCATGAGGACGGCGGTGCCGCCGGCGAGGGCAGCGAGTTCGGACGCAACTGCAGCATCAGGGGCAGGCTTCAACCGTGAGGCCGCTCCATCCCACCAACCGCCGTAGAGGCGCCAGATGTTGCGAATCACGAATTCTGGCTCGTCGTAGTAGGGCCGGAGATAGGGCTTCGCCAATGTGGCTTCGGGAACCGTGACGGTGTGGATGATGGTGTCGAGCGAGGCCCCGGCGTTCATGAGATCGACGACGGCGAACACCACTGCTTCGAGGGTGGACGCGGTCTCATCGAGAACCGTGGCGATGCGCTCCTTGCCCTCAATAGGGAGTCCGTGGGCGGGGAGCAGGAGCTCGGGCTCTTGGGCGATCATCCGACGGAGCGACTGCGCCCACTCGAGGGCGTAGCGCTGCACCTTCTGGGGGTTCCCGGCATTCGGGTAGTTCCAGATGATGAAGTCCCCAGTGGCGATCCATCGCTGCTCGGGGAAGAAGGCCCACAGGTGGTCGTCGGTCTCCCCACGCCCGTGGTGCAGTTCGATGGTCGTGTCACCGACGAGGAGTTCGTGGTGGTCAGCGAAGGTCACCGTCGGGCGCAGCACCGAGCGCGGGAGGAAGTCGGTGATGTCGTCGCTCAAGGTGAGGCCCATGTCGGTCGGAGGTCCACCGAATTGGCGTTGGTTGATCGTGACGTTCCACCGGGAGGTTTGGCGGTAGCGATCGATTCGGCGAGCGACGTTCTCGTGTCCTACAACGACCGGTGCACCGTGACCGCTCACCGACGCATCGGCAGCGAACGCGCCACTCCCACCAATGTGGTCGGCGTGGCCGTGGGTGTAGATGAGCGTGGAGATCGGCGCCGTGTTCCAGGTCCGAATGGCCTGGACGACGCTCCGGCCACTGCCCGCACCTGAGGCATCAAAGCAGACGAGACCATCGCCGGAGTCGAAGGTGATGGTGTGGCTGAAGCTCTCCACGATGCTCAAGCCATCACGGAGTTCAGAGAGTTCGTTGGTGACCCGGTTGACCGGTTCAGTGGCGAGGCCAGAGTCGATGACCAGCGAGGAGAGCTCAAGTGGGTGCATTGGTGCAGCGTACCGATGGAGCAGTCGCCGTGTCAGACGAGCAGGATCGTGCGCCATGCCTACGCTTGGGGGGTGGCTGAACCCAAGGTGCTCCTCTTCTACGCGTTCACGCCGCTTCCCGACCCAGAGGCGATTCGCCTCTGGCAGCGCACGCTGTGCGAGCACCTCGACCTCACCGGCCGCATCATCATCTCCCCCCACGGCATCAACGGGACCGTTGGCGGCAATCTCGCTGCCGTCAAGACCTACGTCCGGCGGGTGAAGGAGTACGGCCCGCTGAAACACCTCGACGTCAAGTGGTCAGAAGGCACAGGAGAAGATTTCCCCCGTCTCTCAGTCAAGGTTCGATCTGAGCTCGTGGCGTTCGGTGCACCCGGGGAAGTCATCGTCGATGCGCACGGTGTGATCGGAGGTGGCACCCACCTCAGTCCACAAGCTGTCAACGATCTCGTGGCACAGCGTGGCGACGAGGTCGTCTTCTTCGATGGCCGCAATGCCTTCGAAGCGGCCATTGGACGCTTCAAGGGCGCCATCGTTCCAGACGTCAAGACCACGCACGACTTCGTTGCTGAGATCGACAGCGGGAAGTACGACACGCTGAAAGGTCGCCCCATCGTCACCTACTGCACGGGAGGGATTCGCTGCGAGGTGTTGAGCGCGCTCCTCATCAACCGGGGATTCGACGAGGTCTACCAACTCGATGGCGGCATCGTCCGCTACGGCGAGGCCTTCGGCGACGACGGGCTCTGGGAAGGTGCGCTCTACGTCTTCGACGAGCGTCGGACACAGACCTTCTCTGACCACAGCGCGGTGATCAGCTCGTGTGAAGCTTGTGGGACACCGACAACCGAGTACGTCAACTGCGCCAACCTCGCCTGCCGGGCGCTGCTCCTGCTGTGCCCGTCGTGCCAGGCAGCCCACGGTCCGAGCGACTGCACGCCGAGCCACGTCGGGCGTCGCTGACGTCGAGCGACGCATCTGATGTCTGCTTGACTGCTCCGAGAACCGCGGAGAGGACCGACCCCATGCAGGACCAACCAACCACCACCAGCGCTCCCGATCTCGACGTCTTGGTCATTGGAGCGGGGATTTCCGGCATCCACGCCGCCTACCAACTCCGCACCGAACTCCCGTCGCTTCAATTCGAGGTCGCCGAAGCGCACCACAGTTTCGGCGGCACCTGGCTCATCCACACCTACCCCGGCGTGCGCTCCGACACCGAGGTCTACACCCTGGGCTACAGCTTCAAGCCGTGGACGGGTGCCCCCTACGCAGGAGCCGCCGAGATCCACGCCTACCTCGGCGAGCTGATCGCCGAGCACGACTTGGAGCGCTCCTTCACCTACAACACCATGGTGGAGGCCGCCTCGTGGTCAACGGCCGACCAGTTCTGGACGGTCAGCCTTCGAGACACGGTGACGAACGAGGTCCGGACCACCACCGCTCGGTTCATCTGGTCATGCCACGGCTACTACACCCACGCAGCAGGCCACACGCCACAGTGGCCGGGACTCGAGGACTACGCGGGAACCCTGATCCACCCCCAGGCTTGGCCCGAACGGCTCGACCTCTCCAACCAAACCGTTGCGGTGATTGGTTCGGGAGCGACCATGGCCACGCTCGTCCCCGCGATTGCCGACCAGTGCGCATCGGTCACGGTGGTGCAACGCTCCCCCGCCTACTTCTTCCAGAGTGAGAACCGAGATCCCCTCGCCGATCAACTCCGTGAGCTCGGGATCGACGAAACCTGGATCCACGAGATCATCCGGCGCAAGGCGGTGAAGGACATGGCTGCCATGACGAGCGTGCAGTTCAACCACCCTGAACTCTCGAAGGCCGGTCTCATCAAGATGGTGGCCGATCAGCTCCCTGAGGGCTACGACGTCGAGACCCACTTCACCCCCCGGCACTTCCCCCACGAGCAACGCGTGGCTCGAATCTTGAACGGGGATCTGTTCCGTGCCATCAGCAACGGCTCGGTCACCATGGTCACCGACGAGATTGCGACGTTCACCCCAACAGGACTCGTCACCGAAGGTGGCACCGTGGTCGACGCCGACGTCGTCATCACCGCAACAGGATTCGACCTCTCGGTCCTCGGAGGCGTGGCCTTCACCGTCGACGGCCAGGCGGTCAACGTGGCGAACTCGGTGACCTGGCGTGGAGTGCTGTTCACCGGACTCCCGAACGTCGCTTGGACCTTCGGGGCGCTCCGCCTCAGTTGGACGATGCGGGCCGAGATGGTGAACCACCTCATCACCCGGCTGCTCTCGACCATGGAAGGCCGAGGAGCGACCAGCGTGGCCGCCGTGCTCCGCCCCGAAGACGTGGGTATGGAGCGCCAGCCCTTCATCGACCCCGCACAGTTCAACCCTGGCTACGCCCAGCGGGCTCGAGCGCTCATGCCGAAGGGTGGCACCGCTGCGGAGTGGCAGATGGACCTCGACTACTGGCACGAGGTCACCGTGCTCCCAGACGTCGACTTCACCGACGGCTGCCTCCAGTTCACGAGCCAGAGTTGAGACTGCGCTTCGCCACGCAGTTCTAGAGTTAGGCCGTGGCTCGCGGCGGACTGCTCAATCGACTCCTCGCCACCCAGTGGCATGCGCTCCGGCTCTACCGCCACTCTGTTCGACTCGACGCCGCCGGTCGTCCATCGCTCGCTGCAGCCTGCCTGCAGTTCGGCAAACTCCTCTCTGGGATTGAGATCGACCACGGTGCCGTCATTGGTGAAGGAACGGTCTTCATCCACGGCAACGGGATCGTGATTGGTCCCGGTTCCACCATCGGCGCGAACTGCCGCATCTTCCACCAGGTGACGATCGGCACCCACGACGGGACGACCTATCCGACCATTGGCGACGACGTCATCTTGTACCCCGGCGCCAAGATCATCGGTGGGGTGACCATCGGCGACGGTGCACGAGTGGGGGCCAACGCCGTGGTCCTCACCGACGTTCCGGCCGGCGCCACGGTGGCCGGCAACCCCGCCGTTATTCTGCGGCCGGCGTAGCCTCGTCAGCGAAGAGCTCGGCCAGTCCCCACTCTGGGTGCTCAGCGAGGATGGCGGCGCAGTGAGGTGCTGCGGTGAACTCCTCAAGGACACCGAAGGCCAGCGAGGCAGCCATGACCGGGCCATCGACGTGGTCCAACACGGCGGTCACCGCAGCGTCGAGTTGCTCCTTCGTTGGGTCATCGGCGGCATCGGCGAGCTCGTCCACGATGGCGTGGAGACACCCTTGGGTCACCGCTTCGAGCATGCCGTAGAGGGCGGCTTGGGGGGCGGTATCGAGGAAGGACGCCACCTTTCGGCGCTGCTTCAAGCTCTTGAGCGCCACGAGGGCGATCGACGCCTGGCCGGGACGAGCGGAGAGGTCGAGCTGATCGACGATGGCGAGGAGATCTCCGGGCGCCACATTGGCGAGGATCTGGCGGACACGGTTCTTCATCAGGGGAGTAGCCACACCTCTATTCTCGCCCATGGCGTGTGCCACGCGGTGAGGGGTGAGGCACCCGTCTCCATCAGGGTGCTGCGCGAGGGTCCTGCGCGCGCTTGCCGGCGGGTCTAGCGTCGGGGCTGACGCCACTCGACGTCTCGACGTTGGAGGTTCACCATGGCGACCACTGCACTCCCGACCGCGACTCAGAGCGTGCTGACGATTGGCCTCGGCCTCGTCATCATTCTTGTGGCGGCTATCACTGCGTACTTGACCATTGCCCGTACTGGTCGCTTCGACGACGACTCCACCGGGACTCGCTCGATGACTGGGTTCTTGATGAGCGGCGCCTACGTGACGCTGTGGGCCGTCTACTACGGCGTGCTCCTGATCGTCATGGCCCTCATTGGACTGATCGGCAAGACCTACGCCGCAGGCTCCTACACCTTCGTCAACGGATCGTTCGTCAACATCGAGAAGCATCCCGTTGGTGACCAAGCCATTCGAATGATCACGGTCGGCATCTCGTTCATCGTGATCGCGGGAATCGCGCACCGCTGGCACAAGGCGAAGGGGCTCGCACTCGCGGCCGGTGAGGAGAACCCCAATGCCCCGGCCAAGAAGGTGGTGCGCTCCTACGTCGCCACCGTGTCGTTCTTCGCAGTGGCCATTGCCATCGTCGACCTCCTCCTCGCTACCTACAACCTGGTCGGCATCATCGCCCCGGGAATCTTCCAGAGTGGAAGCCGAACGGGAAGCCTGAAGGATCTGCTCTTCGAAGCGGCAGTTCTACTGGCAACCGGCGTGGTCTTCCAGGGCACCCAGCGCATCGCCCCCGCCAGCCTCCGCCTCTTCGGTGGAGGGTCGGACCATCACCATGGTCACGATCATGGTGATGGTCACAGTCACGATCACGCCCATGACGACGGAGCCGAGGCCACCGTGGAGCACGCCGAAGCCGACTGAACCACGCCACCTCCGAGCAACCTGACTACGATTCGTCGGGTTCGCGAGTCCGGGGGGAACGCATGAAGCTCATCGTTGCGGTCATCAAGCCCTTCGTCATTGGTGAGGTCAAGGCTGCCCTCGAAGCCGCTGGCGTTGAGGGGATGACCATCAGTGAAGCCCACGGCTTCGGCCGCCAGCGCGGCCACACCGAGGTCTACCGAGGGTCGGAGTACGAGGTGGACTTCGTCCCGAAGATCCGCATTGAACTCTTAGTGGACGACGACCAACTCGATGAACTCTTGGCCGTCCTCATCGACGCGGCCCATACCGGAACTATCGGCGACGGCAAGGTGTGGGTCTTGCCCATTGAGGCTGCGGTACGAATTCGCACGGGGGAACGAGGTTCTGATGCGCTGTGACGAGAGAGGAATATTGACCTATGCGTAGTGCAGACACCTTGTGGGTGCTGCTCGGCGCAGCGCTCGTGTTGTTCATGACCCCCGGCCTCGCGCTCTTCTACGGCGGCATGGTCCGCTCGAAGAACGTGCTCTCGGTGATGATGAACAGTTTCATCGCCATCGGCATCATCACCGTCGTCTTCGTCACGTTCGGTGGCAGCTTGATCTTCTCGAACGACCTCGGAGCTGGCCTCCTCGGCAACCTCCACTTGGCTGGCTTCGCCAACCTCAACCACCCACTTCCTGGCCTCGGTGGCGTTCACGCCGATCCCATGGCGATCATGGTCTTCCAGTTGATGTTCGCCATCATCACCGCCGCGCTCTTGAGCGGCGGCACGGTGGACCGAATCAAGTTCACCTCGTTCCTCGTGCTGATCGTGGCCTGGTTCCTCTTCGTCTACGTGCCCATCGCTCACTGGGTCTTCAGCCCCACGGGTTGGCTGGCCCACCTCGGTGTGTTGGACTTCGCCGGCGGAACGGTCGTGGAGATCAACTCTGGGTTCTCCACCTTGGCCATCGTGTTGGTGCTCGGGCGTCGTCGTGGATGGCCGGGTGAAGCCATGGCACCGCACTCAGTACCCCTCACCCTCCTCGGTGCCGGCATCTTGTGGTTCGGATGGTTTGGGTTCAACGCAGGGTCCTCCCTCGGGGTGAACCACGTGGCCGTGATCGCCTTCGTGACGACGCAGATCGCCGCCGCCACCGGCATGCTCGGCTGGGTGCTCTTCGAGCGCGCACGAGAGCACTACCCGACCACGCTCGGCGCCGCGTCTGGAGCGGTGGCTGGGATGGTCGCGATTACCCCATGCGCCGGATTCGTGAGCCCAATGGCCGCCGTCGTCATTGGCCTGGTTGCTGGTGTCATCTGCGCCATGGCCGTGCGCCTCAAGTTCAAATGGCACTACGACGATTCCCTCGATGTGCTCGGGGTGCACGGCGTCGGTGGGCTCTGCGGCATGGTGCTCCTCGGATGCTTCGCCACCAAATCCGTCAACGCAGCCGGCGCCAACGGACTCTTCACCGGTGGAGGCTTCCACCTCCTCAGCCGAGAAGCCTTAGCCGCAGCGGTCACCGCGGCCTTCGCGTTCTTTGTGACGTCCATCATCGCCAAGGTGGTGGACCTCACCATGGGCCTGCGGGTCAGTCAAGAAGATGAGTTCGTTGGCCTCGACCTCTCCCAACACGCCGAGAGCGCCTACTCGCTCGGCGGTGGCGGACGACTCGGGCAGTGAACGCCACGATCGACGGCAAAGGAGACCGTCGTCCCGACGACGACGGCATCACCATGCTCGGCACCACGTGGTGCGGTGACTGCGTGCGGTCCCGGGCCTACCTCGATGCACGATCCATCCACTACGCCTTCATCGACGTCGACCTCGATGCCGACGCCCTGAAGCGCTGCGCAGCGCTGAACGGTGGGATCCGAAAGGTCCCCACCATCCTCTTGCCCTCGGGTGAGGTGCTCGTCGAACCGAGCGATGCCGACCTCGGTGCGGCAATTGATCGGCTGGTGTCACCGTGACCACCATCTGGCCATGCCTCCACGCTCGTGATGCTCGAGCGCTCATTGCCTTCCTCGAAGCCGCCTTCGGCTTCGAGCCGTCCTTCATTGCTGGTGATGGCGACCGGGTGGACCACGCTGAACTCCTCTGGCCAGGAGGGGGCGGCATCATGCTGGGCTCAGCGAAGGCGAATCCCGAATCTGGGCAGTGGGTGCTCACTCCGGGCACCTTCGGCGCCTACCTCGTCTGCGATGACCCGGCAGCCCTCTTCACCCGCGCCGTCGATCACGGGGCCATCGTGCTCGAACCACTCGCCACCACCCCCTACGACTCCCTCCAGTTCTCCGTGCTCGATCCCGAGGGGAACCACTGGAGCTTCGGCACCTACACCGGAGCCGCCGCGACCTGATTTCGTTAGCCCCCCCTCACTACGGTTCGTGGTGCAGAGGGGAGTGCGAATGTCGTTGCCGAATTGGTTCACCCCAACCGAACGCCCATCCTTCGTTCGCTTCACCGAGGAGTTCGTTGGTCGCGACCACGTCCACGCGCTCCAGCTCGGTGCGTTCGCTGGAGATATGACGTGCTGGCTCCTCGAGCACGTGCTCACTGGCATGGGATCCAGCATCGATGACGTCGACACCTGGGGTGGCTCAACCAACGCCGACGAACGGGGTCTCGACTTCGCCACCGTTGAAGCCCGCTACGACCTCCGCACCGCCTCGTTCTCCGCTGACGGTCGCCTCAGGAAGTGGAAATGTGCCTCGGCGGCGTTCTTCGCTGCGCTGCCGGAGGACCGCACCTACGACCTCATCGTGGTCGACGCCGACCACCACGCGGCCTCCGTCCTCGAAGATGCCATCGCAGCGTTCCATCACTTGGCCCCCAATGGGGTCATGCTGCTCAACCACTACACCTGGACCTCTCCCGAAGGCCTCTTCGCCAGTCCTCGGATTGGGATCGATGCCTTCTGTGCCGTCTACGCCAACCAGCTCGAGGTTCTCGAGCGCGGCACGGGTGTGTGGCTCCGGCGCAGGGGCGGAGGCGACCTCAAACTGGTCGTGGGCGGCGACCCCGCCGCAGTGGGCTAACATAAGTCTTCCTCCGGGGACATGTTCCCCGGGCGAGCTGGCTCTCGAGCCAACTCGGACCTGTGGTGCAGCTCGGAGTGCACGCCGCCCTGTCAAGGCGGAGGTCGCGGGTTCAAATCCCGTCAGGTCCGCCGCGAGGCGTTGCAACGCCAAGCGCCCGAGGTCGGGTAGCTCAGTTGGTAGAGCGCGCGCCTGAAAAGCGCGAGGTCACCGGATCGACGCCGGTTCCGACCACCACGGTTTCCCCTGCGCGCGTGCCGATGGCAGCGCCACTCCCCCGCTGACTGATCCCGCCGCTCATCACTTCGGTACCCTGTGGTCATGCACCGTTCAGCAACTCCACCTCGCAACCGCTTCCGGCCGCTCATCCTCACCGCGGCGATCGTCGCTGGGTGCATGAGCGGCGCCCCTTCGGTTGCCGGTGCGTCGATCCCCACCTCCCCGGTCAGCCGCATCATCGTTGAACCGGACGCCGGCTACGGCTTCATGGACCAGGCGCTCATGGGAGCGCGATCCAGGATCGATGGCTCCTTCTACGAACTGCGAGACCCAACCGTTGAGCAGATCTTGGCGAAGGAGGCCGACCACGGTGTCTCCGTGCACCTCGTCCTCAACGCGGCGTATCGCGGGATCAGCGAGAACACCGCTGCGGTGCAGTTCTTGGAGTCCCACCACGTCCACGTCACCTGGGCACCGGCAGGGCAGATCTTCCACGCGAAGTATGCGGTGATCGACCGCTCCGTTGCCTACATCGGCACCGGCAACCTCGTGGCCTCGGACTACAGCAGCACCCGTGACTTCTGGGTCGTCGATCACAATCCCGGTGACGTGCGAGCCATCATGGCCACCGTCGGCAACGATGAACGCAGTACTGGAGCACCGCCCACGGCGAACAACGGGCTCGTGTGGAGTCCGGGGTCCACGAGCCAACTGGTGGCGCTGATCGCCGAGGCTCGCACCACCCTGCTCGTGGAGAACGAGGAGATGAAGAACACGGCGATCGAGTCGGCGCTGTCGAGCGCGGCGCGACGAGGAGTACACGTCACCGTCGTCATGACCCGGAGTTCCTCGTGGACCGCGGCGCTCTCAGCGCTGGCTGGTGCCGGTGTCACCGTCCGAGTCCTCCCCTCCTCGGCGATCTACATCCACGCCAAGGTCATCTGTGCCGACTGCGGACACGGGGGCATTGCCTTCCTCGGCAGTGAGAACTTCTCGACCTACTCCCTCGAGCGCAATCGCGAGCTCGGACTCATCACCACCTCACCCCTCGTGACCTCGACCGTTGCGAGCATCGTTCGAAGCGATGCGCGTCTCGGGTCAGGGGTGTCGGGAGGAGGTGGCGCGGGATCCCGTGGTGGCGGAACGAGCGGAGGCGCAGTCCGAGGTCTGGCGATTACCTCATTCCTCTCGAGCATCAGCCGAGGCGCCTACGACACGTTCTCGGTGAAGACCGCGCCGAATGCCTCGTGTGACCTCGAGGTCACGCTGCCCTCTGGCTACCAGAGTGGGAGCCATGGGCTCGGATCCGCCACCGCATCGAGTGGTGGCGTGGCCTCGTGGACGTGGAAAATCGGCTCGAGCACGCACCCCGGCACGGCAACCGCCACCGTGCAGTGCGGCACGGCGAAACTGTCGCAGAACTTCTCGATCACCTGAGGATCGAACGACTCCGGCGCCGAGTGACTCCAGTCCAATGGCCGCGCTCGGGCGGCCTCGACGTTTGAAGCGCTACGAGGCTGGCGGAGATGGGAGGTGGGTGAACCGCTGCACCGGACGGTAGGTAGCGGAACCGAAGCCCAAGATGGGGAAGGCGATGTAGGGGAAGAACACGGCGAGGACACCGAAGCCGGTGCCCTTTCCAAAGCAGTGGGCCAGGTCAATGAAGACAATGAACGCCACCACCACGTTCACGAACGGAATGCACAGGAGGAGGAACCACCATCCCGGCCGCTGGGCAATCCTGCACAAGACCACCGTGTTCAAGATGGGGATGATGGACTTCCAGCCAGCCTGGCCCGCTTTGGCGTAGACCTTCCACAGCCCGATGATCGACACCAACCATGCGGCGAAGATCGGAATGCCGATGACGAGCAGAAGCGCGACTGCTGCTCCGTTATTCGTTGTTGACGTTGGCTGCATGGAACCCCCTCGGATCTCTCGGACACCTTAGGTGAGTGGAACTCGCTAGGAGAGGATCACCACCACAGCCCTCGCGTGACCATGGAGGAGTCGAGGGCCGAGTCCACGGTTGCGTCCGTGGAGCTCTGGAGATGCGCGTCGTCCTCCCCTACGCTTCGCACCATGGTTCTCCCCGCACCCATCCCCGTCGCCACTCCCCCGCTCCCGAAGCAGGATCCGACGGTGCCTTGGCCCATTGGTGACTGGCCGCGGGGCACTGCCCCAGAGGGTCTCGACCTCGAGGCCTTGCTCGACGTCGCCTTCGATGAAGAGGGTCCCTGTCGGACGACGAACGCCGTCATCGTCGTCCACCGTGGCCGCATTGTGGCCGAGCGCTACGCCGGTGTCCGAGAGTTCTTCGATCGTGACCCAGAACCCGTCGATGCCATGACGCCACTCATCTCGTGGTCGATGGCCAAGTCGATGCTGGCGAGCATCGTCTTCCAGCTGATCGACGAGGGACGACTCGACCGAGACGCCCCGGCAGCCGTCGCTGCGTGGAGCGACCCGAGCGACCCCCGATCGGCAATCACCCTCGGCGATCTCCTCGCCATGCGGGACGGTCTCGACTTCGTGGAGGACTACGTCGACGGTGGCGTGAGCCACGTCATCGAGATGCTCTTCGGCGAAGGGGCGTCCGACATGGCCGCCTACGCCGCCAACCGACCGCTCAAGCACGCGCCGGGAACGCAGTACAACTACTCCTCGGGCACCACCAACATCATCTCTGGAATCGTGGCCGACGTCCTCGGTACCGGTCCCACCTATGAGCGAGCACTTGAGGACCGCCTCTTCGGGGCATTGTCGATGACCAGTGCCACCGCCAGCTTCGATGAGGCGGGGATCTTCGTTGCATCCTCCTATGTCCACGCCACCGCACAGGACTTCGCTCGCTTCGGACTCTGCCTCCTCCGTGGTGGGGTGTTCAACGAGGTGCAGGTCATTCCCCCATCAGGGATTGCCGCCGCCCGAACGCCACTCAGCCAGGATCCTGACGGCCTGCTCTACTCGCAGCAGTTCTGGATGCCCGGCGATCGCTACGGCACCTTCGCCGCCCAGGGCTACGAAGGCCAGTCGATCACCGCGTGCCCTGCGCTCGACGTGGTGCTCGTCCGCCTCGGCCGCACCCCGGCCGAGCGAGCCGATGCGCTCCTCGCGTGGCGGTGGAGCGTCCTCGACGCCTTCGCCGGAGCCCTCGGGATCTAGCTCAGCGCAGCTGCCACTCCAAGCGTTGCTTGGAGGCGAAGCGTGCTTGGCCCTCGGCCAGTGA
>Ga0007805_1000326_pt1 | contig 17140 bp, 19 predicted proteins | sample CryBogCBE24Aug09_FD_71231 | JGI IMG/M metagenome (GOLD analysis project Ga0007805, IMG submission 71231) | Freshwater microbial communities from Crystal Bog, Wisconsin, USA - CBE24Aug09 | ecosystem: Environmental > Aquatic > Freshwater > Lake | place: Crystal Bog, Wisconsin, USA | collected... | reverse complement strand
GAGAACTCGACATGTTGCTCACGACCGGTGAGCGAATCTCCATGGCGTTGCTTTGCATGGCGCTCGCTGACCTCGGAATCCCCGCTGCGTCGTTCACCGGTAGCCAGGCCGGCATCATGACCAGCGACGAGCACACCAAAGCCAAGATCACCGAGATTCGCCCCGACCGCCTCTTCGAGGCACTCGACCAAGGTTTCGTTCCTGTCGTCGCTGGCTTCCAGGGCATGTCGGCCGATCGCAACATCACCACGCTCGGCCGTGGTGGCTCCGACGTCACCGCCGTTGCCCTCGCCGCAGCGCTCAAGGCCGACGCCTGCGAGATCTACACCGACGTCACCGGCGTGTACACCGCAGACCCACGAGTTGTGCCATCGGCGCGCAAGCTGCCGAGGGTTGGGTTCGACGAGATGCTCGAGATGGCGGCCACTGGTGGCCGAGTGCTCATGCTGCGGTCCGTTGAATTCGCCCGGAACCACCACGTCCCCCTCCACGTCCGGTCGAGCTTCACCTGGGAGCCCGGAACGTGGATCGTTGAAGAGGAGCCATCAATGGAGTACGCCGTTGTCACCGCAGTGACCCATGACACCTCAGAAGCCAAGATCACGGTAACTGCGGTTCCCGACCGTCCCGGTGTCGCCGCCCACCTCTTCCGTGCTGTTGCCGAAGCAGGCATCAACGTGGACATGATCGTGCAGAACACGGCGGAGAACGGGATGACCGACATCTCCTTCACGGTGCCGAAGGTTGACCTTCGATCCGCCGTTGCCATCTGCGAGACCCTCGCCGGCGAACTCGGTGCAGCCTCGGTGTCCTACGACGACACCATGGCGCGCATCTCGCTCATTGGTGCAGGCATGAAAACCCATCCGGGGGTCACCGCCAAGATGTTTGAGGTGCTGGCCGAGCTCGGGATCAACTTGGAGATGATCTCGACTTCGTCGATCCGTATTTCTTGTGTGGTCCGAGAGGACGTCGTGGAACACGCCATGCGAGCGCTGCACGCAGCGTTCGATCTCGATCGCGCCTCGTGAACCTGAAAGGACACTCGTCATGAGAATCGGCATCGTTGGAGCAACGGGTCAAGCCGGATCGGTCATGCGAGCGATTCTCGACGAGCGCAACGTGCCGGTTGAGGAGATCCGATTCTTCGCCTCTGCGCGATCGGCGGGGACCACCTTGCCGTGGAAGGGCACCACCGTCACCGTTGAAGATGCCGAAACGGCGGATTTCACCGGCCTCGATGTCGTGCTCTCTGCTGCGGGTGCCACCTCATCGAAGGCCATCTCGCCGAAGATCGCGGCATCTGGGGCGATCGTGGTCGACAACTCCTCGGCATGGCGCATGGATGACGACGTCCCACTCGTCGTCAGTGAAGTCAACCCTGAGGATCTCCGACACGCTCGAAAGGGCATCGTCGCCAACCCGAACTGCACGACCATGGTCGCGATGCCCGTCATGAAGGTGCTCCACGATCGTGCCGGCCTCCGCTCCATGGTGGCCTCGACCTACCAAGCAGTCTCGGGGGGAGGCCGCGCTGGCGTGGCGGAACTGGCCGAACAGGTCATCGCCACCGCCGAAGCGGCCGAAGCGCTCGCGCTCGATGGACGTGCCGTCGCCTACCCCGCGTCTAGGAAGTTCCCAGGTCCGATCGCCCACAACGTGCTCTCGATCGCCGGGAGTCTGCTCGACGACGGTTCGGGGGAGACCGACGAAGAGCGCAAGCTCCGCAATGAGAGTCGCAAGATCCTCCACATTCCCGATCTCGCTGTTGCCTGCACCTGCGTTCGAGTTCCCGTCTTCACGGGGCACTCAATGTCCATCGTGGCGACCTTCGACCAGCCGATCAGCCCCGACGAGGCCATGGAACTGCTCGAGGGAGCCAAGGGCGTCGTCACCGCCGAGATGCCTACACCACTCGCCGCTGCAGGAATTGACCCCTCCATCGTCGGACGGGTCCGGTTGGTGCCGGGATTCCCCAACGCATTGGCGCTGTTCGTGAGCGGTGACAACCTGCGGAAGGGTGCAGCGCTCAACGCGGTCCAGCTCGCTGAAGACCTCCTGGCGATGGGACTCGTCGGCTGAGTCAGTCCGCCCCGGCGGATCGATGGGCGGCTGGCGGGTTCGCCATCCGGCGAGCCAAGTTCACGGCGTGGTCGCCGAAGCGCTCGTAGAAGCGAGCAACCATGGCGAGTTCAATGGCGACGGGGAGGGCCATGGAGCCTGACCCGACTTCGGCCGTCAACGTGACGTGGAGGTCGTCGAGCTCGTCGTCGAGGTCCTCAATGGAGTTCGGGGTGCCGATGCCGTCGGCCAAGAGATCGCCGGTTGCCCGCCAGATCGTGGTAGCTACTTCGCCCATGCGCTCAACGAGCCCTCTGCTCCGTGGGGACATCTCGGCCCCAAGTCCCCGCACTGCTCTGCGGGCGATGTGCTCTGCGAGGTCGCCGTTGCGCTCGAGGTCGGGGAGCATGCGCAGCGTGGCGAGGAGGATGTGGCGTTCGTCTACCGTTCCGATCCCGCACGCGAGCGCGTCGAGTACTTCACGGGCGATCTCTTTGGTGAGTCGGTCGACGAGTTCGTCTTGGTCGACGAAGCGTTTCGCCACTTCACGATCTCCAGAGAGGAGCGCGTGGGTGGCCCCAGCGATCCCCTCGCCAACGAGGGCGAAGACCTGGATGAACCGGTGATTCGTCGAGTCAATGGTTGCCTGCGCTGAAGTTGGCGTCGCAGGTGGAGGCGCGAGTTCGGCGTGTTGGAAGAACAGTGAACGACGGGGCACCTTCTGCACACTACTGAGGAACCCGCCGTCACGGCCTCGCTGTAGCGTGCCGATCACCTGAGACTCGGAGGTTGCCATGTCGTCATCGCTCATCCTCGCCGCACTCGTCGGTGCGCTCATTGGCGCAGCAGTGACTGCCCTAGCCCTTGGGGGATGGGCCCGGGTCGTCTCGCGGCGCAACGCTCGCCTCCACGAGGACCTCCTCGGAGCGACGGCCGACGCCGCTCGGTCATCCGAGCGACTGCGGGAGCTCGAAGCTGCGAAGGGGACTGACGAAGAACGGCTCCGGGGCCTCTTCGCGAAGGTGAGCCAGGAGGCCTTGACGGTCAACGCCGAGCAGTTCTTGCAGTTGGCCGAAACTCGCCTCGGTGCGGCACGCGACGCAGCGGCAGTGGAGCTCGATCGCCGGACGGACTCGGTGCAGCAGATCCTCGAACCCCTCGGGGCACAGCTCGAGCGATACAGCACGGCGGTGGCGGAGATCGAGAACAAGCGGACCGATGCGTATCGGCTCCTCGTCGAGCGGGTGGACTCGTTGGCGAAACTCGGCCAGGACCTCCGGCACGAGACTGCCCGACTCGTCCAGTCGCTTCGTGCCCCACAAACCCGCGGGCGCTGGGGGGAGCTCCAGCTTCGTCGAGTGGTGGAGTTGGCCGGCATGGTCAACAAGGTCGACTTCATTGAGCAGGTGAGCACCGATGGTGAGTCAGGAAAACTCCGTCCTGACATGGTGATCAACCTGCCCGGTGGAGGGACCATCGTCGTCGATTCGAAAGTTCCCCTCCAGGCATTCCTCGACGCCAACGACGCGACCACTGAAGCCGAGCGCGCTACTGCGCTCGCTCGCCACGCCAGTCAACTCCGCACCCATATCACCCAACTCGGCTCCAAGGAGTACTGGAAGCAGTTCCCGACCGCTCCGGACTACGTGGTGTGCTTCATACCCGGGGAGCCACTGGCCAATGCCGCGTTCGAGCAGGATCCCTCCCTCATGGAGGACGCGCTGAAGCTCAACGTCATCCCCGCAACGCCGACCAATCTCGTGACCTTGCTCAAGACCGTTGCCCATAACTGGCGCTACGAGGACATCGAGCAGAAGGCGAAAGCCATCATCGACCTCGGCACCGAGCTCTACGACCGGCTCCGCACCGTGAGCGGCCACCTCGACCAGATGCGCAAGTCCCTCACGAAGACCGTTGACTCCTACAACGCCTTGCTCGGATCAGTCGAGAGCCGCCTGCTCGTGACTGCCCGGACGTTGCACGACACCAACATGGCGGGAACTGCTGCTGCGCCGATCGTGAGCCCGCAAGGGATCGAGCTCATGCCTCGTCGAGCGCAAGCTCCCGCGCTGACGACGCCACTCGAAGATTCCTGAGGCGCTTGGCTACAGTGGCGAGCGGTGATGTCGCTCACCGCTGGGTGAGGGGTGAGGAGTCAACGTGGTGGCATCGAGAGGGTGGCGAGACCAGAATCTCGCTGCGGTGTCGTGATGGCGCGACGTCGCAGGACCCTGGCCACGGTCCGCCGCCGCCGCATCCTCGTCGTTGCCCTCGTCACCGTGATCGTGCTGATGACGGCCTCGGGGCTCTACCACGGCGCCCGGAGTAACGCGGGGTATCGATCGCTCATCGACCACTCGTTCTTCCGGAAGGCGTCAATTCTCGCTGTGGAATCGAGTCAGATCGACGATGCCTTGACGGCAGTGCTCGTCGCCGGGCCGACGGTGCAGCGCCAGCCCCTCCAGGCTGATCTCGATGGACTGGACCAGAGCACGCAGCGCCAAGCGGCGGTGGCGGCGAGCACCGTGTTGCCTGGCCCCGCCGGCACCGCAGCAACGGATTTCGTCCGGGGTCTCCGTCAGCGAGCAACCGGGGTTGCTGATCTGCGGGCCAGTATCGATGGGCTGCTCGAGATGACGTCGGTGGCGGTGCCGAACGTGACCGCTGCACCGCCTGCGATTTCCCCCCTCAGTGAGCGCGACGCTTCAGCACTCTTGAGCGCTGCCGCGGTGTCCTTCACCCGTGCGGAGCAATCCTTCGCGGACGCGGCTGCGGCACTTCGGCGCCAGAGCCCCCGGTTATCCCTCGACGTGCCGCCGTGGTCGAAGACCGAGGCGCTCCTCTCTCCGACGGGTCAAACGACCTTCCTCCACGCACTCGCCACGGCACCAACGCTGGCCGCCGTTCACCAGCTCGCCATTCGGGTGGTCTCGCTCAACCCTCCTGCTCTTCCGCTCCAATCCACCAGCGGGACGGCGGTGCTTTTGCCGACGTCGACGATTGGAGTTGGGGTGGTCGTCGCCAACCAGGGCAACGTGGCGGAGGCGCCAGTGGCCATCGTCACCAACTTGGAACCACTCGATGGAACCGGTGTTCGACAGATCACCGATCACGTCTCGATTGCCCCCGGGACCTCGGTGGCCGTGCAACACGACACGTTCGTCGTGCACCCCGGGCACCACTACCGACTCGTCATCTCAGTCCTCGCGCCCCCGAGCGATCCCATTGCGACAGGCGTTTCACGGGCGATCTCCATCACCGTGGCCGCTGGTTGAGCGCAGATGTGCTCGGTCCCGCCCGTGGGTCGTAGAATAGGTGTGTCTGTGCAGCAACCAGAGAGGGAACACCACGTGGCTGAGTCCATCACCATCACCGATAACCGCACTGGTCAATCCGTCGAGGTGCCGATCGTCGATGGTGGCGTGGCCGCCACAGCATGGTCAAAGTTGCTCCCCGGTGTGTGGTTCTACGACCCGGCCTTCATGTCAACCGCTGCCTGCCAGAGCGCCGTTACCTACTTGGACGGCGAGGCCGGAATCCTGCGGTACCGCGGCTACCCGATCGAGCAACTCGCCGAGCAGTCGAACTACTTGGAAGTGGCATACCTCCTCATCAACGGTGAGCTCCCGACTGCGGATGAGTTCGCGGCGTGGAGTCACGAAATTACCTACCACACCTTCATCCACGAGAACGTGCGCAAGCGCTTCCTCGAGGGCTTCCACTACGACGCTCACCCCATGGGGATGATGGTCTCGGCCGTTGCTGCGTTGTCGACCTTCTACGCCGACGCCAAGGACATCCACAACCCTGAGTCCCTCCACAAGCAGATCATCCGCTTGATCGCCAAGATGCCGACGCTCGCTGCAGCGGCGCACCGCTTCAGCGTTGGGATGCCGTTCGTGTACCCCGACAACTCGCTCGACTTCACGTCGAACTTCCTGTCGATGATGCGCAAGGTCGCCGAGCCCCGCTACGAAGCGAACCCCGTTCTCGCCAAGGCACTCGACGTGCTCTTCATCCTCCACGCCGACCACGAGCAGAACTGCGGCACGACGGCCATGCGGGTCGTCGGCTCGGCGCACGCCGATCCCTACTCCGCAGCCGCAGCAGCGACCGCTGCCCTCTACGGACCACGCCACGGTGGCGCCAACGAAGCCGTCATCAAGATGCTCACTGAGATTGGTTCGATCGACAACGTTCCTGCCTACATCGAGCGGGTGAAGCGTGGCGAAGTCGTTCTCCAGGGTTTCGGCCACCGCGTCTACAAGAGCTACGACCCACGGGCCAAGATCATCAAGAAGACTGCTGACGAGGTCTTCGAGGTCACGGGGAAGAACCCACTCCTCGATATCGCGCTCAAGCTTGAAGAGGTTGCGCTGAGCGATGAGTACTTCGTCTCACGTCGTCTCTACCCGAACGTCGACTTCTACTCCGGACTCATCTACCAAGCCATGGGCTTCCCCATGGAGATGTTCACGGTGCTCTTCGCCATTCCCCGAATGGCCGGATGGCTCGCGCACTTCAAGGAGCTCTTGGAGCAAGACGCCAAGATCGCTCGTCCTCGCCAGCTCTACACTGGTGTGGATGCGCGTGACTACGTGCCGACGGCTGCCCGGGGTTAGTGACCCTTGGCGGGGTCGATGATCCTCGTCAGTCCTTCTTGGACCATGGAGACCACGAGTCGTCCGGTTTCGTCGTAGAGGAATCCTCGAGCGAGTCCACGCGACCCTGACGCGACTGGCGAGTCGGTGTCGTAGAGGAGCCAGGAGTCGGCGTTGAACGGCCGGTGGAACCACATGCAGTGGTCCAAACTCGCTCCCATGAACTCCGGGTCATCCCAGTTGACGGCGTGGGGTCCGAGGATGGTGTCGAAGAGCGACATGTCGCTGGCGTAGGTCACGACGGCAGCGTGGAGGAGCGGGTCGGCGGGCAAGGTGCCATCGGCCTTGATCCACAACTGCTGCACGGGCTCCCGGACCGTCCGGCCAATCCAGGGCAACTCTCCAATGATTCGCTGGGCGATGGGGTGTGGCCGGGCGTCGAACTCCTCGACGGCCCCAGGGAACTTCGCCAGGCGCTCGCGCATGGAGGCCAGTTCCTCTGGGCGAGGGACGTCAGGCATGGGTCGCTGGTGCTCGAACCCGGGCTCTGCAACGTGGAACGAGGTCTGCATGTTGAAGATGGCGCGCCCATGTTGGATGGCGACAACTCGCCGGGTGGTGAAGGACTTGCCATCTCGAATGCGATCGACTTCGTAGAGGATCGGGACGTTCGGGTCGCCGGGTCGGAGGAAGTAGGCGTGGAGGGAGTGCACCGTCCCGGTCTCCACCGTGCGCCCTGCTGCGACGAGTGCCTGGGCGAGCACTTGACCACCGAAGACCCGCTGACGCTCTTCATTGGGTTGGATGCCACGGAAGATGTTGACCTCAATTGGCTCGAGGTCGAGAAGGTTGACGAGGAAATCCAACGAAACGCTCACGTTCCCATTCTCGCAGGAATGGGACCGAGTGGAAACAGCCACTCCGCCGCGCAGGTGGGTGGAGGTGGCACGGGTCGATGGTTGAGGGCGGCGAGCGGCCGGTCCGGCCACCACGGGCGATGGCCTCGAGACCTGTTGCCTCGCTGCACGGGCAGCAGGGAGGCCGTTGACTAGGCTGGCGACTATGCGCACTCGTCTCCACGAGCTCCTCGCGTGGAGCCGCACTCACCAAGGGCGCAAGCTCATTCGGTTCACCTCGGTCTCGGTGATCTCCACCGTGATCAGCCAGATCGCCATCCTCGTCCTGTACGGATTTCGCATCATCGACGCCCAAATTGCCGCCACGGTCGTGGGCAACTTGATCGCCAGTTTCCCGAGCTACAACCTCAATCGACGGTGGGCGTGGGGGAAGACGGGTCGCTCACACTGGCGCCGCGAAGTGGTGCCGTTCTGGTCAATGGCCTTCCTCGGGAGCGCGTTCTCCATCATTGGTGCCGCCGTCGTCAAGACCTACACCCACAGCCACCACGTGAGCCACAACGTGACGGCCATCTTGCTGGCGGCGGCCAACCTCGTGTCCTTCGGCATCTTCTGGGTGCTCAAACTCGTGCTGTTCAACAAGATCTTCCGCGTGAACGAGCTCGAGGAATTCGACGAGCACTTGACGGCCGAGGAGGCCGCGCAGCACTGACCGAGGCTCAGTCTCGGAAGTTCGTGAACTGCAGCGGGACGCCGAAGTCCTCAGCCTTCAAGAGGGCAATGGCGTCTTGGAGGTCGTCGCGCTTCTTCGCCGTGACGCGAATCTGGTCACCTTGGGTCTGGCTGTTGAGACCCTTCGGTCCCTTCTCTTTCAAGAACCGGTTCACCTGTTTGGCGAGATCTGAGGAGAGCCCAGCCTTCAAGGTGATCTTCTGACGAGCGGCACCTCGAGAGGCTTCTTCAATCTTGCCGGGGTCGAGGGATTTGAGCGACACCTGCCGCTTCACCAGCTTCTCTTCGAGCACTTGGTAGAGGGCACGGAGGCGGTCCTCGGTCGACGAGGACAGGGTCAACTCGAGGTCGGCAATGGCGATCGTCGAATCGGTGTTCTTGAAGTCGAAGCGGGTCGCGGCTTCGCGATTCGCCTGATCGACGGCGTTGCGAACTTCTTGGAGGTCAACTTCGGAGACGATGTCGAAGGTCGGCATGTGCTTGAGGATAGTGGGCACGCCGTGGTGGGCAATGGTTCCCTCAGTCCCGGTGCATCGCGTCAGGGGTCCGCGGCGGAGCGGTCACCCACGCCGTCGCCACTCGCGACGTCACGATGTGAGAGGTCGCATCTTGTGCGGTTGGCGCCGGAGATGCGGGCGGTGCAGCCCTGCCGATTGGTCTGGCCGGTCCCGTTGCCCCACGGAGCCTTCGCTGACCTCGAGGTCCCGCTGCGCCCACTGGTCCACTCGACCCTGGAGTCCCGACTGCGCTTCAGGTGACCTGCGGCGATCGAGCCGAACACCTCACGCTGCAGCCTCGTTCGACGTCGGTGCGTGCGCCGTTGTCGCAGCATCAAGCGATGGCGGTGGGGAATCTCGATGAACGGCCGACGCCCAGCGCGGTGTCGGCTCTCGTCGCGAGGAGCGCTGCGCCGAGGGCGAGGCGAGCGGGGGACTGCATCGCGCCATTCGTGAACTCTTCAAGCCTCCGAAGTGGCTCGTAGGGGGGTGTCGCTCGCAATGCTGTGCAGCACTGTCCGACCATGCACCGTTGAGCGACCGGCTAAGGTTGAGAGCGGGTCGGTGTCCGAGTGGCCAAAGGAAACGGGCTGTAAACCCGTCGGCTCTGCCTACGTGGGTTCGAATCCCTCCCGGCCCACCACTCGTTGTGCCCCCGACTCGGTCGGGGGCACAACGCACTTCGGTAGGCTCGCGCCGTGACTTCCACGCTCGAACCCGAAGCGACCGGCACGCCGCAGTCCGGTGCACTCGGTCGGTTGGCTCGAGTGAACGCGTGGGCAGAGCAGATGACGATTCGGCTCGAGCCCTTCTCGATCTCTGGCTGGATGAGTCGGAAGGGTCCCCTGCAGGACGGCCCCTCGTGGGGCTGGCTCCTCATCCCCGGCATTCTGGGCTTCTTGGCCACGACGGCGATTGCTGTTGGTGGGGCGCTCCCTGATTCACCGTTCAAGTTCGAACTCAGAGGAACGTGGTTCTTCGGTGAACCCCAGGTGGCGAGCCATCACTACGGAACGGCGATGCTGCTGTCGACGTTGGTGCTCGTCTACGGCGGTCTGGTGTTGCTGCTCCGGACCTGGACCCACCTGATTCGGGCGATGGCGTGTCGTTCCGCTGCGCCACTTCGGTACGTCGTCTCGATGGCGATCGTGTGGGCGCTGCCCCTCATCATCGTGGCGCCAATGTTCTCTCGAGACATCTTCTCCTACGCAGCGCAGGGGGAGATGGTGCACAACCACGTGAACCCCTACCTCTACGGTCCCTACACCTCGGGTGCCTCGGCCTACACCTTCCCCGTCGACCCGTTGTGGCAGAACGCCCCCGCACCCTACGGTCCGCTCTTCTTGATGGTCGATGGGTGGTTCGCGGCTGCGAGCTTCCACCATGAACTCGTGACGGTGGTACTCCTCCGCTTCCTCGCCATTGCTGGCGTCGTGCTCTTGGCCTACGCCATTCCCCAGCTCGCGAAGATCCTCGGCCGCGATCCGAGTCGAGCCTTCGTGCTCGGAATTCTCAACCCCCTCGTCCTCACCAGTCTCGTTTCTGGGGCACACAACGACGCGCTCATGGCGGGTCTCCTCGTCTACGGGTTCTTGCTGGCGAAACGCCGACGGCTCATCCTCGCCCTCATGGTCTGTGCGCTGGCAGCAGCGGTGAAAGCACCAGCGATTCTCGGGGTTGGCTACATCGCCTGGGAGTGGCTCGGTCCTACTGCTTCGGTGCGAGAGCGGGCGAAGCCTCTGGCGATTGGTGCGCTGGTGACGGCTGCAGTGTTCGTCGGGCTCTCGCTGCTTTCGGGACTCGGATTTGGGTGGGTGAAGAACTTGGCCAGCCCCGGTACCGTGCGCAGTTGGGAGGCACCAGCCACCGCAGTCGGCATGCTGCTCGCCACGGCTGCCCATGCCGTCGGGCTCCACACCACGATGGCCACGACGATCTCGGTGAGCCGACTCATTGGACTCGCAACGGCGGCGGGAATTTCTGTGTGGCTCTTCTCCAAGGTCGACGGCATTGGTGGGATCAAGGCCACCGGACTTTCTCTGCTCGCCATTGTGATCCTCGGGCCGGTCATCCAGCCCTGGTACCTCACGTGGGGCATTGTGCTGCTGGTGCCCGTGGCAACCGGTCGCCTACGAACCGGCATCATCGCGCTGACAACCATCGCTCCGTTCATTGGTCTGCCCGGCGGCAAGACCCTGGTCGTCAACTTGCTGCAGGTTGATCCGCTGGCCACCGCAGCCGTCCTCTTCGCCTGCCTCGTGATCTTCCTCTGCCCCCTCGGGCGATGGACCGTCCCCCTGGCAACCGACACTGATCCGTTCGTCGATCCACCGATTTTCGCGCCGGTACTCCCGCGCCTCTCGGAGGTGTAGCGCTCAGTCGAAGAGCAGTTGGAGCTCGATCACGTCGAGCCAGGTGCCGTGCTTGCGGCCGACCTCCCGCTCAATGCCGACGACGGTGAAGCCAACGGCTTCGTGCAAGGTGACCGAGAGGCCGTTGTCGCCGCTGATCCGGGCGATGATGGAGTGGAACCCTTGCTCTTTGGCCGCGGCGATGATGGCGTCGAGGAGGGCTCGGCCAACCCCCAGTCCGCGCGCTGAGCGGTCGACGTAGACGGAGTTCTCAACGGTCGTCGCGTAGGCTGGTCGATCTCGGAACGGCGAGAGTGCTGCGAACCCAAGCACCGTCCCGCTCGAGACGCCATCACCCGCCTCCGCCAGAGCGACCAAGCACGGGTAGGCACCGCGGTGCGCATCGAGCCACGCGAGTTGCTCTGCTTCGGTGCGGGCGATGAGGTCGAAGGTGACGGTCGACTGCTCAACTTCAACGTTGTAGATCGTGCGAATCGCTTCGGCGTCTGTGAGGGCAGCGGGGCGAATTTGCACGGCCCGAATCTAGCGAGGACTCGAGGTGCAGTGGCCCGGTTTGCCCTCGTTGGTCCTTTGGCTAGTATGTCTGCTTGCGGCCTCGAGCCGTAAGGCCCCCTTAGCTCAGTCGGCAGAGCGTTTCCATGGTAAGGAAAAGGTCGTCAGTTCGATTCTGACAGGGGGCTCGCTTGGCGGCGTAGCTCAGTTGGTTAGAGCACACGGCTCATAATCGTGGGGTCGCCGGTTCGAATCCGGCCGCCGCTACTCACCCCGTCAAGGGGGAATACCAGCATCACCTCGCATCACTCGAAGGAGAATTCGAAATGGCCCGCAATGAGAAGCGCATCGCCGTCACCTTGGCATGCGAGGACTGCAAGCGTCGCAACTACATCACGATGAAGAACAAGGTCAACGACCGCGAGCGCATCGAGTTGAAGAAGTACTGCCGCTTCGACCGCCGCCACACCCTCCACAAGGAGACCAGGTAGCCGACTTCCGGTCGCCGCTCGAAGGCGATCGGTCTCGGTGGTAGCATTGCCAACCCACGCCCAACGCACCTCGGTGCGCTGGACAAAGGGCAGTAGCTCAATTGGCAGAGCACCGGTCTCCAAAACCGGGGGTTGGGGGTTCAAATCCCTCCTGCCCTGCAAACGAGTCGTTCGCGACTCGACCACATCGACGAGAGTAATGAGCAGATGAACCGCGAAACCAAGCGCATGATGCAACGCAAGGGTCAGGTGGGTGCCGACGGCGCCCCCGTCGCTCGCGCCGCTGCACCTGCACAGCGCAAGGCTCGCAAGGAGCGGATGTCGGTTCGCCAGTTCTTCCGCGAGGTCCGAGAGGAACTCCGTCAGGTGACCTGGCCGACCCGGCCAGAGCTCAAGAACTACGTCGGGATCGTCGCCAGCGTCCTCGTCGTCATGACCGGGTTGATCTACTTGTTGAACCTCGGGTTCGGCAAGATTGTTCTAGCCCTGTTTCAGTGAGAGGTAGCTGTGTCCAATTCCGTTGAAGAAACTGAATCTATTGAGGTCGACGAGTTGATCGTCGACGACATCGATGACGCCGTTGAGGAAATCGACGAGCCTCGCATCGAGAGCCCCTACGACCTGCCTGGTCGTTGGTACGTGGTCCACACCTACTCGGGTTATGAGAAGAAGGTGAAGTCCAACCTCGAGCATCTCATCGCTGCTCGTGGACTCGAGGACCAGATCTTCGACATCGAGATTCCCATGGAAGACGTCGACGAGTTCAAGAACGGTCGCAAGGTCACCGTCTCGAAGAAGGTGCTGCCGGGTTACGTCCTCGTCCGCTGCTTCATGGACGATGATGTCTGGGCCGCTATCAAGGGCACGCCGAACGTCACCGGGTTCGTCGGCCCAGGAACGACGCCGACCCCGCTCATGCGCCAAGAGGTGGAGAACCTCCTCGGCGTCAAGGTTGAAGGTGCCGAGCAGGCTCCAGCGGCCAAGCGCACCCGTACCCGTCACGAGTACGAAGTTGGCGAAACCATTCGCGTGAAGGACGGCCCATTCGCCGACTTCAACGCCATCATCGACGAGATCAACGAGGACCAGTTGAAGTTGAAGGTCCTCGTCAACATCTTCGGCCGGGAAACCCCGGTCGAACTCGAGTTCAGCCAGGTCGCGAAGGCCTAGGCCTACCGTTCGAAGGAAAGAGGAGTTATGGCACCGAAGAAGAAGGTCACTGCGATCGTCAAGATCCAGCTCGAAGCTGGGGGAGCGACGCCTGCGCCGCCGGTTGGTACCGCACTTGGGCCGCACGGTATTCAGACCATGGAGTTCTGCAAGCAGTACAACGCAGCAACCGAGTCCATGCGTGGACAGGTCGTCCCGGTCGACATCACCATCTACGAGGACCGCAGCTTCACCTTCGTCCTCAAGACCTCGCCGGTTCCGTTCTTGCTCCGTCAAGCGCTCGGACTCCAGAAGGGTGCGACCACCGCTGGACGCGAGACCGTGGCTGCGGTCACCGACGCGCAGTTGACCGAGATCGCCAAGATCAAGCTCCAAGACCTCAACACCGATGACCTCGAGATGGCCAAGCGCCAGGTGGCCGGTACGGCCCGCTCAATGGGCATCGCGGTCGCAGGCTGAGTAGGAAAGAGAGAAACCCATGCCTACCCACGGCAAGAAGTACGACGCAGCAGCAAAGCAGGTTGACCGCACCGCCCTCCTGACGGTTGGCGAGGCCGTCGACCTCGTGAAGTCGGTGGCCTCAGCCAAGTTCGATGAGACGGTGGAGATTGCCGTCCGACTCGGCGTTGACCCTCGTAAGGCCGATCAGATCGTCCGCGGCACCCTCTCGCTTCCGGCCGGAACCGGCAAGACCAACCGCGTGGCGGTCTTCGCCGCTGGTGACGCCGCTGCCGCGGCGCGCGCTGCCGGTGCCGATGTCGTTGGCGCCGACGACCTCGTCGCTCAGGTGAGCGGTGGGTTCTTGGACTTCGACGTGGCGATTGCCACCCCGGACCTCATGGGCCAGGTTGGAACGCTCGGTCGCGTGCTCGGGCCTCGTGGCCTCATGCCGAACCCGAAGACCGGAACCGTGACCATGGACGTCGCCAAGGCCGTCCAAGACTTCAAGGGTGGCATGGTGGAGTACCGCACCGACAAGGTGGGTAACATCCACCTTCGCGTCGGCAAGGCCTCCTTCACCAAGGAGCAGCTCGTGGAGAACATCTACGCCGTCGTTGACGAGCTCTTCCGGGCCAAGCCCGCCTCGGCCAAGGGCCGCTACCTCTTGTCGGTGACGCTGTCGTCGACGATGGGCCCCGGCGTCAAGGTCGACCCGATCAAGGCACGTGAAGTGCGCGAGGAACTCGTTTCCGCCTAAGCGTTTTTGGCTGTACCGAAAATGGTGTAGCGTCTGTATTCCCGCTCCGCAGTTCGGAGCGCAACATTCGAGAAATGCCGAAGACATCCGGTGCACTGCGAAGTGCCGAAGGGGCGAAGCCCGCCTGACGAGGTGTGAGGAGAGGTACCGGTCGGTACTGCTCTGCACCGCTGGATGTCCGAGGTCCGTAGCCGGACGGTCAAGCCGGCGGAGGAGCCATGGACAACCCGAGACCCGAGAAGGTAGCTGTCGTTGCCGAGGTGCGCGAGCGCCTCGAAGCCGCTGATGGCGCAATCGTCACTGAGTACCGCGGCATGACCGTCGGTCAGATCCAGACCCTGCGCAAGTCGATGAAGGCCGCCGGTGGTGACTACAAGGTGTTCAAGAACACCCTGGTGCGTCGTGCGATCGCCGACACCGAGAACGCCGGTCTCGCCGACCTGCTCGTTGGCCCGACCGGCATCGCCTTCGTTCAAGGCGATGTTTCCGCTGCTGCCAAGGCGCTCCGTGACTTCGCCAAGGCGACTCCCACGCTCGTCTTGAAAGGTGGCGTGGTCGATGGCTCCGTGCTCTCGGCCAAGGACCTGACCGCCCTCGCAGACCTGCCGTCTCGCGAGGTCCTGCTGTCGATGTTCGCCGGTGCCCTTGCGGCCCCGATGCGCAACCTCGCTGGTCTCATGAAGGCAGTTCCTCAGTCGCTCGCCTACGGCCTCGCTGCCCTGCGCGACTCCATGCCCGCCGCTGCTTCGGCTCCCGCCGCAGCAGAAGAAACGCCTGCAGCTCCGGCCGCAGACGAGTCGGAAGCTGCTGTGACTGATGTCGCAGAAGCTCCGGCGGAAGAGCCGACGGCCGATGAGCCGACGGAAGAGGCCCCTGCGGCCGACGAGCCCGAGACGGGCGAGTCCGCCGAGTAGGCGTCTCAACCACCCCAGATCCAAGTAACGAAAGGAAGTCCATTCAAATGGCAGGAAGCCTCACCAAGGAGCAGATCCTCGACGGAATCGCCGAGCTCACCGTCATCGAGCTCAGCGAGTTGCTCAAGGAATTCGAAGAGAAGTTCGGCGTGACCGCAGCCGCTCCGGCAGCTGTCGCCATGGTCGCACCGGCTGGTGGCGCAGGCGCCGCTGACGGTGGCGAGGACGAGAAGTCCGACTTCGACGTCATCCTCGCTTCGGCTGGTGACAAGAAGATCGGCGTCATCAAGGTCGTGCGCGCCCTCACCAACCTGGGCCTCAAGGAGGCCAAGGACCTCGTCGACGCCGCTCCGAAGGCCGTCCTCGAGAAGGTGTCCAAGGACGACGCAGCGAAGGCCAAGGAGGCCCTCGAGGCCGAAGGCGCCACCGTCGAAGTCAAGTAGCACCTCGAGGGCGGAGGAACGCCGAGCGCTCAATGTGCTCGGTGTCGCCACTCGACCCGATCTCAATCGGGACGGAGCTGGGAAAACTGAGAGCAACCGGGGGTCATGAGACCCCCGGTTGCTTTGGCCTCTCTTCATGGGTAGGCTCGCTCCTTGCTGTGGTAGTCTTTTTCTTCCCTCCCTCAACGTGGTGATACTGCGCGCCGTGACGACGCGTATGGAGCACCCAAGTCAGCCGTTCGTAGTTCCCTGCCATACTCACGCACCATCTGGAGAGCCCGTTGCCTTCTCGGTCCAGCATTGATCGCTTCTCATTCGCCAATATCAGCGAGGCACTCGCCCTCCCGGATCTGATCGCCGTCCAGCGCGACTCGTTCACGTGGTTCTTGGACCACGGTCTGAAGGAGGCCTTTGAGGACATCAGTCCGATTGAGGACCACTCCGGTCGCTTGCAGCTCGAGCTCGAATTCGACCCTACCGACGAAGACCTTCGTCCACCGCCGAAGTTCACCGTTGAGGAGTGCCGCGAGAAGGGCATGACCTACAACGCTCCAGTCTTCGTGCGTGCCCGCTTCATGAACGCCGAGACTGGCGAAATCAAGGAGCAGACGGTGTTCATGGGGGACTTCCCGGTCATGACCGACCGCGGAACCTTCATCGTCAACGGTACCGAGCGGGTCGTTGTCTCCCAGCTCGTCAGGTCCCCTGGAGTCATCTTCCAGCCCGGGCGTGACGTGAAGACCATCTTCTCCGGGACCATCCACCCCTACCGCGGTGAGTGGATCGAGTTCGACATTGAGGAGAAGAAGAACCAGAAGCTGCCGAACGGCACCACTGGCTCCTACATCTCTGCCGGCGCCCGCATCGCCCGCAAGCGTCGCATTGGCATCTTCGTGCTGCTCCGTGCGCTCGGTTACACCGACGAGGCGTTCCTCGCACGCTTCGTGGAGCACTTCAGCTTCCTCCAGCACCAGTGGGAGAAGGAGGGTCACCTCTACCCGACCCGCGAAGACTCGCTGCTGCGCATCTACGAACTCGCTCGACCAGGTGAGCCGAAGTCGATCATCGCCGCGGAGCAGTACTTCGACCGCGCCTACTTCGACCCCAAGCGCTACGACCTGACCCGCGTTGGTCGCTACAAGCTCGCTCGCAAGCTCGGACCAGAGATCGACAAGATCGAAGAGCTCTTCGGCGTGACCCTCGACAAGCCAGGTGACGACCAAGGCGTCCTCAGCCGCAGCGAGATCCTCGCCGCGGTGACCTACCTGCTCCACTTGGGTCTCGAGCAGACCGAGCGTCAGTCGACCTACCG
>Ga0007805_1000325_pt1 | contig 17144 bp, 22 predicted proteins | sample CryBogCBE24Aug09_FD_71231 | JGI IMG/M metagenome (GOLD analysis project Ga0007805, IMG submission 71231) | Freshwater microbial communities from Crystal Bog, Wisconsin, USA - CBE24Aug09 | ecosystem: Environmental > Aquatic > Freshwater > Lake | place: Crystal Bog, Wisconsin, USA | collected... | reverse complement strand
ACGACCCATCTGCTCCACTTGAGCTGACTTATATATATTGGTACCACCAAAATTAAGGAAAGCACCAGGAGTAGTGGCATTAGGAATATCCGTAGGGCCAGATATAATTTGAACATTGTGACCTGCCTTTCGCAAGAGATTAGGTACATGGCTTTTCCATTGGCCAGTGTACCTAGTTTCTACACTTTCTAAATCGATTAGAAAGATATTTGCCATTTTAATAGCGAGGCTTAAAGTTACCGCGGAATTCGCGTTGCTTGACGGGCGCAGGACGCCCTTCACGTTCGCGGCGTGCCTTACGTTCCAAATACTCTTGTTCCTGTTGGAACTTCCGATATTCTGGACTGCGATATAAATCCGCAGGGTTGTATGGTAGTAGGTTAAACCTACAGTGATCCAACCAACGATCAAGATCATTATAGATCTTAGTGACCTCAGGTTTCATTTGAAGAGTTTTTGTAATATAGGCAGGGATATTAGCCATAATTAAGATTCCATTGTAGCAATATTGTTAATAAAAGTAAGGAAGCAACCATTCTCGCCATCCTCACTAACTTCGATCCAAGTCTCACGACCTGGGTATCTTGCTTTGATTACATCGTTAAGATCACGAGCAATCATTTCGCAGGATTTGTAGTCTAGCTCTAAAGTGCCATCGGTATAACACTTTTCAAGCCAACGTTTAAACTGAATAAATTCAATGTCACGGTCATCGTGAAACACTTGAATAGAAACTTTAAAATGGAAAATGTGACGATGTGTAGTTCCTAAGAAACTAACATCATATTCGTCACCTGTTGCTAATGCTGGATCTGTAGCGGCTGCTGGATAGCAATGAATACCTTCCTTACGAAAGGTAACCCAAATCATATTATCACTCATCTTTTACTTCTGGTTTAGTTGTTGTCTTTTTTGCCTTTTCTTTGGCTGGCAAATTGTCCTTCATCATATTATACATTTCCCACAGCTTCCAGTCAATACTTTCTAACAATTTAAAAAGTTTTTCTTGTGGATCTTCCTTAGGCGTACCTTTGGTAACTTTTGTTGTAATCATAATTTTGTGTCCTGTGTATATTGATCCCAGTGCGTATATTTGTCCTTGGCCATCAAATCATGCAGTTGATGTGTCCAAACGCCTGGATTGGTTTTACCCCAAGTTAAGTCATCTAACTTGAGTGTAGCATTATAGTTAAGTTGTTTGATGTATGGGAGTTTGCAACTAATCATTGGAACAAACCGGTCATATTCGCAATAACCTGATTCAATTACACCCTCAATATGTTTAATATCAAAGTCTAAGGTTACCCAATACCCTTCGTCTAAACAGCCTTTGATAACATTGTCCCAGGGACGATATTCATCAAATGTAGCATCTTTTGGATTAAAACTTTGACTAGTGCCAAAGTAGATTTGTTTAATTTCAACATCTCTGTTTGCTTGTTGTAGAATTTCTTCTAAAGGAGGAGTTCCTACAACAAACAATGTTTTCATACCGTAGCAAACAGTATGTTCTACTTCATAGCCTGTGAAATAAACGACAGCTTGTCGTTCTTCAGTGTTCAGTCCCATTTAATATAACCTCTGCTATACCCATCCGGACGATTAACGCCATCCGTAAACGCTTGTTGCCATTCTATGTTTCTATTATATGCTCGAGTCCAGAATTTGTCAACATTTAGTTTATCGTTTTCAATCCAATACTTTGCGTATTCCATACATTTGATAAACTTTTCATTTCGTGGACTTGGCTTGATAGTGGTAACAGCTTTCCAAAGTTGTTGCTGTGCTTCCTTATGACTAACTGCTTTACCTACTGCATCAATGATGAGTGCATTATTATTTAGGTTGATTTCAGTACCTAGTGCATATTTTCCACTAAGATCAATTACAATGTCATAGCTACCATTGGCACTTGATAATAAGTTATCGCCCCAAAGTTCTTTATTGCTATTTCCAACCACATCAATTTCAAATCGATAGCAGTCTAATTTTAATGTGTTGTAAGCGACCCATGCCAAAAATCCACTGCCAAGAATAAGTAATTTACCTGTTCTTTTGGCAAGTTCATCGTCTGCTTGTTTAACTACATTGATTCCGCATGCTACTGGTTCTAAAATATATTTAGGGTGTGCTTCTGGAACTACTACAAATTCGTTATCACGTACATTATAGAAGTCAGCATACGCAGGTTCGCCACGTGTTGCTACATAGTCTCCGAAATAAACGCCTTTAATATTTTTGCCAATTCCAATGACTTCGCCTAAACCTTCGTGTCCTTGCATATGCAGTGGTAATGGTCCAAAGTCGCCTAACATCATGTCAATGTCACTGCGGCACACACCAGTCATTATTGCACGTACACAAATTTCATTATCATTTAACGCTGGAACTTCATATTTGGTTTCGTAAAAGAAACCGTTACCTTCTGTAACTAACACTCTGTTCATAAATTTTCCACTTGTTTATGAATCCACATATCGTATTCATATTGTTGTTGCCAAAATTCATCATTACCTACATTGTCTACTGCATCTTTAATCATAGCTTGATATGCATCTTCAGGACATAGACCTAATTCAAATACTTCAACATCTTCTGGCATATTAAATAAAATTTGACGGCAGTCGACTGTATCAGTACGCCAATCTGCGGCTAAATTCCATTTCTCAGTATACACTAAATGGCATTCATCGTCAACATCATAGGTGCCATCTGCTTTAACAATACCATAATCAGTTTGCGTTAGGTCTTCTAATTTCCAATTAGTCGTAGCACTTGATCCAATCAATTCATCAGTACGCCAATTGGGATTGAGTGCAATATATAGACTTAATAAGTGAGGCATTAAGTCTCTACTAACTCCGCCAAATGCCAATGATTTAGTTGTGAACCAAGTTCCAGGATTAGGAACACGGTCTTTATTAAGCCACAGTAAATTAACTGTATCTGCTTGGTCAGCTTTTGTCTTTAGTTCTGCAATATTATTGCGCCACATATTATTTTTGACCATCATAAATCGTGTCTTAGGATAGTCAGTACATAACTGTTCCCAGGCATCAGATGTAGCAACTCCAGGTTTTTCGATAAACACAATTCTACTAACTGGCGCTAACTTTCTGGCAATTTTAATATGCGTAAAATTTGGTGTGCAAATGTGTACAGTGTCAAACATGCGACATTCTCTAATGGCATCTTCAACACTGGTAAAATCTGCATTCTTATTAGGATCGGAATCTACAGTAATAATACCGTGCCCAAGATTACCAAGTACAGTGGCATACAAGTTGCCAATGCCCATTCCAACAATAAGGCTAGTTTTCAAAATTTATTCCTCAAAATCGATAATATTACCGTCAGCATCTGCACAGATAATGCGTACTGTTTCGCCGGCTTCGTTTTTAATTTCAATAGGACCCCAGATCCACCAATGTGTGTCACCTTGCATCCAACCTTCTTCTTCTAAATCGTAAGGACTATTATCATCAAGGAATTCGCGAATTCTGTCTTCCTCGTCATCATCTAATCCTTCAATTTCAATATCATACCAGCAACCACCGTCAAACAGCTCAATAAGGTCAACACTTTCAATATTGTTAACTTCACAGTCTAACATATCAATACTATCTTTCTTACCATCCCCGCCAGGTACAAAAGTAAATTCAAACTGTGGAGGAGTATCGTCTGTAGTTTCTACAGTCCACTCGCCATAACGGAAACCGTTAGTGACTGTAACTACACCTTCGCCTTCGCGTTGATGATATGACTCGACTTCTTGACAAGACTTTTTATAATATGTACTAACGGTCCATTGTGTCATTTTAATTTCCTTAATTTCCGTAACTGGGATCTGTACCTTCGCCAGACTCTAATCCATTGATAATATCTTGTGCCTTTTCTACAAGCCACGCATAGTTATAATCTTGACCTACGCTATCGAGATAACTTTCGATAACATCGGCTAATTCAAATGCTTGCATAATATCTTTAATTGTCTAAATCCATTGAATTCCACTCTTTGATTACAGCAATGAGTTCTTCTTCTGTGTTACAAAGAGTTTTAACAGAGGCCCAATCTTCTTTTTTATTGCGACCACTGACTTCTACCATCCAACCGTTGTCATAACGATTAAGGGTGATATTTTCATTTACTTTTGCTAATTTACCTAGTTTATTTGCCATTTTCTTCTCCTAATTGATTTTCTAACTCTTCTAACTTACTTTCATCTAACTCCGGCATTGCAAATACTGGTGAAACAGATTTGTTCAATACTGGCTCGGGTGATTCAAAAATTGCGTCAAAGTTGTTGTCTAATGGACCACCACGCAAGCGTCCACCATCCAAACTACGCAAAAATGATTTAGCAACATCTGAATCTAACATTGCAAATGCTTCTTCTTTAGTTTTTGTTTCAAACAACTCTTTGACAAATCTGTCAAAGTACAAAATGTTACGTGGAACCCAAAAACCATGCTCATCACTAAACATATCTTTAGTTGATAACTTTTTCCAATAGCGCCAGTCTGGTTTATGTTTTGCAGTTTCAATATCCATTAATTGATTAGCACGTTGTACACCAACAATGTGTTGATAAACATTATGTGCCATATACAATGCATAACTGAAACTATCCCAACTGGTTTTACCTTCCTTGCCAATTTTGTTTAACATTCCTGGTTTGTAATAACAAACATCATTCATTGTTAAGCGGCGGCCGATTTCACTTTCAAAGGGGAAGGGGATATCTGACTCTGCAAGGGCCTTGTTGTCTGGGGCTTTTTCCATAATAACACTCCACCGCTTTGTTGAGTGCTGTGGGTTGGAATAGACGAGTCCGTATGCTGTTGCGACAAACGGTGAGGCGCAGTCAAAAGATATGGTAATTTCTTCATTGATATGTTTCCTAATTTGTCGTTGAATTGAAGTTAAAAAGCAAGCCCAGTCTAATGTAGCGGTGCCCAAAAAGTGCATCCAGTTCTTGCCAGTAAGCATGCCATCTTCTCTCATAGTCATTAGACGTTTAAGAGTGACATCCATCTTACACATATTAGCGCCTCCCATGGCCCAACCTTCACAGGCTTTGTCGCCCCATATGGCAGGATCGCTAAATTCTTTAACTCCATTGTACCACTTTTCAGCAGTTTCCCAGTCACTGCCTTGTAGTACGTTTAGAAACTTTGTTTGACCTAATCTATTTTTTAGGAAATAATCATTGTTGTATTTTGTTTTGTCCAAACAATCATCAAATGTTTTTAGTCCAGTTTTTTCTGTATGATTTTCATCACATGCCCATGTTGGAACGTCAAGTAACATACTCCAATCAGCAGTGACTTCAAGCCATTCCAAAATTTGCTGACGAACTTTAGTTGCGTTAGGACCTTCAAAGTCTAACCAATCAAACTTAAGAACACCTTTACCAATTTGGAATCCACCTGAATCACCTAAGATCATTGTGTTATTACGATCTCGACCTTGAATCATTGATTCTTGTTTTTGGCTCTTTATCAAATCTAATTGTGCATGTCCTGCTGAATACAATCCGTATTTGTATGTAAAATAACCTTCTTCTGGATTTAGAAAGTTCATACCTTCAATGCCACGATCAAACCCTTTAGGAATGCGTTCAGTTGGAACATACTCACCTAATCGTTGTTTAGAAATGTATGTATTGTAAAAAGTACTAATCGCTGGCAAATAGACAGCGTAGTCTTTTTGATAGTTTGTTAAATTAACTTGATTTGTCATGTTCTTTACTTAATATTATTGTAGCATCTAATTGTTGTTTTGCCTTTTCTAAATTACTCAAAGCAATTTGTATAGCAGGATGATCTTCGGCTAATTTTTTAAGGCTGGCCTCTTCAGTCATCTTATCTCGTGCCCACATAATAGCACTAACGGCATCGCTAGTTAAACTTATGTTAGCAACACTAGTATTCCATACTTGCCAGTTTGTGCCGTCATAGATTTCAAGGCTCTGTGTATTACTATGAAAACGGACCATGCCAGCACTAGGATTACTCATATTGATGTAGGGAGTATAACCTCCCCCACCTAATGCCTGAATAAACGGCCCGCTACTAACAATATCTTTTATCATGCAATTGCTGGAATGATATATTCGTAAACTGCAATACCGCTATCTAAGGTAATCTTCATGGCGCCGCCATTACTAAAACTTAACTTGGCATTGTTAGCATCTGCAATTCGCAAAATTGCCAATACTGATGCAACTGGCCAACTCCATGCTTTTGTAATCTTACCTGTAACACCTGTAGCAAATACAAACTCACCTGCGTGACTTGATTGATCACCAAATGTAAATGTAAGTCCATCAGTGCCAGAATTTTTAGCAATAAATGTGGTGTGTTCTGTGTTAGCACCTGCTTGGAATGCAAAACGCTGAATAGCACTTACAGTTGGAGTAACTTCAACATCCCAATTAACGCCTTTGAACTTAGGCATTTTCATTTTTTCTGCAATAACTTCTTGATTCATAAAACGGTAATCGTTTTTAAAATCGCCATCTTTGTTTTCAAAGTGAAGTCCAATTGGAAGATCAACACCGTTGCGTTGACCAGTAACTAATTCAATTTTAGCATCCTCTTGATATTCTTTACCTTCTACCAAATAACGTAGTTTGTCAAGTTGTGGCATACCAAATTCACCAATCATTTGTGGATATGGATCAGTTGTTTCTGCTGTCATAACAACACTACGGTCATCTGCAATAGATTCGATAGTTGTTTTATTTTGATCTCCGGTAATCTTAACGATGTTAAGAAATCCCAATTTATTTGTGTGTGCTACGATGTCTTTAAGTAAGTCTTTCATGTGATATCCTTTTTAATAGTATATTTAGGCCGAGGCGAAAAGTCAATGACTAATTTAGTCAAATGTAAACAAACTGTTGAATGTGTTGGTCTCGGTAGTAGAACTTAAATCCCACTCCAACACACCAATAAGATTTTCAATCTTGTTGTTAATAATAGTTGATTCCATTTCTAAATGATCAAATGGAAGTTCTTGAAACCATTTTGGTAAACGCAACTCATCTACAGGATATGCTACTGAAGTATATCCCAACGGATTTGATTTAATTTTACAAACCATAACTTTCATACCATCAACAATTTGTTGACTATATTTGTCATTGTTCATACGGCGTAATGTATTCCAATTAATACTTGCACGAACGTGTCCAGGCATATTTGCCTTGCCGGCTTTCTTTTCTTTTTCTTGATACTCAGCAATATTGTTGGCACGTTTTGGCGAACCTTTTTCCCATCCAGGACGAGCTTTGAATTCAGTTCTGAATTCGCTAATCATAGTAAGAATTTCTTTTTCTTCACTGCCAGTTAATACTTTGGTCAAAACTTCTTCTAAGAACTTTTGCATATATTCCGGAGTATCACTGCGTTTCAAATCCAAGCCCATGGCCTTGATTTTGCCTGGCTTGCCATCCACATCACTACGTTTACCTTCCTTGTCATAATACAATACAGCATAACGCTTCTTGGTAATGAACAAGCCTTTGATAGCAACAATTTCACGTCCAGCTTTAATAACTTCACCACGTGATTTTGGACAATGATGTGCATCCAACATAAACTGTGGGAATGTTGAATTAACTTCTCCGGCAATTGTATCATACAGTTGTACAACACTATCCTTAGTCCAAGGAATTTCACCTTTGGCAATTTCATTCTTTAAGGATGTATAGGCACTGAAATAAGCGGAGTCAGTGTCTCCATAGATAATGCTTTTTCCAACGTGGTCGTACTCTCCGGTGATAACTTCATTGATTTTTGCAGCCATGTGTCGTGCAATACCTCGGCCTGTAAGAGTGGTTGACTGACCAATGCGATTATCAAAAAAACGACAACCAGCATTAAGAATAGCACCGTATAGACTGTTAAGGTTAATCTTTTTAACCAACTGTCGTTTGTCCCAATATTCTTCTTCAATTTTATTCTCCGCTTTAATGGCCTCTTTGGTTTTGGCCTGCATTTCTTTACGTTCTTTATACCAACGTGCCAATAAGCCAGGAATAATGCCTTCTTTTTCTGTTGTAAAGATTGTACCATTGGCGCTTAACACCCATGGTTTACCGCTGTTAAAAATAAGCTCATAAATTTGAGCACCACTCATAACGCTAGTTTCACCATTTTCCCAATCAATAATAATATCATTGCTTCGGTCCTGTTGCATGACCATTTCATATTCATTGCTACCAAATTTACCTTCCCAAGAACCAGCAAAACTAGCGCCTTTGGCCTGTTTAGTTTCTAATTCTTCTTTAGTATATTCTTGACGCAACTGGCCAACGATTGTTTCTGGTCCCATGTTCAGCGCACGAATAACAGATGGATACAGACTGTTAATGTCCATTGATCCAATGTAGTCATGCAAGCCCTTTTTAGGATACGCAACATACGCACCAGCGGCTTGCGTATTTTCAGTTTCACTTCTACGTGGACGACTTGGAACAATCAATCCTCTGTGATGTGCTTCATTTACAATAGCCTGTTCTGTAACAGCCACAGCACCCATTGTAGTTTGCAACAACACAGTATTTTCGTGAGCAATAGTATTTGCCAAGTCAATAAACTTTAGTTTCTTATCTAGTTTATCTAACAAAGCACAGTCTTGTCTGTTATATTCAATAAACTTTTTAAAGTCATTGTTATACAGTTGATCAAGAGTTCCTTCATAGACTGTTTTACTTTCGCCTACTTCCATTTCTCCGATTGCGTCCAATCGATAAGTGTGTCGTTCTTCATATGTGTACTTCCTGTACAGCTCGAGACTATCAAGATGAACGCGACCGATAAGGTCATAAGTAACAGCGGCTTTTCCATATTTTTCGTACTCACGTCTTTTAGGTAACTGGTCCCATAGACAAAATCTGCGTGTATCTTCCTTACTTAAAACCTTTATAACTCTGTTTACAGTATAAGGAATATCAAAGCCTTCACTGTTCCAACCACTTAATACATCTGCATCTTGAATTAAATCCAAGAATGTATTAAGCATTTCATGTTCTGTTTCAAACAATATTGTATTAGGAAACTCTTTAACTTGTTCTTGTGCTTGTTCCATTGTTAATGTCTTGGGAGGTATAGCAAGACATACCAACGTGTCCATCCATTGTAGGTGAACAGCAATCGCAGTAATTGGCATAAACGCATCATCAGGACTTGCATAGCCACGCTCTGGATCAAAGTCCACCTCAATATCGAAAAATGCTACATTTAATTTTGGAGCATCTTTACCTAAGTAGTTTTCTTCTAAACAACGGAATACGGGATTAATATCGCTTTCGTACAGCTTATGTGACGAATGGATTTTTTGTTCTTTTACAAATTCTTTCCAACTACGAGCGGAAACTTTTGCTAAGTTTTCACCGAAGATTGATTTGTATTTGCCCTTTTGATCAGGATAATAAAACTGATAACGGGCAGGGAATTCTTGATAAATTCTACCTTGTTTTGGATCACGCTCGACGACTTTAACGACGTCTTTTTCGCGATCCCATACGGCATCAACATAATTCATATTTTTTCTCCTTGCAATTTATGGCTTGCAAATACCAATGTGCGATTTATGGCTCGCTGTACCTTTCTCATTTTTATTTATTAGGATTGAGATTGTTGATAATTTTTATTAATTCGTTTGCTACATATTGTTGACTTTGTTTACCTGGATGTGGATGTGCTCCACTATTTGAATCTAGGACTTTCCAATTTGTTAAATGTAAAACAAAATCTATAAACGCTGGTTTTCTAATCTTACCATCGTGATACGCAAACTCTGGATAAAAAGTATTAATACATTTTATATTGCGGCTTTTTAGATAGCAATTTGCATGATGTATATTAAACCAGGACCTAATATTGAAATCATGATCACCTGGAGTTGCATGTAACTTAACCCAATGTTCCATTAATGGACTGGTTAAATCATATTTCTCTACGCCACCATTTTCTGTAAATTTAACGTCACGGCTAAAATGTGACCACATAATCACTACAATATCTGTTTCTAATAATTCTGTAGTCAGCAATCTATGCAAAATTTCTATATTGCCAATTCCACTTTTTGACCTATTAACACATTCGATTCCTAGCTGATCGGATACTAACTTAGGCCACGCAAATACACTAGGTGGACTTGATGTACTGCTTACACAATCTTCAAATCCATCGCCATAGGTATAGGAACAACCAAGTGCTACCAATCTAGCCATTTACCAACATCCTAACAAGTCCAGTTGAATCAATACTTACTAACAAGAGGTAGTTAGCCAGCATGCCAAAAGATTTCCTAGTAAAACTAGCCCAAGCGTAGAGACCGCAACCGAAGATCCAAATAGGATAAAGAAGTAGTAAGGGCGGGTTGGGGACTGTAAGAGCCATTGTGATCGAACACCCAATTGAAATGCCCCAAGCAAGCAACTCAATGAAAAACCGAAAAGGATTAGTATGGTAATCATCTTTTATCCAATTAAAAATGCCAAAAAATAAATCATTCATTTTCTCTACGATTAGCGTGACCACTAATATCCACGATAGTTTCCAAGTCGTCAAATTCGCGAAACACTTGATCCCATTGATCTTTTTGTGCAATCTTAATTGCTTTACGAATAACGCTAGGTTTTACTTCTAATTCTTCTGCTACTGCTTTGATTGTTTCATTCAATCCTTCTGTGAGGTCTTGAATTTCTTGCATAACAGTTACACCCTCTGCAACAATTTGTTTAATTTTTGCCTGTTCAGGTGCGCCAAATGCTTTGCTCATAAAAGTCTCCTTTAATGTATTAGTGTAACATGGATTTATACAAAGTCAACTAGATTTTTTAATCGTTTTGTATTTGTCTATATCTGGATACTGGGCAATATATTCTGCTACCAATTTTGTTCCAGCTTCAGTAGCATGATTCCAAGTAAAGTATGTTGGATTTGATTTCCATAATGCATACTTCTTTTCAACTTGTTTGATAGCATATAATTCACTGCCAACATCTTGTACATAATTTGGTAATTGATTTAGGCGTGATAAATTATTTGCCAAATCTCTGTCATTATAAAAATAAACGTCTTTGAAATCTGGGAGTATGACTTCTGTTGATGTTTTTGCTGTGCATTTTAATCCTAAAGATTCCGCAAGCTCTCGGTTAACTTTACTACACCCGCCATGTAAAACAATTTCTACTTGATACTCATTTTGCATATTTGCCAACATAGTATAGAAATCTTTGAGCATGTGATTGTCACATACATTTTTTAATGTTGATGGTTTATCAATGACTAGTGGATATGGAGTTGCTTCAAATGTATTTTGATATTTCCATAACCATGGAGTAAACACTGACCTCAAAGGATCTGTTTGTAACACAATCAAAATATCACCTGGGTTAAACAACGGCGCAGTGGCTTGCATTTTTTTGATTGTTAAAAAGTTTCCGTGAGCACGTTCACAAAAATTTGTAACTTCAATATTGAATAGCTCAGTCAAAAAATCTGATAGGCTTCGCCCAAAGAATCTTTGTTCGCCCTTTCCATCAACATCTTTATAACTCCAACCCCAACTATCGCCATAAACTGCAATCATGATATCCTAAATTTTAAGTACGTAGATATTTATTTGTAAATATGTACATGGAGAATACAATGAACGTAGATAAAGATCAATACCTTAATAATTTCTTTGACAAAGAAACTTATAAACTTGGATTAGGCAGTGAAGAAGAACACAAAATTATTGCATCAGAGATTTTAAATAGTGAAACTGTACTTGATGTAGGATGTGGACATAATTTGTTCAAAGGACGAATTAAAAATTTAACAGCAATTGACAAATATAACACAGCCGCAGATGTGTTGGTTGATATGATGGATTTTGATGCACCTGATGAATCATTTGATGTAGTGGTTGCACTTGGCTCAACTAACTTTAAACCATTTGAAACAATTGAAGCACAGATTGATCGAATTGTAAAATGGTGTAAACCAGGCGGTAGAATTTATATGCGAGCGAATCCCTGCATATCAGAAGTTAACACTCCTACTGAAGTTGCTTATCCATGGACACTTAACGATATTTTTAACTTTACTAAAAAATATAATTTAGAAATCATTAAGCCTATTACTGTAACAAAAAATGTAAGGATGATTTGGACATGGCAGAAGCCTCTATAAAAAGAATATTTTTAACTGGCGCTCCGGGCAGTACATGGGGGCGGGTTGACAAATGTTTGCGTGGAACATTAGACAACATGAACAATACTGACATTGTTCCATGGCGCTTACATTCATCTGGCAATACTGAAAAAAGTTATAACCACATGGGTGCATTTTTTGATCCGGGTACAGAGTTTGGTGAATGGATTTGTAAATTCGGTGAATACAGTAAAGAAGAAATTGTAAACATGTTGGATCATGTTTACAGTGAAGAAGAACATCCAGAAATTGTAAATGAATTAGGCGCCCCTTGGATGGGAAAATCTGGTGACAAATCTATTCGTATTCATAAAAGTCATTATTTTGCTTACCACTTGGATAAAATACATGCCATGTTTCCAGACGCGGCAATTGTTTTAACATGGCAAGAAGATTATAAGTGTTATGTTTGGTGGGAACATACTGGTGGATTCCAATTAGAATATGATTCGTATTATTACTATGAACAAGATTACGAAGCGATTTGGAATCAAGTACGTTGGCAAAACTCTGGTATTGAACGGTTTGCTTGGGAACAAAAATTAGAGCCAGGCATATTTAATATGGATTGGATAACTCAGCAGTTTGGTAATGTGTCAGGTATTACGGCATTACCACAAGATACTTGGAGCAATAAAGACAAAATTCCAAGATTACATATTACTCCAGGCGGGCAACGAAATCTCAATAATACTACTAGAGTGTATTGTTTGAATCCGTGGACTGGGAAAGCATAGTATCATCTAGCCAATAGTTGTCTATTGGTTGTAGATATTTTTTATTGGCATTGTCTTTTAAAATATCATCTAATGTAGCTTCGTCAATTTCTATTGGAAAGTCTAGTAATGCTGATATATTTTTCAAATAGTGTGTACGATATAGATGCAATAACTCATTGCTAAGAAACACTGGGGTGTGTTTCATTAATTCATCTAACGATTGCATAAACACTGGAGTAGAATGTTTTCCGCGTACTCGTGTTTGTTGATATTCTAAAATATTTTGATCTCGGCCAAGTATTGCCAATTTAACTTCAAACCCTGCTTGCTTGGCATTACTTATAAACTCATTGTATTTTGGATTTTGCCAATATTCTATAAGTCTTGGACCTTTATGTGTATACGGGTTACTAATGCTAGTCACATAATTATCATAGGGAAAGTCTGTAGTTGCAAACAAACTGGGATCTTGCCAAATATCATTCATTGGTTCAAATTTGTGGCTAATCCAATATTCTTTAGTTAAATTAGTCCAACCTTGAACACTGGGAGTATGTGCTAATACTTTGCTCCACATATGATTACCAGATCCTTGTGGCCCAGTGATAATTAATAATTTTTTCATAAAAATACTTAGCTGTAAATACAGTATGAATGTATTGATATTGACTCCGGATCGTGTGGGATCTACGTTATTACAACGACTAATGACCATTTATATGTTGCGTAAAGGGTTTGATCGTCCTGTAATTAATTTACACGAACTTACAAATGGGTTAACCAAATATTACAATACAGAATTAAATCAGGAAATGCTAACTAAACCAGACGGGCCTGATAGAGGATACTATCAAACACTTCCTGAAATTACAGAACTATTATCAAGCGTTGATCATTATAAAACTAGTAGGTTAGCACAATATCATATTGTTAATAGAAATGACCCAATTGATCAACAGTTAAAATTTTATGAATACTTGAATGATAATTTTTATATTATTAGTTGTCTTAGAGAAAATTTATTAGAACACGCATTAAGTTGGATTATCAAAACACACAGCAAACGATTAAATGTCTATAGTGCTGAAGAAAAAATTGATGTGTTTTATGACTTATATAAGAACGGAATTACTGCGACTCGAGAAGCATTAACAACTTACCTAGACAGATATGTTCATTATTTAAATTGGGTATCTAGACATTTTCATGTACAGCAATATTTTAACTATGAACAAGATGTTCCTAGAATTGAAGAGTATATTTTAAATTTAGATTTTATGCAAGGTGCAGACAGTTGGGAAACGATGTTTGGTCAATCATTTAACAACTATAATCAATGCCATGCACTATTGCCTAATTTGGTTTTATCAAATGAAGATTATCAAGGTAAATTAAATGTGCCTTTATTAGAGCATAAATTACCTAGTTCAGTGCCCGCAACTATAAAAGTTAGTTCTGAAGTTAGCGTATTTTTAGAACGTAATTTAGAAACGTATAAAACAACCAACATGCAAATTGCAGAGTTAGTCAAACAAGGATATTTGGTAACAGGGTTACCGCTTAAACTACAAACACTATCTGAAAAACAACGTATTATTAAAAACTTTGATCAGTGTGTAACTTGGTATACAGAATGGAAATCTTATAAATCAACAATTCCACTTTCGCAGTGATTTATTAATACGACTATTTGGATCTCGTTTGGTCTTGGCGCCAGTTCTATGTTTCTTCATGCCTTTCATTCTAGCACAAAAACTCTTACGACGCTTTGAGGCTTTTGAGCCTTTCTTTAATTTGCTTGGTTTAGTTGTGACGGCTGTTTGTAGTTTAGATCCTGGATGACTACGACGGTAACTGGCAACACCTTTTTTGTTTAGCCCACCGCTTTTGCTTTTGCCCTTGCTAGTTTGCCATGCTTCAGCTTCGCTTAATAATTCTTCATCATCTACTGTTTCTAAATCTTCCCAGATCATATCGCTATCAACACCGTGCTGTTCTGCCCAATAATTGACCATTGCTTCAATCATGTCAAATTGTTGGTCCAATGTTTCTTGCAAGATTCCTTCAGTAATAAATTCTATTGCTCTCATTTCTTTTTAGCCCTTCCTGCTTTCATATTGGCTAACCAATGTGCCATACGTTGTTTCTCACCTGAACTATGTTTGGCAGTTTTACGAAGACTGCTAACACTTGCTTTGGTATTTACACCGCTACGCTTTGCTAGTCCTTTGCGTCCAGGATTTTTACCATCAGCAAAATTTTCATCTAGTCCTGGTATTGTATGCAACCCTTTTGGAATTTGATGATTCCAATGTTGTGAATTTGGATTTTTTGATGGTAAATCGTGTATAGCATTAGGCTCTGCTAACTCACAATGTTTTGTATGATGAAGAAAAATTGTACTACCGCAGTCATAGCAAGGATAATTATCAAATGGATTTTCATCACCGTCATCAAACGCAAATTCGTTAATATCTGATTTTTCTAAAAACTTGCTGGCAAACTGTTTGCACAATCTATGTATATCTTGATTAGTAGTACATTCTAAAGTATATTTGTTGTGTATGTTTTGTTGACTTGGATCTACATACCCACAATACACTTTGCGTACACTACTATTATTAATCAAGTCAGTACAACTTTCGCCATACCTACCAGCGGCCATTTCAGTATCATCTTCATTGCAGGGACTGCAAGTGGTTAATATGATACTACCCTCTGGGATCTTACCATATTTTTTTTCATAGTTTTCCATGGCTACACGTTCGCCGTGTTTTCTTGTACCATCCTCATCTGCTTCATTAACACCTATTACAAATGTTCTATCAGGATCTAACACACCACTGGCCACTACTCCGTAAAATTCAGGATCTTTTTTTTGACCAGCTATTACTGCCTTACACAGTTTAAGTAACAGCGTATCAAGAAATTTCTGATCATGTATTTCATAATCAGCTTTGGTAAACTCTAAAAATTTCATTTCTTTTTCTTACTAGGATTTTTAGCCCCGTAGCTGGCAGCGATAGCCATTTGTCTTACTTTTTCTGGACTCTTATTTTTAAACTGATGATGTCCTTTTGCATTTGGTGTTTTAGCGGCTTTAGCAAAGTCATCTATCCACGCTTTTACTGGCGCATTTTTAGGAATCTTTTCTGCTAGTTTGGCCTGCAATTCAGCCATGTATCCGTCTTCTTGTTTTAATGCTTGCTTCTTAACCATTTTACGGATAAGTGCCTTGTCCTCTTTTTCATCAGGATGACTGCTTTCGCCCATATCGTATTCGTCGTCTACAGCATTAAACACTGCATCTAAATAATCTGCGGCTTTGGTGATTTTGCTTTGTTGCCATGGCTCTAGTGTGTCTGGAGACATTGCTTTAACTGCTTGACGTAATCTAGCCGCGTGTTTGACTAAACTCTTTAATTGAGAAGTAGTCATACTATTGGCTTCGTCATTGTACCACTCTGGATTTTCTCTAACACGATCATCATGACCTGCACCTGCCAATGCACTTGATGCATATGCGGTGTTTTGTGCGCCTTGTCCCCAACCTTTGCCTACATCGCTATGATCTTCGTTGGGTACACAGTTACGGACTTGTCCACCGTTCTTACCTTTCTTAGTACCTGCCGCATGATGTCCAGGCCAGCATTTAGTAAATCCGTTACTATCCTTAGCACCTTTCTTGATCTCATTAAGATTACCATGTGTTTGGCACATACCGCAATCAGGACATACACTTTCCATTGTCATCATACTTTCTTCGTGCTTCTTCTTACCAGCACAGTAAGCCTTTTGACTAAATCCTTTTGGATGACTGCAATTGATACTGCTCTTATATTTTTGGCTCCACTCTTCCGCCACACCTTGCTCTTTAATGTTTAGTTGCTTTTTAGTGTATGCCACTGAGTTATCCAATGCGGCTAAACCTTTTTCTTCAGAGTTCTTGCTCAACCCAGTATCATAAAGTTCATCACCGTTATAGATACGAACCTGCCAACCCATTCCAGTATTGACCAAATCGTGTCTGAAGTTTCCTACCTTGACTGATTTGACTACATTCATGCCCGAGCCTTCCGCCACACCTTCCTTCATTCTGCGACCATGTTGATCTAATACTATAAGTTTGCCGCCGAATTTTTTAATATGAGCCAATGCCAAGTCTCGTGATAGGAATGTTTTAACAAACTCATTTTTGCTATCAGGAAA
>Ga0007805_1000324_pt1 | contig 17165 bp, 17 predicted proteins | sample CryBogCBE24Aug09_FD_71231 | JGI IMG/M metagenome (GOLD analysis project Ga0007805, IMG submission 71231) | Freshwater microbial communities from Crystal Bog, Wisconsin, USA - CBE24Aug09 | ecosystem: Environmental > Aquatic > Freshwater > Lake | place: Crystal Bog, Wisconsin, USA | collected... | reverse complement strand
ACGATACCACCTATACCCCCAACCAACAGCAAAACGATGTCGTTGAGCATCTTGGTGTAGGCTTGGTCGATGGGCGCCATGGCCTTAATCGGTTGCACCACAAAAGTGACCGAGTACAAAAGGCAGATAACGATGAAGAACAGAATGCCAGTAATGGCAAGCACCACGATAGCCCAAATGCGGACTTCGATTTCTTCAGCGCTTAGTTTGTGTTTCGGGTTGTTGCTGAACAGGTTCAATCTGTTTCTCCAGTACGGGGGCGACTAAGTAGTCGGGGCACGTCTGCGTGAACAGACACCGTGGACGCTGACACTCAGGGTCTTGGAAATGATCAAAGTCTTGACAGGTATAACGATACCGGTCAGAGCAACCATTAAGTGCGATGATGATGAGTAGGCTTGGCAGCAGCTTTTGCATCTTGCACCTCTTGAAAGACGAAATACCCAAACACGCCTACAGCAACCAACAGAACAATTACCGCAATTGCGGTCATTAACTCTTCGAATTCTTCTTTTTTGGCTTTGGCTCGATCTTGGGCGGCTTTCTCAGCAAACTTGTCAGCACTATCCATTTGGGCTGTGCGTTGCTTGATTCTGTTCCAGACGTCAATCTTGCCGGCCTGCATGAACAACATCTGGAGTTCGCCCTCAAACTGGCGAGTCTGCTCAAGCGCCATCTCAATCTGAATGGCCGTTCCCATGTTAGACGCTTTGCCTGATTCTTTAGCCTCTTTAACGGCCTGAACAGCGTTTGATTTGGCGTCGAAATACTTGCCCAACACCGGCCCGAGCGAACCGACGTCGTCGACCGTCTGACTCATCTTCTTGACAAGTTTTACGGCTGACTGTATAGCTGCTAGGGCTGAAATTGGGTCAATCATGTCACACTCCTATGAGATGCTTCAGCAATTGTTCCATGTATTTGGGGCCAAATAATGACACAGCGATTGAGAAATACAGAATGTATTCAATGCGCTGCATCCTCTTTGAGCCGTCATCAAAACGCTTCTGAATGGCTTCATACCGCTCCGCACAAACCGCCTCGTGAACACTGAGTTGTTTGTCCGTCTTTGTGGCGAGTTCGTGCGTTGCTTCCATCTCTCAATCCTTACCCTCGGTTAAACCGAGGTCACCACCGCTGGTTCATCAGCCACAGCAGGGGCGCTATCAGAAAGAACCGCCACAGCGGGTGCTTCACCAGCATCATTACTACCAGCATCAGCAGGAACGGCAGAATCATCGGCAGGGCTTGCCTCAGCAACTGGAGCATCAGGAACGGCGGCGGCAACTGGTTCAGCAGCCACCACAGGAGTTCCAGTTCCTGCATCATTTACTGGAGCCACAACGGCGTCTTTGGGCTGCATGCTTTCGTATTTCCCGACCACATAGTCCAAGAAACGATTGATTTCATCTCGGGCCTCGCTGGAAAATTCAGTAACGTATTGGCGCATATCGTGAAGAAATTGCATGATTACTCCTTGGGTGTGACGTCAGTAACGTCATTGGTTTTGAAAGATTCTTTGAGAAGGTGCAAGAAAGCATCTTTCCCAACTTGTAGCTGGTCGAGATTAAATTTTGCGGAATTGACTTTACGGTCTAAGTCCATGATGTGTTCAACGAGAGCTTTCTGCTCATCTTTGAGGTCGTCATAGTTATAGTCCACGCCATCTAAATTGACTGAGGGTTTTGTGTTGTTGCTCATATCATTCCTTGATTGCCGCCAAAAACGGGTGGCGGTTTCCCGTTAATACGATGGATACCACTTTGAAGTGCCCGAATCATAAGTCATGATGAGCGCTTTGTTAACCACAGCGGTTGATGCCAAGGCAATGTTTCCGCCTGTGGTGGTGGTAAAAACACCAGTCGGAATCAACGTAATCTGACCACCGCTGGAACTAACCTGAACGGGCGGTGTGATCGTTGCAATTGCCGTTGTGCCGCTCACAAACGCAAACGCAGTTGTTGGCGCAATTGTGGTGGCCGATGCAATTGTTGGGGCCGCTGCTGATGTCTTGAATGAAGATAGCAAGGTCACATAAGCATTGCTACCTGTGCCTAAAAACAACTTGCCATCAGTAATATTGATGGCCAACTCACCTTGGTTAATTGTTCCACCGCCTGTGGTGGGAACATGTCCAGTCGTTGTGCTATTGAAAAGCGTAATGGGGGTTTGTCCTGTTGATGGCATTATAAATCCTTATGGGTAAAACATGTAAAAAAACGCGCTTTGATTTGGGCCAAAAGTAATACCTATATTATTTCCAGCGTCCACATTACCATTTGTTCTAAGAGCGTTAAAAGTTTGACCAGTAACACTAATATCTCTAAATGAATCGTAATTTACATTTATTGCTGTCGCTGAAGTTATATTAATTAATGTTAATGTTCCAGTTGATGAACTATTAATTGTCATCAAATTCCCAGCAGTTCCAGATAAACCAAAATTTGCAAAAGTATTTATAGTGCCGTAAGGAAATGTAATTGTTGAAGGTCGAATTGTAGTGGTGATATTTGTGAATGTATTTGCACCTGTAATGCTCAAAGCACCAGAGCCACCTTGGTTCAATGTGCAGTTGTATGTAGAACCGCCACCAACAAAAGTTTTGGCTGATGAACTGGTCATGCTAATTATACCTGTCCCCGTACCAGCAGTTGTTGTGTATCCTATTGGCGCTGCATTGTTAAACGCTGTAGTTGTTCCACCAGTAACTGCTAAAGTACCGCCATTAAAAGTAAGATTTTTTGTTCCTGTTGCAGTTGTGTAATTACTACAAGTGGCTGTGTAAGTAGCAAGATTAAGAGTTCCGTTGGTATGACCTATGCTTAATGTGTTTGTTAATGCACTACCAAGTGCCCATCCACCACCTGCACCATTAAAAGTAATACCATTATTTAAACTAATACCATTAGTCGTTATAGTGTTACCCGTTACATTTGATGCAAATGTAATTGAGCCCGTATATGACCAAGTAATTCCTGATGCCGGTAGATTAAAACTACCATAGACAGACCAAGCGCCAGTGCTTGTAAACGTGACGTTACCCGATACAGGGCCAGCAACGGTAACAGACGAGCAAATAGCACCGGTAGACATTGTTACCGTATAAGCCGTTGCATTAGACAAGCTATTAAAAACAACATTCTCATCACCGAAAGGAGCAGCCGAACCGCCCGTACCGCCTGACGTAGCCGACCAGTGAGTTGTCGTGGTTCCATCCCATGTTCCGGTTCCACCCACCCAATAGTGCGTAAATGGCGCAACATACGCAGAAGCAAATACGTTGGTGCAAGTTGTTACTGTAGAACCAGTTCCAAGATACAACGGCGTTAATGTCGCCGTAATATTTGTTGCACTAATGTAGTTTAGCGTAGATGGGCGTGTATATACATTGATAGTTGTGGCACTTGTTGCCGTCACAATACATACATTTCCTGATATTCCACTTGGATTAAACGTGTTAAAAGTTGTTGTCTTTCCAGCTTGAAACGAATAAGTAGTTGCGCCTGTGGATGAATAGGTATTTGTAATTCCAGAAAAATATCCACCGCCATTTATTCCAACTGCTCCTGTACTTGCATTGTTCAATGTTAGAGGATAGTAAACTCCGCTGCTAGTAGTAATTGATTTACCATAATTTCCTTGAGTAAAGTTTAAAGTCCCTGTGCCGGTAACAGTTCCACCAACGAAATTAGTTGTTGGTAAATTTAATACACCACCAGAACCAAGATTTAATGTCCCCGCAAAAATTGATTGAACCGAACTGTACGATGTTGCTACATAATTTACAGTATAACCATTAAGATTAAATGTGCTTCCTGCGTTAACATTTATTGGATTACCCGTAAATCCTTGATTATCAACATAAACAGTTCCAACTGCATTTATAGTGCTATTGTTTATTACAGCAACATTTTCAAAAGGCATATTGGGATTTGTGATGTTTTGAGTAACACCACGACCGCAAAAACATACACCGCCAGTTGAACCGACAGATTGGATAGTTGCTATTCCAGTTCCGTATTTTAAATCACCAAAAAAATAACATGGGGAAGAAAGATATAATGTTATTATAAGATTGTTAGTTCTAGCTGATGCGTCAAAACTACCGGCATATGCTGTCAATTGATTAGATACACCAAAATTTATGGTTTGCCCCGCCGAAGGCAATGTGTTTGTTACGATTGCAGTATCTTGTGGCAATGGAAAATACGTTGCACTGCCTGTACCAGATGTTGCAGTGTTCGACCAGTTTGTACTTTGATAATTACCGCCGCTGGTTGACGCCCAATACACGGTCTTAGGCGCAGAGAATGTGATATTTGAATTCCCCTTTTGATCGCCTAAACTTGTTCCAGTAACATTGCCGCCTGATATTGCATTACCTTGTATGTTTATATCCGCAAAATCAGCGGTACTAAATGAAACAGCGTTACAAGTTATTGTTGCTTGTGTTAATTGAGTACTGGAGTATACAATCCATCGACCAGTGTAATCTGTGCCAGCCTGTATTGTAAAAGTCCCGTTGATTGTTGTATTTAAACCGGAAGGAAAAGTGATATATGAATATGTTATTGCTGATTGTCCAGCAACTGTAAAATTATTAAAAGTATTGGAACCAGTTATTGTTATGGAATTTAAAGAGTTAACTGTTGAGGAAAAATTATAATAAGTTAAACCACCGCCAGCAAATGTAATACTTGACGAAGCAATAATTTGTGATGTTCCGGCAGAAAAAGTTAAATTTGCAACACTAGAAAATGTCCAATTTCCAGAAAGCATAATAGTTGAACTACCCAAAAAAATTGAGTTTGTTCCAGTTCCAGAATTTGTCCATGTTGAATTTGAACAGTTAAAATTTCCTGTGTTAAATGCGCCGTTTGTAAAAGTTAAATTTGATGTGGTGGTTAACGCGCTTCCAAGTGTCCATCCACCACCTACACCATTAAATATGATTGGCATACCTCCTAACGAGTTGCCATTAGTTGTTATGGTGTTACCTGTGTTGGTAGACGAAAATGTAATTGTTCCTGTATACGACCAAATGACTCCCGATGCAGACAAATTGAAACTGCCGTAAACAGACCAACCAGCCGTGCCTGCAAATGTAACACTGCCTGATGCAGGGCCAGAAACAATAATAGAACGGCAAACAGGCGTAGTTAAAAGCGTTACCGTGTAAGCGGTTGCATTTGATAAATTATCAAAAATAACATCATCAACAGAGGTAGGAACAGAAGCACCACTAGCGCCACCAGAACTAGCAGACCAGTGGGTTGTAGTTGCATCCCAGTTGCCAGTACCACCAACCCAATACCGAGTAGCCATTATTCACCTTCTGGTGTAATTTGATTAGATGTCGCTTGAACTGTTATCAACCAATTTTCAAAACGCATGTTTTGTAAAGTGGAAATTTGATCATCAGTCAATGCGGCAAGATTTTCATAAGTGTCAACGATGGCATCCGTAAAAGACATACCATCTTGAGTTATCGTAAAAGTAATTGATGCTAGGCCATTGCCCAAATCAGAAATATTAGCCATATTAATCCTTATGATGCAATTGCTAAAACATCCCAAAATGAATCTTGGCTGTTATAAACACAACCAGCATACAATGGGGTGCTGGACGTAGTAGTTGCTGGTAATGTCACACCTCTTGCCCGATAACCGCCTGCTGAGGTTGTCCATGTTAAGCTTTGTGCTGTACCATTATCTTTAATTCGAATAATCAATTTTTGACCATCAACTGTTGTTCCTGTCGGTATTGCAATTGTGGCCGATGTTGCTAACGCTGTTACTTCATACTGGCCATAGTTTGCATTTGGTGTAATTGTTGTACCAGTTGTTGTACTTGTTACTGTTGGGCTTACCGCTACCGAAGCTGTACTTGACCAGCTTGGCGCACTTGTACCATTTGATACTAATACTTGACCGGCTGTACCCGCAGCAGAAATTGCCAAAGCAGAAGCGCCAGAATAAACAACGCCGCCCGCAACTGCGGTCAATGATGCATTTGTACCGCCTCCAGTAAGACCAACTGAACCCCATGCAGGAGCAGCAGCAGAACCTGCACTAACTAATGCTTGACCCGATGTGCCAAACCCAGTTGTGCCAGTTGTCGCTGGTGTAATGCCTAAGTTAGTGGAAAACCCTAATGCGCCAGATGCATTGATAACGTGGGCTGAGGCCCCCGTGGAACCCCAAGGGAAGTATATTTTGTAGCCATTACCAGAGCCAACAGAAATATCGCCATCGTGTCCAGAAAAATACACGCCGTTGTTGATGCTGTAAAAATCAGTAGGCGTACCAGAACTGAACACAGATGAGTTCATACCAAACTCGCCGTAATACGACGAGTCAGAACCCAAGTTGTTGCTCAACACATAGTTAACCGATGCCCCAGCAGTTGCGCTGGTGTTTTGTATAACAGCTTGTAAATAACTACCAGCTATTGACGTGCCTGATGCAAAACTAGAGTTTGAAGCATTAAAACTTAATGCAGGTGTTGTGCTGGTTGAGCTAGTTGCGCCAATAGTTGGGGCATTAAAAGCAGAATTGGTTGCATTGTAATTCAGCGATGATATAGAGCTAAAAGCCCCTGTACCGTTACCGTAAGGAATGTACCCAGTAGTCAACGTGTTCAAACCTGTACCGCCATTGGCAACAGCGATAGTTGTTGTGGCTGTGACGTTGCTAGAGCCGTTGGCATACATATAACCGGTCAGTCCGGTTACTGCAAGATTTGTTGTTGTCAGGTTAGTGAAAGATTCGGAAGATGAACCGGGAACTTTTTGCCAAACGCTATTTTCAAAAATAGCCCAGTCGCCCACGTTCCAGCCAGATACACCGTTCAGCGTGGTATTTCCAGCAACAGAAACTACATAGTAGTAGCCAGCAGTGCCGACGCTAGATGTCAATGTCGGCGTGTTGGTATTTGCGTTCCATATGCCTTGATATGCAGGGGCATTTGTTGCGGCAGTGGAAATGCTGGTAATGACCCCTTGAGCATTAACTGCAATAACTGGAACCAATGAACCAGATCCGTAAGTCCCCGCAGTAACGCCGCCTTGCGTGTTAAGCGCAATTGTTACCGCAGCAGAACCGTTATAGCTAGTTCCGCTAAGACCAGTCCCTATTGTTAAAGCAAATGGACTAGATGCCGTAATAGTGTCATTTGTATCACCCAAGGTCAAAGTTGTGCCATTGACTTTGATGGTGCTATTGGCTAATTGAGCATTTGTAATGCTTCCAGACAATGCTGTAGTCGGAATAGTCGTGGATGCAGTCATGGCACTTGTGCCATTCCCATACACATAACCGGTTAAAGTTGAAGCACCAGTTCCGCCCTGAGAAACTGGCAAAACTCCGCTGGAAGGTGCTATAAAAGATGTCCAAGCAGAGCCGTTGTAACCCTCAAAAGAAGATGTGTCTGTGTTAAAACGAATTGCACCCGTACCTGTTGCTACTCGAGCAGCAGTGTTTCCAGCAGGAATAACTACCGAACCAAGTCCGGGAAAAACTGCATTTGTTGAAATTGCAAAAGTTGGATTTCCGCCAGAACCAGTACCATTAGTTATGGTAATTTGATTGTTTGTGCCCGCAAGAGTTACTTGGCTAAAAGTTCCGCCTGTTGTGGTGACTAAACCCGTACCGCTTATGGCCGCAACATTTGATAAAGTTGTTCCAAGGCTGATTGTGGGATTACCAGCAATACCGGCAGCATTAGAAACAGTCAAACCGCTACCCACGGCTATGGAAACGGCAGAAATCGTCGTAGAACTTGTTTTAACCTGTATGCCGGTGCTAGAACTGAGCAAAGATGAGACTGCACCGGTCAAGTTGATGGTGTATGTGCTGCCAATCCCGCCATCAGTAAATCCCAGACCAGATCCAACCGCCAAATAGCGTGCTTGGGTCAAACCGGCCGTACCACCAACAGTCAAAAATGGATAGTTCAACGCACCAGCGCCAGAAATAGCGCCAGTAGTTGTTTGTACAGTTACGCCGTTTTGAACAATCGGAACCGGCTCTGAACCGGTCAAAGCCGCAGCGGTTGGAAGTTGAGTGATGGTGATGTTTGCCATTTATTGCCCCGGTGATGGACTCAAATCATCCAAGTTTCCATTGGTTGATGGTGTTGCCGTATTGTTTTCCGGCGACAGATCAAGCTGACCCGTACCAGTAGTGATGATTGCATCTGGCACAACATCAATGTTGGTATCTGGACGCGGATATTGTAGGTTGATTCGCTCTGTTTTTCTAGCGGGAAGACGATACGGATCTTTCTGATCCGCACATCCTTGCTGGCAAACACGCAACCCCGGAAAGTTGGGGTCAGGCATCTCTTCAATGATCGGCCGCTTGACCTTACACCGGTCACAAATAAACACCGCAATAACGGCATTTCCTGTCGTATCAAGAAATCTCGGCATGGTTTACCACCTTAGAGATGAAGCCGATTGAGCATTCGACTTCTTTCATGATTTGACTGTATGTTTTTCCTTGGATTCTTAAAGCAAGTATTTTTTCTGCTTTAAATGCAGATTTTGCTCGAATTACCTTAGCACTTTCAGCTTGAGCTTTTGCTCGGTTGCTGGAAACTTTTTTGGAAAATTCAATATCTGATGCAAGGCGTTCTTTAAATTTTTCAGCACTTTTATGCTGATAACCTTCAATTCTGTTCTGAGTGGCCTCAGACTTCACTTTGTGCATGTACGCATCAAATGCAGGATCAATCAAGCGTTTTGCTTTGATTGCTTTTTCTCGTTCAGTAAAAGCATGCTTTCGAGCAATGTCAAATAGTCTTGCGTTGCAATATCTATTTTTATTGCCTTTCATGACCATAATTGCCGTCCACATGGTTCCGCCATGCATTTTGGCCAAAAGCATATGAGCAATGAAATGTTCTTTGGAGGTCAATGCAACCAAATTTGATTTGTCATCAGTACCGCCAAGCGAGCGTGGTAGTACATGGTGCATCTCAAAATAACCTTCAAGCGCACCTCGAACTCTTGCTCTCGCAATCAAACGTTCATAAGCAAGTGCGTAGTTCATCGTGTATACACACCAATCGCCGGAGCAAAATATATGGGCGACTTATCGCGCTCTTCATTCTCTGCCATGATGAAGTATTTCTCGGCTTGGCCTTCCAAATACTGAATTTTATCTAGTGCTACCGCAGGCAATTGCTGGCTCATTTGATGTGCCAACATGTTTTGAATAGCCATTAACCATCGCTCTGGCACGGCCAACTGATTGTTCAGAGATCCAACATCTTGCACTTGAGCCGAATACCAGACAGTCATCTGATAAAACGCGCTCTGAGGCGTTGGCCACAGCGTAATAGTTGCCGTAGGAATCGTTCGGTTCACCCAAAACTGGAACGGCTGATTGGCCGTAAAGTTCTTATTGGGCAAATTAGTGTAGTCATCTCGGTTTAACCGAGCCATCGTGATCTCGGTTGAATTAACACCGAAATACAACTCACGCAAAGACAGCGTGGTGCCGCCAGTTGCGACCATACGGTAGTATTGATTGATTGCACCGGGGTCAATATCCTGCCAGATCCATTGGCCATCGGTCACCGCCACGTTAGTTCCGGTGTATAGGGTCTGCCATGTCGTGCCATCAATCGACGTTTGGAACTGATAATTCCATGTTGCCGAGCCAAAGTTGGCAATGTAGGGCATGAACCCAATTGAACCAATGTACTGTGAGTTGTTTGTTCCGTAATTAACCGAGATGTTGCCGTTGGCAGAAGTCTGTTGGCAATAAGTGGTGACGTTGTCGTCGGCCACATTTGAGGCGGTGCCGCCAGCAGAAGATGAGTAAGACCCAATAGGCTGCGTCATTTGGCGATACAAGGCATTTAAAACGTCAACACCACCTGCGGGTAGGGTGTACTCATATTGTGCGGGCTGGAGGCCGTAAACCTGCTTCTTAACGGCAAAATACTGGATGCCTTGGTTCACCAAGTTGCTCAAAATCAAATACAGGCTCTGTTTCGCAGCCTGCACTTGTTCAATGGTCAACTCTTCCGCAAGTTTTCCCGAGCGACGTGCCCCATCATCAATCAGATTTTGAACGGTAACAACCGTTTGGCCAACTGTTCCGCTATAAGCCATTGGTTACCTCACCAGTCTTTGTGCTTGTGGCTCTTCTCAACCGTGCTGATTTTGCAGTGTTTCAAGTCAATCTTGCCGCCTTGCTTGTATCCACCAGCCTTTGCTGCGCTGATACGAGCGCCCAGCTTGTTCATTTCAGGCTCAACGTCACGGGCTTGACGCTCATAGTCCGACATATTCTGCTCACGGTCGGCGTAACGATAGTTTTTGCCGCCTTCGTAAGTTTTTTTCATCTCAGCGTGACGCTTTTCCAGATTTGGCAAGTCAGCCGCATCCTTCTTGGCGCGTTCTTTGGCTTCACCAGCCTCTTGTTCACGGCGCTTTTCCTGACGCTTTTCCGACTCTTCACGAGTCATAGGATCGGTCACCGAAATGCGACGACCGGGATTTTTGGCGTTATGCGCCTCAGCCACGGCCCTAATCATTGACTTCAGATCGGACATGTTTGTTCCTTTACCAACCGGGGCATTTCCAGCGTTTAAGCGATGCTTTTGCACGTTCGGCATCGCCTTTTGAGTGCTCTACAACACCGCTCATTCTGGCACAAAACGAGTCTTTTCGGGAGCCGCCTTGAGGCTGTGGAGCCTTTAAATGTGACCCAGTTTCTCGGTTGTATTTGGCACGACCCTTTTCGGTCAGGCCAGCACCCTTGGAAACAGGCAACTTCTCACCGCGGCCAACAGCCAGCGACACACCGCCTTCTTTTTTCTTAACGGTCTTCGCTGACTCTTTGAACGCAGCAGCCGTAGGCGCACCCTTAGAGCCGGGTTTACGCATCTTCTCACCAGAACCGTGAGCGATGCGCTCCTGCTTTGCATGGATGTTGGCGTAAAGCCCCGGCTTGGCCATTACCAGCCACCCTTGCACATGGGGTTTTCGTGGCAAGTAGACACTTTGCCGCCATGCGCTTTATGAGCGTGACGCTTCTCGCTGTAGGCGATGGCCACGGCCTGTTTAACAGGCTTGCCGGCGTGAATCTCAGCCTTGATGTTGTGCTCAAAAGCTTTTTTGGACTTGGATTTGATCAATGGCATATTCGCCTCCTATTAAGCTTGAGATTCTTGCCAAGACAACCGAGCAAATGCAGTGCCGTTAGAACCAATCTGGCTCACAGTCACATACAAAATATCTGGGCCGTCAGGATATGTACCGGCTTGGCTTGTTGGCACAGTGTTTGTCAACCCACCGCCAAGAATTGAATTACCAAATGGTGCAACTGAAGTCAAATCCAAAGCGGTTTGACCAGCAGTATTGGTAAAGAACGCGGCAATTGACTCGCCACCCGTAATTGTGGTGGCTGTGTTGGTGTTAGTAGCCACCTGCACAATTGAGGTTGTGTTTGTACCGTTTTGTGTAGGAGATGCAAACGAGGTAAACCCACTTGTGCCGCCAATCACACCGTTCAAAATAAACTGCACCAAGTAACCGGTCGTGGTGTACAAAGCAATTTCACGCATTTGCAATTGCAAGCGGTTGATAATTTCCTTAACACCTAACGTGCCAGTTGTGCCGTTATCAACTGAGGGCGCAACACGAATAGCCATAATTGGCACAGCGGTGCTGCTAGTGGTTGAAACAGCAGACGTCATACCGTAGTTGTAAATCAATGACACGTCTTGCGTAAAACCACCATCCATCACTACTGAAGAACCCCAGTGAGATAGTTGAGCAGCGGCATCAGGAGAAGCATATTCAACTGCAATTGGCGCCGTGGCAGAGTATGTAAATGCGGTTGCAGCAGAACCACCAGTAGCGCCGCGTGTAACGCCATTTAACGTGGTGGATGTCAAGCTTGTGTAAGAAATGTATTCAATTACACCAGACACACCATTACCAATAATCCGTGCAGTACCACCGGCTGGGTTGAAGCCCGCAGTGCTCAACACGTTAATTATGGTATCGCTAACACCAATATTGGATGTAATGGTAGTCATTGGCAACACGTTGTTTTGCTCATAGTGCGAAGGCAAGTTGCCGGAACGCATGTAAGCTTGGTATTGCACGTTGTTGTTTTGGAAACCGTACACATAAATGATTTGACCATTTGTGGCGCGGAAACCAAAACGAGCCACACCTGCGCCGTACCACGAGTAGTCCATGTAGAACATCTGGACTTTGGTCAGGTCAAGGTTGTAACCCGATGGATTTGCAGCGGAACTTGAACCGTCACACACATCCCACCATTGAGACTGTGGCACTCTCACTTCAACAACGCGAGAAATCAACGCATTTGCAATTGTGCTGCCTCGATATTCAGGCGTTACATACAACTGGGTGTCACTGGTAATTGTTGTTACGCGATAAGTTTGGCCACGAATGACGATGTAATCACCAACAACCAATTGAGTAGTAAATTGAGTGCTGGAACCAGTTACCAATGAACTACCTTGCGTGACACTGGCAGTACCGGTAATTTGATTCACGCTGTTTCGCAACACGCAATACAGAGTTTGACCGTCAAACTGGAAGAAAATGCCATTCTGGCTGTCAAAGAACCCAATTTTATTGCTTGCGCCATACCAAGAATATGGGCTGACGTGAGGAATAAGCGGAACAGTTGAAGTGGCAGGGGTGGCCGATGGAGCCGACAATGCCGTGTAAGTAAATGTCAATGCAGAAGGCACTGACGTAATACGGAAAATACCGTTGTAAGCCGCTTGGTCAAAACCGGCAATTTGAACATAAGTGTTGATGGTCAAATTGTGAGGAGTTTTGCTCGTCACGGTCACCGTTGTGCCAGATGATGTCAGTGTCGTAAACGCGATCTGCGGTTTAAGAATCGTACCAGTAGAAAACTGGATGCCCTTACCGGATTGATAGCGGAAATAACGACGTGTTTGGCGGAACAACTGTTGGTTTGGAACGCTGGCGCCAGCAGTAAAGTTAACCGAGCCATCGTATGCGTGGCAATCAACCCAGCCAGAAGGACGCGCATACAAGTTAGATTGACCAGAAGTATTGGCAATCGTTGTCGACGGCGTTCCGTTTACGTTGGTGAACGTAAAAGTGTTGGCCGTAGGCGTTGTAAGAACTGTTTGAGCACCGTTAATCTGAGTGGCGGTAGATGGCCCAGTTGTGCCCGTAATATAAATTGCAGAGTTTGCAGACAATCCATGTGGGAAAGAAGTGGTTACCGTAACCGTAGATCCAACAAAGGTGAAAGCTGTTGTTCCGGTTAAAGCAATTGCCGCGCTGGAAAATGTGTAACCCTGATAGCAATACGTTGTTGTCGCAGAGTAGTTGTTAACAGTAGTAACAGGCTGTGCCACTTGCACAGTAATTGAAGTGCCGGCTGACACGCCAGCGACCACATACGCCCAACCTTGTGCATTCGGGTCAATAGTGTCTTCAATGAAAAATGGAGTTCCAGTTGCAATGGTTACGTTGGATGAAAACGTAATAACCAACTGGTAAGTATTGGATTGGTTGCCTGTAATGGCGCTAACCGGCAAAGCCGCGTTGGCCAAATAGTACAACGATTGGCGATTGTTTTGGAGAGCAAGTTGCTCCCATTTGGTAGGCTGTTGACCATACTCAAAGTCCGTATCAATCAACGATTGAGGCGTTGATACTCGGATTTTGTCTACAGCATCATACGCACCTGAGCGCTGTGCTTGTTGCAAACGCAACTGATTATCAGTGTTTGACGTTGGGCCGGTATATACGGAAAGTTGAGACATGATTCACCTATTTATTTAAAAAGCGGGGGCCGTAGCCCCCACCATTTTACCTAGCGCGACCGCCATGTTTCTTCTGCGTTGGAGGATTATTTCCAATCTTTCCAGAAGAAACATTTCTTGGTTGCACAGAAGTTTGCCCAATACCCAACATGCTCTTTGCGCCTTGATACAGCTTAGAAGGAATGTCAAGAATTGCTTTACGAGCATTCTCGTTATCGCGGGTTTCAGTATCAACCCAACGCTGATACGCACCATTGGTCATATCAGATGAGTTGGTTGGGGTGGAATCATCAGACACGCTATCGCCATCACGATAACGCTTGACTTTTCCGCCCTTCTTGAAAGTGCCGGACTGAAGACTGTTCGCTACAGGCAAAGAAATGTGCTTCTTAGGCATTGCTACGGGGCGACCTGCATCGTTAACATTGCCGCCTTTTGCATAACCATGTTCTTTTTTGAGTTTATGAAACTCAGCAAGACGGCTATCTGGCACATCCATAAAATGCTCATACCCCATCTGTTTTGCGGCTTTGTTTAGAGCACGATTGTCTGGCATACGAGTTTCACCACGAGAAGATTGACGCAGAGTTCGGTCAGCCTGACCCATGTCTACATCACCGCCCGTGGTGTACGCTTTTTTTGCGGCATGTCCTCCGTGCTTGAAACCACCAGCATTGGCTTCTTTTACTTCGCCAGTTTTGGTGTGAGTCTTGCCTTTAGGAGTACCGTCCACATTGTTGACAGCGAATTTCATTTCGTTGCCTTCAATAGCCCCGCCAGCGGCTTTGTGATGCATTTTGTGATGCGCTTTGCCACCATGACGGAAGCCACCAGCATTGCTCATGTCGACTTGACCAGTCTTGCGACCGCCTTTGTCGGCAGTGTGAGTGTGCATATCGGTGTCTTCGTAATAGTGCTCATTGCCCTCAATGGTGCCGCCCATTTCGATCTTGCCAGAGTTCATACTCTTTTTGCTATCAGCAGGAATGCGCTGGGCAGTTGTGCCGCCTTCAGCAAAATGGTGTTTGTGATGAACTTTACCGCCGCGTTTGTAACCGCCTGCGTTCTTTTCCTTGATCTCACCGGTGCCGTGGTGCTTGTCAGCATGATCGGCATCAACCACTTTTGTCTTAACAAAAGGTTTTTCGTCATGCTCAATGGTGGTTTTGGTTTCGTCGCGGTCAATTGCGCCGCCAGAAGCTTTGTGATGAATCTTGCCACCATGTTTGTGGTGTGCTTCTTTCATGCCCAAAGATTCGTGGTGATGCAGTTCTTTTTCCAGCTTCTCAATATGTTTTTCCATACCGGCGTGGCCACCCTTCTTCATGCCGGTCAAGGCCTTGCGGACTTGCATAGCACGAGCGGCACGAATGGCGGGAGCCATTTGGCCAAGAGCAGCGGCACCCATAGGAGCCATAGGAGCAGCGCCCATAGGCATTGCACCACCCATAGCCTTATGAGCCATTCCACCCTTTTTCATAAAGTTGGGGTTCATTGCTTTGCGGCGTTCAGCCATCGAAGGCTTCTTGGGGGCATGGCCATGTTCAGCGTGGCCGTGCATGCCTTCATGGTGCTTTGCGGCAACATGGTGCATGCTGTGATGGCCGTGCTCTTCGTGGTGTTCCTTCTTATGGACTTTGCCACCCTTTTTGAGCTTCAGAATAACCGACGGTTCGTCAGTCATCATCTTTGGCATTTGGCTAAAGCCAGTTGCGTGTTTAGTAGCCATGATTGACTCCTATTAGGCTTGTGTGACGCCAAGAGCGCCGATACGGGTAGAGTTAGGGCCAACTGCAATTGCGGGAACTGCGATGGTCATAACCAAGCGACGACTGCCGTTAGTTGCTGAAGTACCGGGCAAGAACGTACCACGAACATCGCCAGTAGTAGCGGTTGCAGTAGCGGTCATGTCAGCAGCAACAAAAGTACCAGCGTTATCGGCCAAAGTACCAGCCCAACCAGCGTGGACAATGTAGCCGGCGTCAATAACACGGACAGGCAGACCCAAAATGTCGGTTGTACCAACAGTCAGGGCAGTACCAGTTGCGCCAGCAATAGTGATGGAAGCAATTTGGTAGAACGCCTTGGTGGTATTCACAGCAGTAGAAACAGAAGAACTGGTTGTGATTGTTTGGGTCATTGCTTGACCGTAGTAATCGTAACCGCTGATCGTTGCAGACTGAGGAGCCACGCCCAAGGTGTAAGTCAAACCCGTCGGAGTACCTGCTGTGGTCACAACTGCCGCACCTGCTGTCGTGGTCAGAGTTGCGGTCGTTGCAGTAACAGCCGTCAGGATATAGGTGGTTGGGTTGGAGTAGCCAGTGATAGAACCAGTACCGCCGTATGTACCAGAAATGGTCAGGTATTGACCTGAAACCAAACCGGTTTGCGATGTGAACGAGATTTGACCACCAGTACCAGTGATTGCCACACTAGCCAAAACTGTTGCAGCAGCAGTGCTGGTAACAATTTGCAGAGCGCGGGGCACATCCAATTGGATCACAGTTGTACCGTTGGAGCGAACCACGGAAGTAGCAGACGTACCAGCAGTCAGGGTCAGGCTACCAGCAGCCGCAGGGGTTTGCGAAGCGGCGATATTGGCGGCTTGCAAAGTCTGAGGAATGGTATCCCAAACGTAAGTACGACCCAGAGGGCCAACACCCAACGACATTGGCGAGGGATCGCCCAACAATGCGTTGCCGGCGGCGTACATCGTGGTGTTGCTCGACACGGTCGAAGACTGTGACAGGGTATAGGTATTCAAACCGCTAGAGTTTTGGCCAGTAGCGGCAGTAATGTACGAGTTTGCGGTAACGCTAGAACCGGTGATGTACTGACCAACAACCAGCGGATCGCCAGATTGAGTGGACTGAACAGTCAGCGTGGTGCTAGAAATAGTACCGGTAAAAACAGACGTGGCGGCATAGTTGCCAGTACCCATATAGGTAGCGCCAGCGCCTAAAAAGAGGTCATCAGAAAATAAAGGCATGATCTACTCCATGAAAAGCTTGATCGATGTTAAAAAAAAAGGGGAGGATTTCTCCATCCCCTTTGTTGCTTAGATGCCGGGTGTACCGAACAATGCGCGTGGGTCAGTCCAACCCACGGTGTAACGCTCGGTGGCCTTATAGCGCATCGAGTCAGTTTCGAAGTCGCCTTCCATGGTCTTCTCCAGACGACGGCGCATCAAAAGCTTCATGCCTTCGGGAGCGTCGGTCTGAACCCACCATGCGGTCGAACTGGTCAAGCGGCTCAACACAGCAGCGCCTTCGTCCAGCAACCCGATGGATTTCACGGGGTTGATGTCGTTGTTGGCGTTGCCGGTGCGGAGAACCGACTTCAACAGAACTTCAGCTTGGAAG
>Ga0007805_1000318_pt1 | contig 17214 bp, 20 predicted proteins | sample CryBogCBE24Aug09_FD_71231 | JGI IMG/M metagenome (GOLD analysis project Ga0007805, IMG submission 71231) | Freshwater microbial communities from Crystal Bog, Wisconsin, USA - CBE24Aug09 | ecosystem: Environmental > Aquatic > Freshwater > Lake | place: Crystal Bog, Wisconsin, USA | collected... | reverse complement strand
TCTCATCAACAAAATGATAGTCCACACCATCTACTTCACCTGGGCGTGGTTTTCGCGTGGTGTGTGATACAGAAGCCTGAAGATCTTTATCTTTATTTAATAGCGCTTTTACAAGCGTCGTCTTACCGGCACCAGAAGCTGCTGCAATAATAAATAAATGGGCTTGGCTCATATATATTCTTTAATCATTATTATTCAATATTCTGAATTTGTTCGCGCATTTGCTCAATCAAAACTTTTAAATCAACTGATATTTGTGAAGTTTTAGGTGAAATCGATTTTGAACCTAGAGTATTCGCTTCGCGATTAAGTTCTTGCATCATAAAGTCTAGTTTTTTACCGATTGCACCATCTGTTTTAAGTAAGCGCCTGACTTCATCGATATGAGATGTAATACGATTAAGCTCTTCATCAATATCCATCTTTTGTATAAAAATAAGAAACTCCTGTTTTAATCGGTCATCATCGATTGCGATTAATGCCTCCTTAAATTTATTTTCGATTTTAGTTTGATACTCTTTGATTAAAACGGGCAAGATTTTTTTAGCTTCATCTACAAGCCCTTCAATATCTTTTAATTTATCCAATAAAATCTTTTGTAATTTTTCACCTTCGCGTGCTTTGGATGCCTGAATTTCTATTAAGGCTTCTTTAAGATTTTTTTTAAGGTCTTGTTCAAGCAAATTCATGTTGACCGATTGGTCATGCATAATCTCGCTTGTTTTTAAAATATCGAGCGCATTAATCGGTTGCACATGAGAAAAATGTTTTGCAATTTCATCGACTGAAGTCGAGAGTTGTTTTAATTTATTGAGATCTACATTTTTAACATCCAGTGCATGCGTTTTAGATTTGAAATAAATCCTGCAATCCACTTTGCCTCTTTTAATTTCCGCGGATATCAAATCGCGAATCATTGGCTCAAAAGACCTTAAGGATTCATCTAATTTAACTTGAAGTTCTAAATATCGATTATTTAAAGACCGAAATTCGAGGAGCAAAATACCCTGTTCTGTATCTGCTTCTTTAAAAGAAAAACCGGTCATGCTTAAAGCCATAAGGTATCCAATTCAATGTTTAAGGGTCATTTTATCAATCTATAGTTGCATTTGCGACTAAAACCTTTAAATGACAAGATATCAATCAATTAAAGCTAGCTTATAATGACGACTTCTATTGAGGAAGAAGACCATGAGATTAAATCAACGTGCTCATAACCAATTAAGACCGGTTGAAATTATTAGGCATTACACAAAACATGCGGAAGGTTCTGTCTTAATTAAATTCGGTGATACCCATGTGTTATGCACTGCAAGTATTGATGAAAAAGTACCCTCTTTTTTAAAAGGCCAAAATCAAGGTTGGATTACAGCGGAATATGGGATGCTTCCAAGATCAACAGGTTCTAGAATGGATCGAGAAGCTGCGCGCGGAAAACAATCAGGCCGCACTCAAGAAATTCAACGTCTTATTGGACGAAGTTTACGTGCCATTATTGATTTAAAAAAACTTGGTGAACGCACCATTCAAATTGATTGTGATGTGATTCAAGCTGACGGTGGGACTCGCACTGCAAGTATCACAGGTGCTTATGTAGCTGTTCACGATGCGATTTCGCATTTAATGAATCAAAAACTCATTTCCGAATCCCCATTGATTGATGCTGTGGCAGCTATTTCTGTCGGTCTCCATGAAGGAAAACCTTTATTAGATTTAGATTATTCGGAAGATTCAAGTTGCGACACAGATATGAATATTGTGATGACAGGATCAGGTGGTTTTGTGGAAATTCAAGGTACTGCCGAAGGCACGCCTTTTTCTCGCGAGCTAATGGATCAAATGTCTGACCTTGCAGCAGAAGGCATCAAAGAACTTATTCAATTACAAAAAAAAGTTTTAAAGTAATTTCATGAAGAAACAAATCGTCATTGCAACAAGCAATGCCAAAAAACTCATCGAAATTCAGTCAATTTTAAATGACATGAACATTGAGATACTTCCTCAATCACACTTTAAAATTGAAGCAGCTGAAGAGCCTTTTCATACATTCGTTGAAAATGCACTTATCAAGGCAAGACATGCAAGCCGTTTATCAAAATTACCTGCGATTGCAGATGATTCAGGTATTTGTGTCGATGCACTTGATGGCAAGCCGGGTGTTTTATCTGCTCGATATGCAGGAGAGCCTTCGTCGGATCAAAAAAATAATGAAAAACTTTTAAAAAGTTTAGAAAACGAATCTAATCGAAAAGCGCATTACATTTGTGTCATTGTATTTGTAAAACATGAATTCGATCCAGAACCCATTATTGTCGAAGGTATTTGGCATGGAGAAATTCTAAAAGTACCTAGAGGTTCCGGTGGTTTTGGTTATGATCCTTTATTTTTAGATCATATGACTGAAAAAGCTGTGGCAGAATTATCTTCAGATATTAAAAACAGAATTAGTCACCGCGGGCAAGCATTACAAAAACTTAAATTAAAACTAAATCAGATTTATGGATAAATCAAAAAACAAATGGCCTACTTGGATACGTGACGACAAAACAGTCGTGTCATGTACAGAAAAAATTAAGGTGATGAAAGAAAATTTTGATGAATTAAAACAGCTTTCTCAAGATGCTATTGAAGATGGCCTTTTAATGGAAGTGTCAGAAAAGCAAATGAAAGAAGCGCTTCATCAAATGGTTGATGATCTTATTAATCCTTATCTAAAAAATAAGTAAATCGTTTATGAGTCAAACTTCAAGACTCACTATTCCACCACCGCTCTCGCTTTATATTCACATTCCTTGGTGTGTAAAAAAATGTCCCTATTGTGATTTCAATTCACATGAACATAAAGAAACGCAAAACTTTACTGATATGGAATCCATGTATGTGGATGCGCTCATTAAAGATCTTGAATACTCTCTACCTAAAATTTGGGGCAGAAAAATTCATTCGATTTTTTTTGGTGGCGGCACGCCAAGTCTTTTTAGTGGAAAAGCTATCCACAAAATTTTAAGTCAAGTTCGCGCACTCACCCCCATGTTGTATGAAGCAGAAATTACACTTGAAGCTAATCCAGGCACGATTGATACAGATCACTTTGAAGGCTATAAAGACGCAGGTGTGACAAGAGTTTCGCTTGGCATTCAATCATTTAATGATGCGCATCTTAAATCATTGGGTCGCATTCATAATAGTATAGACGCTAAAAAAGGTATTGAAATTGCGATGCATCATTTTAATGAGGTGAATTTAGATTTAATGTATGCATTACCTCATCAAACATTAGATGAAGCGATAAATGATGCTAAAACGGCAACCTCTTTTAATACCCAACATTTATCTTTTTATCATTTAACTATTGAACCGAATACTTTCTTTTTTAAGCATCCTCCGCAATTACCACTAGATGATGAGAGCGCAGTGATGCAAGAAACTATTGAAGTTATTTTAAGTGAGCATGGTTATAAGCATTATGAAACATCTGCTTTTGCGAAACCTAAATCAGAATGCCGACACAATTTAAATTATTGGAAATTTGGTGATTATTTAGGTATAGGTGCAGGCGCACATAGCAAACTTACATTTCATGACAAAATGATACGGGAGAGTCGCTACAAGAATCCAAAGCAGTATATGGAAAAAGTGAACTCACAAAATATGATTGAATCAGAAACTATCATTCATGATAATGATTTGGTTTTTGAATTTATGATGAATCATTTACGCCTGATTGATGGATTTACTATTCAAAGTTTCGAAGAAAAAACAGGATTAAGTATTTCAGTTATTAATAATGAACTTAAAACTGCTATAGATAAAAAACTGATTAGCATGCATCATGAAATGATTAAGCCAACACTTTTAGGTCAACGATTCTTAAATGATCTTTTAAGTATTTTTTTAAAGTAGAATGAAGTTATGAAATTTGCAAAAATAAATAATGAACTCACTGTCTCTGATCAAATTACGATCGAAAACTTAAAAGAAATTCATGCGCAAGGATATAAAACTATTTTTTGTAATCGCCCCGATCATGAATCTGAAGGTCAATTAGATTTTTTAAGTATTGAAAAAGAAGCTCAAAATTTAGGTATAAAAGCTATTCATCAGCCGGTGATTGGCGGACAAATTTCAGAAGACGATATTGCAGTATTTCGCACTTATTTTGAATCAGCTCAAAAACCTATTTTTGCTTATTGTCGAACAGGTACAAGATGTTCAACACTTTGGGCATTGTCACACTCAAAAAAATTACCTATTGATGAAATTTTAAGCAAAACTCAAAATGCTGGTTACGACTTATCCGCATTAAAAGATCGTCTCAACTCCCTTAAATAGCTTTGATTTGATCTGCATCAAGTCAATTTCTTTTTAAAAATCCTAAAATTACCCTGTTATTAATAGGGAAATATTATGAAAAAATCACTTATTGCCATTTTGGTTGCTGGCCTCATGGCACCAGCTTTATCCTTCGCCGAAAAAGGCGATTTTGTAGTTAGATTAAGAGCAACTCATGTGGCTCCTGACGAAACAAGTAAGCTAAGCTCCATAGGAGGCGCAGTAAATGGTGCGCTTGTAGGTGCAAGCCTCGAGGTCGAAAGCAACACCATTCCTGAAATTGATTTTTCTTATTACATTACAAAAAATATTGCTGCTGAGCTTATTCTCGCAACTGGCACAAGACACGACGTAAATATAGTTGGAAATGCTGCTGCTCAGAAATTAGGTAGTGTAAATTTATTACCGCCTACATTAACAGCGCAATGGCACTTTAACCCTGATCAAACTTTTGACCCATATGCAGGAGCGGGTATATCTTACGTTCGCGCAATGGACAATGGTTTAAATAGTACTCTTGGTGGAATTCACATTGATCGAAATATGTTTGGGCCAGCTCTTCAAGCAGGTATCGATGTAAATCTTCAAGACAAATGGCTGGTTAACTTTGATGTAAAAAAAATCTGGTTCAGTGCTGATGTATTTTTAAATCCATCTACAAAAATCGATTCTCTTGATATCGATCCATGGGTAGTAAGCTTTGGTGTTGGTAAAAAGTTCTAGTAGCAAATAATGCTAGGTCCACTAGCATTTCCCTTGAAACCCCCGCCTTCAAAAGCAGGGGTTTTTTATTGGCACCATAATTTCATGGGATGAATTAAGTCCATCCAAATTGCCCAAGATGCGGCAATCATAAGAAGCAATCCTGCGATACGCATTCCTTGTGTTTCATTAAGCCACAACTTTCCATTTTTTATCTTTAGCCAAATGATTGGGCTCACAATTAATGAGATGCTTGTACCTAATGCAAAAAATATCATAGAAAGCATTCCATTTAAAATATTTAAGGTTAACGCTGCAACAAGTAATGCCGAGTATAAAAGTCCACATGGCATAAAGGACCAAAGCATGCCTAATAAAAAATTACTCCTTAATGTTTTAGAAAATGTTTGAATCGTATTCCAAATAGATTCACCCATATGATCAATCCATTGAGGTTGCTTTGCATAAAGCAACATCACAAAACCCCATACAAAAATAATGCCATGAAAAAATGTCCAGATAGGATGAAGCGACATCGTTTGATTTGAAAACCAAGCGAGATTATTCACAGAATAAGCTGCGATACCACCTAAGATGCCATAACCTAAAATACGACCTAAGTGAAATTTCACAATCTGCCAAGATCCTTGTGCACTAATTGCAGCACATGGTGCTCCGCACATAGCGATACAATGTGGGCCGCCCATCAACCCCATAAAAAAAGTTGATAAAAAAACTGAGAATTGAAAAAGCATTAAAGAATTTTAGAAAACCGCGTGCGATTTTGATCCAATTGTAAGTATCGATCAAAAATCATAGCAATTGCACGTACAAAAAACCACCCTGTATCTGTCACTTGAATACCTGAATCATCTAAGTCGATAAAATCTTTTTCTTGAAAATTTCGAAGAAGATTCATTTCAGATGAAAAATATTCTTTGAAGTTAATTAAATAAGCCAATTCAATTGATTCGTAATCCAATCGACCCTGACACATTATTTCCATAATGACAGCACGTCGCACGATATCATCTTTTGAAAGCGCTAATCCTTTAATAATCGGAAAGCGTCCATGATTAAGATGATCATAATAATCTTCAAGTTCTTTTGCATTTTGATTGTAATTAGCTCCAACACGTCCAATCGCTGAAACACCTAATGCAATAATGTCGCAATCAGGTTGCGCACTATAGCCTTGGAAATTTCGATGCAATCTTCCTTGTCTTTTTGCAATGGCTAAACTATCTGTTGGCAAAGCAAAATGGTCCATACCTACATAGATATAACCATTTTCAAGAAATTTTTCGATAGCCAACGACAACATAGCAATCTTATTTTTTGCAGGGGGAATATCGTCTTCATGAATACGTCGCTGAGGCTTAAAGCGCTGAGGTAAATGCGCATAAGCATATAAAGCAATTCGATCAGGTTTTAAGCTAATCACTTGATCTAAGGTTTCATTAAATGTTTCAGGTGTTTGAAGTGGCAATCCATAAATTAAATCCATATTAATGGATTCATAACCATCTTCATGAGCGTTGCGCATGAGAGAAACTACTTGATCAAATGGCTGTATTCGGTGCACGGCCTTTTGCACATGAGGATTAAAATCCTGCACACCAAAACTTAAGCGATTAAAACCAATTTCTTTTAATCTTTTTAAACGCTTACTATCAACCGTTCTAGGATCTACTTCAATCGAATATTCCCCTTGAGGGCTTAATACAAAAACTTCTTTAAGTTTATTAAATAGCTCTTTGATTTCTTCATCTGAAAAAAATGTAGGTGAACCACCACCAAGATGAAGCTGACTCACAACTTGTTTCTGACCTAAATAATCGAGATGTAAATCAATTTCTTTTTTCAAATAATCTAAGTATTCGCGAGAACGTTCATGATGTTTAGTGACGATTTTATTGCAAGCACAGTAAAAACAAAGTGACTCACAAAAAGGAATATGAACATAAATCGACAAAGGTTGATTAATTGGACGTAATCGTCTTTGCTCTAGCGCTTCTTTATAAGCGTGTTCAGTAAAAGCTTCTACAAAGCGATCTGCAGTCGGATATGAAGTATATCTTGGCCCATTGACGTCAAATTTTTGCAAAAGCGAAGTCGTAATAGGTGTCAACCCTAATTTTTGGTCTCTATTTTTGATAGCTGTATCCATAGGGCATTACTGTGCCATAAGCCTAAATTGCAATCTTTGACGTATATCAAAAAGACTTCATCTATTCATAGATTGATGAATAAGCTACACTTAACGCTTTAAAACATAAGTAATTTTTCGATGAAAGCTGAAACATTCAAAGTTGCCTGTTCAAGTTGTAATCTGCGCGAGCTCTGTATGCCCGTAGGTTTTGATCAAAATGACATGCATAAACTTGATGAAGTTGTCACAACACGTAAAAAAATTAAACAAGGTGACTTGCTCTTTGAAAATGGAGAAACGTTTACTTCTCTTTTTGCTATTCGTACAGGTTTTTTTAAAACTTCAGTAGCGTCAGAAGATGGGCGCGAACAAGTTACAGGCTTTCAAATGGCCGGCGAAATTATAGGCCTCGATGGCATTGTGAATGATCATCACACATGCAACGCTGTTGCTCTAGAAGATGCTGAAGTCTGTGTGATGCCTTTTGATCACATTGAAGATTTATCCAGAGAGTTTCCGGTGCTCCAAAAACACGTTCATAAAATTATGAGTCGTGAAATCGTTCGCGAAAACGGCATGATGATGCTTCTTGGAAACATGTCAGCAGAAGAAAGGCTCGCTAACTTTTTAGTAAATCTCATTCAAAGACTTTTTGCCCGAGGACAATCACAATCCGAATTCATATTAAGAATGTCACGTGAAGAAATTGGAAGTTATTTAGGCCTTAAACTTGAAACGGTCAGTCGTACTTTTTCAAAATATAGTGAAGAAGGCATTATTGAAGTTAAGCAACGGCATATTAAAATTTTAAAACCAGACGCATTAAAGCAACTTGTTAAATCACCTAACTGCAAGTAAAAAGCTCAATACATGAGCGTATCTAAACAATATCTTAGTATTCATGATCACAGCCGAGAATTAAGCGGCCTCAAATATATTTACTCAGTCATTTCAAGGCGCGCAGGTGGCTTGTCGATTGGCGTTAACTTAAATGTGAATAACGCCTGTAATTGGCAATGTATATATTGTGAGATACCCAATCTCACGCGTGGTACACCACCGCCTATTGAATTAGATATACTTGAACAAGAGTTACGTTTTTTTCTTAGTGAAATTATTCATGGTGATTACATGGAAAAAAATGTATCTCTCGAAGATCGTCATTTAAAAGACATTGCATTTTCAGGTAATGGCGAGCCGACGAGTGCGAATGAATTTCCAGAAGTTATTTCAATTGTTAAAAAGATTCTAAGTGAATTTAATTTACTTCATAAAATTAAAATACGACTCATTACCAATGGGAGTTTGATGCATCAAACCTCTGTAATTAAAAGTGTTGGAATGCTAAAAGAAATGAATGGTGAAGTTTGGTTTAAAGTAGACGCAGCTACTGAAGAGAGTATTAAGACAATTAATCAAGTGAATCTAAAGCCCTCCCAAATACTGGAGCGCCTCAAAAATAGTGCGAACGTTTGTCCAACTTTTGTGCAAACTTGTATTTTTACTATTGATGGCAAAGGCCCAAGCAAAAAAGACATTGATGCCTATGTAGAATTAATCAATGAAGTAAAAAGTATTATTCAAGGTGTTCATCTTTATGGCTTAGCAAGACCTTCTTTACAACCTCAAGCTAAAAACTTAGATCGTATTGATGAGGAGGTTCTTCAAGATATTGCAAAAGAATTACGTAGTCTCAATATTACAACTACTGTCAGCTATTAATGTGATTTCGGTTTAATGCCTGTTTGCGCATGATTGCGAGCTTGAGTTGCAGGCGCCATAGGATCTCTTTCTTCACTCATCGTTTTATTGATCTCAATTCCTTTTTGATAATAATTATCAATCACTGTATCGGGTCTCGTTACAGCTAAATAATAAGTAACGAATGAAGCGATCACAACTAGAAATGGCCCTCCTAAAATAAGCCAAACATATCCATTTTTCCACCAAATTGTATTTTTTTGATTATCCATTTTTTTATCCTTAATTTCTCGGCACAATAAATGTCGACTTTTCTTTGACGATCTCATGCGTTTCTTCTGACTCTATTCTAAACATAATTTTATGAGAGCCTGATTTTTCAATACCATCTGGAATTTGAACTCTTACAGGCACCCATCGTGATTCAGTAGCTTTAATAGCAATTGTTTTGTTTGGCTCTAGATTATCCGAATCAACAACGATGTTATTAAGGCCTTCTACATAAATTTTATAATGCTGACCTTCTTCGAGTGCATTCATAATATTTAATCGATATACATTTTCAAGCATGCCGCCATCTGCCAATCTTGCCATGACACCGCGATCTCTCACTACATCAATTCTAAAAGAATTTCTAAACGTAAGGCTCCATAAAACACCGCCAATAATAGTTGTCAAAACGAGGCCATATATTAGTACGCGCACCCTAAAAATGCGCTTAATCATTTCCTGTTTAGTCCATCGATTAATTAAGGCATTTTCTGTTGTAAATTTTATAAGTCCTTGTGCATAGCCCACTTTATCCATGACAGAATTGCACGCATCGGCACAAGCACCACAACTAATACATTCATATTGCAGGCCTTCACGAATATCAATCCCTGTCGGACATACCTGCACACAAATATGGCAATCAATACAATCGCCAAGTGCTTGATGATCAACATGTGATGATCTACCTCCTCGAGGCTCACCGCGTGCTTTGTCGTAACTAACAATCAATGTATCTTTATCAAACATTGCACTTTGAAATCTTGCATATGGGCACATGTATTTACATACTTGTTCACGCATAAAACCTGCATTGCCATATGTTGCAAAAGTATAAAAACATAACCAAAAAGTTTCCCACGGTCCTGTGGAGAGATACTTCACTTCAATAAAGAGATCTCTGATGGGCGTGAAATAACCTACAAAAGTAAATCCAGTCCAGAATGCAAAAAGTAACCACACAAAATGTTTGCTCGAACGAATACCAAATTTTTTAGGTGTCCATGGCATATCATCTAATTTCTTTCTTGTCATGTGATTGCCTTCGATCTTCGATTCAATCCACATAAAGATTTCTGTGTAAACGGTTTGGGGACATGTAAACCCACACCATAATCTCCCCGCTACTGCGGTGAAAAGAAATAAAGATAATGCTGAAATAATAAGAATGGCAGTGAGGTAGATGAGGTCTTGCGGATACAAAACTAATCCATAAATATAAAAACGCTTGCCGTCTAAATCAAAAAGGAGGGCTTGGCGACCACCCCATTGAAGCCAAGGCATCCCATAGAAATAAATTTGAGTAAGCCACACCATGAGCCAACGAAGTTTTGAGAAATAACCTTCGACACCTCTGGGTTGAATTTTTCCTTGCGACTTATAAAGTGAAATAACCTCTTCTTTTGGAAGAGGTTGATTCAATTGAGATAAGCTCATCTAATGTACAGCTAGAAAATTAATGATTTGACATGCCCCAGACATAACTTGTAAGCACATGAATTTGCTCTGGTGTAAATTTAGCTTGCCAAGCTGGCATTTGATTTGTTTTACCTTCATGGATACGTTTAATAATATTTGCTTCACCTGCACCATGTAACCAAATATTGTCGGTTAGGTTAGGTGCACCTACAAGTTGATTACCTTTGCCATCTGCTCCATGACATGCAGCACATATCGTTGTAAATTTTGTCTTTCCTAATTCAGCACGTTTCACATCATGTTGGCTATTAGATAAACTTAAAACATAATTAGCTACATTTTTAATATCTTCTTCATTGCCAACAGCAGCCGCCATGGGAGGCATGACACCCATACGACCATTAGTAATGGTTTCTTTGATTTTTTCTGGTGATCCACCATAAAGCCAATCATGGTCTGTTAAATTTGGAAAACCTCTCGTACCTCTGGCATCTGAACCATGACATTGCGCACAATTATTTAAAAATAAACGCTGACCAATACCTTTAGCATCTTCATTCTTTGATAGATCTTCAATCGACATCGCTGCATATTTTGCATAAATAGGTTCGAGCGCTTTATTAGCTTCGGCTATTTCTTTGTCATATTGTTTATTTTTAGTCCAGCCAAGCTGACCGTCATAGCGACCGAGTCCCGGATATAAAGATAAATAAACCAATCCGAATACGATCGTGATTACAAATAAACGCACCCACCATAAAGGTAAAGGATTATTCATCTCTTTAAGATCTTCATCCCATACATGGCCACTCGTGCCATCTTTACTTTTCGTGACTTTAGTTTTGCTTGTTTTCCATAACAATAATGCACAACCTAAAATACCACCGAGTGATATAACAACAATCAATGTGGGCCAAAAGTCATTTATAAAATCATTCATTTTCTTTTACCTTTTTTAGCAATTATTTTTTTATGTCTTACAGGTTTTGCATCTTCAACAAATGGCAAGTTTGCAGCCTCTTTAAAATCTCGACTATTGCGCTTAGCCCAAGTCCAAATAAGAATCGTTACAAATAGAATAAAACTTCCTACTGTAGCGATTGTTCTTAATTCATTAATATCCATGCATATCCTTATTTAAGATTCGTGCCGAGCACTTGTAAATAACTGATCAACGCATCAAGTTCTGTTTTACCCTTTACTGCATCAGAAGCGCCTTTAATATCTTCATCGCTATAAGGTACGCCTACAATTCTTAATGCTTTCATTCTTTGTGCTACAACTGTTGAATCCACTTCTGTTTTTTCAAGCCATGAATAAGCTGGCATGATAGATTCAGGCACCACATCTCTTGGATTATTTAAATGTACACGATGCCATTCGTCACTGTAGCGTCCACCTACGCGAGCTAAATCAGGGCCTGTTCGTTTACTTCCCCATTGGAACGGATGATCATATACAGATTCACCCGCTACTGAATAATGTCCGTAACGAAGTGTTTCGGCACGAAATGGGCGAATCATTTGTGAGTGGCAGTTATAACAACCTTCACGAATGTAAACGTCTCGACCCATAAGTTGCATTGCTGTGTATGGCTGCAAACCTTTAATGGGTTCAGTCGTCGACTTTTGATAAAAAAGTGGAATAATTTCTACAATACCGCCAAACGCCACTGTAACTAAAATCAAAATAATCATGAGGAAACTATTTGTTTCAATCGTCTCGTGACTAAATCCTGAATTTTCTTTATTTATTTTTTTATTTTCTTTTGCCATTTGTTTTTTCCTTAGTGTGCTTTAACAGCAGGAATTAAAATATTTGTTGGCTTGCCGTTAGTCGCTGTCTTAATGACATTCCATAACATCACCAACATACCGCCTAGATATAAAAGCCCACCTAATAAACGAATGATGTAGTAAGGATGTTTTGCTTTTACTGATTCAATAAATGAATAAGCTAATGTACCGTCTGGATTAATTGCTCTCCACATGAGACCTTCCATCACGCCTGAAATCCAAAGCGCTGTGATATAGAGCACAATACCTACCGTGGCCATCCAAAAATGAAGCTCAATCGCTTTCATGCTATACATTTCTTTTTGACCAAATAATCGAGGAACTAAGAAATAAAGTGTGCCCATAGACACTAAGCCTACCCAACCAAGCGCACCCGAATGCACATGCCCCACCGTCCAATCGGTATAGTGAGATAAAGCATTCACTGTTTTAATTGACATCATTGGGCCTTCAAAAGTGCTCATGCCGTAAAAAGATAAAGATACGATTAAGAATCTTAGAATTGGATCAGTACGTAATTTATGCCAAGCGCCTGAAAGTGTCATGATGCCGTTGATCATGCCACCCCAGCTTGGTGCAAATAAAATAAGTGAGAACACCATGCCTAATGAAGATACCCAATCAGGTAATGCTGTGTAATGAAGGTGATGAGGGCCTGCCCACATATAGGTAAAAATAAGTGCCCAAAAGTGAACGATCGATAAACTATATGAATACACAGGACGCTCGGCTTGTTTTGGGACAAAGTAATACATCATGCCCAAAAAGCCAGCTGTTAAGAAAAAGCCTACTGCATTATGGCCATACCACCATTGCACCATGGCATCTTGAACGCCCGCATAAGCTGAATAAGATTTCATAAAGCCTGCAGGAATTTCGGCACTATTTACAATATGAAGTAATGCCACAGTGATAATGAATGCGCCATAGAACCAATTTGCAACGTAAATATGTTTAATTTTTCTTTTTGCAATCGTGCCAAAAAATACGATGGCATAAGACACCCAAACAATAGCGATCAAAATATCAATCGGCCATTCAAGTTCTGCATACTCTTTACCAGATGTATAACCTAAAGGAAGAGAAATAGCCGCTGCTAAGATGACGGCTTGCCAACCCCAGAAAGTAAAAGAAGCCAATTTGCCAGCAAACAAACGAGTTTGACAGGTTCTTTGTACGACATAATAAGAAGAAGCAAAAAGAGCTGATCCACCAAAAGCAAAAATTACCGCATTGGTATGAAGCGGACGAAGGCGACCAAATGAAGTCCAAGGAAGCCCCAAGTTAAGTTCTGGCCATACAAGTTGTGCTGCAATCACTACACCCACCAGCATGCCCACAACACCCCAAACCACTGCCATGATTGAAAATTGTCTTATGACACCATCATCATAAATCGTGGATAAATTTGCTTTCGCGTTCATATCTTCCCCTAAAACGAATACTTACTTAAAAAATCTGATTTTGTGCCTAATAGCACATTGATTCATACATGAAGTTTCTCAAACTTTGGAGAATGGGGATTTGACTTAGATCAATCGTCGTGCAAAATACGTTCGCCTTCTTTTTCGGTATCTTCAAACTGTCCGCTATGAACTGCCCACCAAAGACCTACAAGAATAACAAGTACTAAGATGACGGAAAAAGGCACCAATAAATAAAGAATATCCATAATTTTAAGTATAAATCTTTTAGTTCAAGTTAAAAGGCTAATCGTGCTGCATTCAAAATGACCAAAAGCGAGCTTAATGCCATGCCTAATCCAGCTAGCCATGCTGGTAAAAATCCCATCACAGCTAAAGGAATACAGATCAAGTTATATAAAGCTGCCCAAACTAGATTTTGCTTAATAATTTTCATCGTGCGTTTAGCTTCTTCTATCAATTGAGGAATAAGACGAAGCTCACCTTTTAAAATAATAAAGTCTGATTGTGCTTGAGATAGGGGTGCGCCTTGGCCAAGTGCAATGGAGGCATGCGCAAAAGCTAATACAGGCCCATCATTTAATCCATCACCCACCATAAGTACTTTCGAATGTTGTGATTGAAGTAATTGAATATGTCTTAATTTATCTTCAGGAGAACATTGGCCTTTGATGTTTTGTATAGATAATTGATCAGCCACTTTTTTAACGGAAGACAATTTATCGCCTGATAAAATTTCAATATTTAAATGATGTTGTTTAAGTTTCTTAATCGATTGAAGCGCATCTTCTTTAATCGACTCTGTCATCATAAAACTTGCCACCCAGTTATCGTCATGCATTAAATGCACTTGTAATTGTTCTTCTTTTAAATGATCGAATTCATTATCTTTTAATCCACAAAAAGCGAGTGATCCTAATTTAAAAACTCCTAAAGATGTTTTGGCTAATAATCCGCCGCCACTGACTTCTTCGATTTTTTCAATTTTTAATGATGTATCAATCTCACCGGCATTCATAAAAGCTTTAGAGACGGGATGAAGAGAGGAAGCAGATAATGACGACGCAATGACTAAAGCTTCTTTCTCAGTGATTTTTTTATTGGTAAATATTTTTTCAATAAAAATTTGATCATTGGTTAATGTACCTGTCTTATCAAATACTACTGTATTAATTTGCGTTAAAGCTTCAAGTGCTTGCATTTTTTGCACCAAAATACCTTGTCTTGCTAAAAAGCCTGACATACTTAACATCGCTGCAGGTGTTGCAAGAGATAGCGCGCATGGGCACGTCACAATTAATACAGCAACTGCTGCAACAATAGCCTTCGCATGATCAAACTGCCAAAAATAAATGCCTACGCTTAAGGCTAATAAAATCACAATCCATAAAAAATGTTTAGCAATGCGATCCGCCATTAAAGCTAAACGTGGTTTATCCGTAGATGCTTTTTCCATCAAATGCACAATTTTGGCATAGCGCGTTTCTTGTCCTACAAGTTCAACTCGCATATGAACAGGATTGGTTAAATTAAAGCTGCCCGCAATAATTTTTGCGTGAATAGATTTTCTAATAGCGGCAGACTCTCCTGTTAATAATGCTTCATCAGCATTTGTGGAACCCATCACAATTTCTCCGTCTGCAGGAAAAGCTTCTCCGGGTTTCACTTCAACTGTATCGCCAACTTGAAGAAGATTGGCAGGTATTTTTTCAATGCTGCCGTCAGGATTCACTCGACTGACTATACGAGGCATTCGCCTCATTAATACATCCAGCGCACCTGCTGTTTTATCACGCATTTTTAATTCAATCCATCGTCCTGTTAAAAGAAAAAATACAAACATAGTGAGTGAATCAAAATAAACTTCTTTACCAAGTAAACCATTAGGATCAAAAGTTGCTGCGGTACTTACGATAAACATAATCAAAATGCCGAGTGATACAGGCATATCCATACTAATTTGTTTTGTTTTTAAATCATTAAGCGCGCTTTTAAAAAAAGGGCCGCATGAAAATAACATCACGGGCAATGTAATCACCCAACTAGCCCACTCCATTAAGCCTTTCATATTGCTTGTCATTTCACCAGGAATAGCCATATAAGTGGGCACCGAGAACATCATGACTTGCATCATGCAAAATCCGGCAACTAAAAGTCGCCATAAAGCTTGTCGTTGGTTTTTTTTACGCTCATCCTGATGCAATAAATCGCTAGCTGGAAAAGCTTGATATCCCGCTTTATAAATTCCGCTCGCCCAGAGAGATGGCTTAATGAGATTAGATTGCCAAATAATTTTAGCGTGTCCTGATGTTGCATTGACGGAAACTTCGACAACACCTGGTAAAGGCTTTAATGTATTTTCTACTTTAAAAGCACATGCAGCACAATGCATGCCTTCAATCACTATATGTGATTCCCATTGTGTATCTTCTTTGTTTACACTCTGGCTAAATTGAGACCATTCTTTTATGTCGTCTAAAGCTTTCCAATCGTTGGCCTCTAGAGATAAGGGACTTTTTTGCGAAACATTCTGAATAGGAATACTTTTAATTGGGATACTCATTTTTTAATTATAGAGTTGTTTTATTTTTAACGTATCAATCAATTCGTAATTTATGGATAGAAATCCATTATCATTGATCTATCTCAAATCAATCTCATACAAAGAAAATCATGACGCCTGATGCACTCGAAGATTTAATTGAAGCTGGTACACCATGGATGATTGGTGGACTTGTGTTGTTTATGTTTTTTATTGTGTATGGCATCGCTAAAGAAAGTAAGGCAGGTAAAGAAGGAACGCTTTGGCTTTTAGCTGTCCTTTGCATGGGTGTTGTAGGTTATATCGCTAAAGTCATTCTAGAGTTTGTATTAAAACAAAAGCTATAGTCATGTTTAATTTTAAATTTCCAAAATTGATAAAGAAATTAGGGCCTGGTCTCATCACCGGTGCTGCAGATGATGATCCAAGTGGTATTGCGACTTATTCTCAAGCAGGTGCGCAATATGGTTTTGGTTTGCTATGGACCATGTTTTTTACTTACCCTTTAATGGTGGGTATTCAATTAGTCAGTGCGCGTATCGGCCTTGTCACAGGTCGAGGATTAGCTGAAAATATGCGTCGTTTTTATCCCAAATATGTCACTTGGCCTTTAGTCATTCTTTTACTTGCGGCAAACACCATTAATATTGCAGCCGATCTTGCAGCGATGGCTGACGCAGTCAAGTTAGTTATCGGTGGGCCAAGACATCTTTATGCCGTCGGATTTGGTATGAGCTGCTTACTTTTACAAATTTTTATTCCGTACGAACGCTATGTTCGCGTTTTAAAATGGCTCACACTTTCTTTATTTGCTTATGTAGGGACTGTCTTCGCATCTCATGTTGAATGGAACACGGTGATTAAGGCGACCGTTTT
>Ga0007805_1000315_pt1 | contig 17292 bp, 21 predicted proteins | sample CryBogCBE24Aug09_FD_71231 | JGI IMG/M metagenome (GOLD analysis project Ga0007805, IMG submission 71231) | Freshwater microbial communities from Crystal Bog, Wisconsin, USA - CBE24Aug09 | ecosystem: Environmental > Aquatic > Freshwater > Lake | place: Crystal Bog, Wisconsin, USA | collected... | reverse complement strand
TGCAAGCTAAATACACCACCTAAGCGCAGAAATTGGTTGAATATAGCTATCAACAAAACACGTGTATATACGTGCATGCCGAACTTTTGCCAAAATTTTTAAAGCCAAACTATATATAAGCCCTTTCTTTGAAAATCCCGAGAACCCAGTTTCAAAATTTTTTTGCGCAAAATTTTTTCATGTCAAATAACTATATAAGCCCCCTTGCAGGGTACCCCCACACGTCTAAGTAACAACATGGATATCACTTATACTAAGCAGGGTAACTTTATGGTACTGGCCAACGACTCATTAGGCAAGGCACTCATAAAGGACCAAGACTACGAGCCTCATTTCTTTCAAGTAATATCCAAAATAGTTAAGCCCGGGGACGTGGTCATTGATTGTGGTGCCAATTTAGGATATCATACGGTTACGTTAGGGAAGCTTGTGGGTAATTTCGGGAAAGTGATCTCGTTTGAACCTCAACGGTTGATATACCAGCAGATGTGTGGTAATGTGTTTTTGAATGAATTGAGGAACGTGGTAGCGCTGAACAACGCGGTGGGGGATAGTGAGAAGGAGATTCAGATGGAAAGGATAGATTATAGCGGGGTAGATATAAACATAGGGTGCACAAAGCTTGGGGACGGAGGGGATAGGGCTCGTATGTTAACGTTAGACGGGGTGGTGGAGAGTTTGGGTTTAGCGAACTACAACATATCATTTATCAAGGCAGACATACAGGGATGTGAGGTGATGATGTTAGATGGAGCGGCTAAGTTAATAGCTCGGTGTAGGCCGCACATGTTTGTAGAGGTGGAGGGGTGGTTGAGGAGTTTTGGACAGACTGAGGATACACTAAAGAAGAAGCTAATAGACATGGGATATGTATTGGTGCAGATACAGAATGACTGGCCAACTGATCACATATGTGTGCCGGTGGAGAAGGAAAGCACTATACCGGATATTATTAAGGATTTAGTTTGGCCTACGCGTATATATAAATAACAGTAGAACTTTAGAGTTATTATAATATAATTATTTTATGGCAAAGAACAAAATCGTAGAGAACAGACCAAGTTATTGTGTTAGTGCAGCTTCGCATGCTTCGTGGTTACGCCGGATTGGACAAAAAGCGCGTAAACAACGTAGCGATGCAGGAAAGAAAAGGAAATAAGAGTTATGGCATACAGAACAAAAAACATCATTACTACTTCGGCTATGGCCAAGATGCACCGTGCTTGTGGATATACTAAGGTTCGGGTACGCCGGTCAGATGCTGGTACAAGGCGTGGTAAGCGTCGTTAATAGATAAAGTTATTGCCACCGCCAGCAATCCCTGTACTAAGGGGTTTGCCATTGAACGTGTTATTAAGGGCGAGTGGGTGGAGGTCGCCCACTTTACGCCAATTATCTTCACCGAACATGGTTAAGGTGCGAGTGGTTTCCTGTTCCACAAGCGCTCTGGTGGTAGAGTTAATAACTAGCTCTGGCGCCACCATATCCAAATAAAGTAAGTGCTCTAGGGGTGTGGGGTGGGGATCTGGACCTGGTACACCTGGACGACTATCGAACACGTTAAGGGGTCTAGGGGTACGGCTAAGCCAATTACTATTGAACAGGGTGGTGTAGTAGCTAGGCTTTAATCGATTCAGAGTAGGTTTATAGATATCCAATAAGTGTTTTATCATATCACTTGGTGGAGTGGGGCTTGTTTTATATTGATCTAGCTGTTCAATAGGGACCATAGTGAAGTGTTCTTGGTAGCACTGTTTATAATCGAGTAAGCTCTGAACAGCTTTAATAGCCGGTAAATCGCGTAGGTAAAAGCCTTCCGGGCAGGTGTACCGTTCAACGAAGTCTTTAAAGAAGTCATTCACATAGATGTTACCGCTAGCAGACCACCGTTCATTACCATAACCATCGAACACCCATCTATCCTCTCTCGACACATTAGTCCACTGCACCATCACCACATCATTAGAGGTAAAGTTATAGTACTCATCCGCCTGCATCACCCTATTCAGTATCAACTGATTCCCACCGCCTATTTGACCAAAGTTATGGTACTCCCAATCAGGATAGTTAGCCGCAATGATATCCGCCCACGTACCCCAATAGTACTGGGTAAAGGAGCACCCGAATGCAAAGAACCGTTTCAATAGATTACCTCCGGGCGGTTAAAGGTTAGGAGGCCGAGTTTAGAGGGATTAAAGCTCCCGAACTTAACCTGCACATTGTAGTACTCTTTCACAAAGTTCATGTCTGTGCACGTGCCCAATGTGGCTTTATTAAATATGTTGAACCCGCCCGTACTCAGTATATTTTGTGGTATCGTGAAGCGATCATACACGTACTTGTCCTCGGCTTGGGCGACTTCGTCGCAGTCGGGGGCTAGGGCTACCTCCGGTAGGATATCTCTAAGGTAGATATAATGTTCGTACGGGGTGGGGTGCCAATCATAATTTACATTAGCGCCGTTGATTTGGTTAACGGTGTGAGGGCGTACTACCTTAGGTCTTTGACTCTTTTTTGCTGCTAGTATATGTTGATAGAACGAGGGTCGAATCTCTTTTAACGTCTTGTTATACATTTGCAATAAAATAATAGTCATGTTACTTGTGATTTGCAAATTTTCCGGTAATAGCATCTCCCCGCTATTGCTACCTTCGTACACCAACGGTTGCATTGCAATGTTGTAGTGTTCTGGTTGTTTAAAATCTAGCAACACATTCACGGCTTTTATAAGCGCTAAATCCCTTAAATAAAACCCATTCACTGTAACATACTTTTCTGTATACTCTTTACCAAAGTTAGATTGATCGGTGAGTATGTTGCCGCCATGCGTCCACCCGCCCCGGTCACTGGCCTTTGTTTTATGTACCCACCTACTCTCTCTCAATATGCTCGACCATTGTACTATTACTAAATCATTTTTAGTGAAGTTGTACCGAGCATCCGCTTCTATTACTCGGTTGTAAATGAGCTCGTTGCCTGCCCCGCTCAGTCCCATGTTGTAGTACCTGGCCTCCGGATAGCTATACGCTATAATGTCTGCCCACGTAGCCCAGTGATAGTTGGTAAACGAGCACCCAAAGGTAAATATACGGTCGTACTTCTTCATGTAATTGGTTCCCTTATTCTTACTACCTTCCCGTCCATTGGCAAGAGCTCGGTGTACGGGGCCTGGTACGGGGTGTTGATCTTACCCGGCGCCAAGATAAAATCGGTTTGTGCTTGTACGACGGATTTAATTTCTGAAGTTAATTTAAGTTCTGGTAACACGTGTTCAATATAATTATACGACTCCATGGGGGTTGGATGGGTGTCCGCTAATGGTTCTTTTTTACCTATTATTTTACACAATGGTCTAGGTTTAGTGTTGTGCCACCCGTTTGGATATATCACCTCGTACATACTTGGTCTAATTTTTTCTAAAATGCTCTTAAAGGTTTGCGCTAGTAGTACGGTCTTCGGGTCTGTAAGTTTTACTAAATCTGAGAACCCAGACTCTTGTTCGGTTATGGGTACGGTGGATATATGGTAATTGGCAACGTTCTTACCATCCAATAGACCTTGCACGGCTTTAATAGCTACAACTGATTTAAGAAAGAAGTCTGTTGTACTTGTGTACTTTTCTATAAACTCATCACTATACTTTCCTGATATATAAATGTTCCCTACTCCATACCACTTATCGTTCAAGTACCGCGACTCCCTATTAACACTAGTCCATTGTACGATTACTAGATCTTCTGAGGTAAAGTTATATAACTGATCTGCCTCCATCACTCTAGATAGGATTAAAGAGTTACTACACCCACCAAATCCAAAGTTATAGTACTCCTTACACTGTACAGCAACTGCAACTATATCCGCCCACGTTGTCCATGGAAAATCAGTCACACTACAACCAAATGCAAAAAAACGCTTGTACATATGTTAATATGTACTTATTATGTAAATATATCTATGCAAACCATACTTGCCATTGCTATTGTGTTTACGGTAGTAATTATGTTTGTCCGTAAACATTTACGTAAACATAACGGGTGTGGGTGTTTGAAATGTAACTGTAAGGATGATCAATGAACTCATATAAATTATTAGCTGAAAAATATACCCAAGTAGAAGCTCTGTTAGAGTCTCTGGAACCAGAGAAGAAGATGTTTGATGACCCTGCCAACGGAGTTGAACTAGAGATAGATGGCGAGGACGATAATAACGGCACCCTACATTATATGGGCTATGAGTTCCCGATCTCCAAAACGTATAAGGCCGGAGTGATTCAGTACATTGTAGGTACCACGATTAATAGCAAATCGTATATGGCGAAGACACCCGATCAGTTTACCAAGGTGTTGGCGGCATTGGACAGGGGCGAGGTGAAGCCTGCGGCTTCGGGAGGGGCGGGAGGGGGAATGACTTCGTCACCGATGTCCAAAGTACATAGAGTGCAGCCTGGGGAGATGGTACCAGTGTACTACCCTCATCCTAAGATACCAGGTGAGAAGGTAGAAAAGATGCGTGAGTACATGACTAACCCACAAGCAGAGAAGTTTATTCTTGATATGTATCGTAAGCACGGTAATCGTTATGTTGATTACATAAAAGGATACGCTACAGATAATGCCAATTATAAAGACCAGTACAGTCAATACTTTGATCTAGGTAGATGGTCAAGTACTATGAACTTTGCCGATTATAGAGGTGGTCACAAGGGTGCTAACATCGTTGGTCATAGAAGCAAATGATAAGAAAACCTAAAAAGAAAAAACATTTACCGTACGTCAACTTAAGTGAGTTGTATGTAGAGTCTATATTACTTGAACAAGAGGAATTCGACCCTAATCAAATGCAGTTGCCTGATATTGAACCAGAGCAACCTCCTGCTACTACTCAGCAGCCGGTAGTACAGCAACCAGAACCTAAGCAACCCACCACTACGCAATTTAAGCTAGAGGCCACTAATCCTTATAATGCATTACTGTTAAGAATTTACAACACTCCAGAACGTCAACAAGAACTGTTTAGTGTTGATGGTATTGCATTACCCGCACATTCATCTCTTATTAACATACCTCTCAAGGACATAAAAATATGGGAAGATTTGTATAAGATTAGATCCCCAAAAAAAGATACTAAAGACAAATCAAAAAAAGATCAAGGAGAGTCTGCAGGTTCTGGTAAAGGCGAAATAGCACTGTATTGGTTCATGTATGTTTATGTCTGTAAAACAGAAGGTCAACAAGCAGCAGAACAGAAGGTTAGAGATAATAGAGATGCTACTTCCGGTGCTCCTGATTTAATAGCAAACGGGCGATACGTTGAAACTAAGAGCTACGATAAAGAAATCGGTCTTATGACCATAGGTAAATTTAGTACTGCTGGTAGCGAACAAGAACAAGACATTAACAACCGTTTATTGAGTACGGTAATAAGTTTTAAAATTTTATTTTCCCTAGTAGATAATAGTAATGTTAAAGAAGTAGTTTCTGAGTATATAATAAAATCTTTATATGAAAAAACTATACCCGGTACTGGTAATTTTAACGGTGCAGATATAGTACAGTCGTTTGATGTAATTAAGAAGTTAGCTGAAATTATAAAACATAAAAAATTTGAAGATATGGTTAAAGTTTGGGGATGGAATTCACTAAGAGGGTTAATAACGAACTTTGCTTTTGTTGAAGAACAAATAGGGGGTGATATAATAAAATTAACTTCAGAACAATGTGCAAAAAAACTCTTAGCACGTATTGTAAAAGCTAAACTAGGAGACAAACCTGGTAATGGTAGTTATGTGGTAAACGTTACTCCAAACGGACAGGGTACAGCTTGGTTTCTTGTTAACCTCGATTTAGTTGATAGGTTAGAGTCTTCAGACGTAAGCGCAAGTAACAGTGAGCTAAAAATAAACTTTAATAAAATTTTCGGACCTCTTTCAACTCCATCTCAGCGAGTGTTGAAGAGCCCCGCAATTAAAAAAGCTGCCGGGTTAGACACTCGTAAACAATACGCTCCAGAAGTTTAATAAACTATGAAATTGGTTATCGTAGGAGATAGTTGGGGTTGTGGTTCATGGTCTACCCCGGAAAAATTTTTATTAAAAGGAGACGATTATCTCACTACTTGCTTTACTAAGCATTATTCTGAAGTAAGAAATAATAGTATTGGAGCAATTTCAAATTTAGATATTGCAGCAAGTTTGCAAACCGAGCTACACGTTAATAGTTCTCATGACCGTATTTTAATTATACAAACAGATCCCGCTAGAGATTTTATATACTTTAACGATACATGCAATATAGCTTTAAAAGGTTTCTTTAAAGACAATTGGGATTATAAGCAAATTTATAATTTTTATGTAGATTGTTTTTATTTTAAATTACAAAATATAGCTACAAAATATAATAAAAAAATTAATTTAATAGGTGGATTGTCCGATGTGGATGTTGATAGAGCAAAAAAATATCCAAGCATAAATGTTGTATGTGATTCATGGATAAAGTTATTGTGTCCTGAACACGTCCCGAGCTCGTACAGTGTTTCTGGACAAGTATGGGAAGCCATTAAAGAAAATTATCTTGGAGGGTCTACACCAGACAATAACCATATACTTAAATGTATGAACGATAGAGACCACTTAATGGCTAAATACGCAAATAATTTTTTTGGTAAACTTGAAACTAAACCAGTGTGGCGTTTAGATACTCACCCAACTCACAAGAGCATTGAAATATTAGTTAACAACATACATAATAAATTAATATAATTTTAAACTAGCTTATTGCATCCAGTAGTATAAATAATTTTATTCTCTACTACCGTGATAGCTGATACTCATATTCTCTTTATCTTAAAACGTCGTGAAGACTATAATTCCATTGTGCATAGTCCAAAAGGATTAAGCACCGGTCTATTTAATTCCGCCTCTTTCGTGGTCGACATGCTTAATAAATTCGGCATTAAGGCTACTCTTGAAGTTGCAGTTGATAATAACTGCATTGATAGGATGGTTAACACTCATAAGCCCACTCACGTTATTATTGAAGCGCTGTGGGTGGTGCCTTCGAAGTTTTCTGTACTAATACCGCTACACCCTAAGGTAAAATGGATTGTGAGATTACATTCTGAAATGCCGTTTATGGCTGGTGAAGGTATGGCTATGAACTGGCTTGGGGATTACCTTAGTTACCCCGAAGTATCTATAGGTGTTAATGCACCACGTATGCTTAATGAAGTTCGTGTATTAGCACGTAATAAAACTGGATGGAACAAGGAACAAGTTAACAGTAGAGTATTTTATTTACCAAATTATTACCCACAAGATTATTGGAGTGTAAAAGGTATAGTCAGAGATGTGGATATAGTTAATGTTGGATGCTTTGGTGCAGTTAGACCGCTAAAGAATCATTTGTTACAAGCTTTTGCTGCTTTAAAGTTTGCTAATAAAATTGGTAAGAAGCTCCACTTTCATATCAATGTAGGTAGAGAAGAAATGAAAGGACAGCCTGTATTACATAATTTGCAAGGTTTGTTTATACAACTCGCTGGTACTGGCCATGAACTGATAATGCACGAATGGGTACAAAGAGAGGATTTCTTAAAGCTATGCCGTCAAATGGATATCGGTATGCAGTGTAATTTTTCCGAAACTTTTAATATTGTTGGAGCTGACTTAATTAGTCAAGGTGTGCCTTTAGTTGGTACTAAAGAGATACCATGGTGCAGTAGACTGTATTGTGTTGACCCGACTGATAGTGATCAAATTTGTACGGCCTTGTTAGAGTGTTATTATATACCCTGGTTGAACGTTAAGTTAAATCAACGTAATTTGACTAAGTATACGTCTAAAACAAATCGTATCTGGGTAAAACAATTCTCTACCAATGTCAAAACACCACACAGTCAAACTACATAAATGGGTTAACGGCGCTCTACAATGGTCAGAGCACGTATTTAGTAGCGTGCATGACGCGCATGCTTTTATTAAAAAGGCTGATTGTCACACCGCTAAGATTGTTAATGCTTACGGTCATGTACTTCATGAAGAAGTTAAGCAGCCTGTTACCACTAACACTTACGCTTAAGGTAATCTAAAATAATACCTACAGAGGTTAGCTTAGTGTAATCCTCCGTAGGTATTGATATTTTAAATTCAGCTTCAAGAGAAAGAGCGAGTTCAAACATATCTACAGAATCCGCTCCAAGTGTAATAATAAAGTTAGTGTTTAAGTTTAAATCACTCAACTTAACTTTAAATTGACTTGCAACAACTTCTTTTACTCTTTGCTCTAAGCTGTTCATTACTTCCTTTTCTTGCCCTTATCAGAACGTGTTGCTCTAATAGTTGCAGTCCACCCGCCACGGCGACGATACTCTTTTGAGTTTTCTTTTGTGATAGTTCCTTGAGGGAGAACTACGCCCCATTTATTTGTTCTTGCCATAAAATTAATTAATAACTAAGTTACCTATAGGTTTGTGACCATACACATTTCTATGTAGTTTTATTACTTCTTTTTGTACCTCTTCTGCTATTTCAGTAGGTGTAGGTATAAATTTTAATAAGCACTTTACACTATCGCTATGTCTAGAACTTGCATAAGGCATTAATAATTTTTGTATTCTATCATTAGTAGAGCGTGGAGCCGCTTTGGACATTTGAGCGCTAATTCTACCTGAATATGTTCTGCCTTTTGGTCCAGTACCACCACCGCGCATCATTTCACCGTTTCTTTTTCGAGTAGCTAGCTTATCTATACAAGACCCTACTCTTAGTATAATACGAATTACTTCATTATCTTTACCTAAAATAGCCTCATACAAATAAGTTCCTGAATTATTATTTTCTTTATAAAATAGATCTTCAGTCTCAGGAAAAGGATTACAAGTAACCATGTTAAAATCTCCATATACTTGTGCAATATCTATAGGGCCAGGCAAATTATAATTATCTGCAAGGTATTTTTTTAAAATAGGGTTAAAATCTTTCATAATCGTTTCATGTATTGTAAATTAATAGTAAAATAAATCAACTGGCAAAACAATATTCTCGGGTTAAATATATCTATATATGAAGTTTTCCATTGTTATACCTACTTTCAATCGTTGGGATCTACTGAAGAATTGTATCGATAGTATTGTTAAGACTGTTGATTTAACTTTTGGAGAGATCATTGTTGTATCGAATGGGTGTACAGACAATACCCCGTTCTTGGTTCAAACCACATATAAAGATTATCCGGTAAATGTTGTTTCTTGGCCAAGACCTCTTGGTTATCCTAAAGCAGTTAATATGGGTATTTCCGCTTCAACCGGGGACATTGTTATTATGTTAAACAATGATACAGTATTTTTAAATAATAACTGGTATGACATTTTGACAGATCCTTTTAGGACAACTCCTACTGCAGGCGTTACCGGTGTTATTAAACGTTACCAAGGTGGCAAACCTTGGATTCTATTCTTTTGTGCTGCTATTAAACGTTCGGTTATTAATAAGATTGGTTTATTAGATGAAACATTCACGCCTGGTTGTGGTGAAGATATCGACTACTGTATACGCGCATTTAACGCAGGCTTTACTATTCATCAAGTACCAGAACAAAAGTTAGATCATATTGAAGGTACAAATAAGATGACCGGTAATTTTCCAATCTATCACGATGGTGGGGTTACAGTTAACAAAAACCCTAATCAGGGTTTAATTTATGCTCGTAATATGAAAATTGTGGAAGACCGTTATGGTCCACCTACAGACGGGCCATTACCATAAGAAGCGCATCTTCTCACAGAACCGCCCTAGTTGATACCAAAACTCGTACCATACCCATCTACGAAACCACTGTACCGGTGCAGTATGATTGAAGTATTTGTTACTCCAACGGTTTCTGTTTCGTATTATTTCTTCAGCTAGTATCTTTACCGTTTCTAAACGAGTAGTGTTGCTTGTCTTTTCAAAGTTAGTAACCTCAATTTTATCTACTTGTCCGTTAGTAAATGTTGCAGTAAATTCTATCCAGCAATCATTATAGCCCAGATTATCGTTCGGTTTATAATCATAGAAGTCAAGCTTACCATGGTAATTTGTATCTTCCCACCCTCCTTCTTTACCTTTCTGTAATAACAGTCTACCGTTCTCAATCTTGTAATCAGCTAATCCTTCTACTAAACCTTTAGTTTGAAACTCTGTACAAGCATTAGGTAATCCCTCTTCCCACATTTCATCCGTCCAGGGTAGCTTATCTTTAACTGTTATTATATCGTACATTCCCATAGTTTTAATAGTATAGCGGTGTTATTTATTAAAGCAACTACTATATATTTTTTATCCGGATTGTGTAAATATATATATGGGTCGCAATACATTTAAATTACTAGCAGAAAAGTATTCCTTAGTACAAGAGAATCCTTTAGAAACAGAAATCCAACCAGGCGGTACACACAAGTCTGACCACAATGTTGAAATGACCCGTACCAAGGCTCGTCAAGCAGCTGAAGTATCTGCCGAGCTACACGAACTTTTAGAAAAGATTCCTGCAGAACATCCTATTATGGCTTGGATGGTTACTCATGTAACTCAATCAGCTGACATGCTACAAGATGTATTAGCTAAGCTAAAAGAAGAAGTTGAGAGCCCAGAAATGGAGCCAGTAAAGGATGAAGCAAGTTACGAGACACCAGATGGTGCCGGAGAAGATATCGACCGTACAGGAACAATGACTGGTCAACAAGGATAAAATTTATGAAAAAGTACGATTATACAAAAAGTAATTTAGTAAACAAGTATCAAGTACTAACTGAGAGTTACTTTCAGGAGATTAAAAAAGAACAAATTAACCCTGAACATTGGGATGAAAATCTTAATCATCCTAAGGTGTATTGTTTTGAAGAAGACGGTACATTAAGAAAAGAATGTATGAAAGATTACGTACAACCAGCAGTACCTGAAAATACTGACGGTACGGATGGTGGTGTAGCTGGCAACATTGAATCTCAACCTGGTTATGCTGGCTCACAAGGCGGAGATAGTCTAGGTGAAACCACAGATCATGTTGCTAAATTAAAAGAATGTATGCAATTAGCAGAAGAGTGCTGCAATGGTTGGTGTGCTTCTGGACATGAAGCTGCTCCAATGGCACTAGAAGCTGTGCAGCGTTTGAAAGAATTTATTCACGAATGCTCTTATTGAGCCGTTAATATATTCCAGACCATATTCTTATCTACACCTTGAGGCATTAGCTCCCACGCTCTACGCATGTCTCCATTTTGTAGATATGTTCTGAACTCAGTGCCGGAACCCATGCGAGGTGTTGGTCTAATGTCTATAGCAGCAAGATGTTCTCCATATGTCTTGATCCTATCATAACGACCGGCATCGTCGGCGTCTGTGTATAATTTAACTTCGATTTGACCAGCATCTGGAGATTCATTTAATGTAGCTACATATTGATACACTGTAGCTACTGGAGATATTTCTGCCTCTATAATGTTTATCTTAGCTCTATATTGTTCTAACAATGGCTTAAAAAGATTCCATACAGCTAGCTTTTTATTAATAGTAATGTTAGCATTATCTCTTTCTGTCTTAGAAACAATAATATATACATCATCGTTTTCTTTAGCCGCCATTTTAGCTGCTTCGAAATGTCCTATATGAGGAGGGTTAAACCCGCCGCCGAAGAACCCAATACTGTATCTACGTTCTACAGCTGGTGCATCTTCTGTTACAGGTTGATCTGCTGGTTTTCTACCACGTTCGCCTGCATATAAAAAGTTATTAGCGCTAAAGTTTAATCGGTCTACTATTTTGACTTGGTTAGGGGTGTCTCCGATATACAATACGTGACCTTCTCCTGGAGCAGATATATAACTATCTCCTACAGGTATAAACGAATACATACCGCTTAGTTTACCTTCTACATTAGCTAGTAGGTTTTGGAATAATAGCTTAATACGAATCATATCGTATGTAGCGCCTATTAAACCGTTAAGAGAGCTTTTGTTTTGTTGTAAATGAGCTATTAAGTTATCTACTTTCTTTTGAGCGTTAGCCTTTACTTTATCTGAACCATCTGCTGCTTTCTTTAATACTTTGTCTTTATAAAATATAGCGAAACCGTTTAGGTATTTGTTAATATCGAATGCTTCCCCGTTTAGAGCAGCTTTAAATATACCGCCGCCCTTTCTTACCATAAAGTTAGTATATTCTCTTAAGCTTGTAGATAAAGCACCGCCTGTATATTCAGCATCAAATTGATTGTTAATACTACCGATCTTTACTTTAGCATCTTGTAATAAACTATGTATCGTATTCTTTAAAGTAGGATCAATGTTTAAGTTTAAAGTCTTATAGTTAGAACCTTCTGCAAATACACCTGCTTTCTTTAAGCTACTAACAACACGAGTTGTGTCTCTACCAGCCATACTAGAAGTAATGGCGTCTCCGTTTGCGTTAATATTGAACGCAGCATGTACAACAATACCTACAGGTGCTTTTGAAACTTGTTGGTAAAGAGGTGATTGAGGATCAGCCGGTATTGCGTAAGAGATTAGGTTAGGACGGAAAGTAACGTACTGTTTACCTTCTATAGTTTTTGTTTCTGGTGGCCTTGAAGGTGAGAATAGTAAATCCCCTTGATACATTAAACCAGAGTTGTCATAACCCTTCTTAAGATAAGGAAATATTGTTTTAAGAACGTCTTTTAAACCTTGAGGTGCTTGAGCATATAGCTGATCTACTTCTTGCTCGCTATGTACTAAGTTAGGTACTTTACTGAATACTGTTTTGGTAGCAATAAAGAATTGATTGTCAAACTGCTCTCTCGGGTCAATGCCCCAGAATATAGCAGGTGATCCGTCTACTTTAAGATTAACCGATGTTTTACTGTTAAAGCCTTCTAGATAGGTTGTAAAGTTTTCTACCTGTTCAACAAACTTAGCAAAACCTCTTTTACCTTCTTCAATAGCAAGGTCTTCTAGATGTGATAAGTGATTCTTAAGAGTACTGTCTACTGTAGATTCCTCTAGTATTCTTTCGTTAAAATATTTTTTAAAGCTTATCATGATTGAGGTATAGTACCAGTTAACTGATAATATTTACTGCCTATCAAGTTTAGTCCCTGTGTAATATAATAGCTATATATATTTTCTAATATACCACCATCCGCGTACCAAGCTTTTACAGAAGAAGCAGATTCGGCTAAAGTAGTTGATAACCCATCTGTACGAGTATTCCAATCAATAAGAGCATTTACTGGGGTGTTTGTATAAACATTATTGTAAACAAAGAACCGATAATAGCTATTAACTGGAGTCTTTAATCCCCAACCAAAGAACGAACTTAGCGGATAAGAGGTTAATGGAAATGTTAAAGTACTAGCTGGTGGGAAGTGAGTCTGCATGTTATTTGCAGATATACTAGCATAAGAGTTAATACGAGGCACTTCTAAAAGTTCATAAAATGTAGCATTAAATAAATCATTAACTACTATTTTATCCCCCGCTTTAACAGTAGCACTAGCTGAGTAAGTTGTTAATGTGGCACCTAAATTTGTGTGATCTGTGGTGGCATCAAAATTGGTATTATACTTTTCTCTAGTACCCCACAAGCGTTCATGTGGCGTACTGTAAAGATCAAATTGACGCTTCAGTTGTGGTGGAGCATTTAAGTTGTAATCATCGAACTCTGTATCAACTAAACTTGCTAGAGAATATAACTGATTAACACCGCTTGTGAGCGGGTCGGCATTATTTCCTACAAAGTTAGCTGTTCTTTCATATGATACCGTACCGAAGTTCTCAGTAGGGTGTACATTATCCCCACCAACTGCAGATAAATAGGTAATTAAGTTAGTATCTTCTTGCAGAAAAGGCTGTAACAAGTAAGACTTAAGTAAGTTACCGTAGTTAAAATTTTCGTTTACTTTGCGTACAAAATACTTTTTATAAAAATCTGTAATACTAAAATTGAACGTACCTTTTAAGTTTGTTGTAGTTAAAGATGCATTTGCAAGGGCATTAGCTACTGTGTAGTAACCAGGATAACCGTATGGTGCAGGTTCTACTATAGTTGTAAATGTCTTAGCACTTAGCAACAGGTTTGTATTTAATATAGGACTTGATAAAGCAGAGAGTGGTAATGTACTTAAAATGTTTTTATAGAAACCACCTATATCTCTACCTAGATTATCATATCTGTTAAACTTAAAAGAAGGTACATATACGGTTGCTGCAGAAGCGGGTGTTACGGTAGCTGTAACGTTAGTATAGGTTGCTCCTAAAAGCGGGTAATTAAGTAGTGTATTATTATTATAGTATACTGTATTTGCAGATGCACTATTAACAGTTACTATAAACTGATTGTCTGTATCTGGCCAAATAGTGGTAGGTAACGGTATTGTATCACCGTCAATAGTTATGTTAAAATGATCTGCAGATAAGTTTTTTACATAAAATAATGCAGATAAAGTAACATTACTATTAGAATAAGAAGGCATACTGCCATCATTATTATCCTGTAAGTTAGGTATATTGCTTGTATTATATGTTACCCAAACTCTTGGTGTGGTAACCGTAAACCCGTTATTGTATACTAATGAGGGTATATCGTCTATGTAATAAAAGTCTACTGAACCGTAATAACCAACTAAAGTACCACTTCCAGGAACAGTACCCGTACCATCTGGCATAGCATATACCGGGGTAATATTAGTTGCAGTTAGGGAAGTAATAAAATTACCGTTTAAGTCTGTAAACCTCCAACGCGGCCTTAATTGAGCAAATTTATTATCTGGAGTGGCTGTTTCCCAAGGTTGAGACAACGATCCCTGCGAATATAAGTCAAATACTAAGTTGCCGCTTAATTGATTAGAAGCAGAGAATGAAAATGTTAAAGGTGTAGGAGAGTTGAACGAACCAGGCGGGTTAGACTGATAACCATGAAATAAACCACCTAAAGAAAGGTTCTGTGGAGTAAGTTCTGGCCAACGAGAATAATCCCATTGTAAATAATCGGTTGTATAATTTTGTACTGTTATTGAAGAACGGTATATTGAAGGTGGGCAACCGTTTTTAGGTATAACCGAAACTTTAACTTCAAACTTACCAGGCCATTTATATACGTGATCCGATCCACGCATTACACTATCTGTTACCTGTGTAATTTCTTCTTCTATCCCATCTCCATATTGTATAAAAATAGAGAATAAGTTTAATATCGTAGTTGTTTGTGCACCAGTAGCAATATTAATATCTACATATACAGGTGTTGCATACGTGAAAATTACACTAGGAGAAGCACCAATATAAGAACTCTTTACTGAAAATCCGCCAGAATTAATATATGTTGAAACTAAATTTTCATGTTGGGAACAGAAAGGTATGGTAGGTGCAACATATGTAAACTGATCATTTGTACTTGTAACGCTTGTACCTAATGACGTTGTTACAGTTACATCAACCACCCCTGCTGCACCAGCTGGAGAAGTAGCAGTAATAGATGTATCAGTATTAACTGTAAAAGTAGTAGCTGCTGTAGTACCGAAAGATACTCCAAGAGCATTTGTAAAACCAGTACCGTTAATAGTAACTATAGTACCACCGGCTGTAGAACCGCTTGTAGGACTAATACTAGTAACTGTTGGTGCTGAAGTCGAAGGAGATGAAGAAGTAGAGCTTTCAGTAACTATTTGATTACTGTCTTGCGTATTTAATACGTTACTATCTTCTGTATTGATGTATGTTGACATACATTATATATTAACTGCAGTAACATTTATACTAGACCATATTATTGATCCGGTACCGACAGATGCTACTCGCCAACCAAACTGTATGAGACAAATACCATTAAGATAACCAGTACCATCGGGTGTAGGAGTTTCACTATTGTTACCTCTAAAACAGAGCGCACCGTGCTGTTGTAAAACTCTACCACCACCAGCAAGGTCGGCTTGTTGAAATTGTACTTGACAAGTCGGGCCCCATCCTACCACGTTATTTGAATAGCTAGTTACTATTCTATAAACTAAATTACCGTTCATTAACGGGTCGGTTCCGTCTGTATAAGCTTGCCAGTTATATAAAAATAACTGCTCGCCGTTACCTGGACAGCCAAAACGATTTGCTATATACCCGGTAGGTCCTGTGTTCCATCCCCAAAAAGTAAGAAGAGAAATATTAGAAGCACCTTGATAAGAACCATTCCACCATTGTTCAGTACCTGCAGAATTTTGAGGTAAAGGAGCCCCGCCTTGCGTGATAGGGTATGTGCCGCCATCAGTTAATGTAACGTAACCGGTTGTGGGCATCGTATAGTATGGTCTACCGGCTATTGATATGCCATTAGTTGATGTAGCAGTATTACTATATCTCGTACATCCGTCATTGTATACACCGAAATTATTGTTTATTGCACCTGCTTCAAGTAACGGTGTTTGCATCTTTACACCGGCTTGAATAGTGCCGCCAATAATAGAACCTGCATCTAGATTGGTAACATGAGTACCATCCATAAAGATTTGATGCTTATTAGTAGTACCATCAGCAAATGTAGTACCTGCAGGTGCAGTAATGTTTAATATTTTAAATGGAGCAGTCTTATAAGTCGAACCCGCTAAATCTTCTGTTGAAACGATCTGAAATTGCTCAGCAACTAAAGTAACATTGCCATTATTGTTTCCGTTGACTTGCACAATACCGGTCATATTACCGTTAGCATCAACGTACGGGAACGGTACTGTTGTTAGTACCCAAGCACCGCTCTGATAAATTTTAAGTATATTGTTATTTGCTGTATTGTACCATAAATCTCCGTTCTGTATATAACCAGCAGTAGGTTGTGTAGGAGAGTAAAATATAACTTGACCTGCACCCTTTCTAATAGGCGCTGACCAAGCACCAGGAGGATTAACTAGCGAACCACCTCCAGATGGGTCAATAAGAGCTGTACAAGACCATAATACATCATTACCACTACTACCTGGATCGCTTATATACCAACCAGCTGGACTGACTTGATTAGGCGGGGTAGCTGGTACTATACTAGAACGTTGAAAGATTTCTTTTTGGTAGTAACCTAATCCAGAACCAGGTGGAAGATTATAAGTGGGTGGTGTGGAGGGAGTAGAAGGCGGTATCTGCCCGGTAATGTAATTGGTTAAATCAGTTAAAGTAATTTTTTTAGTTACTTGTGCACCAGGAGATGAATTGTCTACTACTGGAATAACGTCAGAGCCTTGAGCGCCTGCTGAGCCTAATGTAGGTAATGCTGAGATTTTAATATCGGCCATATGAGTAAATGTTAAA
>Ga0007805_1000313_pt1 | contig 17441 bp, 22 predicted proteins | sample CryBogCBE24Aug09_FD_71231 | JGI IMG/M metagenome (GOLD analysis project Ga0007805, IMG submission 71231) | Freshwater microbial communities from Crystal Bog, Wisconsin, USA - CBE24Aug09 | ecosystem: Environmental > Aquatic > Freshwater > Lake | place: Crystal Bog, Wisconsin, USA | collected... | reverse complement strand
AGAGAGTGGTTCGCTTTTTTAACCGCCGAAAAATCGGTTGAAAGAGAAAACCCCCCCAACGAAAAAAATAAAATCCTACTTAGACTTAATAGAAAAATACAATTTATCTTAAATTAGATTTTCTACTTAGAACTTGTAAAAATACGTATTATTCAAAAAATTAACATATTTTTATAATTAAAAAATGAACTTTAATATAGAAATGTATCACATTACGGCATATACTAAGGCTAAAGCAAAAGAAATTGGCGTAGAGGTAAAACCCAGTACGCATAAGGGAAAAAAGATAGATGTCTTCAAAAATGGAAAAAAAATTGATAGTATTGGTGCTATTGGTTACAAAGATTATCCGACATACAACGCTACGGAAGGAAAAACAATTGCCGATGAACGGCGAAGACTTTACCATCTACGGCATACTCAAAATACACAGGGTGAAAAATTAGCCAAAAAATTATTATGGTAAATCTAAAAACTTTTTTTATACATAAGAGTAGAAACCTTCCATGAGTTCCTATAATATTGATCCTGAATACAGCGTATCGGCATTGAATAGCTCGGTGCCCCCGTCCATCATGCCTTCCATGGCTCAACGTCCGATTGCTGGTACGTCGTCCTCGCTGGTGTCCATTGTATCGCAGTCGGCGACACAATATGCTGGTGGCCTTGTTCAAATTAACATTCCTAACCAGCCGAATTCGTACATCAAGTCAGGCTCGGCCTTCTTAAAGATGTTGGTAACCCTGACGACCACAGGAGCAGTCGGTGCCAGTGGTGCCGGCACGGTTACGGCTGGTAACGCCCAGCAAAACTGGTCATCTTTGATTCTCCGGGCGACGATGTCAGCTGGGGCTAATGTATTAGAGCAGATTAATCAGTATTCTCAATATGATTCTCTATTGAATCTTCACGCTGGTTCAGCTGGTTATTTCCAGGGCAACATGAAAGAATTGTATGGTCAACAGATTGCACTTAGCAATAATGATGCATCCGGTTCTACTTATTCGTTTACGGTTTGCATTCCGATTTCGTGGGGTCTGCTCAACAGTTCAGAGGAGCAACATTTCCCGCTGGGTTTGCTGAATTCTGGCCTGCAGTTGGCTTTTGATCTTCAAGGTGATTTGAACCAGGCTATCTACGTACCGTCTGCTGTTACTGGTGTAACTGCTGTTACGTACCAGGTCTCTAATATTAGCTTCAATTATGAGTCTATCAAAGTTCCTGTAGAGCATTTCCAGAGCCTCCGCCAACAGATGGCGGGCGATGGTTCACTATATCAGCTCCCTTACGTGTCAGCTTTGAACATGTCCATTGGTGCTTCTGCCACGACTGATATTACGTTCGGTGTCGGCTTGTCTTCATTGAAGGGTGTCTTCTCCACAATGTGTCCCGCAAGTGCATTTAATACGCAGTTTGTATCTAATCGTTACGGTCTGACGCAATGGCGTGCTTTGTTGGACGGGCAAATGATCAACCAATTTTCGTTGCCCCAGATTCAGACAGGCACTGCCAATTCTGAAGTAGAATTTTACGTTGAGCTGAACCGAGCGCTGGGTGTGCTTGGCAGTGTGACTCGTACGGCCGGCCCAGCATCCTTTGCTACGGCAGCAATTGCGGCTAAAAATGGTACGGCTCAGACCAATTCAACATATTATGCTAACTATTTCTGGACTGGTCTTGGTTGCAACAAGTTCTCGGAGCATGGTCTAACCTACACCGGTACGCCAGTTTCGCAATTGCAAATTCACGGCGAAACCATTTCAGGTACTGCTTCTACCATGTTTATCGTGTGCATCTATGACTCCTGCCTCTTCATTAATGCCCAGGGAGATGTTTCGGTCAACCGATAAATGGCATAAATCTCCGGCATACATTTTATTTTTTTGAGAATCCGGTCTTCCCAAAAAATTAAAATTGACAGCTTAAAAATATATTATATAAATATATAGTAGAAAGATGTCCCTCCTAAAAGATTTGATTTCGTCCATGACCATTCCTCAATTAGAAGAAGTAATTACATTGGCTAAAGAAGAAATTGTAAAACGTTTATTTGATAAACCAATTACACAAGGCTCGTCCTGCTTAGCAAAAGAATCGCCCTGCTTAGAACAAGAGGAAGAATCAGATAATGAAGAAGAAGAAGACGATGAACCTAAGAAAATTACGTTAAAATTGAAATATTTATATGATGAATCTAATAAGGAAAAACCTCAACAGATTACTATTCGTATTGTCCCTGAATTTGTAGAAGAATTACAAAAAAAGATGAATGTACAATTTATTACAACTCATGAAAAATGCAATAATGATACACTACGTAATTTTGATTGGACGTATTCTGAATATAAAAATAGTAAATCACCTATCGCATCTTTTCCAATGTTTCGTATCTTAATTAATACAGAGAAAGCACGTGAACATCTACGGACGATCTTTACACAAACGATTACATCAAAAACATTAAGTCTATGGTATCCTAAACGTCCATCAAATAAAGATATTGTAAATCCTGATATAAAAGATGAAAAAGGATTATATCAATCCAAATACCCAATTTATATTATTTCTAAGGGACGATGGGAAAAACGTTTAACCGCTACAGCATTAGAAGAAATGGGAGTAAATTATCGTATCGTAATTGAGCAACAAGAATATGATAACTATGCACAATATATTGCTAAAGAAAAAATTATTGTTCTTCCAACGGATTTACCATTTAATGGATCTGGTATTCCTGCTCGTAATTATGTATGGGAACATTCTAAAAAAGAAGGTCATAAATATCATTGGATTTTAGATGATAATTTGGATGGATTTTATCGTTTCAATCGCAATAAAAAAGAAAAGGTAAAAAGTGGTTATATATTTAATCATATTGAACAAATGGTAGAGAAACATACAAATGTTATGATGGCTGGTATGAACTATTATATGTTTATTCCTGAGATTTCTATGAATCGTCCTATTATTACATCCAATACTCGTATTTATTCATGTATTCTATTAAAAAATGATATTCCACGCTTAGACGAACACTGGCGAGGAAAATATAATGAAGATACAGATTTAAGCCTTCGTCTATTAAAATTAGGATATAGTACATTCTTATTTAACAATTACTTATGTAATAAAGCGACAACCTTAACAATGAAGGGAGGAAATGCAGAAATTTATGCTGGTACTGGTGTAGAAGCTAAATTGAATTCATTAATTCAACAACACCCAGACGTAGTAAAAGCTACTACTAAATATAAACGTCCTCATCATCAAGTAAATTATAAACCGTTTAAAGATAATATCTATATAGAGTAAATGGGATTCTTTGCCAATCTTTGGCACGGTATTAAGAATACGGTACATAATGCCTGGAACGAAGTAAAACAGCGGGGTACAACGCTCTTTACTAACAGTCATTATATAGGCCCTTATAATGCATTAAGTCCAGAGTATATACGGACTCATCCGCCTAAAGACCCAGTAGATGCTGGAGCATTGCATCATGATTTAGATTATAGCCGAATAGCTAAAGCAAGGGATGCAAAAATAATAACAGATACGGAAGCTAAAAATATGATCCGTGAATCAGATAACCGATTTTTACATAATACCAAAAAAAACTTTTCATCAAATCCATTAGGAGCATCCTTAGGATATCTGGGTATTAAAGGAAAGACTCTTTTAGAAGATATTGGGGTTCTCAATCCCAATCAATTTGTCACGGCAAAATTCGGCGGTAAAATAATGTCTTTCCAGAAATGAAAATCTTTTTGAATACTTTTTTATAAAAAGTATAGTAGAGATGAATGTTAACATGATGACTAATATGGTGATGGGGTCTCCGACACCCCCAAGTCTACCTATTGGATCATTGCGGTTAGGCTATAAACATGGTGGTATGATTGACCCTATGCTAAGTAAAGCGCTTGGTAATGTGTTAGAAAAACGCCCTAATGTAGTTAGACAAGGATTACGTTTAGAAGAAGGTGGAGCTGTTCCCGCTACGAAAGGTAGACCCCCTAAGGAACTTCTTGTAAAAATGAAAACATGCGGGGTAGATAATGTTCCCGCTCTTCTTCAAGGTGGTGAAATCGTTATCCCTAAAAAATATGCTCCGAAAGTAGGACACTTTCTTAAACAAGAAGGTATCCATTTGCCGAATATTTGACAAAGTCAAATAAAGGTTCTTTGTTAGCCAATTATAATATTAGTACTTATTATAATTAGATAATGCCTTACCACGTCATTAAATATAATGGCGGTTACGTTGTAGCAAATCAGCATACGGGAAAACATTATAGTAAACATGCTTTAACTAAAGAAAATGCAGAAAAGCAATTAAAAGCCATGTATAATGCATTAGGATTAGCAAAATTATAGTCTCCCTCCTCCTTGATTTCCACTCTGTCCAGGGCGTACATAATACATACGGCCTCCTTCACTGGATTCGGACCGTTCATTTTCTCTCGGCATTCGTGAGCGTGATACCCCTTCTTTGGTATAACCAAATCCAAATCTTCCAAACCTATGACCTACTTCCTGTCTTTCTCGTTTGGGCTTAGCAAATGGAATAGGTTGTTCTGCTGATTGTGACATAGGTTGTACTAAAGAATGCGTCTGACTAAATGCCGATGGCTCAGATAAAGCTGGTTCAGCTGGATAATTGTATTCCAAATAATTTTCCATATTTCCAGTGGGTTTTTCTGATATTGGTAAATCATTTACCATTCGTTTCTCTATAGATGCTTCATCGCCATAGGACATGTGACTAAATGGAATAGATTGACGTTCTGCAAAATTCCCATGGTCAATGGAAGAAGGTAAATGGGATGCATATGAAATAATTTCCTGTCTATCATGTTCCTCACGTACAAACTTATCACGGTATAGTTGATCCAATGTAGGATGTTCAGCCAAATCCCGTAAATTAATAATAGTAGCTTGTTGCTGAGGTAATTCCTTTTCAGGTGGTGCGACAACTGCCCCTTCTGCTCTTAGTGGAGGCATGGAGGAATACATAGGAGGATGAAAAGACATTTGTCCGAGTCGTTGAAACATTGCGCCAAATTGTCTTTCTAATGCTAAATTACCACCAATAGTACTACGATTACGTGGATTAGCCATACGTTTTGTCACATGAACATGTACCGTATTTTTAGCGGTAGCCGTAGCTTTAGCTTTAGCTTTTACCTTTCCTCCTTTCTTCATGTATTCAATACGTGATGTTTCAGGTATATGAATTTCAGGTACAGTAGAAAAGCCAACCATTCTATATGGGCTTTTTAAAAAAAAGCCCCCAAAATCCATTAATAATTATTTTTATTAATGTGGAACCTTTATTTTTGCGATGCAAAAACAAAGCTTCACCAAATACCTTATAGATTTTCCCGTGTGAGGGTTGTAGGGACGCTTGTGTCCCTACCGTTGAAACGAAACAGCCTTAGGTATCCCGTCCTGCATAACATAAGGATGAGTACCACCAACCATCATAGGAGGGACTTTACCACCATGTTTAAGCTTAACCGCTCCAAGATCTCTTATACCGCCTGTAACATTATTAAATGCATTTTTACCTTCGGTAATAGCTTCACCAAGTCTACCACTTGCAAGATGTCCCAATGCATTTACTCCAGAATTAATGCCTGACCCAACACCCTCTACACCCTTCACAATAGCCGATCCAACACCAGGAATCCAACTAATCGGTTTCTTGACGACGTTCCATACGCCCGTAGCGGTATTCTTCACTTTGTCCCAGACATTAGAAGCAAGATTTTTTATGCCTCCCCAAAGATTGCTGAAGAAGCCCATATGATTATCTATTAAGCATTATTTTTTTTTATTTCTCATAAGTACGTACAGGCATTTGAGAAAACATATGCGTCGTATTTGTAATGGTAGGATTAAACGGATGTTCTACCGATGATTCTACGGGTAATACATCCATGTTTATGATGAGCGTAAAGGCACCGGGAATGAGACTTAGCACACGTGCATTCTGAACATCATAAAGAATATACTCAAAAACGCCATCCCAATCTGTTATAAATTCCCATGGAGCGGTACCAGTAACTGGCGGATTGGAAGAATTGTCCGTCCCAACCAATACATTAGGGTAACGTGACGCAAAACTTGTAGCGGATTGATATGTATCACTACCCACAATGGGCATCAATAGTTGGCGTGATTGTATTTGAATCATTGTATTTTGGGAACCGTAGTATTGAATTGAAATAATACGAGTACGGTACTTACCGTATAGGGGTACTCTGATTAATACAGGATTATTTGAATACGCCCCGCTTATATACTGAGCAGATGAATTACACACAAACTGCACGAACACCATTTATTATTGTATAAGATTTTATTTTATTAATTTCTCATACAATAGTAAAAATACGATGGCTAAGCATAGCGAGCCTTATGCTCATAAGTTAGAACCATTGAATAAATCGTTAACCGCAGGTATTGCATTAACCACTAAACCAAATTCACTTACTGCCAAGTTAGCCCCTCATGATTCAGCCGTAAAACTATCAGATGACCCTTTAGACGATGGGTACCGATTTTGGGCATTGATTGGGCCGAAAGGATCGGGCAAGACAAATGTTCTATTTAATGTATTAACCAAACCAGAATCCCCTTGGTATAAGTTATTTGATCGTGTTTTTATGTTTAGTCCCACAGGTGAAAATGCCGACTATTTGAAACCATTCATCAAAGACTTAAGAGAACGTGGGCAATTTTATGAAGAATTGAATGAGCAAACATTAGAAGATTGTTTAACAAAATTAGAGCGATTTAATCATCACTTTGTCAATGAAAGGAAACCACAGACACGAGAGATGAAAGCACAAGAACTTGTATTATTACGTAAGGGAATTAAAAAGGAAGATATGCCTGATTCTATTTTAGGTGAAAAGGTACACAAGAGAAAACCGCATTCACTGATTATATTTGACGACTGTTTAAACGAGCTTAAAAAAAGTACAGAAAAATCCATTCAAAGTAAATTATGGACTCGTAATAGACATTACTATACTAATATTGCGTTGACATCTCAGCGATATTTAAAATTGAATCCAACTATTCGTAATAATTTGGATACCATTAGTTTCTGGAAAACCGCTAATCAAAAGGAATATGAAACACTGGAGGATGATTTAAATGTAGATCCTAAGATTCTAAAACGTGTATATGATTTTGCTACACATGAACCATTTAGTTTTTTGCATATTACGTTTAATGCTGGGGAGCCGAAATTTTTTCGTCGCTTTGATCGGATTGTGTTATAATTGGTTTATCGAGATGTTTATGTTCCATGTGCTTCCCATCCCACTCTGTGGGCTGTGATTCTATTACTTCGGCTTGAAAAAATCCTATTTTATCCAGCCATTGTTTCTGTACATCCGTAAGGGGTTCGTTTTCAATTAATACCATGATACCGCCACCTAAGGCTTGCACTGCTTTGGGCATTATTTCCTATTTGAACTTTTTAAAAAAAAGTTCGCAAAAAATTATTTTGCCTAAGGCTTGCAGTCCCTGCTGTCCTGCTTTTGACACTTTTTCAAAAAATGTTTTCGTGCATCAATTGCTCCCCGAATTGTATTCTGTATAAATTGTTCTTGTATTTTCTTATCGTTTTCTTGCTGTTCCAAACGTAGTTTATATTCTTCCATATTAAAATGAGTATTACATTGAGGATCTAATGACGTATCTAATGCAACAGGGACAGACATAGATTGTAATTCTCTAAATACATTCATTGGTACTAAGAATTTATGAGCATTCATTACCTGTATATGATCCTCTTTTGTCATCGCTCGTCCCACATTTTGCCCAAACATCTCTATCTACAGTTACGATAAAATTCTATCATTTTATTTTCTTTGTCCGGAGAAGAAGGATGAGCGAGGAAAAAAACGAAATTGTTGGGAAAAAAGAGGAACTACCAGTAAATCCTATTATAAAGCAAGGCGCTGACGCTAAACCTTTGGTCGCTGATGTAAAAATAATCGTTAAACAGCCAAAAGTGAAAAAGCCAGAAGGTGAAAAGAAACCACGAACGGAAGCACAGCTTAAACAAATGGAAAAAATGAAAGAAGCTTTAAAGAAAAAACGTGAAGAAGCCTCTTTGAATAAGAAGAAAGCGGAAGAAGCTGAACAAAAGGAAAGAGAAGAAGCAGTAAAGAAAGCGGAAGCAGATGCAAAAAAGATTACACCAAATGTTGAAGTACAAAAAGTACGTGGAAGAAAACCAGGTACGAAAAATCCACCTAAACCTGCTCCACAATTAAAGCAGATTGTACCTGAACCTGTACAAGAACGGCAGATGTCGCACATGGAATACACAGTAATGCAATTACGAAATAAAGGAGTTCATGTACCCGATAATGTAACGCCATATATGCTAAAAATGATTGTTAGTAGATACCGTTAGGGGGACACAAGCGTCCCCCTTACCCCCTCTCCTGTTATATCTATAACCAAAATAGGATGTTTATTATCTTATTTTGGTTATTTTTACTATATAATTATTTAATTGTTTTTTTTGAATGGAGGGGGTAAGGGGGACGCTTGTGTCCCCCTATAGGAGAATTAAAAACATCGGAGCATAGGGTAATAATTTAGGGATTAATCCGAGTATTAACATAAGTACCTTTTGATTAAGTAAAGCAGTAGCCATGTCCCATAATCTTTTTATTAGGGTGTAGAATTCAGAGATTTCCTTTTGAGACTCAAAAAAAAATTAGAAGCGAACGTAAGAAGTGACAGGCATTTACTCGGCGACCCCGTACTTGTGCTAAGTAGCAATTTGTTGTAATCTTCTTTGAAGTGCTGACGAGGTGGGAAATTTGTAATAACGCTATTGCAGTTCAAATCTTCAATGATACTATCAAATTGTTCAATGGGGCTAATATAGCAAATCGTGCTGAATGGGTTTGTGTCCTGCTTGTCAAAATAGGCACGGTCGGCTTTCTTGCGGATATCCAATAGGAGATAATCAAATATCAATTTATCAATCGGCAAAGCTCCCTCCACGGTTGCGTCATACTCGACGACCTTACCGTATCCATTTAGAACAGCCATCACATCAGACGGAATATCAATTGTATGCAGAATGAGAACACCCAACTGAGAAACAACAGAGGGAACACTCGCACTCACATCGGGGGTACTCACAGCGGGGGTACTTTGCACAAGGCTCGCACTGCTTTGCAGGGCTGGAATGGGGATAGACATGTTTACTGATAGAGGATATTTTTTTATTCTTGTTATTTACAAATCCCATTCAGTGTCTGAATGGTCAGCGATAATGAGCCATGCAATGTTAGCAAGTCAGCTTTCATAGCATCAACCGTAGTAGCATAGGATGTTATGGTGGATTGCATTTCTACTACCACTTCTTGTAGTTCTGTAATGGAAACAAATCTAACGGGGTCAATCGTGGGGAGTTCGGGAAGTGTCATATATCGGTTAGACCCTTCGGTATATCGGAACGTGATTACTACATAGCAGGATTATTTTTTGTTGCGCTGGTGGGCCTGGTGAGGTTATTGAGTGTATTGATTACCTGCGTGAGCGATGCAGATAATGTCTGGACATCTGCTTTCAAATCTTCGATTTGTTTATCTTTGGGGTCTTTTGGTAAATCGGGAAGTGGTGGTGGATTAGGATTTCGATATGGTTCAATAAATTGCCCATCCTTATATGTCCATCCAATACATGCAGATGCTGTGTTTTTTACTGGTTTCCCACAGTGATGGTCAGTAAGGTCATTATCCCCTGAATAATTTAAAATATTTATGACCATATCTGTTTCGTCTATGATGCAATACGATGTCATTTGCTATTAGATAAGATTAAAAATATGCTTCAACAATAATCACTCCATTATATCCAGGATACGAATTGTATCGTGCTGACGCATCACCTCCTGAACCTTGTCCCCCTTGTCCCACAGTATATAAATAAGCAGATGGAGACAGCGGGTTAGGTATAGTAATATAGGTCTCTACATATTGACCGCCCCCTCCGCCATTACCTGCAAATGATGACCCTGTCGCTGCACCACCCATACCTCCTCCACCAAACGTATACGTTCCCACAGCGTTTGCTGGTTGTGCCGTCAATCCACCTGAAGGGTTAGTAGTAAAAAAACCGGGAGTGCTGAATCCTAATGGACATGACCCTCCCATTGAACCACACAACATATTCGCTGAAGTATATGCTCCTGCCCCACATCCTCCTTGAGTTATAAATGTATTGGAATCAGTCGGGTTAAGGGTCATAATACCAAAAGTTGTAATACTACTTGAATAAGTCGTACTGGTGGGAATAGTAAAGACTTGAACGGAATAACCACTAACCGTTGTGGTATAATAAGAAGAGATAGTATAAGTTCCATTCCATTGAGTAGGATACATTTGAGAAATCGTTATCGATGCACCTACAATAATTCCAGTAGGCAACAAAGAACTAACTGCGGCAGATATGAAAAACTGGGCATAAGTAGAGGTATTGGTTCCAATACCTGCAATCTGAAATAGACCCCCTCCAAGTCCTCCCATACCTTCTCTTATACAAGGATAAGTCACTGATGCCCAATAAGGATTAGGTGCCCCTATACCAATGTTTCCTCCAAATGCATAATAATTACCAAATCTTGAATATCCGCCTATACCCGCATTAGGCGTGTAATTATAACAATTGCCTCCACCCCCTCCTCCACACATACGAACCTTTAGATATTTGGCTCCTATTGGAGGATTGTAATAAGGATAGTTTGCTAATGGAGTTCCTGCTAGATACCCGTTTGTGGATATAATGGTGATAAGAGGGGCACGATGAGAGGACATGGTTGTCGAATCTCCAAAAGTAATACCTAACGTGGCAGGTGAGATAGTAGTGATGGTTCCGCCTGATACATACGTTAATGGATACCCATAATAACTCTGGACGGTAACACTGGTGGATGTAGAGGCAACAACTTGATAGGTGGTGTTCAATACTGCAGGGGTTCCTGTTAAACCAGATACTGTGATGAAGGACCCTGCCTGTGGATAATTGGTTGTTGTCGCAAAACTGAATACAACTAACAAAGTTGATGCATAATAATAAGTAAAAGTAGTAATCGCCAATGTGCCTCCTCCACCTTTCAGTGTTAACCCTGAATAATCGAAAGCAGAGTAATTCTGCAGTATCCCTGCAGTACCTGATGTCCCTGATGGGCCAAGTAAACGTATTAGCATATTAGAGGAACCAGATGCAACACTGTTATTGTTATTAAAGTATAATTGTGAAAGTGTGGCATTGTCTGATGTCTGCGCATAGATATTGATACCTCCCACTGTGGACGTATAGGTTGTCTGACTCTTTAAAATGAAATCATCGCTGAATGCTGAGCCAGGCGTTCCCATAACATGTACTAATGCCTGTGCAGTAGTACTTATCTGGTTTGCTCCATTTCCCATGTATATTCCTGATGTGCTAACAATCGTATAGGGGCTGATTCCTGTCGAATCCCCTGCAGTAATCGTTCCACCCACTGCCTGTACGTTTCCATTGAATTGTCCCAGACCCGCTGTCAGATTGAGATAGGAGTTGAGCGACCCTGCCACGCCTAAGGTTAAAATCCCTATCCCTGAATTACTTAAAAGGGTTGCACTGGATCCCACCGTCATCATGGTGGTTCCTCCCACGTTCATATTGATGGTGGAACCCGAATTGAGGAATAGCTGTGTAGATGTTGTTGTGACTCGGTTTGTGGATACTACGCCCGCATAAAGCGAACTCACTGTAATCGTACTTGCGTTAAGGGTACTTCCAAATAAAGTGCTGAAATAAATTGTACTTGCGTTAAGGGTGCTGGTTGTAATGGTGCTCGTGTTAATAGAACTTGCGTTAAGGGTACTGGTTAAGATGGTACTGGCTAAGGTGGTACTTGCATACAATGTGGAAACATAGAGCGTGGAGAAAATATTTGTAATTATTGCACCACCACCCGTGCCCGTGACAGTCGACCCTAAGGCATTTAATCCCAAATAATTTACAATGGTTCCTGCGGGTACCTGCGACAATTGAATGTTTGGCGTGGAGAGAAGTCCAGTAGAAACATTATAGAATAGCGTGGCTGTATTGTACAAACGATAATTACCACCGCTTCCTGGCCCTGATAAACCCGCAAAATAGATGGTGGAGGCAAGGGGGGCATCCACTCGCACATTTGAGGCGGACCCCGCATTGCCTGATAAATCTCCTGTGAAAATGGGGGCAGTTATGCCCAAGTTAGAGGTGACGGCTCCATAGAATTGAATCGGCGCCGTCCCTACCTGTGTCATGGTGGAGAAGTTTATGGTAGAGGCCCATTCTGTGTTTGTTGTAATAGTAGAAGCTGTAAGTGTATTTATAACAAGATTTGTCGGCACAATACCAATTGGCCCTGTTGCCCCTGTTGCTCCTGTTGCTCCTGTTACTCCTGTTATACCTGTTGCTCCCGTTGCTCCCGTTGCTCCTGTTGCTCCTGTTGCCCCTGTTGCTCCTGTTGTACCAGTTGCCCCTGTTATACCTGTTGCTCCTGTTGTTCCTGTTGCTCCTGTTGGGCCTGTTGCTCCTGTTGGGCCTGTTGCTCCTGTTGGACCTGTTATACCTGTTGCTCCCGTTGCTCCTGATGATCCCGAAGCACCAGTAGGTGAACTAAAAGCAGATAAACCATCTAATGTAGCGGTTGTTACTCCGAGTTGAATATTGGAGAGATTAGAACTCATACTATATAATAAACCTAAAAAAAGTAGGATGAAAACATTTAAGTTTTTTATTCTAACCAGTATGTAATGAGCGTAACCGTTGTCAATAAATATCATTTGTATTTGGAATCTACTAAGCGTGCATCAGGCACAAATGAAAACGCTTACTATAATTTGAGACGACCTATTTTTAAAAGTAGTCCATTTAATTATTTTGATGTTTCCGTTGTACAAGCTAATGTTCCGTACAGCTTCTTTAACATTACCGATCAGAACGGGGATTACAATTCTATGCAATGGTATTTAGCTCGTGGAGGGCTGTCATATCCTTCTACTATGTATGTATATGGTTCGCCGTCTGCTCCTAAAACGGTAAAAATACCAAATGGAAATTATACCATCTTATCTCTGATTACGGCAATTCAAACAGGCATTATAGCTGATCTTGTCGCCAATTATCCATCCTTTTCTAATCCTCAATGGACATGGACTTATGACAGAGATACACTCAATGTCAATTTTTATATGACCGCTTCTGATGCAACCACTACGACATTTTATTTTATGCCGTCGTCTGTATCACATGGTGGATTGGCTTACAATATGGGAATATCTACGCTTCTTTCTTATGGCTATGATAATTTCGGAGTACCTCAGCCAATTAATATTATAGATGGCGTGAAGACGGCAGGAGCAAATAGCGATAGCGCTATAAATGTTGCGCCCATTACTTCTCTTCTTGTTCGTAGTAGTAGTTTTCAACAAAATAGATCGTACGAATGGATAGCGATTACAGATGATATTTCTGATATTATGATTCGTTTACCTATTCAAACTGTGGGTACAACATTTATCCAATATGTAAATGAGGGTAATATATCTAATCAGGTTAAAAATGAATACATTGATCAAATCAATTTATATTTAACGGATAATAGAAGTTATAACCCAATTTCTTTAGCTGGTTTATCGTGGATGTGCGTTCTGGAAATCAAAGAGATAGAAGGTCATGAAAATCATGATAATGAAGCATATCAAATGATGAAACAGGTAGATTTTTCAACGGGGAATATAAAGTCCATTCAACAATCATAAATAAAAATATATCATACCGGTAGAATGGAAGCCGAACTTGCAGAATTTGACAAAAAGAACACCAAACCTTTACCATCTCTTGTTCAACGATGGAGAAATAGATGGGTTAAAACTATTAAAAAAAATAAAATACATCAAGAATTATATTGTACTATTGATTCATTAAAAGAAACAATTAGATATAAAGATTCACAAATAGATGTACTTAATGGTCAATTAAATGCAGTAAGGGATGTATTTAAAAAAAATGGTAAGTGGACATCGCTTGTCATAAATGCTTAAACGAGTTTAAAGTTTTATATTGTGAATATAGTAGAATATAGTCATAATGGAAATAGAAAATCCAAATACGGAAATTAAAAAATCAACATATACTATTTATTGCAAAAATTACTATCAAAATCACAAAAAACAATGCCATGAAAAAATTAAACCTTATCAAGCGATCTATAGAGAAAAAAATAGGGAAGCTCTCCGGCTTCGGGCAAAAGCAGATTATCAAAAAAAGAAAGAATTACGGGAAGCTCAAAAAAAATTGGAGGTGAGTATCCCAGTCTAAAGAATTTTGTGAATATATAAGTAGAAGGATGAACCGAGTACAGCCTTTAGCTTATACTGGCCAACGTATTGCTAAATTGAATGCTTTACCTATAGATACAGCACATAATGTAAGAAATAGACGTATTCGTGAATGGAATAAACAAGAATTAAAAGCACAAGAACAAATGCATTTATTAGAACAAGCACAACGATTACAACATGCACATGAATTAGCATTAAAGAAACAAGCCAGACAACGGGAAAAACAGCGAGCAATTGAAGCGGTAGAATTACTAAACCGTCAATTGGAAGCAAAACGCATTGCACGAGAAGAAGCCAAACGACGGGGTATAGAGAAACGTAAAGCTACGATTGAACGGAAAAAAGTAATGAATAATGTTATTGCTGATATTTCAGGTACGCTACGTTCCTTTGAAACACAGATACAAAATCCGCTTATTATTGCGTGCAATAGATTACGTGGTCAGACACACGCTTATTTACAGATTACTAAAAACGGAGAAGAGATTATAAGCGGAATACAACAAATTGAGGGAAAAGATGGAATCACTATTTGGTGGAATAATTTTTTTCACATGTTTTTACGTCCTGGTGGTGATTCTGATCCATCAGAATCCGGTATTATTCGTCAAGGCGATACGTTTCATATTGTCCTTATTAAAGCAAATAAAATACCATCTGAACGTATTAAACAAATGTTTAGAGAAGGAGAAACCCATTGCGTGATCGAACCTCTTTATTTATTGTGGAAAAAAATGGCGGATCATTCTGAAAATGAATCTTCTAAAAAACGCATGTATCAAATCGCTAATAAAATTAAAAAAATGGAAACTGTTTATCCTAACGGTGTTCCAGAGGATGATATGGAAATAGTAGCTAAAGTATGCCGTCGTTGTATTATTCTACATGATATTATCGGTAATGAAATCAAACGATTTAATCCAACAAGTACGCATCAGATTCATTTTACAAATACCAGAGAAAATCATATTGATGTAGGACATATTACATTAGATGCAAAATATGAAATGGTTAACGCTGAAGAAATGGCTGAAATTGTAGAATCACACAAAGGACAATTTTATTTATTTGATGGCGATATACGTAATGGTATTGCTCAATCATTACGTTCAGCACGTGGGGCATGGTCGGTTGAGAATCCAGATCGTACATTATTTAATGAATTTTCTAAATCTCAGGGTATTCAATATTATGGATTAAATGCAATTCTTTATCCTGAATTAAATCAATTTGTTAAAGAAGCTCGTGTTATTAATTCCGTTCCTACTCCTTTATGCGATGAACCCAATCAAACCGAAAATGTACAACACATTGATGTAGAAAAAGCATATACACAGCATAAATATGCCCCTATATATAAAGGATTTCTTGGACATATTACAAACTGGACTAAATTATCATGTCATGTAGATTTTCTTAAAACCCATTTAGGAATTTTTCAATTTTTAGTAGAAAATAATACATCAGAACTTTTAAAAAAGTTAGGTATTCGTAAGGGAAAAATTTATACGCTTCCTTCTCCCGAAATTGAATATTTTATTTCACTTGGCGTAAGTATTAAATTATTAGCTGGATGCTGGGGTAGTAGATTTGATATTGAATACAGCCCAGAAATCTTACAAGACCGCCGATACTGTATCTGGGCTGGAAAGCAAGGACAAGATGATCCATTTAATATTTATACCATTACTGGTAATGATATATGGGCTTCTCATTTAAAAGCAGAATTGGGAGATGAAAATGTATTATATTTTTCTTCTGAAAAAATGATTGTTATTAAACTTCCTAAAAAATCATATTCTACACGTCATCATATCCTTGCATTTATTACATCATATACAAGAATGAATATGATTAAAATGATGCAGGACGTTAAAGGAGAATTAATTAAAGTTGTTCTGGATGGTTTATATTTTCGGGGTGTTCTTCCTGATATTGTTATTCCACACCATAACAAAGAATTAAAACAACATGTAGGGTTTCGTGATGCATGGTATCATGAATCTACGATTGATACTTCTTCATGGGATAATTACGAGTCACGTTTTGACGGATCAGCTATATTAGCCGGTGCTGGAGGTTCTGGTAAAACGCATTCTGTATTTCATTCAAAGGGATTAATTCGCCCTTTGTACGTTGTTCCTTCTCATGTGTTGGGTCGTAAAATGAAAACAGAATATGGAGGACAATATACTACTATTCATAAGTTTGTTGGTATTGATTGTCGCCCATTTAAGGAAGACCATTATGAGCCACATGTAGTATTAATTGATGAATTAACAATGATCGAGAAAAATTGGATTGAAAAAGCAATTACATTATATCCAAATACGATGTTTTTAATTGCTGGAGATATTGATAAAAATCAATGGTTTCAATGTCGCAATGGGTCACCTGGTAATTTTTCTAAGATTTGGATTCCGTCTAATTGGAAGTATGTACAATATGATACAGATTATAGAGCAAAAGATGAGGAACTCAAAGCGTTTAAACTTGCTCTTCGTTCTGAAATGAAAAATATTTTTACAGATGGTGGAGCGATGGATACGTTTCGTATGAAATTATTTTTGACTGAAAAATATATTTGTCATTCATTTGATGATGCAGTTTCTCAATTTACTAACGGCGATACGTGGATCGCTGGAACACATAAAACAAATGAAAAACTTTTAGCCCGTGGTATTGTATCAGGCTATATCAATTCTGATAAAGAAATTATTTCTTCTTCAGAAGATACATCGTTAGAAAAACGTGGCTCATTTACAATTCATTCGTTTCAAGGTCTTACTATCAATAAGGGTAAAGTATTCATTTCATTAGATATGTTTGAGTATGCGATGTTGTATACTGCCGTCAGTCGCTGTGTGAATTTTGATCAAGTAGTGTTAGTTAAGTAGAAAAACTAATTTAAGATAAATTGTAATTTTCTATTAAGTCTAAGTAGGATTTTATTTTTTTCGTTGGGGGGGTTTTCTCTTTCAACCGATTTTTCGGCGGTTAAAAAAGCGAACCACTCTC
>Ga0007805_1000299_pt1 | contig 17842 bp, 25 predicted proteins | sample CryBogCBE24Aug09_FD_71231 | JGI IMG/M metagenome (GOLD analysis project Ga0007805, IMG submission 71231) | Freshwater microbial communities from Crystal Bog, Wisconsin, USA - CBE24Aug09 | ecosystem: Environmental > Aquatic > Freshwater > Lake | place: Crystal Bog, Wisconsin, USA | collected... | reverse complement strand
AGAAACTTAGAGGCTAGTTACGTCAACAGAACCAGATCCCTGCTGATTCGTCGCGGGATGTGGCCGGAGTTTGTTGAACAGGCATATCAAAGAGCAAAAAAATGGGAGATCACGGCGTGAGGGTCGAAAAGATTGGAGACGCAACGCTTTACTTAGCCGATTGCAATGATGTTTTACCGCTGATCAAGGGGGGGGTGGATGCTGTGATTACTGACCCTCCTTACAGCGAAGTGACTCACAAAAATGCAAAAAGCAATCGGACTGTCGGTTATGGAAATAAAGCGATTGATTTTTTACCAATAACTGCCGGTGAGCTTTCCAAAATCATTAGCGACTGTTCCTCAATATGCTCGGGCTGGTTTGTAGCAACGATGGAATGGCGGCATATTGCAGAGTTCGAACAATCGCCTCCTTGCGGATGGGAATTTGTCCGGTTTGGAGTGTGGGTAAAGACCAATCCAATGCCGCAAATTAGCGCAGACCGTCCGGCGCAAGGATGGGAAGGTATTGCTTATCTCTATTCCAAAAAAGGTGAAACCAAAAAGAGTTGGAATGGCGGCGGCTCTCATGGAAATTATGTAGGGGCTTTGGTTTCAGATGGCCTACACCCAACGGGCAAGCCTCTTGGATTGGTTCGCGGCTTTGTGGATAAATTTACAAACCCACTCGAATTGATCCTGGATCCGTTTATGGGATCTGGTACCACAGGGGTTGCCGCGATTGAAATGGGCAGAAAGTTTATAGGCATCGAGCGGGAGGCCTCCTATTTTGAAATTGCGTGCGAACGAATAGAAAGGGCGACAAAGCAGATCGGCCTTTTCGACGAACCTAAACAAATCAAATTTGAGCAAGGGGCTTTGTTATGAGAACCCAAATGGCAGAAACGTCCGTAGCCGCGTTTCATTCCTTCCGAATACCGGAGTTGCAGAATAAAGAAATAGAGGTTCTGGCGGCGATTCAAGAGGCTGGCAAATCCATGACTCGCGAGCAGATTGCTCAGATGTTGAATTGGAAAGAGTCAGCTGTTTGCGGTCGCGTAAATAGCTTGGTGTCAAAAGGTGTACTCGAAGAGTCTGGAACCGTTAAGACATCAAGCGGTCGGTCGGCAAAGTTGGTTGGGTTGCCAGTGATTCAAAGGAGTTTGTTTTGAGAGACTACTCAAAGGTTTCCGGCGAGTTTTGGACTGGCAAAACCGGCAAGTCTTTGCGCGGCGATATGCAAACCCAGCTCATCGCAATGTATTTGATGACCAGTCGTCATTCAAACATGATCGGTGTTTTTCACTGCCCAATTTTATACATGGCGCACGAAACGGGAAGCCCCATAGAAGGGGCTACCAAGTCCCTTGATAAGTTAATCGAAGGGGGATTTTGCACCTATGACGATGACTCTGAAACGGTTTGGGTTCATGAAATGGCTCGATTTCAGATTGGGGACTCGCTAAGCCCCGGCGACAACCAAGTGAAGGGCATACAAAAGCAATTCGACGGATTGCCGGAAAGCCGCATAAAGACTGGCTTTTATGAGAAATATGCCAAGGCTTTTCATATTCAAAAAGATAAGCCCCTTACTAGCCCCTTAGAAGCCCCTAGCAAGCCAGAAACAGAAACAGGAACAGGAACAGAAACAGGAACAGGAACAGGAAAGAAAAAGAGTAGCCAGCCGGACAAGCCGTCTGACGTGTCAGGCAAGGTCTGGTCGGATTATTTGCAGATTCGAAAAGCCAAGAGAGCACCGATTACGGAAACGGCACTCGCACAGATTCGACGGGAAGCGGGGAAGGCTGGCATAGACCTGCAAACAGCCCTTGAGCATTGCTGCACTCGTGGCTGGCAATCGTTCAAAGCCGAATGGATCAAAGATCAAAACCCACGCGCAAGCCCAAATCAAGTCCCTGAGACCGCTTACCAACGCTCAATGAGAGAAATAGCATCCGAGCTTGCACCGGGTATAGCGAAAAAAGCACCAAATCAAACTTTGACCACAGTTGAAAGCACAAGCGAGGTAAGCAATGTCGTTGCGATTAGATGCAGTTGACCGCCTATTTGACCGACTGGCCGCAACGTATGGTCGGGAATGGTTTGGAATGTGGACAGGTGTCGATGGTGCTGCGGTCAAGGCGCTGTGGTCGCATGAGCTCGCATCGTACTCGGAACGCATGGACGCAATTGCTTGGGCGCTTGAAAACCTGCCTACAAAATGTCCGAATGCGATTGAGTTCAAGAATCTTTGCAAGCAAGCGCCACGGCCTGAATTGGCAAGACTGGAGGCACCAAAGGCCGATCCAGAAGTGGTCGACGCTGAGTTGGCCAAGCTTGCTCAGAAGTCGGTTAAGTCCGCATCGCCCGACACTCGTTTTGATTTCAAAGAATGGGCAAAGAAACTTAAAGCCCGGCACGAGGCCGGTGATCGCTTGAACATGATTCAGATCGAGGCATACCAAAAAGCGCTGGGGTTGAACGAGGTGACGGCATGAATTTAATTGAATTTGGTGATTGCAGGGAAACTATGCGCCGTTGGGCTGCTGAAGGCGTGCGAGCTCAGATGTGCGTGACCAGCCCCCCATATTTCGGCTTGCGTGATTACGGACATGAAGGGCAGATTGGCCTAGAACAAACCCCAGATGAATACATCGCCGCAATGGTCGAGGTGTTTCGTTGCGTCTGGGACGTGTTGGCCGATGATGGCACGCTGTGGCTGAACATTGGCGATAGTTATTCAGTTCAGCATATTGGTCGTCGCGATCATGGAACGGGTGCGCCTTCATCCCGCCTCGGACCGAATAGAGACGGCCTGCCTAGGGGAACGGAAATCAAAGCTACTGGCAATCGGATAGTGCCAGGGCTCAAGCCAAAAGACCTGATTGGCATACCTTGGATGCTTGCTTTTGCGCTTCGCGCCGATGGCTGGTATTTGCGACAGGACATCATTTGGCACAAGCCAAACCCAATGCCCGAGAGCGTGCGAGACCGCTGCACCAAAGCGCATGAATACATTTTTTTGTTGAGCAAATCGCAAAAGTATTTCTTTGATAGCGAGGCTATAAAGGAGCCGGCAGTCGGTGGAATGGAGGGTAACACCAAACCGACAAAAGCCGGACGGGCTTACGAGGCTGGCGCAGACGAACACCGGACGGCTGCGGGCCTACATAAGTGGGCCGAACGGCAGCGCAGCAAGCGGGATAGTTTTAAGCGGGACGGTAGCAAAAGGTCTCAGGCTATTCCTAGTCAGGCGGTCGGAACGCACAGACCAGACCGTTCCGAGTCTGAGTGGGACGTAGAGACCCGTAACCGCCGATCCGTATGGTCCGTTGCGACACGTCCGTACTCTGGTGCTCATTTCGCGGTATTTCCACCTGACCTGATTGTTCCTACGATTTTGGCAGGAACCAGTGAGGTGGGACATTGCCCAGAATGTGGATCGAGGTGGGTTCGAGAGGTTGAGCGCAACACATCATTCGAGGGGAATAGTGGGAAAGCCGGACGCACGGCTGATGAGGTAAATGCCAGTGGAAAGCACATTGGTGGAATACATGGGGGCAACAAGAATCTTAAGCTTGGTCCGGTTGTGTATAGCAAGACTACTGGCTGGCGTTCCACGTGCGCCTGCGGCTGCGACCCCGTTCCCGACATCGTGCTCGACCCATTTATGGGCTCAGGCACGACTGCTGCTGTCGCGCTTCAACATGGTCGGCGGTATTTAGGTTGTGAGTTGAATCCCGATTATGGCGCGCTTCAACAGGATCGTATTGTCAAAGCAGCGTCGTCACCGTCCCCGCAACTGGATATGTTCGAGGTGACGGCATGAAGCGCATTTATTTGTCTGGACCGATGACTGGTTTGCCTGACCTTAACTATCCTGCGTTTCACGCTGAGGCAGCAAGACTGCGTTCGCTTGGCTATCTGGTCGTAAACCCTGCCGAACTCAATACAGATCCGAACAAAAGCTGGCACGAATGTATGAAGGTTGACATCAAGGCTTTGTGCGATTGCGACGTAATCGCTTTGCTACCCGCATACGAATCATCAAGAGGCGCAAGGTTAGAAAGTGAGGTTGCTGAAAATCTAGGACTCACCGTCGTTATGGCCGCGGAAATTCCAAACGAGGTAGATGTGTGACTCACAAACACGGTCCCGTTTATCAACTTAAAACCTGCGTCGATTGCGCTGCCGCTTTGATTCGATCCGCAAGGCCAAACCGAATACAGCAGGAAAAACACATTCATTTTTTAACTCGGTACCGCGGCTGGGATAGAGAAGTGCTGATTAACCATTTGAGGGCAACCAATGTTTGACGAAATGTTAAAGGAAGCAGGAAAGGCGGCAGGCGAGGCTCGTCGAGTTTATGGAGTCGATTCTCATGAATACAAAGCTGCGATCGACAAAATTGACGAGATCAATCACTACTGGAAACAGAGCGCACCAAGGATGTTTATTGCGCCGGACGATCCAGACTTGCTCGAGAGACTGGCGGCGCTGGATGCTCGTAATGCTCTAGCCAAGGCGCAGAAAATTCAATGATTATTGTCGTGACCCCGTTCCCACCGAGCGTCAATCATTACTACGGTATTGGTCGCGGCGGTCGCAAGTTTATTAAACCGGCTGGGGTTGAGTATCGGGCGGCTGTGTTGAATTACGTCACTAGATACAGGATCAAGGCACCGGATGGAAGGTTGCAGGTCGGCATTCACCTGTACCCGCCAGATAAGCGGCGACGCGACATCGATAATCCGTGCAAAGCAGTTTTAGATGCGCTAACCCATGCCGGAGTCTATCAAGATGATTGTCTGATCGATGATCTAAGAGTGACCAGAATGCCCGTCGTCGAGGGCGGGATGCTCAGAATTTTTATTTCTCAATACATGCCAATCAAAGAGGTGGAATATGACCAAGCAAAAATCAAACGATAAAGTCGCAACGGCACGTCAGCTTTTTATCAATCGACCATATAAGCCTGATATGGCGTTGAAAGTAGCGGCAAAGCGGGCACAAATTCAGCCAGAGCTGGTGTCGGTGACAAGTCGAGTTCCAGAGATTCGCCGCCCGTGAAAATTAGCTATTCAAAACTCATCAAGATACGCGACAGCGCAGGCTATTTGTCGAATGACTTTTTGAGTGCCTGTGCCGAGCATGCGGAAACTAGTCCAGATCTGGTTTTTAAGGCTTATTTCTCAAAGTTTAAAAAAACTTATCACTTATCTAGCGATACCGTACCCATCGGCGGCGCAGTTTACGAAGAGTTGCGACAGCGTTTTTTTAAAGAGATTTTGAATCACAAGCGTTTGGTTGCTCTTATCGAATGCCCGGTTGACGGCGTTACTCCGCTGCACGAGTTGGGCGATCAGATCGGCCTGACGAAGGAAAGGGCTCGGCAAATCGAAAGAAATGCTTTGAGGCACATCGCAAAGGTGATGAAACGCACGTTCAAGGCATCAGATTTAATGGAGGCATAAATGGCATACGAATCTTGGATGTATGGCGACCCTGAGTTTGTTGCGCTTCGTAAAGAGGCTGAGCGGCTGCGCAAGGATGCGGCTTGCGGTGAGTGTGTTCATAAGCGCTCAATAGAAATTAACCGAGAGGTTCACAACGCCTGCGAATTTAAACGTCGAGTTTATGGCAAGCGCTGCGAACTTTTCAAGCGCGACCAATCTGTCGTTTATTTTGAGGATTCGTGCAAATGACCCGCGACCAATCGGAACAAATCGAAACCTTATTCACAATCTGGTGGGAACAACAGAATTCGTGGCGCATGCGCCTCGGTGCTCCGACTTCGGCCATTTATTCACGTCACGCTCAATCGACAGATATTTATACAGATGGCGACGATATTGACGCGCGAATCGATAAAGAAACGGCAAACGCTGTTGAAAAAATTATGCGCGACACGCTTAGCTTCGCCCAGTACAACGCCATTGAAATTCACGCACGAAACAGAGTTAACAAAATATCAGTGTTCCGCAGTGGTCGGGTCAAGCCAGAAGAAGCGCATGCCGTGTATACCGAGGCAAAAGAGACTTTATGTCCACACCTAATTCGCGGGGGGCTAGTAAAAAGAGTTGAACAGGAGCAAAATCGGTGGAAGTAATTGCAATACAAAACAGTGATTTTTCATTTAAAAGGGAGTTGATAGTGGAATCGATATTTGGCGGATTCATTTTTGTATTGATTTTGTTTTTGTTTGGCCGAGAGATTTTTTGCTGGTACTTCAAGATCAATAAAACGATTGCTGTGCTTGAGCGTATTGAGAGCGAGATCAAGTATTACAACGACACCAATGTTGCTCAGTAGAGACAAAATATTTTTATGTTGTTTTTGAATAAAAATCCTTCATAATAATTACAGGTCGGGAAAGTTGCGCCCGATTGAAACGTAATTGCCGCTTCGCAAAAAGCTGCCATCCAGGTGCGATTCGTTAAAACCAATTAAGCTCGTAGATTAAAAGTCTGCGGGCTTTTTATTTTGTCTCCTTGTTTGAGTGTTTCTCAAACCTTGACCGTCTCGCAGGCGGTCTTTTTTATACATGCCAGCCAGACCTAAAAGCACTTGCCGAAAAGATGGTTGTGTTGTTCTGCTGGATAGGCCGGGCTTCTGTTCCGATCACAAGCCTCAGGCATTCGCCAACAAGTCGGTGCGTGGCGCTTATGGCTACGATTGGTCCAAGCGGATCCGGCCAGCCGTGATGCGGCGAGATAATGGCCTGTGCCAAGTATGCAAGTCCAGGGGTATCTTGAGCCCAGCACAAGAGGTTGATCATATCGTCAATATTGCAGAGGGCGGCTCGGACAGCTTCGATAACCTGCAAGCCATCTGTATTGAATGCCATCGCGCCAAGACGAACAAAGAAAAGAAGGGCTCGCATAAAGGGCAGCCGTTGACCGATGATCTGATACATCCCAACTGGATACGTCGGGCGGCTATGCCCGTCACGATAGTCTGCGGTGCCGCTGGCTCAGGTAAGTCGACCTACGTCGCTACGCACTTGAGCGATGGGGACATCGTCATTGACCTTGACGCCATTCGTCTATCTCTCGGCCTATCCCTAGATGACAAGTCGACCGATGCCATAGGGGAGTGCCTAGCAACTCGTAATCGAATGCTGGATGCCCTCCACACAAAAATCACAGACAAACAAGCGTGGTTCATCGTATCGGAGCCTGTCGGGTTATTTCGAGAGGACTGGGCAAAGATGCTCGGTGCCGAGAAGGTGCTTGTAATGATGACACCGTTAAACGAATGCTTAAGCCGCATCAATGCGACTCGGTCAGGTTTTCATAAGGTCAAAAGCCTTCATGCAGCACAGGTCTGGTGGGATAAATATGAGCCATCCTCGATTGATACGGTCATATCGGTGGGCGCACGGGGTCTCTGAAGCAGGGCGGGGGTGGTTGAATCTCTGCAAGATGACCGAAGATAACCGAATTTGCAGCTCTTTTTTTACAGCCGCGTTTTAAAGTAGGGTGGGGTTTCCCCGTTTTGGAGCATTACATGGCAGGACGCAAGCCAAAACCGACGACGTTAAAGCTTATTCAGGGCAATCCGGGCAAGCGCCCGATCAACAAGTCAGAGCCAGTTGCAAAGGGCGAAGTTGAAATGCCGGATTGGTTAAGCGACTCGGCAAAATCACAATGGGAAATTGTCAGTAAGACGCTGAAACAGTCTGGGCTTTTGACTGCGCTTGATAGTCAGTCACTGGCTTTGTATTGCGAGGCTTTTGCGCGATTTAAAGAAGCGTCCGATGCGCTAGCTCGAGACGGGGCGATGATCGTCACACCTAATGGGATGACAATGCAATCGCCGTGGCTTGCGGTCGCAAACAAAAGCCACGATCAAATGGTCAAGTTGTTGGCTGAATTTGGTATGACGCCAAGTTCACGGAGCAAAGTGACCGCAACCAAACAAGACGAAGTTAATCCTTTTGCGAGATTCAGTTAAGTGTGTCGAGCCATATTGATCGCTGCAATGACTATGCCCGAGGTGTAGTCGCGGGGAAAATTCCTGCTGCGAAATACATTAGGCTCGCCTGTCAGAAGCACATCGATGACCTGAAATTAAGTAAGAAGAAGGAATTTAAATACAAGTTTGATAACGATGCGGCATCCAAGGCTTGCGAGTTTATTGAACTATTCCCACACGTTAAGGGAAAATGGGCGAGGACGTTAGAGCGGATTGTTTTAGAGCCGTGGCAATGCTTCATCCTTTGTAATATTTTTGGTTGGCTGAGAAAGTCTGACAAACGACGGCGGTACCGATCGGCGTACATCAAGGTTCCTCGAAAAAACGGCAAGTCGATGCTGGCCGCTGGAATCGGTTTGTACATGCTGCTGGCAGACAAAGAGCCGGGTGCCGAGATTTATTCGGGCGCGACAACCGAGAAACAGGCGTGGGAGACGTTTAGGCCGGCCAAGGATATGCTGGTAAAAACGCCTAATGCATTGCAATATTTTGGCGTTGAAGTTTTTGCTAAATCGATTTCGTCGGCAAAGACTGGATCCCGCTTTGAGCCTGTGATTGGCAAGCCTGGAGACGGTTCCAGTCCGCATTGTTGTTTAGTCGACGAGTATCACGAGCACGATACGCCTGATCTGTACAACACGATGGAAACTGGGATGGGTGCGCGAGAGCAGCCATTGATGTTGGTGATTACGACTGCCGGTTTTAACCTTGCAGGTCCGTGTTATGAGAAAGAAACCGAGTTAAAGCGGGTTCTTGATGGCGTGGTCGACAACCCCGAGTTGTTCGGCATGATCTACGGTATTGATGACGAGGACGACTGGAGCGATCCGGCGTCGCTCAGGAAGGCCAATCCGAATTATGGTGTTTCCGTCGATGCCGAGTTTTTGGAGTCAGCACAGCGTCAAGCTTTACAAAATCCAGTTCAACAAAACAGATTTAAGACGAAGCACCTAAACGTATGGTGCTCGGCTCGAGCCGCGTGGATGAACATGCAGCTCTGGCACCTTGCGGGTGATCCGCTGCTGACGATTGATGAGTTGGCTGGTGAAGAATGCTGGTTTGGTATTGACCTAGCGTCTAAAACCGACCTTTGCACTTTGCAGATTTTGTTTCGTAAACAGCTAGCTGGTGAAGATCACTATTACTTGTTTGGTCGGTATTGGTTGCCAGAGGATACGGTTAACGAGCCCGGCATCAATCACGCGTCATATGTGAAATGGCAAAAGCAGGGTGTATTGACCGTGACGGACGGTGCCACGGTGGATTTTGAACAGGTAACCGAGGAAGTCGTTGAGTTGATGAAAAGACTCAATCCCGCCGAGGTGGTGTTTGATCCATTCAATGCTACGCAAATGAGCCAGAATTTAATGGCTGCAGGTGGCACAACTGTTGAGTTTACGCAAACGCCTCAGAACTTTGCGCTACCGATGGATGAGATTTTGTCGATGCTTAAAGCCAATCGGTTGCATCACGACGGTAACGAAATGACAACGTGGTGCATGAGTAACGTGGTTGGGCGAATCGCTCGGAAGGGCTTGTTGGCTCCAACCAAAGAACGGCCAGAAAACAAAATAGATGGAGCGGTGGCGGCAATTATGGCTATGAGTCGCCCAATTTCAAGCGATCCGAAGCCCTTTGTGATCGACTCAACGTATCAAATTTTAATGGTCTAGCGAATGGGTTTATTGAGTTTCTTAACGGGTCGCAAAGCGTCGATGGATGACCGCTCGGCGTATGGCTCGTTCTGGTTTAACCCTCTTGGTTTTGGCAATTCCGCAGGCATGCGCGTCTCGCCTGACACCGCCATGCGGATCGGTGCGGTGTATGCGTCGGTTCGCGTGTTGTCGGAGACCATGGCATCGTTGCCATTTTGCCTGACCAGACCTCGCGCCGACGGCGGCAAAGATCGAGTAACCGATCACTGGGCATATCGGTTGTTCAATCGTCGGCCTAACGAGTTTCAAACGCCATTTGAGTTCAGGGAAATGCTGCAAGGTCATTTGGCATTGCGCGGAAATGCTTACAGTCAGATTTTCACTAATCAAAAAGGTGAAATTACCGATTTGCTGCCAATCTCACCAGATGCAATCACGGTTGAGATTTTAGAAAACGGTGATTATCGGTACCGGGTGCGCCTACGAAACGGCGACACGACAGTATTGAGTCGAAGCGAAGTTTGGCATTTGCGTGGGCTGTCGAGCGACGGAATTTTAGGTTTGTCGCCGATTGCGATGGCTCGCGAGAGTTTCGGGGCGGCGCTCGCCGCTCAAGATTACTCGAACCGATTTTTTAGCAACGACGCAAAGCCGACTGGCGGCTGGCTTGAAATGCCCGGAGTTTTTAAGGACGCCGAGGCCAGAAAAGTTTTTCAAGAATCGTTACAAAATGCTCAGTCCGGCTCAAATCGTCACAAGCTGATGGTTCTAGACAATGGCATGAAGTATCACGAGGTCGGCATAAACAACCGTGATTCACAATTTCTGGAACTTAGACAGTATCAAGTTACAGACATTGCAAGGATTTTTAGGATTCCGCCGCACCTGATTGGTGACTTGTCCCGAGCGACGTTTACAAACATCGAGCAACAATCGCTTGAGTTTGCAACGTACACGATGACTCCGTGGGCCGAGCGATGGGAGTCATCTATTGAATCTCAACTGCTGCTTGACAGCGACAACCTAGAAGTAGAGTTTGACTTTGACAACCTCTTGCGAGGCGATCAGGCCGCACGTGCCGCGTTTTATTCGTCCGGTATTAACGCAGGCTGGCTAACCAGAAACGAAGCCCGTGTTGCCGAGAATTTGAACCCAATCGAGGGCTTGGATGAACCGCTTGTTCCTCTGAATATGGTCGAGGATGATGGCGAAACTGAGGCCAGCGAAACGAGCGAATTGCCGCCGCAAGACACCGCGAGCGCAAGGTATCAAGCGCGATTAAATGCGATCTTGCAGTCAAGCGTTGATCGCTTGGCTCGTCGCGAAATCGGAATGATTGCGGGTTTCGTTAAATCATCGACCCCTCACGATCAGGTTAAAGAACAGTATTTGGCGTTTGGTCAGATTGTGTCGGACGCGCTAGGCGTCGATGCTTCGCTTTACGTGGCTGATCGATGTTTGCAATTCTGCGCCCTGCAGTCGGGCGAGATTGAATTATTTACTAGGTCGGCTGCGACTGAGTTGGCTCGATTGGCCGAATTGGAGAAATAGACATGAAACGTGAATTGTTAATCAGCGAGTTTTTATCGACCCCTTGGGCATTGATGCCAGAGCGTCTAAACGCGATGACCGCTGTATTGGCTCGTTGGAATTTAGGTATTCCGGCAGGCCAAAGCACCATGGCGAATATTGAGGCCGCGAAAGAGGCCAGAGCAGCCCGAGCCGCGTCTGTTCCGACTCAGGGCGGTATTGCCGTTCTGCCTTTGTATGGAATCGTGACTCAGCGCGGCAATATGGCTGATGACGTGTCGGGTCCAGGCTCGGTGAGCACACAGCAATTCGGTTCTGCCCTGACAAACCTGATTAACGACGACTCGGTCGGTCAAATTCTGATCGATATTGACTCACCCGGCGGATCCGTCTACGGGGTGTCTGAGCTTGCCGATCAAATTATTGCGGCACGCGCAAAAAAGCCAATCGTGGCCATCGCCAATTCCCTTGCTGCATCTGCGGCCTATTGGATCGGATGTTCTGCCTCAGAGTTTTACGTCACGCCGGGCGGTGAGGTCGGGTCAATCGGGGTATGGCAAGCACATAACGATTATTCAAAAGCCCTTGCAGATGAGGGCGTTGTGACCACGTTGATCTCGGCCGGAAAATTTAAGGTTGAAGGAAATCCTTATGAACCTTTGGATGAGGAAGCTCGCGCTTTCATGCAGTCTCGTGTTGATGATTATTACTCGGCATTTACCAAGGCCGTCGCAAAAGGTCGAGGTGTGCCCATTGATACGGTTCGAAACGGTATGGGTCAAGGTCGAGTATTGGGTGCAGACGAAGCGCTTGCCAACAAAATGGTTGATGGTGTCGCCACGTTTGACGATGTTTTGTCGCAGATGAAGAAAAAAGGACAGGCAACACGCATGCCAGCTAAGGCGAGCCGTCTGTCTGCCGCTGCAAACGAGTTGAAATTGATTGCTTGAATCGGGAGTCCGTTGACTGCCAAAAGTAGTGAGGCTATCCGTCGATAGCTAAAAAATCCGATGCGCCGAAAGGCGCTTTTTTTTATGCCCAAAGCCACCCGTTGAGGTGGCTTTTTTATTTGGAGTATTCAAAATGAGTAAAAAAATCCGCGAACTGCAGGCCAAACGAGCCGCTGCCGCACAAGCCAAAAATGAAAGCCTGAAAAGCGCAGGCGCAATTTTGGAAAAAGCCAACACCGAAGCCCGTGATCTAACGGACGACGAGCAGGCACAATTTGACTCATACAAGGCATCCGCTGACGCAAAAGGCGCGGAAATGTCTCGTATTCAAGCGCAGATCGATATTGAGCAAGACATCGCCGCTCAATCCGCTTTTGTTGAGCCTGTTGCAGATGCCTACATTTCGGTGACAGAAAACGCTGACAAAGACGAAAAGCGCGGTTTCAAATCTTTTGGCGACTTTATGTCGTCAGTGCATCAGGCAGCATTGCCTAATATGCGCCCAGATCCTCGCTTGGCTGCAACGCCGTCCTTATATTCTGGCGAATCGACAGGCGCCGATGGTGGCTTTTTGGTTCCACCTGAGTTCAGTAAAGAAATTTTTACGCTGTCTTTGACAGAAGATTCTTTGTTGCCTCTGACCGATACGGCCGAGATCAGCTCGAACTCAATGGTTATCCCAAAAGACGAGACCACTCCTTGGGGAACCAATGGCATTCGCGCTTATTGGCAGGGTGAATCAAGTGCTGCGACAGGTACCAAGCCTGTTCTCGGCGCAATGGCTCTGCGTCTGAAAAAGTTGATGGCACTCGTTCCGGCATCCGATGAAATGCTTGAGGATTCGACGATGTTGACCAGCTACTTGCCAAACAAGATTGCTGACTCGATTCGCTGGAAAACCAACGAGGCGCTGTTGTTCGGTACTGGCGGACCCGTGCCTTTTGGCGCGTTTTCCGGTAACGCAGTAATCACTCAGTCAAAAGATACCGGCCAAGCGACTAAGACGCTCACAGCAACCAATTTGGCGAACATGATCGCTCGGTTGCCTCCCGCATCATTTGGCCGCGCTGTCTGGCTGATTAACAATGACGTGCTGCCAGCACTCTTTACCCTGACGCTCGGCAATTACCCAATTTATTTCCCCATGGGTAATCAACAAACCGGCGCAATCCAGACGAGCCCCTACGGAACGCTTTTAGGTCGCCCTGTAATCGTTACTCAACACGCCAATACGTTTAGCTCGCAAGGAGACGTTCTGCTGGCCGACATGAGTTATGTCCAAACGATCACCAAGGCTGGCGGTTTCCGCACCGACACATCGATGCACATTTATTTCGATGCCGATGCGACAGCCTTCCGCACTGTGTTCCGTCTCGATGCACAGCCAAAGATCACGGCTGCAATCAGTCCTGCTAAAGGCGCGAACTCTCTGTCACCTTTTGTCCAGCTAGCCGCGCGCTAATCGGACAGCCTCGCTCGGGTTCGCCCGAGCAGTTTTCAAATTTAATTGTTTAGGAGAAACGTATGTTTCCAAATGCAAAAGGATCCGAGTTGGTCGGAGTAGTTGGCAATATTCCGGCTCAGGCCGTGGCTGGTGCCTCAGTTACGTCCGGCTGGATTTCAATGGCTCAGTTGTTTTCACTTTTGGCTTTGATTGAAGTGGCTGCGCTTGGTGCTAGCGCATCGGTTGCTGCCTCTATTAGTCAGGCTATCGACAATCAAGGCACCAGTGCAAAAGCTTTGAAATCAATTGCACCCATCACCAGCTCGAATCAAATCGCGCTTGCTGATGTGCTGGCCGATAGCTTGGATGGTGCCAATGGCTTCTCGTATGTCCAGCTAACACTGACGGTTACTGGCGCATCCAGCATCGTTGGCGCAAAACTGCTGGCCACTACTGATCGCTATTACCCAGCGAGCTCGCAGAATATTTCTGCTGTTTCGCAAATCGTTTAACAGCTGAAAACAAGCTAGTGGCCTCACAAGGGCCACTAGCCTTGTGGAATTCAAAATGTCGCTTAAACAATTATCTGTATCGACGGATGAGCCAGTCACGCTTGCCGAGGCGAAGTTGCACCTTCGCGTGGAAACGGATGACGACGACACCTTGATTGCGTCGTTAATCACGGCTGCGCGCCAAGGGGCAGAGACAATGACACAACGTCAGCTTATGACGGCTCGGTGGCGTCTTTATCTCGACTCGTTTCCTGCAGGCCAAATGTTTGCGCCTTTTGGGGCGGCATTTTCAATTCCACAAACTGCAATTTTGTTGCATAAACCTCCGCTTCAATCTGTGGATTCAATCAATTATCTGGATATGAGCGGGGCGCAACAAACGCTAGACTCGTCGAAATATACGGTTGACCTCTCATGTGAGCCTGCTCGCATTACGCCGATATTTGGAACGGTTTGGCCTCCAACATTGCCTCAGATCAATGCTGTGTGGGTTGATTTCACGGCAGGCTATGCCGACGCTTCGAGCGTGCCAGACGGCATCAAGGCTTGGATAAAAATACGCGTCGGATCGCTGTATATGCACCGAGAGGAAGTTGCCATTTTGCCTCGTGGGAAAATGGAAGAGCTGCCCTTCGTCAATACTTTGCTGGATCCGTATCGAGTGGTGACGATGTGATTGCGGCAGGCGAGCTTCGGCACAGAATATCTGTGCAAGAGTTGTCCAGGACACCTGATTCTCTTGGGCAACTTACAGACACGTGGACTACGGTCTTAGATAACATTTCCTGCGTAATTGAGGATTTGTCCGGCAAGCAATTAGAGGCCGCACAAGCGATGAGTAGCGAAATCAATACTTTGATACGTCTAAGGTACAACGCTGCGATCACAAACCGCATGCGAGTGTCGTACCCAGCGAAGAATCAAACGTTTAAGATTGTTGCGGTGTTAAACGTAGACTCAATGAATGTTGAACAGCATTTAATGTGTTCGCGCAACTTGGTGAAGATGTCCACATGACGAATGACGATCAAGTGGCGGCGGCACTGGCAACAATTTCTGCTATTTCGTCGTACCCGATTCGACCTGACGTGGCAGATTACGAAGACGTGCCACCCTACATCATTTATCAAGAGGTGTCGCAACCGAATGGTGGCTATACCTTAATGGGCTTGGCGTCTCTTAGCCCCAGTCGCTATCAGATCGACGTGTATTCGCTGACTCGATCTGAGGCCGCAAGGCTGGCGGACGCAATATGCGTAGGACTGTATACGGCGATAGGTGCTGTTAAGCACTCTCGTTCTAGCCATTACGACGCAAGCACTCATTTAAGGCGCGTCACGCTAGATTTTTATATGTGGCTACCCAACACTTAGTTTTGCAGCAATTAACCCATCCCGTCTTTATGGCGGGATTTTTTTTGGAGTAAACAATGAGCAATGCAATTCGATCTGATGGCACAACCATCGCCTTTGGTGGGTCGTTTACCAAAACCGATCCATTAACCGCGGCTGCAATTACCACTGCTGCCGCTGCCATATCAACATGGGACGCATTTGAAGAGGTTACGGAAATCAAGCCGTCCGGTCAAAAAGTCGACGAAATTGATGTCACGCATCTTGCTTCCGCATCCAAAGAATTTGTGCTGGGTTTGGAAGATTCAGGGATGATCGACGTCACCATGAATTTCACTGGTGCAACCGCTCAACAGGCTGTTCTTACTGCCAAAACCGCTAAAACCTTGGCTTTGTACAAAATCAGCCTCGGCGCAAATCAGCTTACCAATCCAGCAACGTATACGTTTGCTGCCTACGTGACGAAAGCTGAAATTCCAGACGCAAAGGTCAACGGCAAAATCGAGCTGAACGTGACGCTTCGCATTACTGGTCCTGTCGTTCTCGCCCTCGGCTCCTTGACCTCTACAGAGTAATCACAAAATGTCTGAAAAAGCACAATTGTTCTTTGCCGCTGCGCAACTTAAAACCGTCGATTTCGAGTTGCCCGGCCTGGGTGTGGTGCAGGTGTCGGAGTTATCCGAGGCGAGCGTTTCGGAAATTCGCGCTATTGCTGATGCGCTTACTGATGAAAATCAAAAGCGCAATGCGATGACCGAGGGCATGATTGTTCGCTCAATCCTGCAGGACGGTGCGCCTGTGTTTACCGATGACGATGCCAAAAACCTGCATACGGCCATTGGTAACACCCTGTTCCAAACAATCGCTGAAAAAGTCTTTAGCGTTAATGGGTTTGGCACGGGAAACTAACTCCCGAGCGTCGGTTTAAGCATCGGCTGGCGCTCGGTTTAGGCAGGACGGTTGCAGAGCTCGAGGCAAGTATCTCAAGCGCTGAATTTCAGGATTGGATTCGATACTACAACGTCGAGCCGTGGGGAACGCCTGTGCTGGATGCGATCTCCGCGCAGCATTTGAGTATGTCTGCAAACATCAATCGAAATGCCAAGGAACGATCGGAGCCGTTTAGACCGAAAGAGTTTTTATTGTTTACTCAGCAGGCCTCGGACGACAAAAAAGACGTTTCAACGGTTCGATTAAAAGCGTTTTTGGACGCATTGGCGACAAAGAAATGATTGGCATAAATGTTGAAGGCTTGGATGAGATATTGGCGGAAATGCGCAATCTCCCCCAACAACTTCAAAAAGGTGCGCTCGACTCGGCTTGTCGCCAAGCGGCCAATGTTTGCAAAATCGATGCTCGCAAGCGCGTTGTGATCGCCGCAAAAAGCTATTTCCTGTACGCAAAAAAGGGGCAGCCGCGAGAGCTGGTTGACTCAGGCTGGTTAAAAAAGCAGATCCGAACAGTTAAACGTAAGTCGCCAAAAAACGTGTCCAAGTTTTCGGTGATCGTATCTGAAAAAAATAGCAAGCCTGACAGAGCCTTTTTCTTTCGGTTTTTAGAAAATGGGACTAAGTACATGAAGGCTCGCCCATTTATTCGTCCAGCATTTGATGAAAACCAGCAACAAATTCAACAAGCCTTCGCAAAAGAAATTGCGATTGGATTGGCAAAAGGTCGTGTTTATTTGAAGTGGAAGGCAGGTAAATAATGTCGAACAACTCGCTTCAAATTGATATACAGGCGGCAACGGATCAATTTACCGCCAAGCTGAACGAGGGCGGCAAGCTGCTCGAAAGGTTTGGCGCTATTGCCAAACGTGAATCGGCTGGCGTGGTTTCCGCTACTGACAAGATCAGTAAATCAGCCGAAGAAATGTCTGGCAAACTAACTTCAATGGGCAAGGGCTTGGCGCTTGGCTTAGCCGGGCTCGGTGCTGGTGCCGGAATTGATGCGATCATGCGCAAGGTCGATTCGACCATCGAGAGCATGGCGCAATTACAAAAAGCGTCTGAGCAAGTTGGATCTAGTGTCGGCCAATTATCAAAAATCAAGATGGCCTCAACGCTTGTCGGCGATGATTTTGAAACTGCAAAATCTGCCATTCAGCGTCTATCGGTTGGGCTCACAAATATAAACGATCCAGCCAACAAAGCCGCACGTGCCTTGGGCTATCTTGGCATTACCGCTAAAGAAATTAAAGATTCTGGCAAGGATGCTGGACTTATCTTTGAGCAGGTAGCAAAAAAGCTTGAGGGCTTTAAGGATGACGCAAGCAAGACCAATTTCTTGCGCGATGTGTTCGGTAAAACTGGCGCGGAGTTGAATCCAGTCTTGCACGAACTGGCAACTAACGGAGAATTGGTTGCCAAAGTTACCGCAGAGCAAGCCGAAGCCGCCGAGAATTACGAAAAGTCACTACGCAAACTCGACATCGCTAAAAACTC
>Ga0007805_1000298_pt1 | contig 17940 bp, 16 predicted proteins | sample CryBogCBE24Aug09_FD_71231 | JGI IMG/M metagenome (GOLD analysis project Ga0007805, IMG submission 71231) | Freshwater microbial communities from Crystal Bog, Wisconsin, USA - CBE24Aug09 | ecosystem: Environmental > Aquatic > Freshwater > Lake | place: Crystal Bog, Wisconsin, USA | collected... | reverse complement strand
TCCCCGCTGTTGCCCAAGCGGCCATTGCCCATGCGCAGTTCGAAACGATCCACCCCTTCGTTGATGGGAATGGGCGCACGGGGCGAGTGTTGATCCACCTCATCCTCCGGCGGAGGGGACTCGCTCGGCGAACGCTCCCACCGGTGTCGCTCGTCCTCGCCACGTGGTCTGCCTCCTACATCGAAGGGTTGACGGCGACTCGTTACCGAGGATCCCCGAACGCTCGCGCAGCAGTTGATGGCGTCAACCACTGGATCGAGACCTTCGCCGGGGCATGCGAGCGCTCGGTGGTCGACGTTTCGAACTACGAACGCGAGGTCGCAGCGCTCGAGGATGCGTGGCGACTGCGGCTCGGACCCATTCGCGCCAACTCTGCACTGGACGTCTTGCTCACCATGCTGTCGGGTGCTCCCGTGCTCACCGTTGAGCGTGCGGCGAAACTGCTCGGTCGAACGTTCAAACCAGCTGCAGCAGCCATTGAGCGTTGCGTCGACGCCGGCATTCTGCGACAAGTGACGGTGGGGCGGCGGAACAGGGCCTACGAAGCCCCCGACGTCATCGCCGCCTTCACTGCTCTCGAACGCCGCCTCGCGAGCCCTGATGGCGACACGAGGAGCAGCGAACCCGTTCGACCGGTGCCGAGAGGTGTGTCGTAGGGGGGAAGGCGGCTCGATCGCTCCGCATCGACGAAGCTCGATCCTCGTGAACCTCGCTCGGCGGGACGTGGTCAATCCTGTCAACGTCAGCATGTAAACTCGTAACATGGTTACGGTGTCTGGACAGCCGGCTTTGCCTAGCGTCTCCCTCGTCCTCCCTTGTTACAACGAGGCAAAAAATCTTCCCGCAGTTTTCGCTGCGATTCCCTCCTTCGTCACCGAAGTGATCTTTGTTGATGGCGGTTCGAAGGATGGTTCGATTGAAGTCGCACGATCGTTGCGCCCAGACATCGTGGTGCTCGGCCAGAGTGCCCCCGGAAAGGGACTCGCGCTCACTATCGGCCTCCTCGCCGCTAGCTCTCAAATCGTCGTCATGGCAGATACCGATTGTTCGACGGATCTCTCGGAGATGGAGCAATTCGTTCGAGCGCTCGTCGATGGTGCTGACCTCGCGAAGGGGACACGCCACCTCCATCCAGGTGGCTCCGACGATTTCACGAGAACTCGGCGTTTGGGAAACTGGTTCCTCGCCAGAATCGTCAATGGCTTGTTTCAAACCAATTGGACCGATCTAGCCTATGGGTATGCGGCGTTTTGGTCGGACGTCGTCCAGGGAATCGGTTTGGAGGAGATCCGCAACCTGCAGTCGTCAATTGATGCAGGGGGCTCGCGGCGGCCCCAGGTCTACGGACATGGCTTCGAGATTGAGACCTTGATGTTCTCGCGCACGGCTCGTCTTGGGTACCACGTGGTCGAAGTGCCAAGTTACGAACACCGGCGCGCTCACGGCGGGTCGAACTTGAACGCCATGCGCGATGGATTCCGTGTTGTGCACTGCATTTTACGTGAACGCTTCCACCCAAATCCAGGGGCAGCTCGCACTACGACGACGCTTGCGACGCGGATGCATGCTCGACAACAATCACACCATGGTGAGCACGAAGTTCCATCCGCTTCTCCTTTAGAACAACCCTGACCATATGGCGACAGCGCACGAGCACTCGACGACAACGTCGGATGAGAGTGGGGTGGCTACCCCATCAGTCGCGGTCGTCATTTGCGCCTATACCGAGGATCGCTGGTCGATGCTCGAAGATGCAATTCGATCAGCACTCCAACAACACCTCCAGCCCGAGGCAATTGTGATTGTGATTGACCACAATCCGGCACTCTACGCCCGCTGCCTCGGTGCCCTCGCGGATTGGTCCGCGCAGGGGGTGGTGCCACTTGTGCTGCTCGAAAACGCCTTCGATGGCCATCTCGGAAGCGCACGAAACACCGGTGTTGCCGCGTGCAGTACCGACGTAGTGGCATTCCTCGATGATGACGCTGCTGCTGATCCGGAATGGCTCATGCATCTGATTGCCCCCTACGAGCACGTTGGCGTCCATGCCGTTGGTGGCGCCCCACTCCCCAACTACGCAACTTCGCGACCTCGGTGGTTCCCTCGCCAGATGGACTGGGTCTATGGGTGCGCCTACGACGGCCTTCCCTCTCAACTTGCCCCCACAACGCGACTCATTGGCGCATCGATGTCGGTGCGAGCGAGCTCGCTCCACCACATTGGTGGTTTTCACTCCGATGACCACGATGACATGGTCATGTGTCATCAGCTTGCGATGGCCTTCCCTGGCGAGAGCATCTTGTTCGAACCTCGCGCCATCGTTCGGCATAACGTTGTCGCGCAACGGGTGACGTGGTCATACTTCTGGCATCGCTGTTTTCGAGTCAATCGGAGCAAGGCAATGGAATTACACCGCCTCGGTAATGCTGGAGATACGACTGAAGATCGAGCATTTGTCCTCCGTGCCATTGGTCGTGGAGCGCGGAACGCCCTGAGCGATCTGCGATCAGGCGACCTTGCAGGAGCCGCACGATTTGGCGCCTTGATCATTGGGATTGGTTTGGCAGGGTTTGGATTTGCGGTTGGACAACTCGACGTTCGCCGAGCAACCTCAGCACAACTCGTTTCATGATCCCTCGTCGCCTGCTGCCACCAGTCACGCTCAGAGGGCACTCCCGATGAAGCACATCGTGATCATCGGGTCAGGCCCAAGCGCCGCAGGAGTGGCGCTCGCCTACGCGAAGGATCCTGCCTACGCGATCACCGTTATCGATATCGGCGCCACCTTGGAACCAGACCACGCTGCGGCCCGCGATCGAATTGCAGGGACCCCAGAGGTGTTGTGGTCACCTGCAGATCGAGAACTGGTCCAGCACCAGCCAGTTGCTGTGCGCGGCGCCAAGCTGCCGCAGAAACGTACCTACGGCTCGGACTTTCCCTTTCGCGACGTTGGTCAACAGGCTGGCCTTCCAGCCGCCAAGGGCGAAGTTGCACCCGTGGTTTCTGGCGCCTTTGGAGGATTTTCCAATGTCTGGGGCGCGCAGACAATGCCATTTTCTCGAGCGACGTTCAACGAGTGGCCTGTGTCGTTTGACGACATGGCTCCGCACTACCGAGTCGCCATGGCGGAGATGAGCGTCAGCGGGCAATCCGATGCGCTCGAAACGTTATTCCCACACCTCGTGCCTCCAAATCCGCTTCCCGAAGTTTCGGCCCGGACGGCTTCGGTGCTTGAAAGATTCACGAAGCACCAAAGCAAGGTCGAATCGCTCGGCGTCACTGTTGGTCATGCGCGCCTCGCACTCAAGTCGTCCAGTTGCACTCGATGCGGATTGTGTATGACCGGTTGCCCCGAGCAATTGATCTACTCCTCATCCCAGACGTTTGACCGCCTCTTCGCAACCGCTTCGGTGACCTATCGCTCAGGGCTGCTTGCGGTCAAGGTTGACGAAGACGACAGAGGCCCCTTCGTCGTGGTGAAGGATCAACGCACAGGTTCCGTCGAGACGATACGAGCCGATCGCATTTTTGTTGGCTGCGGAGGTATCGGCACAACGCGACTGGTGCTTGGGTCTTTGCCTGGCTCCACCCATCGCGTCGAGCTCCTCGAGAGTGTCCAGTTCCTCCTCCCTGCCATTTCACGACGAGCCGTTGGTAACCTTCGCACTGATCGGGACTTCACCCTCAATCAGTTCAATATGGTCTACGACGACACGGGTACAGGGCTTGACCTCGTCCAAGTGCACTTCTACCCCAACAATCCGGCTATGGAGCGGGCCTTCCCTGCGATTGCGCAGCATCGCTCGATGACGGGGCTTCGAACTGCGGCACTTCGGCGTTTGAGCGTCGGTCTGGGCTACCTACCAAGTTGGGCATCGCCAACCATCACGCTTGAAGCTCGCTCAACGACCTCCATGGCGCTCCCCGACATCACGATCAATCGCAGCGATTCCAAGATCCCCCCACCAATGTTGCGTCGATTCCTTGGCGCAATGACCAAGGCTGCCCCGGCGCTCGACTTGTGGCCAGTCCTGCCGATGGTTTCGGTCTCGGCAGCGATGAAGAGCTACCACTTTGGTGGCACGTTCCCGCATGCACGCCATTGCAGTGGCTACCAAAGCGATCTCCTTGGACGACTTGAAGGCTGGGACAACATCCACCTCGTCGACGGATCAGTGTTCCCTTCAGTCCCGGCAACCACCTTCACCTTGACCGTGATGGCCAATGCGCATCGCATCGCAACAGGTGCTCGCAAACTCGATGCGCAGGCCCAACCATGACCGAGCGACCTGTCATCGCCATTACCGGCGCCAATGGCTATCTCGGCTCGGTTTGTGGTGCAGCCTTCGTTGCTGCAGGGTTCTCCGTTCGGCGTCTCGTGCGAAATCCTGATCACGCCAAGGGTGACCGAAAGTTCTCCCTCGCGCAAGGCTGTGACGCGGATGCTCTTGCGGGTGTTTCGGTCTTGATTCACTGCGCGTACGACTTCACGCCACGTTCCCGCCATGGCATTTGGGCCACCAATGTCCTTGGCACGAGGCGGCTCCTCAAGGCCGCCCAAGATGCAGCCGTGCCGAGAACCATCCTGATTTCCTCGATGTCGGCGTATGCAGGCACCCGACAGCATTACGGACGGGCCAAATTGGCAAGTGAGCTCGACGCACGAGCAGTCGATGCCATCATTGTCCGCCCGGGCTTGGTCTATGGGCCGCAGTGGGGGGGTACTGCTGGCTCACTGCGCACCCTCGCATCGCTACCGATCGTTCCGCTCGTCGCTCCCCATGCACATCAGTTCACCATTCGTGAAGACGAATTCACTTCAGCAATGGTGACCCTCGCGACAGCTCCATTCGTCCCTCGCGTACCACTCGGGCTTGCGGAACCGACGCCAATCGAGTTTCGCGAGCTCCTCATCGGCATCAGTCGTGCGACGACAATGCGAACACCACGCTTCGGGCCCATTCCTTGGCGGGCGCTCTACGCGGTCATGCGCGTCGGCGAACTGCTTCGCCTCCCACTGCCGCTTCGTGCTGACTCGCTGCTTGGGTTGGTGCGTCCAGCCAAAGAGGTTCCAGGGATCGATGAGGTGACTACGCTCTCCATTCGATTCTCACCATTTGACCTCGGCAACGAGTAGTAGGCCTGAGCCCTCGAGTTCGTTCGAGGAGAGATTCCTCGCCGTCATTGGAACCCGAAGGACAATGCATCCAACGGCAGTTGTGGTGACTCCAGCCACAATTGCAGCTGATTGCCCAAACGTGGTGGGCGACCGCAACTCTCGCAGCACCCCTGATGGAAGGACGAGTGACACCTACGCTCGCTCGGCGCTCAAATTGAATCGGACGCGGTCTCATGGAGGGCGGATTCAGCCTGGTTGGGATCCTCCCGAACCATGCGTCGGAGCTTTGCCTGATCGCCGCAGTTTGCATTGAGCAAGACGACGAACGGACAGCCTCAGCGCGTCGCCATCTCTCCGAGGGTTCCATGGCACTTCTCGCGATGAAGGGCGGAGCAGCAGCCCCCATGGCAAGCAACGAGCACTCGAGGCGAGATCGCAGAACGTTGAGGATGCTCCTGTCCAAGTGATTCCACTCAGCGGGACGTGAGCATGTGTTCACTGAGGGTCTCTCAGAAATGCCATTCTCTTGCAATCGATTTTCGGGGAAGATAGCATCGTTATCTGAGTTACCTCGTGATTCTTCCGTTCCGGAAAGGCAAAGCATGGCACCGTTCCTTCGTCGGGAGGGGAAGACCTTCAAAAGTGGCCTGCTAGGGATCCTCCTCGCCTCCACCTTGGTCGCAGGGACCACGGTTGCCTCTTCGGCGACCGCACCACGAACCTCCTCCACCTCGGCAGTCTCCAAGGGCATCAACATTTGCTTCTACGCTACGAACCCACTGCCTCCACTTTCGACCGTGAAAGCAAACTCCGAGGCGGATGCCGCCTTCGCGAAGACCCTTGGCGCCAATACCGTTATCTTAAATTTCTTCTTCTACACGGCGTCCCTGAATGCCAATTCCATTGTTGCTGGTGTGGATCCCGCCGATTCGACTCGTCGCACCGCATCGGTTGAGGAAATCTCCGCAGTGGTAACCATTTTTCAAAACGCTGGGTTGAACGTGGTACTTCGCCCCCTGCTTGAGGAAAACAACCTTGCCCCTGGTTGGCGAGGTCAAATTGCGCCAACCAATCGCTCCCTTTGGTTTTCCAGTTACTGGGCAGACCTGGAGCCCTATCTCACGCTGGCACAACAACTTGGAATTAGCGGGTTTGACCTTCAATCTGAATTGCTCAGCATGGCATCGGATGCCCACTGGACCTCGCTCATCGCCCGAGCAAAGTCGATCTACGGCGGAAACTTGATATGGAATCCGCTTCGCAATCTGGGCTACCCAGGAATTCTGGCCAGAGCTGGAACTTCGCAGTATCTCGATCTCTACCCCTCATTGAACGTCCCGGATTCTGGAACGGTCGCTCAGTTGGTATCGAGGTGGAATATCTACTGGAACACCTATGGTTCACCGACCCTGCCGCGCAACACTACCATTGGGGAGATTTGGATCCTCGCTCAAGATGGTGGGCTCTACGACCACCCGTACAGCTGGTCGTCAACGGGTGCGTTCGATCAGGCCATCCAGGCAAATTGGTTTACGGCAGCCTGCCAGTTCGCACAAGAACGCCACTTTGCGGGCATCAATTTCTGGAGCATTGCACTCCCTGGTGCACCTCCGTCATTCACCGAGGCAACGCCGAGTTCTCCGGGAGCACTGCAACCCTTGGGTTTGGCGGCAATTCAGCGATGCTTCGCTGGGCTTCGGTAGTTCTTTGGAGCGGGCGAGGGCAATTCATTCGTGGTGCGAGCGCCTTGAAGGTGCTGACCTGCGTCACCATAGTTTGGTGATTCACGTGGTGACGCTATGAAGCGACCCAAAGTGGTCTACTGGAATACTCAGCCATCGCCCTCTTTCGTTGATCGGTTGAACGCGGTTGTCGAGAATGGAAATGTAGAGGTCGAAGCCTGGTTCGAAACCGAACGCGATGCAGATCGCAGTTGGCGAGTCGACCCGGCAACATGGAACTTTCGGGGGAGTTACCTCTCGTGGACCACGGTAGCTGGCCTCGAAGTTCCCTTGCCCGATCGAAGACTACGAGCCAGTGCGCCGGACCTCATAATCACGGCGATTGATCGACGAGTTGCCCCGATTGCCGTTGGCGTCGGACGAGCACTCGCTGCGAGGGTCGCGTCGCGGACTTTGCCGTCGTTCGCCACATGGGTTTCCCCTACTCGACTCGCAACCGCTACGTACCACACGCTCTACCGTGCCATTGATGGTGCCAAAGTTTCTGGCCCTGATGGCGAGGCTATGGCAGTGCACTACGGGCTTCCAGCTGAACGGTGCATGAAGGTCACTCAATCAATTAATGTTGATTTGTACGCCGCTGCGACGCGGGTACTTCTGGCTGAGCGAGAGGAAGGTCGCCGGGCCCGTGGGCTGTCGGGATGTGTCTTTCTCTACGTCGGTCGGCTTCACCACCAAAAGGGTGTTCGCCACCTACTGAGTGCGCTTGCTCTGGCGCAAAAGTCAGGGGTCGATGCATCGTTACTGGTAGTTGGTGATGGTGCTGATGAAGTGGCACTTCGGCGACTCAGCGGGGATCTTCCCGGCGTGCACTTTGAGGGATTCGTTGAGGACTTGGCCCTCCCTGCGATCTATGGGCTCGCTGATGTCCTGGTGTTCCCAACGCTTGGAGACCCGAATGGGCTTGTTGTTGAAGAGGCGATGGCCGCTGGGTTGCCGGTGATTGCCACTGAGAACGCGGGAGATATTTCGAGCCGCATTGTGAACTTTGAAACCGGGTTCGTAGTCCCTGCTCTTGATCCGAGTGCATTGGCCGACAAGATGCGGTACTGCGCTCGTGAACCAGATCGCCGCGCTGCAATGGCGCATACGGCGCAAGGCGTTGCTCGTGGTTTTACCCTGCAGCACTACGCCAATGACTTTGACAATTTCGTTGATGGGATTCTTGCACTCCCGGCTCGGTCGACTGCTGAAGCATGGGCGCTGGGCGCCCTCGGTCGAACAGTGCTCGCTGCCGGTCGACACGTCGGCGACTCCCGGACGGTGAGCGGTTCTCTCCGCAACCCAGCTCAGTAGAGCCGCTCACGGGGCTTCGAACCCTACTCGTCGAGTCAGGGCTGGGCTGAGGTTCCCTCGATCGCGTTTTGGTAGGTCTTCACGAAGCGCGTTGCCACTTCTTCCCAGGTGGGGATCAATAGCTCATGGTTCTGCGAGAGAGGGAGTTTGAGCGCTTCTGCAATGGCTTCGGCGATCTCGCTCGGTTCTGCGTCGACCGGAACGAAATGGAAGGGCACATCTGCAAGTATCGAAAGATCACGATGTGCAGGTAAGTCACTCGCAACAATCCTGAGGCCTTGGGTTAATCCTTCGCTCAAGGAGAGCCCGAAGGATTCGTGCCGAGACAGGCTGACGAGCACGTGCGCAGTTGCTCGCCAGCGGCCAAGGGTTGCGTCATCGACGCGTCCGAGGAGCTCGACGTTCTCTGAAAGTGATTCGGAGGCAACAAGTGTCCGCAGCGCTTCGCGTTCTGGCCCATCGCCGACCACCACGAGGCGTGCAGGTGTTCGCAAAAGCGCCACCGCTCGCACGAGTTTGTCGACCTGTTTGTAGCCTTCGAGGCGAGACGCGCTCAACACCACTGGCGTCGAGTGTTCGAATGGTTCATAACGACGTGCTGCGCTGGCAGGCATGCCGGGGGCAATCACCTCAATTTTTGCGCTCGCCACAGGAAACATCTGGCTCAGCGCACGCGCTTCACTTGGCGAATTGCACACAATGGTCGACGCACCTTCAAAGATCCGTCCTGCTGCCCTTCGATATGGCCGGTGGATCACCTTGGCGAGCAAGCCGTGTCCATCACCATGGAAGATGGCGGTGAATACCAGGGGTCGCTTGACGAACCATGAAATGGCGAGGGGGAGTGGAGCGTGGTAGTTCCACGTATGAATGACGTCGAAGTCGGACTGGTGCTTGAAGAGGTAGCGGAGCAGACCTGGAGCAAGTCCGTATCGCATCCCAAAGATGGGCACGGGGAATCGCCGCACCACCACGCCAGAAGCTGAGTGCTCCTCGCGCGGGGAGCTCGCATCGATTGCGTGGCATTGGGCAATGATGGTGACGTCGCATCCAGCTTGCTGGAGGGCCTCTGCATGGTCATGGACAAGGCGTTCGATGCCACCGAGGGAGGGGAGGTAGATGGGGGTTACGAGAGCAATCCGCAACGCGTTTCCTCCATGTTCACAGGACCATTTCGGGATGTCTTCTGAAGGCGACAATCTAACAGGATCTCCTACCCCGGTTATCATGCGGTTATGTCGGACCGACCAGACGCAGGCTGCGACGTCGCTCACGACGATCCGAACATCTTTGGCTCAACCGTTCATGATCGAGGTGCCTCGTTCGCGATGGCACTGGACACGGCGTGGACCGCAGTTGCGATGGCGCTCGGTGTCTCGTTACTCGCATTCGGCTACAGCCGATCTCGATCAGCAAGTTCGGGGGCGCTCGCCTGCTACGTGGTTGGTGAAGTGCTCATTGCGGGCACTCCCGTGCTCTTCATTCTTCGGCCAAGGAAGTGGCGTCGTGAGCAAAGCCTTTGGCTGACCTTCGCTATTGGGTTGAGCAGTTTTGCTGCATGCTGGACCTACAGCCCTACTCGCTTGCGCTTCGAAGACGAGTTCCAGCATGCTCGCACGGCGCAGTCCATCTTGGTCACGCATCATCTCTTCGGCCCAAATACCTCGCTTGCGGTGAGCCCCCGGTTTCCAGGTCTTGAGATTGTCACCACTGCGCTTGCCAACCTTGGCCACCTCTCGGTGTTTGCGTCAGGAACCATCGTGAGTGGCATCTGTCATGTGGCCATGGTGATGCTGTGCGCCATGGTCGCACTCGAACTGGGGGGTAGTCCGCGAGCAGCAGCGATCGCCGCAGTCATCTTCGCCTCGGGATTTGACTTCCAATTCTTTCTCTCGTATTTCGCGTATCAAACCTTCGCCATGCCGTTCATGATCGCAACCCTGCTCATGGTGGTCAAAATGGCCAAGGCGAATTCGGCTCGTGCGGCGGTGCTCTTCGGCATCGCAGGAGCGTGCTTTGGGGCAGTGACCGTCATGTCGCACCATGTCACGAGTTATGCACTCATTGGGTTCTTGGTCGTGATGGTCGTGGTTTCCGCTCTCCGAGGTGAGGCGAAACTCCGCAACCGCCTCGGTGGGCTCGGACTCATCCTCGCGGTGTTTACTGGCGTTTGGACCGGCATCGTTGCCCCCCGCACGTTTTCCTACCTCAAGCAAATCAAAGTGTTTCTCCTCGGTGTGTCGCCACCGGCGGTAGCCAAGTATTCGACGGCGAGCGCGACGGTTCGGCTCGCGACCTCCAAGGGGCTCCCGGTGGGGGTTCCCGCGACACCACTTGTTCTTCGTGCGCTTTCGGATCTCGGTGCCCTGTTCATTGTGGGAGCGCTGGTCTTCCTCGTGGCTGCACGCCCGCGAGGAACACGAGTGCTCGGAGACGCGCTGCTGACGAGCTTTGTGATCGGCGGCCTTGGGTATCTCGCCTTCGCACTCGTTGCGCTTGCTGCTCCTGGGGCAGATCAACTCGTTGCACGGGGGGAGGCGCTGATCCTCATCCCGGCGGGAGTGGTCGTTGGAATAGTGCTGGATGCGGTAACGCCGTCCACGGTGCGGACCCTCGGAGGTTCGTTGGTGATGCGGAGCCATAGCGTTGGGCTCGGAGTCGCGATAGGGATCATTGCGGTTGGTGGGACGCTTGCTGGATGGCCTTCCATAATTGCCAAGTTGCCTGCCCCGTATCAAGTCGCAGGGTTTGAGCGCTCAACTGATCAACGCACGGTAGCGGTGGGTACGTGGGCCCTCCACGCACTGCCCCCACAGGCAATTTTTGCCGCCACCCTTAGGGAGTCCCTGATCGTGCAGGCAATTTCCGGATTGAGTCCGACGCAATATCCTGCGGGCTTATTCGAGTCGGAGCGATTTCGCCCAATCGATGCCATGCTCGTCCAACACGCAGGGATTACCTATGTGATTGCCGATGAACGCATCACGAAGCAACTCCCCGAAGAAGGTTCGTACTTCGCTCACGACCCGCTTCAAGGGCATTTGGCCAAGCCACTACCACCGCAAGTCCTCACGAAGTTCGCCTCGATTCCCGGCGTCGACCGAATCTACGATGACGGTGTGATCGTTGTGTACCGGTTGACGAATTCGCCCTACTGGCATCCGACCTCCACAAAGTGAACAAGCGAAGGCGACAGACGATGGTGGCGGTACTCGCCATGGTAGGAGCGACGCTGCTCGCGCTGCTCGTTGCAAATCCGATCGTCACTGGGCTCGCTGCACTCGTACTCGTGGGCATGATGGGCTACGAAGCGCTCTTGGTGGTACGGCGAATCTGCGGGCCCACACGAGAACCGCGGTGGCCATTGACGGTACTTGAGCGGGCGATTTTCGCTTCTCTTCTCTCTGGAGCACTCCTGATTGCGATTGCCTTGGTGCTCAACTTGGTCAATTCATTGACTCGTGCCTCATGGTTGTGGTCGATCTGGATTGTGGTGGCCAGTGAACTTGGGATCGTAGAGTTCTTCGGATCTCGACACTCAATCGAACCGGCGGCCGCCAAGGTGGAGCGCGTCGTCGCCGAACCTCAAGATGCCCCTTCACCGAAGATGTTGAGCATGACCATGACCGCGGTGACCATCGTGGTCGTGCTACTGCTCGGCAGTGCAGCGGTGGTCATCTCGCTCGATAGTGCAACAACCCATGACCGAGAGTCCTTCACGCAACTCTGGCTCGTTCCGAGCATGGTCCAGCCGGCATCAACGCTCGACGCTGCACAACTCGGCGTCGCCAATGACGAGGGCCACGCCACGAGCTATGTCCTCACACTTGCGGTGCCTCGCACCGGAGCGTTGTTGTCGGTGCGGCCCCTTCATCTCTCCAGTGGCCAAAAATGGGTTATTCCCGTGCGGTACGACGGGGCTAACGGCATCAAAGCGACCCTCATCACCATTGGCACATATGGCACCCAGCAGGTGGAGATCAAGCCCACCTCGTAGGCGGTGTTATTCGCTACGAGGTGATGAGGACGGATGCACCCAACGGCGAATGACGCGTGGAAGGGGGAGTTCCTCTGGAACCCCTCGAGCGAGTGAGAGGCACGCGACGTAGATTGCCGAGATGAGCGATCCATCGATCACGAAGGTCCAAATGGGTCGGGCGCCTCGAAGCAGGACCAGCGCCACGATGCCAGCGCCGAGCGCTCCAACCATGGCAAGACCCGGTCGCCAGAGTTCATCAAAGGCGACTCGAAGCCCGGTGAGGCGTGAGAAGACTCGCCACGTTCCAAGCAACGAAATGAGTTCAGTGCAAAGCAGCGTGATTGCGGCACCAGTGGGTCCCCATGTTGGAATCATCACGCAGTTCATGACGACGTTGAGGAGGAGGACCATGAACGCCACCATGATGAGGGGTCGATATTGGTTGAGGGTCACGCAGGCGTAGCTAATGACGGTCTGTGCGAAGCCAAGAGGAATTGTGCACGCCAGGACGATCAGTGGGACCCTTGCTGGCGTGAACGATGCGCTGGCCATCAAGAGCACGATGGGTCGACTGAGGACGATTGCTCCCACGCCAAGAACGCCGCCAACGCAGACGAGCACGTACATCGCTCGTCCGACCAATCGCTCGACCTCATGGGGCTCGGCGTTGACGATCGTCGGCATCAACGCAACCATCAAGAAGCCGGGCAAGACGCTCAGAACATTCACCGCGTTGAATGCCAGTGAGTAGTACGCGAGCTCGGTACTCGACCGCAGGATCGAGACCATAACGGAATCCACCCAGGCGTAGATATTGGCGATGACTTGCATGATCCCGAGGGGGACTGCAATGCGAATGGCCTGCCACCAGGAAGGCAGATCGAAGGTCCATCGGAGTGGGACCACTCGGTGGACAAGGACTAGCAGGACCATCGCAACGACCAAGTCAGCAGCCACGTAGCTTGCGACGTAGTCAACGTAGGTCCCGTGAGCGAGCGCAACCGCGATGACCCCAAGGAGATAGAGCCCTCGATTAACCAGCAACATTCCAGAGACGGTGTGGCCCTTGAGCCGCACCGTGAACGCCGTGCCACTGACGGTCTGGATGGACTTCCACACGACGTCTGATGCCATGACTGCCATCGCCACGGTGAAGATGGCTGCGTGGCCCCGGTAGATGAGCAGCGAAGAACCCACGATGAGGGGGATCACGGCAATGGAGAGTCCAACTCTCGATGACATCGCCGTACTCAAAATTACTGATTGATCCGCACCTTGACGACCGAGTTCTCGATTCGTCATCGCTGTGATACCGAGATCGGTGATGAGCGTGAACAAACTCACATAGGTAATGATCAACGCGAATAATCCGTAATTCGCAGGGCCGAGCTGATTGGTGGTGATTCGGATGATGCCGACACCGATCAGTGCCACCGCGAGGTTGCCGCCGGTTTGGCTCAACGTAGAGACCGCAATTCGGTGTCGGTGGCTGAGGCGATCGAACCAACTCATTGGCGACCTCGTCGCGTGGGAAGCTTCGGCATTGGCTCCTCGAAGACGCGGCAGTAGAGCGCAAACGTCGTTTCAGCAATGGCGGGCCACGACGTTGACTCGGCATAGCGCACTCCAGCCGCAGAATGCGTCGCCAACGTTGCGTCGCTTGCGCTCAAGGCCTCGTCAATGGCTCGCCCGAGCCCGTTCGCATCGCTTGGATCGTAGAAGTAGCCCACGTCGTCTGGCAGGTCGACCAAGGTGCCAAGCCGGGGGGCGATGATGGGGACACCAAGGGAGAGTGCGAGCACTGCCGAACTGCTCGTCGTCACCCTGGTGAAGGGGAAGCATCCCACATCCGCCACGGCGAACCACAGGGGCACGTCCTCCTCTGGCACTCGTCCGAGGCGGAACTCGATCCCCCCTCCTGAGGCGTTCGTTCGCTGCAGGTCTGGTTCGCTGAGTCCATCGAGGTGCCTTCCAACGATGTAGAGCGTTGCTCCGCGAGGGCGCTCATCCCAACAGGCGATCAGTTCTGCGACGCCCTTATACGAGCGAATGAGGCCGAAGAACAACACGATGCGCTGGGTTGGATCGACCCCAAGCTTGCGGCATGCAACATCTCGGTTTGGAGGAGTTGAGTAGGCGTCGAGATAGCTCCCCTGCGGGATCACGATCACTCGCTCAGTTGGAATGTGCTGCTCCGTGAGGCGATCTCTGATCGACGGTGAGTGGACGATGATCGCAGATGCACGTCGACTGATGATTTGGGCAATTGCAAGGTCATCATGGGTTTGCGGTTCATGTGGGGTCAGGTTGTGCACGGTCCAGATGATTCGGTACCGAAGCAGGACGAGCCACCAAATTGCAGTTCGAGTTGTCCAAGAGGAAATGGTTTTGGCGAAAGGAAAGCGACGGTCAATGTTGAAGTGCAACCAATGGAGATGGGCTACTCGGCCACCTCGAAGTGCAGTAATCGCGGCGAGCGCGAAGAAACTTGGAAGACCAACCCACCGCCGCCAATGCCAGTACACGATTTCGAGATCGCTCGGGTGCGCGGCTCGCATTGGCGTGTAGAGCGACTCTTGATAGGGATTGTCATCGAAGGGGAGGACCAGAATGATTCCGGGCTTCGACTGATTCTTCATCGCTTGAACTCGCTGACTGCCCAGTGGCGCAACCGCAACTTTTGGGTCCTTGTTCGCTCGAACCTTCATCTTGGCATAGGCGCCACGAGGCACCTATGACGAGGTTTTCAGCCGGAAGCCCATCAACTGCTCGTCAATGGGGAACTTGGAGGGCTCCCTCGGACCACCGCGTTGGAGGTGACATGGAGCAGGGGCCACGAGCAGGACGAATGTGAAACCCGAGGAATGCCAGAAGACTGCCGCTCGTGAGGAATGCCAAGAAACCCAAAAAACTTTGGTTGGTCGGGTTCAACCGGTGAGCGCAATGACCTCCGCGAGACTCTCAGATGGTGTCATGGATTGACGTGTCTCGCGAAGCCGGCCGTTCGGGCTCCATTGGAACCGCTCCACGTCCTCAGCTGGCGGCTTCGACAGGTCGGTGCCCTTGGGCAGATCTTGGCGGCGAAGCCCGTTGGTGTTCTCGTGCGACCTTTGGTGTCAGGGTGAGTGTGGATGACAGGAAGAGGCCGGGATGCCAGTGGCGACGCTGAACGCAACGTAGTGAGGCACCTCGTCGCCCTAATCGCACGTGATCGTCTTGGCGAGATCTGAGGGCAAAGTGGCATTCGCCGCCTTCACCACCGCCTCGACCTCGATGGCCCCTCGCCGTTGGGAGGTTGGAGGTGCAGGACGTAGCGAGGCGAGCGCTCGCCGAGGGTGCCGACGGCGTTGCGTCCTCCTGCTCCCATGACGAGGCCTCCCTCCTCATGGCCAGGGACCGCTCGATCCTCGCCTTCAGCTGGGCGCTCCGAGATCATCGCCGTATCTCTGATGCGACTTCTTGGCTCGACGCGACCTTGATGCTTGCACCCCGGGCGGCCGCTGCGAAGGCAGCGGGCCAGCACTCGACGCATCTCTCATCGGCCCTGTGTGGAGAGGGACTCGTGGATGGTCTCGTGGCTCACGTGCGTCTCGGGATCGTTCGGATGCTCTCTCGTGAACCGCCCCGAGATCTCCTTGGGCGACCAGAGCTCTTGAAGTCATGCGGTGACCTGCTCGGCCAAGGGTCCGCGCTCGAGATTGGCGACTTTCGGCCCCCTCGGGCACCTTCGTGCCTGCTGATGGGAGTCGACGGCCCGGTCGTGGTGTTGGCCGCCATTGGCGGCGACCTCTCGGGTGATCCTCGAAGGGCTACGCCCGAGCTCCTTGGTGATCGAGGTCAGCGACTCACCAAGCCCGATCCCGACAGCGATCGTCTCCCGCTCATGATCGCGGAGCCGATCAGCGCAAGGTTGTCATCGATCCGAGACGGCCGATGCCTCCTTGGTCTCGGTCACTTGGACCCAGACCACAGACGACGGTGAACCGACAACCTTGGCAATGTCGTCGAGCTTCTTGCCCTCAGTGCTCAGCCTGCGGGCCTGCACCTGCCCCTCTGCGCTGAACCGCTTTGCCGTGATCATCTCCTTGAGTCAGCGACAGTTGATGTTGTCTTCTTGGCCGGACCCCATTAACTAGGCCACTAACTCTGCGAGTCGTTGTTGGTTCCTGAACTTCCAGGTCTCTGCGAACCTGGCCGGGGTTTGTCGGCGTAGTGCGCTATGGGTTCTTTCCTGATTGTATTCCTGCTTCCAGTCTGACAGCAGCACTTGTGCTTCAAGCAGGCTGTCGAACTGCTGGCCGTTTAAGAACTCGTCACGAAGTCGAGCGTTGAAGGACTCGATCCAGCCGTTCTGCCAGGGAGAGCCTGGCGTGATGAACAGCGCATCTGTTTCTGTGAACCTGCACCAGTCATTGAGCCCGTGGGCGACGAACTCTGGTCCGTTGTCCATGCGGAGATAGACCGGACAACCACGCTCTTTCGCCAGCGCCTCGAGTCGGTTCACCACTTCATCTGCAGTGATGGAGCGACCAACGTCAATGGCAAGGCACTCTCTCGTGAACTCATCAATGATGTTGAGCAACTTGAGCGGTCGCCCGTCACTGGTCTGGTCGAACTGAAAGTCCATGGCCCAGACAACATTTGGGGCAATGGGGCACATTGCCCCCATCTCGACGCCAATGCCGCTCAAGCGCTTCTTGCGCTTGCGATAAGGGACTTTCAAGCCTTCTTCACGCCACAGGCGTTGCACCCGCTTGTGGTTGACCCGTCGACCAGAAGCCTTCAAGGCATCATGCGCCCTTCTCCAGCCCCACCTCGGGTGCTTCTTGGCGAAGTCACGCAGGAAGGCTCGAAGCTCTTCTTCTGGACCTGACACTGGGGCATCAAGGCGTTGCGTTGCACGACACTGGCCGACGACGCTGCAGGCTCGACGTTCGCTCACCCCAAACTCTCTTTCGAGTGCAATGACCACTCGACGTTTTGAGCTTGGGGTCAGAATTTTCCCTCGGCCACGAACTTCAACATGTCAATGTCGAGTGCCTGATTGGCCACAATGCGCTTCAGGCTGGCGTTCTCCTTCTCCAGTTCCTTCAGGCGTTTGGCGTCGTTTGCCTTCATCCCGCCATATTGATTACGCCAGCGGTGCCAAGTTGACTCAGTGATCTCGAGTTGTCGGCAGACCTCAGCAATGTCATTGCCAATATTGAGCAACTTCTCGCCTTCAGCAAGCTTTCGAATCACCTGTTCGGGTGTGTGTCGCCTTCTCTTCATGATCATCCTCCTTGCTCCATTTTGGAGCATCAGGACTCGCAGAAGTGGTGGATCAGTTTGAGGGGATCAGACCAGAGGCGAGAGCGTTTGTCCCAGAAGCGATCATTCGGTTTGCCAACTCTGTTCGCATAGGCCATGTTGCAGTGATGGTGTAGCCAGCTTCCAGTAGTCCGTGAAGGAATGTCTCCCAGCCAGTTGACGTGACCCCGGCTTCAGTCGACTCCGTTGCCTTGAATGCATAAAAGATCGTGGCCGGGAATCTGGGGTCTGCGTTTTTCACTGCTTCAGTGAAAACCTCTTGCATCCCAGATTCAAAGTGTTCGTGTGCTGCCTTCTTTGAGCCAGCTCGGTACGGGTTGGCAATGAGCTCATCACTCTTGGGCGTCAGTAGGGTTGCACATTCGTCTGGCCAGATACTGCCAAGGTTCCGACGCAGCCAGACGTAGAAGAAGTCAGACAGGTCGGCATAGGAAATGTTGTCGTAGTAGGGAGGATCGGTAGAAATAACACATCGACCGACTTCTGCAATTCGA
>Ga0007805_1000295_pt1 | contig 17986 bp, 15 predicted proteins | sample CryBogCBE24Aug09_FD_71231 | JGI IMG/M metagenome (GOLD analysis project Ga0007805, IMG submission 71231) | Freshwater microbial communities from Crystal Bog, Wisconsin, USA - CBE24Aug09 | ecosystem: Environmental > Aquatic > Freshwater > Lake | place: Crystal Bog, Wisconsin, USA | collected... | reverse complement strand
TTATTACTGAAACATTAAATTTAAATTATTATCCAAATAAAAAAGTTATTGATAATTTTAAAATTTCTGAAAATGAAATGGATGAAATTGTTAAAAGAAATTTATTAAAAATGTACAAAAGAGAAACATCATTATTAAAATTAAATATTGATGCAACTAAATTAGAAAAATATGATTTAAAACAAGTCCTTGAAGTTCGTCAAAAATATATTAATATGGTTCTTGATAACATTGAAAAACAACGAAAAGAATTAAATATTAATAAAATAAGAATAGAAAAGACAATTAGTAAACTTGCTAAAATATCTGAACAATTAGAAACTAGTTTATTACCTTTTGATGAATTATTAAATTTATTTATTGATAAAATGGAAAAATATATTGGTGATAATCAAACAATATTCAAAGAAGATTATTATTTACGTAAATCTGTTTTTATTATTAATCATGATATTTATGGTATAGGTATTAAACCATTTAAAATAGATAAAATTACTATTAAATATAACGATTCAGTTACTAAATCAGATGTAATTATATATAGAGAAAAAAGCACTGAAAGATATTATGATATATATAGTTTAGCATATCTTGGATACAAAGATAACAATACAGATTTTGTAAAAGTTAAAAATCATCAATATTTAGTAATTAAACATTCATTGATGGATAAAATTAAATATATTGGATTATATAATAGATACATTAATATTTTACCATTAGAACAACAAGCTAATTATAAATTTAAATATCGTGGTAATGTTATTTATGATGATAATGAATTAATACATAAAATAATTGTAAATAAAACAAATCAAGATAAGATATTAATCGAAAAATTTCAAAGAATTATATTTTCAATTAGAAATAAAAAAGAAATAAAAGAGAATAAAGAAGAAAAAATAGTTTTAACTAAAGAACAATTAATAATTAATGAATTTTTACCTAGATTACAATCATTAAAAGTATTAAGTCCTGATTTTACTCTATTTTTACAAAGTTGGAAAAAAATCTGTTTTGGTTTTACTGTTAAACCATTAAAAGAAATTAAAATAAAAGATAATTACATTAATTCTGATGATATTAATGAAAATAATAATTATAATGTATTGATTCGTTATTTATTAGTACAATTAATTAATTTGATTGAAATGAATAATGATAAGGTTAATATTAATTTATGTAGCTTAATTGCTATTATATTTGATAATATGTGGGAAGAATATGAAGTTAAAAATAATTATGAAATTAATAAATTTTTATTATTACTATATACCGGTGTAGAAGACTATTTAATTAGTTTATCTGGTGTAGCTGATGTTGTAGGTGAAGATCCTGTAACACCTGAAGATATTGCAAATATGACTGATGAACAAAAAGAAAAATTATCAGAACAAGCTGAAGATGATAAAGAAAGAGAAGATGCTATTGATTATGAACCACCTGATCCTGAAGATTTAGATATGGGTGAACAAGAATTAATTATGGATGATAGAGAAAATGAATAATTATTATAGTTTTGATTTAAAGCAATATTTAAATAAAAACATATAAAATGTCTGACACGAAAGATTACTTATATGAAGATCCTGCTGTACCTAATCAAAAATATGTATGTATTAGTATTTTAACTCCTAAAAATTTTAAAGATTCTAAAACTACAATGAGCACACTTAAAGTTCGTGGTTGCTATGAATCATTTGAAGAAGCATCTAAACGTGGTGAATTTTTAAGAAATATTGACCCTCATATTAATGTTTACGTTGGTGAAGTTGGTAAATGGTTACCATTTGATGATGACCCAGAAAAGGCCAAACAACAAGAATACCAAAACAAACAACTTAATGCCATGATGAAAGGTTACTTAGAAAACCAAGAAAGAGCCAAGGAATTCCATGAACAACGCAAGAACGAATTAATTCTCAAGACACTCAAAGAAAATGAAGAAAAGGAAAAGAGACGTGCAGCTAGAGATGAACGTCGCAAGAAAGGTGAAGTTGTAGATGATGATGCGGAAGAATCTGTATTCCAACGTGAATTAAGAGAAAGAGAGAAGAAGGGTATGACAGTTGAAATGTTAGAAGATGATGATGAATCTAATAAAAATAAGGTTAAGGCAGAAGAGAAGAATCAAGTCTTTGACGAAAAGGAAAAAGATATTAAAGCTAAAGAAGAAGAAGTCAAAGAAGAAAAGACTAAATTACAACAAACACAAGAAGAATATAATAAATACAGAAACAAAACTGAACATATTCGTAAAGAACTTGATGAAGCCAGAGAAACATTCAATGCATTATTAGCAGCTGGTACAAAAGATCCTAAAGGAAAATAAATATAATTTATAATAAAAAATTATTATTATAAGTTATGATTAGTCAAACATTATTAATTATTGGTATTATTTTAATTACTATGGGATTTGCAAGAATGTATTATACTCGTGATAATTCTAAAGTAATTTATCGTTATATCCCACGTACTTTCAATGAAGATCAAGATAATCCTCCTGCATTAGGTGATATATATGGTACAATGTTTTATGGTATTGAACCGAGAGAAGGTGTTTATTATGAAGAAATTATTAGAAAGGCTAGACAAACGAATTAATGAGTTTTTATTTTATTTACAACAAAGTTTGCTGTTTTTTTAGGTTGACATAATTCATTAATATCAAATAAATTTTTCTTTTTACTATCTTCTTCTTGATAATTTTCACGATGAAATTGAATAAATTTACTACTACCAATAGGAAAAGATTCTTTTACTTTTGCTTTATACCAAAATACTCTTTCATTCAAATCTCTTAAATTACTACTATTATCTAATATCATTGTACCATAATTATCAGTTAATTGATTAAATAATGTATCAAATATTTCAAATCTTGGAAAAATACCTGCATAATGTTCAAATAATTTTCTCCTATTTGAAAAATTATCCTCTGCTAACATACACACAAAGTTAAATTGTGAACGTAATTCTGGTGGAATTGCCATACTATATTGTAATGCTAAAACAAACGTTATACCATAATGTCGACCTTCACAAAGAATACTAATTAAGCTTGGATCTTGAATCCATTCATGTTTTTTACTTTGTAAATCATCCATAATCAATATAATTCGATTATCTAATAATGTTTTACCTTTTTTATGTCTTTCAATATTCTTTTTCATAATTCTTTCTTGTCTATCTAATAATCTTGCTAATATTTCTGGATGATAAGTATGATGTATAAATGAAGATGGAAATACAGAATCATAAAATTTATTAATTCTATCTGTTGGTGCAATAATAACACCACATGGAATATCACTCATTACTGATAATATATCTCTAATTACCCAACTTTTACCTGAACCAGATTTTGCAATTATACAAATTCTTGGATTTAAAAATTTACCATCTTTTGAAAATCTTAATTTATTCATATCAAAATCCTTTATAGGCACTATTTTACCACCAACTGATATTTCTTTCATAATATCAGTTGCTATATTTTTTTATTAAAAATTACCAATATCAGTAAAAATTTCTTGATTACCCACATTTTGTTCCATTGTAATGTAATATAAAGAACCAAACAAAATTACAAATACAATTAAACTTCTTCTATTTAATGAAGCTGTTTTTCTAGCATTTATATAGCAATCTAAACGTTCTAATATATAATATATACTAGTACCAACTAGAGCTAAAATAAGAGGTTGCTTTAAATATTTTAAATATTCTTCCATATTATACATTTAGATGTGAAAAATATTTATACTTATTATCCTTATTGCTCATTTTGTTTTGATTTTTTGTTTCTGATTCATTTAAAGGTGATAATGCATTAATATTGCTATATTCTTCTATAACGTTATTTACTCCTGGTTCATAATATACAGATGATTCTGACATTGTATGATTTCTAGTATTTTTATTTCCTCCTGCCATATTCATTACTACTTTATTTAAATTTGATTGTGATTGTGGTTTCATTAAATTACCACTAGGACTTATTGCAATTTTTTCCATCTTTTCATGATCGGTTGCTTGTTGATTCAAAATAGAATCTCTTAATGTTTTTTCTGACTTTTCTGAAAAATTAATGATTTTTTTATTATCTTTTAACAATGAATTATGTTTAAATTCATCTGACTTTACTGATGATGCTAATACTTGCTCTAATGGTCTAGGTGATGATGGTGTAATATCTAATCTTCTTTTTTCTGATGCTAACATATTTTTAATTTGATTACTTTCTGATTTTAAATCAGTTGCTACATTACCACCATTTTGATTATTTTTTCCTAAATATGTTTTAATTGTGATTTGTAATGGAACCATCTTTCTAATTGCATTCTTAATACAATCTTGAATTATTTTAAATATTTCAGATTGATTTCTTTTAATATCTAATGCTGATTCACGATGAGAAAATAAGAAAGGTGTATTATAAAATGTTCTTGCACACTCAATATATACTAAATGAATAAAATTTTTAAAATCATCTTGAATATTTAATTCTTTTAATAGTTTATCATCATATTCAATATTAGTATTTGTTAATACAACAATATTTGCTTTAATAACTGCTTTTAATAAGTCTTCAATTGTTTTACCTAAATTATTTAATCTTATAATTCTTTGATATTCTGTATCTATAATATTTGGATTCCATTTTGGAACATCTGATAACATTATTTGAAATATTTTTAGTTCATCATTACCTTTTGATGCTTTTTTTGCTTCCTCGTATATATTTTGAATACCTTCATAAGTTAACGGATAAAGCGAATTCACTAAATGTATAGTATATTCCTGTTTTGTTTCTATTAAAAAATTCATATTTTATACCATCAAAAAAAACTACACGTTATTGCGTAAATAAACTTCGCTTCGCTGCGTCTCACTTTGTTCGTTTTTACTTCGTAAAATTTGACTATCGTCAAAGTTCGCTATGCTCACACTAGATGTTATTCTAATAATTTAAAAATATGTATTAATAAATTTTTAAATCCTTAATTGTTTGCTTTAGCAAACTGAGCGTTAGCGAATTTTATGCGAGTAGCATAAAACGAACAAAGTGAGAGGAGCTAAGCGAGTTTAAATACCCATTGTTACTGCATTAAAATCATAGTTATTACCACCACGTGAGTTCAAGTAATTTAATTCTTTGTGTGTTAAACATCTACAACCTTCTTCATTATCACCATCACCTAAATGACTGATATTAGATGAGTAATATGCTTTGTTTAAGTTAGGATCTGGTGTTTCACCTGATGCAGGAAAGAAAATGTTACCACAGCATGCTTTGCTGTAAATTGGTTCACCTTCACTTAATTGGTCATAGATTTCAAAGCGTTCTTTGTTTTTAAAATTATCATATCTCCAGAAAAATACACAATATACTATAAATGCAACAATTACTATTAATGTTATTTGGGAAGAGTTCATATACTTTATATATTTAAATAAATTTATTTCAGAATTAAAATTATTTTATTCTTTTGGATTTACTATTAATATAATTTTTTTTATTATCCAATTACCGCTAGAATCTTTTTTACGTTTAAAGAAATCAATTGTTATTTCATTATTCGTATATTTTTTTATTAACTTACGCAACATTGTTGGTACTTTTGTATCAGTAATAATTTTTTTATAGAATATTTCTGGTGTTATATGAAAATTATACTTTTTAGCATACTTATAATTCATATACGTAATTTCATCATACATTTTATCTAAATTATATTGTTTATAGTTTAATTTCTTTTTTAATGCTCTGATTACATAAAATCCTTCCGGTGCAACTATAATACTTCCTTGTACTATTCCTTCAACATATGATAATATAAATGTTTCTATATCAGGTAATGATGGTATTTCATATACAACTCCTACTTTTGCTCTTGCTCCAGGTGTTGGTGTAGGTGGATGTGTATGATATATAAATTCATAATCATCTGTATCATCTGGTAATATAGGGAAAAATATTTCTTTATCCATTTTATCTGTTTCTTTTCTTGTACTTACTATAATTCTTTCTAATCCATTATTATCAAAATCTAATAATCCACCATGTTCAGAATATCTTAAATATTTATGATGTCTATATTTTTGTTGACTTCCATCATGCATTAATGCATCTAATATTAGTAAGTCATTCCTTTCTATAACAAATACTTTCTTTTGTCCAACAAATTTATATTTATTAAATATCTTATGTGTTCTATTATAACTCATTAATAATTAACTATAAAAATAAATTTATAAATAAATTTATCTCGCTACGCTCGTTTTTACACTAATCGTGTAAAATTCGCTAACGCTCAGTTTGCTACGCAAACATTTAAGGATTAAAAAATTATTAATATATTTTTTTAAATTAAATAGAAAAATCATTACTGTTAACGAAGTTAACTGAGCGTAGCGAATTTTACACGATTAGTGTAAAAACGAACGAAGTGAGAGGAGCGAAGCGAGTTTATTTATCTGTATGCGTTTTATCTATTCTAATAATCGAATTGACATTCTTATTTGTTAAACCATAACTATACAATTTTTGATGACTCGATTTACTATTATTTAATAATCTACTTATAAAATGCATATCTCTTTGTGTTCTATTTTGAAATGATGATAATAATATATCTATATTCTTCTTATTAATATTTTTCAATGATGTCTTATTTAAATCTGAACTAAAATTTATCTTATAATTTTTTATTTCTGTTGTTTCTCCTTCATTCAATATATATGATACATATGCACATGCTAGAAATCCATGTATTGGCTGAAATTCCCAATTCTGTTCTGAATATATTCTAGTTTCTACCAAATCACTTTGTGATAAAATATCCGATATCTTAGCATACTTCTTTTTCTTTCTCGCTTGTTGTATATCTTTTGCTTCTATTGCAGTATGAAAATTCTCATACATCATTAATGGTAATAAAACTTTTTCTGATTTATAAAATCTCATAGCTTCTTCTATTGATTTAAATCTATCCATCAAGCTTTTATTAGCACTAAATAATCCAACTTCCACATTCTTTTTCATAGAAATAGTTAAATAACTTTGTAAAAAATTACGTGTAATTTTAATCTTGTTATCTTGAATAAATGTATAATACAAATCTTGTAAAATTATAATTAAACGTCTAATATCATATTGTGAATAATTTAATATATCTTTTACGGTTTGCATTGAATCAAATTTAATATTATATTTTTCAATAAATAGCTTACTAATAATTAGTAAATCATTTTCAGTTGGTAATGATACTCTAATATTATCACAATCTTGAGTATTTAATGTCGTAATTAATTTAGAATGATTTAGATTTGTTAAAAATATAATAGGTAAATACTTTTTACTACAATTTTGTGTAAAAAATTCTAAGATACTCTTTTTTTCACTTGGTGATGAGATTAAATTTGCATCATTAACTACTAATACCATCTTTTCATTTAATCCAGTAATAAAATCAGAAAAGAAATCCCACGATTTATCATTTTCTAAATATAACATGTGATACTTCCAATTTAATTTTTTTATTACATTTTTTACAATTGTATTTTTACCAGTCCCAATACCACCACTAATTATTAATCCTGTTGATACATATGATGGTTTTGATTCTAATGATTTAACACCATTAATATTACTTAAATAATCAAGTGGAAATTGCTGCAACCAATTTTCTATTTGATTTTGATATGATTTATTAATACCATATAATTTTGGATCAAAATCCTGTTCATACCAAATATTGTTCATCTTATGATTATAAATGATATTTTAAGTTTAAATGAATAATTTATCAAATTTTTCAATAAGTGTGATAATAAAATATATTAATTTTACTGTTAAGTGTATTTATTAATACAAATATAATTAAAAATAATCTAGTGTTTTTTATTTTGTTTTTTCTAAAAAATATTATTTATATAATATATATACAATGAGTCGCTCACATGAATTAGATAGAACACCAAATTCCGTAAAAAATGAAGTCGATCGCTTAATTAGAGAAGGAAAATATCAATTATCACCAGCAGAAGCCGTTAAACTCCGTGAAAAATTCAAAGATTCTGCCATGTTTGAACTTGTCATGGAACACCTCAACGAATCCCACATCAAAGTCTTAAACGTAGCCAAGAAATACTACAAATATGCCCAAACCCAATTATTAGGTGGTAACAAATCAATTGACTACGTCTTAAAACAAGCCGTTCCTTTTGCCAAGAAAGTACCATTAACCGATGCTGAAATCGATGCTTTCCGTCGCTTAGTCGAAGAAATGATTGAAGGTAAAATCCCATCCGAATCAAGCACCTACAGACACATCTCATCTGTTGGTTCCCTCTTCGGTGTCTCCAGCGTTGAACAAGTTGAAAGCATGAAAGATAACTTATCATCTGGCGACTTTGCTAAAGTCCAAGACATTGTTCGCATGGAAGCTGAAAACAAAGTTGCCTACCAACAAGTTGTTTTACAATCTATGCAATACCAAGACTGTGACTTAATTGCTCTCTCAGGTAAATATGACCAAGACAAAATGGATGCCTACAAACACGTCCACCCTTTAATTGCTGCCTTATTCTTACCTAAATTCGATGTACTCGAACGCACTGTTCTCCATGCTCACTTAGCCGGTATTGTACGTGCTCGTTACAACCGTGAACCCCTCGTCAACCAAGTAGACAAAGAATTATTCGACAACATCATCTACACCAACAGACGTGAAGTATGCAGCATGAACCCTGCTGATGACTTAGCCAAACGCTGCAAACTCCAACATGCTATCTGGGAAAACGTCTTAGCCCTCCGTTCTGGTCGCTACTACAATGTTAGACAATCATTAGTACCATCATTAGATGAATGCCATTTAACATACGTCAGCCCTACTAACACTGTAGTTAACGATGAAGGTGCTAACTTAAGACGTATCTTAGGTGCTTTCGGTCTCAATACCATCTTATTCAAACTCAAGACCGACCCTCAAGTTGCTGCTACTGCCATCATCCCTGATGCTTCTCTCTTCGTCCCAACAATCCGTGAAGAAGAACGTACCAGCTTTGATGCAGTCATCACCATTGATATGGCTGATTACAGAATGAGAAACGGTGCACCATACAGCTTCCAAGAAGCATTATCACAAAAGACATACTACCTCGACGAAAAAGACCGCTACGTTGCCGTCCAAACCGAAGTCATTGGTGTCTACAAACTCTTATCATTCTTTGTACCTCGTCGTAAAACATCTGTTGTACACAGCCAAGCTGTTGCACCAGGTGGCATTGCTGCAACAATGATTAGCTTCAACCAACTCCCACTCACCATCTCTGGCCTCAGCGAACTCAACAGCTACCCTGTTGATGCTCCTGATACCATTAGAGCCGGTAACTTTGTTTTACGCAAACGCTCTGTCTTAGTCAACGAAGTAGTTATCTACACTGACCCATCTAACGTTAATAACTCAACTGAATTAGTTACATCCACATCAGCAATTGTCTACTGCGAAAAAGAACCCAAATGCTACTACTACAACCCTGTTGGTGTTACTAAAGGCTACAAAGTTAGTAATGCAGATGGTAATGCAGTTGGTGTTCCCGGCCCAATTAGCCAAATTAATGTATCTGGTGACCCATCTGGTTCTAATACACTCACTGCTCAATACATGGAACAACACCAAGGTACACTCTTCTTCTACCAAACTGCTGAATAAACAAATTAAAAGTAATAATAAATTAACAATCAATAATTTATTATTAAACTGAAACAAAGTAAATTTTATAATTAAAAATATATTATACACTTGCATATCTATCATCGATTCTATTATCTGGTATAAAGTAATCAGAACCTTCTGCTGATGAATATAATCCATTCTTTTCATTAGGGAATGTTTTAGCTGGTACTCTAGGTTTTAATGTATTAGGTGATAATAAACTGTTACGAATATAATATGGGTCATCTTGGAAGATAGATGCACTTGGATACCAATTATGACTTGATGTAGGTGGTGCACTTGCATCTCCAACTGCTACTGCTGAAAGATCTGTGTATCCTGGTGTATTACCTCCATATGAAACACCTTGTAATTTACCACCAATTTGATATTGAATTGGACTTTCTGGGTATGCAGATGGTGCAACAGATGGTGTTCCATTCATATGTATTGATGAATTAATTGCATTTAAATTGACTTCAGGTGGTAATACATCATTTAAGTCACCACTGGTTGAATAATAGAATTTAGATGCCATGTTTGGTAAGTATACATTTTCATATAAATAATTTGGTGATGGTAATCCAGCTACTGAACGTAATCTACCATTTGATGATGGTAAAGTATTAATTTTTCTAGGTGTTTGTACATCATTTAAATAATTTAAATATACATATAATTCGTTAATGATTTTTGGTACAGTAAATTTAATTACAATATCATTTAAATCTTTTAATTGTTCATTTAATGCATATCCTACATTTCTTGTTTCTAAATAATATAAATAAATCATTACACCTCTTAAATCTTGTTCATTTTGGTATGGAATTTTATATTTCTTTTCAGTAGTAAGATAAACTTCATTTATTATTCTTTCTTGTAAATATTTTATGTTTTCTGCTGAAAAGAAAACTTTTCTTAATTTATCAATATTATCTACCGCTCTTGGTTCAAATTGATAAGTAGCCTTTTCAAAAAATTTTTGAGGGTGCCAATTTGTTAGTAAAAAAATAGGTAAACCTGTTAATCTGTCTTCGTCGCCAAAATGTTCAACATTTTTGGCCATAATATTTTTTCGTGAAAAATTATTGTCCATAATATAGCTTATTATATTAAAAAATTATAATAAATTATAAATTAATTTCATATGTTTCTAAGATTTCACTTTCATTTAATCTTTGTGTAGGTTTTGTAACTTGTTCTAATAATACTGATGATCTATTTAAATCACCTAAATTATATTGTATTATTTCTAAATTATTTATATTATCATTTAAATTTGCTGGTTGATTTAATGTTAATACATCATACATATTATCCGCTCTTATATTTACTACTACTCCCCATCTTTTATTATCTAAACATGCTACAATTTCACCATTTCTTAAATTATCAGCTTCAATCAAGTTATTTAATTCAGCTTCTTTTAATGATGTACCTATTCTATTATGCATATATTCTTTGAAATGTTTTGTTAATAAATTAAAAATATTATCTTTATTAATATTAACATTAATATCATTTACTATTATACTAATTTTTTCATCAGGTCTAATACCACCATTTAATGTATATTCTTTATCAAATGCTTCCATATTAAATGCTGCTTTAAAATTTTGAATAACTTTGTCTCTATTCTTCTCTTTTAATTCTACTGTTCTATCACCTACTTTTTCTTCTACAAGTAATTTATCTGAGTATAACTTGTATTCAATATCATTTAATTTCTTTTCTGAATCAACTACTGTTTCATATATACCATATTCTTCTTCTGATTCTTTTAATAATTTTTCTATTGTCATTGTTCCTTCATCATTATTTCTAACATCAGTAAAACCAGAATCAATCATTACTAAATATCCATAATTGGGCACATAGAAATCAACACCATTTACTTTATACTTCCAATATCCACGATTGGTATCATCATATTTCAATGATTTAATTTTAACATTTACTTCTAAATCAAAATTTGTATATGATATACCATATTTATACATTGTCATTAATGCATGATATAATTGGAATAAAATACTCTTCCATACTTCATAACTATGATAACCAGTATTAATCATCTTTTTAGCTAATCCATTATCTTCATATTGTCTAGTAGCCCATGATATCATATCTTGTGCACCTGCTTCTGTTAATGCTAATAAACATTTATCAGATGGTTGATTAATATCTAATCCTTTGACTAATTCAGTTAAGTCTTTGGTAGAATACTTTTGTAAACTTACCAAATATTCTCTCATTTCTGCTTTATACAAATTATTGATTGTTAGCTTTTGTGCTTTCTCTCCTTTGCTAATAATATCTCTATTACGTAATCTATTTACTTTTAAGAAATCTATTTCAGTATCTTTAGTTATATAATATGCATATAATACTACAAAGTTAGGCGATTCTTTTGTTTTAACTATATTATCTCTAATTTCTTCATATAATGATACTTCTCTCCATACTTCAAATACATTATATGGTAAATTTTTAAATTTATTTATTAATGCTTCTCCTGTTGTCATCTGATATACACGGATATTAATACCAACATTATTTTTTGCACATCCTACATTATAGTTAACTCTGTCAACCCTGATAGGGTAACAGGAGTTATAAATCAATAATCTTTTAGGTAGTAAACCTAGTGGATTATTTTTTACTTTATCTGATTTACTAGCTTGAATATCTAAAATTCTTAAATAACTTAATAAATTTCTAACTTCAGGAGATTTATCTGTTAAGAAATTAATATTTTCTCCATCAGCTTGTCTAATTAATATTGAACGTAAGTATTGATATATTACCATTCTTTCTGTTACTGTTGTCATAGTGTATTTTAACATTGATTCATCTTTGCTTGGTAAAATATCTTCTCTAAATTCCCTGATATTACTTGGATTTGCAAATTCAATATTATATGTATTATGTGATAATACTTGTGTTGGTGGTGGTCCAAATTGATTATTTATTGATTGAACTGTTGGTTGTATTGGAAATGTATTTGGTAATACATAATTAATCATTTTAACAACATCTTGTGGTGGTGCTGGTTTTAATGGTTTTCTTTCAGGTGGTAATAATTCTGGTGCAAGATTAATTTGAAATGCTGTTTTTGATTCTGGTTTTTCTGTTTTTAATTCATATATTGGAACTGTATCATCTACATTAGTACTTTTTTTTTCTTGTTGTTCTTTCATTGCATCTGGATTAGCATCTATATATCTTTCTGTTTTACTTTGTTTTTCATTATTACTAACGTAAGGTGAATTTTTATTACCTTTATAAATAGGTATTATTCTTTCTGCACCACCTCTTTGTTTCATAAAATCATTTATACTTCCAGAACTATTTTGATAATGTTGCGCTAATAATTGATTAACATCCATTTGTGTTGATGGTATTTCTTTTACAAAAGTAGGTTCAACTGATGGTATTACTGGTTGAGGTTTAGGCATAGGTGGATTTGTATCTACATCTAATTTAATTGAATTTGTACCTGGTTCAACTGATTCAGTTAATTTAAATGTAGATGGCATTATTTGATCTAATGGTTTTGGTGTTAATACTATATTAGTTAAATTATTAGTAACTCCAAATTTATTCATAATACCTGATGATGGTTTATCATCACCTAATAATCCTCCAAGACTATTTGTTTTATATTTTTGTTCTGGTAATTCAATATTAATAATTGGATCTAATTTTTCACCAGCTTTAACCTCTAAATCCGTTCCTGGTACTTTTACATTTGGCATATTTGGAAATTTACTTTTTGTTTGTGATATTTCAACAATCTCAGATTTATTTCTTACATTTAATAATGATTTCATATCTGATTCTTCTTTATTTTTTAATTCTTCTACTATATTTTCATGATCTTTTAATTTATCTTTTTTACCTTTAAGGAAATCTAATGTTTCTTCTACAGGTGTTTCAATATTTAATATCTTTTCTACTTCACTCTTATCCATTTCATATTTAGATTTGCTTTTAGATTTAGTTTTTCTTTTCTTTCTTGCACCACCTTCTTGCACAGCTTGTGTTTGTTCTTCTTCTTTATTAAATAGTTCATCATCTAATAATATATCTCTAGCATTAATACCTTTTTCATGATTTCTTTCTACAAATTCACTAATCTCTTTAGGTAGTTTAAATGATAATAATGAATTTAAAAATGTATCAATATCATAAAATTTATTTGGTGTTCTCATATTTTCATCAATACCATCATTATCAATATAATCTTTCATATTGGATTCTAAAAAGTTAGTAATCTTTACTTCACCTACACTTGTAAAAGAATATGATTTTTCATCTAATTTATAAGTAACTGATTTTTCATTTGTTTTATATACCATGATAGTATCAACATCTAATTTATTGTGTCTAAATGTAGGATACATTGATTGAATTACATTAATTGTATTTAATACTTGAAAAATAGAATCTTTCATATTTTCTAATGTAGGTTCTGATTCAATGTGTTCACGGAAACTAATTAATTTATAAAAATGTTCTCTAATAGTAATACTTAACATACCAGAAACTTTAATATCTTTATACTTTTTAAGAAATAATAATAAGTCTTTGGTATTTACATCAAAATTATTAATATTCATTAAAATATTTCTTGTTTTCTTATGAATTACCAAATCACTTAATAAATAAGTAATTATTTTATCTACATTCACTTTATTATTTGCATTTGATTCTTGTCCTTTTTCATATTCTCTAATTAAAATATCAGTAGGAGGATTAGACATTCTTTTAAATACATACGCTGATTCGTGAAATCCTTCATATGCAATATTTGTATTAAAAACATTATTAATTAAATCTGATAATTGTTTGCCTTCATACATCTTTTTAATGATTGTCATATCTTCTAAATAATTTGTCGCAATTGGTTTAGATTCAATTGGTCTAGATGGCACTTTTTGGTATAAATATTCATATAACAATCCTGATAAATAATCAATGTCGTTTAATTTACTCATATTATTTTATAAGAAAATTAAATAAAACTATAAAACGCTAAATATTTCCAATATCAACGCCTCTAAATGTAATGTTTGCCTCTTACCTTGATTAATTCTAATATCAAATTTAGAAAATGTATCTATTATTTCATATTTCTTATTTAATGGTAATTTCTCTTTTAATAAATTATTCATTAAAAATACTATCAATTCATTCATATCAATATTTGACATATAGATTTGATAATTTAATTCTCTTAATCTAGGTAAATTTATTTTACCACTTAGTATCTCTGCTATTATTAATAATCCATATCTATGCCAATTCAAATCATCCTTAATATACAAATTATGTATATAATACTCTAATAACCATATTCCCTGTTTAATATCATTATTACTATGCCGTGCTAATTCATTCATTCTACCTGTACTCATTTTAATATTTTCACTTGCTGCTATATGAAATATTGTTTTAAACACATCATCTTCTGTAGGATTATTTAATGAAATTAAACTACATCTACTTTTCAACGGATCAATAATTCTATGTAGTTGGTAACAGATAAATACAAACTTACAATTTCCCATATATTCTTCCATTGTTCTACGTAAGGCATTTTGAGCTTGTCTAGATAATTTATCTATGCAATCAATAATAACTAATTTATAATTATAAGAATTATTATCATTCATAATAATTACTTGTGCAAAGCTTTTGATAACATCTTGAAGTACATATCTATCAAATGCTGAATTATTTGGTTTAATAACAATATGATAGGGACTCTTTTCTAATATAACTTCATCTTTTTTATTTCCATATGTATTTACAGAAAATGTTGTTTTCTCTGTTTTTACATCACCATATAATTCATTGATTAAACAATTAATTAATGTTCTCTTTCCCGAACCATTTTTACCATGAACTATCAAGTGAGTTAGATTATCTAAAAATTCTTTCTTGAATACATTTTCATAAATATCATGATTAAATATAATATTCTTCCTTGATTTAATTAAAAACTTGTCTATTAAAAACATCTTACATATAATATTATCACTCTTTTAACTCTTTAAAATTAATTATTCAATATTTTATTTTGTTTCTTATTTTTAATGGAAAAACATTATTATGGTTCTCATGTTGGTATATCTAAATTAGGAATACTAAATGCAATTGATGAAATATTACACTATAAAGGAAATATTATGCAAATATTCATCACCAATCCTCAAGCTAGACATACAACTAAAAGAAGTGATGAAGAATTAAGTGCTGTCAGACATTACGCCAAACAAAAGAATGTTAAAATAGTTATTCATGCACCTTACTTATTAAATATGGCTCATCCATTTGATAAAAATAATTGGATTATCAAATCGCTTTTAGAACACTTATCCGTTGCTGAAAAAATAGGTGCAATTGGTGTCATCATTCATATGGGAAAATATTTACATTTGGATAAATCTGAAGCTATCGCTAATACTTACCATAATATTCGATATGCTTTAGATAATTCACCTCCTGATTCTACTCTTATAATGGAAACTTCCAGTGGTCAAGGAACTGAATTAGGTTATAAACTAGAAGAATTAAAAATTATTTATGATAAGTTTTCTAGTCAAGATAAAAAAAGATTAAAAATATGCGTAGATACATGTCATGTATTTGCAGCTGGTTATGATTTAACTACTGAGAAAAAGGTAAAAGATTTTATAAAATTATTTGATAAACTAATCGGCTGGAATCATGTAGTCTTAATACATTTAAACGATAGTAAATTCGGATTAGGTAGTCGATTAGATAGACATGAAATATTAGGTGAAGGTGATATTGGTATGAAAGGATTAGAAGTTATGATAAAATTTGCATCTAAAGCTAATATTCCATTAGTCTTGGAAACACCTGGTGGATATCCTGAAGAAATTAAATTAATAAAAAAATATTCTAAAAATTAGGATTGACAATATGTATTATAATATCAGGATCTTGTAATTCTTGACATACTTGTAATAAACTCTTCTGACTTATTTCAATCTCTTTATAATTAAAAGATTGATTTATAGCGTAATCTATCATAATAATATTACCTTGTTCATCATATTGATTATCTAACACGTGCATTTTTGCTTTTTCAAAAAAGAATACATCATTAATATATTTATTATTTTTTAATGGATGATGATATATTTTATTTGCAAATAATCGTGTTATTGCTGATTTATCCCATAAAAATACTTTAATATTTTCAGGTAGTTGTTTAGTCTGTGGATGAAATTTACCATAAATTATGTAATGCATAATATTCATATAAAAAAAACTTTAAATGAAGATTTGTTAAAACAGGATACTTTTTTGACTTTTCGTAAAGTAAAGTTGATGTTGCTGGATGTATCCTTAGATTTATACATAAAGTGCATTTGCTGGATGATGATTTAATTTATATACAGGTTACACACCTATATATATCAATCATCTAATATAAAACAGACATTCGCTGGATGATGATTTAGACTAGTAATGTAAATATAGGTTCATTCCCTATAGATAACCAATCATCAGATATTTATAAACATAGAATTGCTGTAATGATGATTTAACAGAAGCCCCTAGAAAGCACAATCATCATAATTATAGTAAGGAAGAAAGAGTTGCTGTAAAGATGATTTAACAAGTTATTTTCACAACCGGCCTATTAGCGCAGATTTTAATATCTACTATTCAGCACAACCATCTTCTCTTTTTATCTTGATATACTATTTATTCATATTTTCTTATAATGTTTAAATTTCAATTTTTTACATAAGACCTTAATACTGTTCCATTAGGACCTTTTTCTGCTACACGAAGTTTAGCACGAGCAAATGCAATTTGTCTAACACCTTCACGTGGATTAACTTTTAATAATGGTGCGGCAGCTTTGGTTTGCTTTAAATAATTCATACCTGCATTATTTCCTTTTTTTAATGCATCGGATGCAACTTTTCCATTCATACGATTTATATCTGACATTTTATATAATTATGTTACTTAAATATTATTATATATTTTTTTCATTTTTATTAAATTAAAGCTATTTTTTCACTATCATTCTTAATCTGACGAACCTTTGCACGAATCATATCATACATTGGATCATCTAATTGAATACGTAATCCTTCATATGGAGTTTGAACTGTAAATCCTTTCTCCACTAAATACTTGAATATATTTTGTGACCATCCACTAAAGTTAAGTACACCTGGTGTATCTGCTTGTGCTTGAAAATCACCAGT
>Ga0007805_1000288_pt1 | contig 18146 bp, 18 predicted proteins | sample CryBogCBE24Aug09_FD_71231 | JGI IMG/M metagenome (GOLD analysis project Ga0007805, IMG submission 71231) | Freshwater microbial communities from Crystal Bog, Wisconsin, USA - CBE24Aug09 | ecosystem: Environmental > Aquatic > Freshwater > Lake | place: Crystal Bog, Wisconsin, USA | collected... | reverse complement strand
TTACAAGGATATACCGGCTCATTTGGTTTACAAGGATATACCGGCTCATTTGGTTTACAAGGATATACCGGCTCATTTGGTTTACAAGGATATACCGGCTCATTTGGTTTACAAGGATATTCAGGTTCCAGGGGATACACCGGCTCGGGTGGTTTAGGTTATTCTGGTTCGATCGGATACACCGGCTCGGGTGGTTTAGGTTATTCTGGTTCGATCGGATACACCGGCTCGGGTGGTTTAGGTTATTCTGGTTCGTTTGGTTACACCGGTTCAGGTGGTCTAGGTTATTCTGGTTCGTTTGGTTACACCGGATCATCAGGAGCATCTGGCGCAGCTACAACAATAAACGCAACAACCTCTAATCTTGCTCTTAACTATTATGTATTAGGTGTAACCACGCCAGGCGCGTCAGCAACAGCAACGATAACCTCACTTACTGCTAACCAAATATACTTCAATCCTGGTTCTGGAAGCATGTATGCTATTGACTTTCTTGCTACTTCAGATGCAAGATATAAAAATGTCACTAGTGGGATACCTAATGCTGTAGATATTGTTAAAAAATTAAAAGGTATTAAGTATTTCTGGAATGATTATGCTAAAAGACGCAAAGGCTTGCAAACAAATGATCTTCAAGTAGGATTAATCGCACAAGACGTACAAGCAGTATTACCAGAAGCAGTCGGGGGAACGCCCGATGATTTAAGTATCAAATATGACAAAATTATTCCCTTATTGGTTGAAGCAATTAAAGAATTAACAGAACGTGTTGAGAGGTTAGAGAAGAGATGACAATCTCTAATACAACAGCATCATTAAGTGCTGTAAAAGCAGAATTTGGATTATTTGCTACTTCTACCGCCGTTAATTTATCATCTTATAAACGATCAGTAACTATTGTTTCAGGAGTATATGTAGGGCCTACCCCGTATACTACTCCTATATCTACAAGCAACCCTGTATCATTACTTTCTTTTAGAGGAACTAGTAATAATGCTAGTACTCCTTGGGCAAATACTTTTACTACAGCGATAACCGCTACTGTAACCATACCACCTGAAACTCGTACAGTAGTTATTGAATTATGGGGCGGCGGAGGCGGCGGCGGTAGAAGTAGAGCTACCACCCCACCATTCAATGCAGGAGGTGGGGGTGGTGGCGGAGCCTATGCATCATATACCGTAAATTTACCAACTCCTTATAATAATTATTGGGGGCAAACCTTTAATTATACTGTAGGAGCCGGTGGTGCAAGTACAGTTCCTGGAACAAGTTCGACTGTTAGTGCAGGAACTTTTAGTCCCTTCACTTTATTATATGCGGGAGGTGGTAACACCGGATCTAATGGAGGTAATTGCTGCGTTACACCGGGAGGATCGGGGGGAGTTGCCGGCGGTGGGCCGTCAGGTAGTACTTTACGTCCCGGAACTGTCGGAAATTGTGGAAATGGCCCAGTAGCCGGCACCGGGGCGTGTAGTGCTATCCCTATATTAACTCCTACTGTAGGACATGGCGGTACAGGCGGAACAGGTAACGGCGGTGCTGGTACAGCCGGCGGGTGCGGTGCTGTAAGATTTACTTGGAAATAAATCTATCATATAGTTGACTTTCTCTTAAATACGTGTATATAATAGCGCATAGGGAAAAATCAATGAAAAAGAAAACAAATAAAACAAATGCCGCCACTATAATTGGCGAAGATATCGCGCAGCATTCGTTACCTGAATTAGCCGAAATGGCTTACTTTCCATCTATGATATATACCATGATGGCAGAAAACTTTTTAGATACAGTTTCTAAAGTATCTGACGAATATATAACTAAAATGCAACAATCTCGTGAACTTGACGAGATTTATCCGGTACATCAATCGGAAAATTTTTCCAATGACGAACGAATATTAGATTTTGTAAAATTTATTTCTCAAATAGCATGGGAGATTTTACAACGTCAAGGTCATGCAATGAATCAATATAATACTATTACCCATGAATTATGGTGCCAAGATCATCATAAACACTCGGGAATGGACCAACATATACATGGTAATAGTTGCCAAATCTCGGGATTTTATTTTTTACATTGTCCAGAAAATAGTCCTAAAGTTGTTATACATGATCCTCGACCATCAAAAGTCTATGCAGGATTACCTGAAGAAAATGTTTGTATGATTACAGCAGCTAGTCAAGCTATTAATTTTACTCCCTCAAAAGGACAGCTAATGTTTATGAATTCATGGCTTCCGCATTCCTTCGGAAAGAATCCTTCAGATGATAATTTTAGATTTATACATTTTAATATTTCTGTATTCTATAATCCTACTCAACCGTCCGCAGTAGTTTCTGAGGCCACTGTTATATGAACAAATATCTAATACGTTTTAACAAAACAAGAGGTCAAACAGGTAGAGGTTCCAAAGATCATGCATGGAGAGTGTTTGAAAACGGAAAAGAATTTCTGTTTAAACATCTAAAAATTTCTGTCCCCTGTTATGACGAGATCAGTAAAGATGCTAACGGAAACGATGATTGGAATATAGGCTGCGAAGGATATATGACTATCGATCGAGAAACATCTACCGCTATTATTACAGATCGGAAAGAATAAAAATGTCTATGTATCCATTTCCTCCCGCTCCTGATTTAGCATGCAATGAAACTAATTTTGCTTATCAACCAAAATCATTTAATGATGACGAAATCTCTAGAATAATCGAATTAGGAGAAAAATTTTTTGAATTAGGAGAAGCTGCTACCGGAGGCAATATTAAAGATGCCGACATCAGACTCTCGAAAATTTCTTGGATACCTCTAAATGGGGATACACAATGGATTTATGATCGTATTAGAGATATTGTAGCACCGATGAACGGACGCTATTTCCAATTTGATCTTTTTGGATTTGTAGAACATTTACAATATACTGTCTACGGAGATAAAGATTCTCATTATACTTGGCATATTGATAAAGGCATGCAACATACTTCTCCTAGAAAATTATCAGTTGTTATTCAATTAAGTGACCCTAGTGAATATGATGGCGGGAACTTGCAATTTATGTTAGGTAATGAATCTGAAAATGCTAAAAAAGAAAAAGGTATGTTATATGCATTTCCTAGTTGGGTATTACATCGAGTTACTCCAGTAACTGAAGGCACTAGAAGAAGCTTGGTAATTTGGTTATCAGGACCTAAGTTTAAGTAAGATAAATATAGGATACCTCGGAGTATCCTATGACTTTACCTACTGGAACCGTTTTTCTAAGTCAAGTAATAACAGAATTCGGAACAACTGGTCCTAGTCCTTCTCCGAATTTATTAAGTTCTTATAAAAAATCTCCTACAGGTCCATATGTAGGATGTTCGCCGAATACTACAAACATTCCCTCTACTAATCCAATATATTTGCATAGTTTTGCCGGCGAAGCTAAAGGAAGTACGGGAGCATTTAGTTCATCTACTGCCGGTTCAGGAACTGTTCCTATCCCGTCAGGAACTGTGAGTTTTATTGTCGAAGTTTGGGGCGGAGGAGGAGGAGGAGGAGGAGGATCTATTCCAATCTGTACCTGCGGAGGAGGCGGCGGATCCGGAGCATATTCAAGAAGTTCATACACGTTACCAACTCCATACAGCTCTTATTGGGGTAAAAAAATAAATTTCACCGTCGGCGGAGGTGGAGCAGGAGCTCCTGCTAGCTCTAATAATAATACTCGAGCCAGTTCCGGCACAAATTCGATAGTATCATCTGCACCTAGTTGTGGGTTCACTCCACTGGTTACAATGACAGCATTCGGAGGATGGGGAGGATATTCTAAAAGTGGTGCATCTGGATGCGGTGGCCCGACTGCTGCAGGCGGAAATGTTATAAATTTGTCCGGCAATCCGGGAGTAGCTTGCCTTAGAGCAGGCGGACCAGCAGTTACAGGAATTACTAGTCCCGGCGGCGGAGCCGGTGGCCCGGGTACCGCTTTAACAGGAAATCATGGATCTTGTGGAATAGTTAGATTTACCTGGTCTTAAATTAACTCTAAAAGTAGTTCTAACTTAGTTCGATTGACCTTATTCATGAGACTAGTCCGTACACCGCGATGTAATGGTCTAGGACACGATCCTAAATCACACCAAGCATAGCCATTATGTTCAGAATTAAGAGTAGGAATAAACTCTCTATCGACTAATAAAACATAGGTATTATATTGAAATAATTGATCCTTACTTACAAATAATTCTAAAGGAATAACTTTTTTAATTGTAGGCGTTTTTCCAACTTCTTCATTGACTTCTCTGATTAGAGTATCATATAAAGTACTATCATGAGGCTCTCTTTTACCACCTACTAAACCCCACGTACCTTCGGTTTTATAATGAGTACGTAACAGAAATAAAAATCTTTTCGTATCTTTAGCTAAAAATAATCCACCGGAACATATTATTTCATTCATAGTACCATACGCCATGCTTCATTGGTATATACTCCTTCAAATGATTTAGACCACTGTGACCCATCCCATTTGTATTGTATACCAGTGTACGCATTAGTTATGTATGTTACTGTTTGTATATTCTGAGAATTGAAAATAATCCACCAACGAAACCCATCCCATTGAATAATATCATTAGCATGTGCGATTGTCTCTGCGGGATACCCACTTAATGGCCCAGCTCCACTCCATGCTGTAGTTACATTTTCACCTTGGTTAATTACCACATCTTCCAATACTAGATATCGTTTATCGATTCCTTTACCTGCAACTGAATTAGGATTGAACGTTTGCGGGTTAACAATAGCATCTATAGTTCCTCTAATGTAGGTATTAGAATAATCTGCTAGTTGCGTATTTGATGGAATTGTGTCGGTATCAAAATTTAAATTCATTAACCCACTATTCAACGCATTCAATGTCATATAGGCTACAATTTCGGTATTATCCGGCTTTGTTAATCTTAACTGGCTTAACCCCGAAGTAAATTTTCCAGGATATAGATCTAATATCTGCAACCATGAAGGCCTGTTTGGCACATCATCTACGCTGACCCATCCTTCATTGATATTACTTTCTTCATTAGGAACTAGAACTGCAGTATTATTCAATACCAATACTCCAAAATTAAAAGGAGTAATCACTTCTCTCGCATCAGGTTTAACCCCACCGAAAATATTTCCGCCTATTAACGCATCAGCATACCCGCCTGCTTGCCCTGTACCTGAAGGTTCTTCAAATATATTTGCAATGATTTTAGTAATAATTCCTAACTTTTTAACTTTAGCAGGTGGTGTAATCCATATCGGCGCTTCGAATTGCAAAGTAGCAATACTCATATCATTATTTGCACCTTGGGGCACTGTTCTAGTTTCAAAAACACTACCGTCGGATAATTCCAATACACTTAAGCTAGTCCAATCAATATAATTGTCAGTGGTCTGAAGTTCGATACTAGGATTAAAAAGTACCGTGATCTGTTCCCATAATTGCAATTTCTGATCAGTGTTAGTGGTCCATAAATCGGCATTAAATGTAATTTTATAAGGGGTAGGCATCAATCTTTCAATAGTATAATTCCCGCCTTGTGTATTAAGATATTGATCTGATCCGGAATCAAAATCTCTTTCTCTTATATTGATTTTACTAACAAAAGTAGGATCCTGCATTAGATCTCTATTGAATTTAACATCCTTAATATAACAGGCGATGAATGGAGCAGTAGGCATCACGTTCTCACTATTTTTATTGAGAATCGCTGCAACCTGTCTTGTCATATCTCCATATCTTACAGGAACTTGTCGAACAACACCATTCGCATCTTGATAACAAAAGTTACTCATCAATCTCATGAATTGAGTTAAGTAACGCTTGATCTGACCATCATAAAAAAATGTAGAAATATTATTACATCAGCGTTAAACTGACGCCTCCTTATCTAACCAAACTCGTTTGCCATCAATAATTTTCCGGTTTCTATATGTGTAAATTTATAGATGTACATTAGTTATCCGCCTTTGGTAAAAGTATTTTGCTAAGTGCCTGTCTCTCTGGGACAATTTGACCTGCAATAGTAGCGGTATTAACATTGTTAATAAAGCTACCTTTGAGTGTCTGTCTAGTTGAAGTGTTAGCTGCCGGCAATCCATCTGTCGGTCTATTGGTCATTGTCATCTTAACGTTGTCCTCGAATACTACCCAATGATTACCATTCCATTGAAACAGTCTATTCGGGAAAAAATCTGTTCGTAAATGGAATTGCCCATTAAATGTTGGTGCCGGAAATTCAATGCCAGAAGTAAACGGAACCCCATTTGGAGGAATTCCGTCACCTGTTAGATAACCAATGTAGATATCTCTATGAGGGGCATTTAATATAATACTTGCGTCTAATGCTGCATTTTCATTGTCGACAGTGTTAACACTATCACTAGCATCTTCAGTATCTACTAGACCAGAATCTTTTGTAGGTATCACATAGTAACTACGAGTATTATAACCACTAGTTAATGCATCAGCTTCTGCTTGTGCAATAATAGCATTATTAATAGAAATGCTTTGGTTGTATGTACTAAGTATATCTTTCAATGTAGAACCATCCCCATTGCCGCTGTCCTGTGCAAAAATCTCTGCATATTCTTGACTGTCTACCAATGGTTGACATTTAGCACGCAATAAATGTGGATACCATGTTTGGCTAAATCCTGTACTAGGACGAGTAACTTCTGTAATAACATAAAAACGTTTTAATGCTACCATTATATTAGGAGCATCTAATGCATATTCGTCTTTTTGGTGAGGTAATTCAAGTACGTCGCCCGCCATTACCTTTCTTCCTAATGATTCGAAAGAACCACGTAAATGAAAATGCATTAATATCTCATCATTATTCAACATCAATCCAAACTGCGCTAAATTAAACACAGTATCTTGCATAGTATATATTCCGCGTATTTTATAAACATCAGGTTCATAATGACGATCACGGTTTTCCATTAATAATACATCTTGTATTCCTAATTCGGAAACAGGGTTTGTATTAACGGGCACTGTAGGAGTAGGAGTGGAAGGAGTAACTGGTCCTAAATATTTGTGTATTAAAACATCAGTTCCGCCGACTTGAAATTGTTCGTTAATTAAACGATCAATCATTTTAAAATCATTACCTTTTTCTGGTCTATATAAACTTAAGCGGGGCATAGTACTGTATTTATTGATAAATATTTGTATGAATGACTTAGAAAACGAGAGACAGGCAGTTATTAATTACATTAAAACCTTCTTAGGTGAAGGTCTTGTAGATGTCGAGCTCGATCCAATACACTATAATACCGCTATTGATAAAGCCTTATTACGCTATCGTCAACGTAGCCAAAATAGTACAGAAGAAAGTTTCGGATTTATCACGCTACAAGTTGATCAAAATGAATACTTCATGCCCAAAGAAGTAATGCATGTTAGACAATTATTCCGTCGTAGTATCGGATCTCGTTCAGGCGGCGGTGACGGCGGTAGTTTATTTGAGCCTTTTAATTTGGCTTACACCAATACTTACTTGTTAAGTAGCAGTAACATGGGTGGGTTAGGCACTTATTTTGCATTTTCTGCTTATCAAAATCTAGTGGGTAAGATGTTTGGTAGTTTTATTAACTTTGATTATAATCCTCAAACTAAAAAGCTACGTGTAAGCCAACGTCCTCAAACCGAAGAAAATGTATTAGTTTGGATGTACAATTATCGTCCAGATTTTAATCTATTTCAAGATCCTTATGCCGGAGTTTGGATTAGAGATTACGCATTAGCAATGTCTAAAATAATGCTAGGCGAAGCACGCGAAAAATTTAATCAAATTGCAGGACCTCAAGGAGGATCTAGCCTTAACGGTACTGCTCTTAAAAACGAAGGTAAAGAAATGGCTGAGAAACTTGATGAAGAAATTAAAACTTATCAAGATGGCGGACAGCCTCTTACATTTGTTATTGGTTGATTAAGTGCTTTAATGACATTTTATAATGTTCTCATAATTTTTTTATCTTATCCACTTCTAATAAATATATTATATGGAGTGTAATATGTTTATAAAAAATAAGTACAACAAATGGTATTATCAAATTATACAAAGAGCAACTAATAGAAAATTAGAAGGCTATGTTGAAACTCACCATATTATTCCAAAAAGTCTTGCCGGTTCAAACGATACTACTAACCTAGTTACATTAACAGCGAGGGAACATTTTATTTGCCATTTGTTGCTAGTAAAAATGACTGAGGGAGAATTTAAAGCAAAAATGATACATGCATTATCAATGATGATAGCTAATAACAAAAATCAACAAAGGCAATATAAAATCACTTCTAGAATATTTGATAAATTAAAAAATGATTTATCAAAGATTATGAAAGAAAAATGGACTTATGACAAAAGAAAGGAAATGTCAGAAAGAATGTCAGGAGAAAATAATCCTTTTTTTGGAAAAAAGCATACTTTTGAAACAAAAGAAAAACTATCAAATAGAATAATTAGTGATCAAACTAAGGAATTAATTTCGATTTCTCAAAAAGAAAGATTTAAAACAGAAGCTGGGACATTTTTAGGCAGGAAACATAGTGATGCTACCCGACAGAAAATGAGTAAATCGGCATCTAAACCAAAATCCAATGCATGGAAAGAAAGTGCATCAAAAAATAGAAAAGGAAAAATAGCGCCAAATAAAGGAATTCCTCATAGAGATTCAACTAAGCAAAAAATAAGCGAATCTTTGAGAGGAGAAAAGAATGGATTTTATGGAAAACAACATAGCCCGGAACAAAGGGAAAAAAAGAGGCAAGAAAAACTTGCAGCTCCAAAAAAACTTTGTTATAATTGCAAAAAAGAATTTGACCCAATGAATTATAGGAGATGGCACGGTGATAAATGCAAACATAGAAAGTAAAAAAACATTCATCGTTGGTGTTATCGGGTTTATCGGTTCAGGTAAAGATACTGCAGCAGATTATCTAGTAAATCATCATAATTTTATAAGAGAAAGTTTTGCTAGCAATCTTAAAGATTCTGTTGCCGCAATATTTGGGTGGAATCGAGAACTGCTTGAAGGGCTTACAGAAGAAGCTAGAGAATGGAGAGAGCAAGTAGATACTTGGTGGGCTGCTAGGTTAAATATGCCCAAATTAACTCCTCGATGGGTATTACAGCACTGGGGAACTGAAGTTTGTCGGCAAGGGTTTCACGACGATATCTGGATTGCTAGCCTTGAAAATCGACTAAAAAGTTCTACAAATAATATTGTTATTTCTGATTGCCGTTTTCCAAATGAGCTTAAATCTATTAAAAATAATGGTGGAATTTTAATTAGAATTCGTAGAGGGCCGGATCCTGAATGGTATAATCTAGCTTTAGAACACAAAGAATTAATGCCTAACGCTTACCCGGATGTACATGTTAGCGAATGGTCTTGGATTGGAACAGACTTTGATTACGTATTAGAAAATAATGGTAGTAAACAAGATTTGTTTAGTCAGCTTGAATCTATTGTTAAAATCAATTCTACAATGTTTGTTAGATCGATAGTATTAGATATAATTTAAAAATCTAAATTTTTTCTTTTTATCATAGACTCTCTCCACTTGGCAATTGTTTCTGGACTTCTAAATCTTCCTTTTGCTGCGGCACTCATTTGAAAGTATTCGGAGTTTAGCATTATTGATAATATTAAAATACCATAGGGTATATTTGTTTTGTAAATACATTGCTGGCATAGTTCCTTTATGTTAGAGCTCTTGGGCATTGGCGTGTCGCGAAGAGCATTAATATTTAGTAAATGGCGGGTAGTCGGGTACCAAATCTCCTTGACGCCAAGGTAAATGTTGCGTATGAAGTAGCCGTTGGCAATTGGCACAGATTGACTTGAGATTATCATATCTGCAATTATTCAAGTTCCCATCGATATGATAGACGTTAAATTGTTCGGGCCATTTGCTAGTATAGCCGCATTTGTCGCATTTTAATTTTTTCTTATAACCAGCTTTAGCCCATTTTGGGATTCCATTTTTAGAAACTCTAGAACAGTGATCACATTGTGTTCTATAGTATGCTTTATTATTTTTGTAATAATTAATAGCAACCGGTCTTTGGTTGCATTTTTTACACAATTTCCTCATAGATCAGTCCCTTTATCGCGCCCTTTTAACCAAGTATTTAACCGGCGAAAAAACCAAATTGCCGATAAATAAAATTAACCATCCTTTAAGGAGATCGATAAATGGCAACACTTAATTCACCCGGCGTACAAGTTTCAGTTATTAATGAAAGTTTTTATGTACCTGCCGCACCGGGAACTGTACCTTTAATTTTTGTAGCATCTGCAAGTAATAAGTCAAATGCTAGTGCTACTAGCACAGCCGTTGGAACATTAGACGCCAACGCCGGCCAAGTATGGACAATCACTAGTCAACGTGATCTATCCGATACATTCGGAACTCCGTATTTCGAAACAGATGCTAGTGGAAATCCTGTAAATGCAGGTGAATTAAATGAATATGGATTGCAAGCAGCTTATAGTTTATTAGGAGCTAGTAGCCAAGCATATGTAGTCCGTGCAGATGTTGATCTAAGTCAATTAGAACCAACAACCAGTATTCCAAATGGGCCTCCGGTATCCGGAACTTATTGGGTAGATACTGCAAATTCAGTTTACGGAATTAGTCAATGGGATAATACCAACAAGGTATTTAATAATGTAACACCTTTAATTATTGATGATTCTAATGCAGCTACTGTTGCAGGGTTCTCCGGTGATTATTACACACCGAATCCAAGTTTCGGAACTGTAGGTTCATATGCTTTAGTTAATACATCCGCTAACACTAATCAATTATGGTATAAGAGTTGGTCAAACAATTGGGTAGTTGTTGGAACTAATCGAGAAACAAATTGGAATATGAGTGGGTGGTCGGCAAGTTCATGTTGGCAAACTAGTATTCCTGTTGTTACTAGTACCGGACTTGGTACAAGCATCACTACTGGAACAAATGCATTTTCGATCAATAGCCAAGCGATTACATTATCATCGGATGTATCTGCACAGGGTATTGCTAATAGTATTAATGCAGTAGGCTACTCATATGGGTTCGGAGCACAAGTAATCAATGGTTACCTAGCATTATTTGCAGATGCAACTGCAAGTTCAACTGGAGGCGCACCAGATGGCGCCATTAATATAACTGCAGGTACTGATTCTCCAACTAAATTTGGATTTAAAACAGGAACATATGCACCTGTTGGAATAGCAATTCAAGCACATACTCAAGTTCCTAGATATTCTAGTGGTATTAGTATTAGTGGTTCTTCGCTCACTGGCAATGGGAATGCTACAGGTAGCTTATGGATCAAGACTACAATTCCAAATAATGGTGCAAACTGGTCGATAAAATATTATAATGGGGCAACTCAAACATGGGGCAGTGTTTCGACACCAATTTACCCAACAACCGATGTCGCATTATCTACTTTAGACTCAGGCGGCGGCCGTAGTATTCCTGTTGGTTCGTTGTTTATTGAAAGCAACTATGATCACGGAACAGGAGCAAGTACAAGTTCGGTTGCACTAGCAGAATTCACTATTTGGAGAAGAAGTGCCACAGCTCCTACAACTATTACACAAACTGTAGCAAATACATTTACATTCCCAGGCACATCAAGTAGTTTCCAAATTTCGGAAACACTTGCAGGCAAAACAGGGTTCTATAATACTGCTACTGTTACCGTTCCTGCAAATGCTACACCTAGCCAGTTTGTAACGTCATTAAGTGCTGCAGGATTAACAAATGTATCAGCAGCATATAATAGTGGAACTGGAGTACTTTCAATTAGTCATAGCTTAGGCGGTGATTTTAAATTGAAAGACGGAACTAACAATCCATTAACAGGCGGTACTGGAAGCACATTAAGTTTCTCTGGGTGGGAACCTACAACTACAGGATATACCGGAACACCGAACCTATACGAAGCAGGTATGTATGATGCAGATGGTTTCACTCTTAGAGCAAGTAATTGGAAGCCATTAAGTTATACTGCAACATCGACTGCACCATATACTATCCCAACAGATGGTCAATTATGGTACAACCCTTCAATAGATGACGTAGATATTTTATATAATTACGGCGGTAAATGGTTAGGATATAAAGCATCTGGATCGCCATTTAATTCTACAACAGATCCGAATGGTCCTATAATTTCTGCCACTCAGCCTGTCTTAAATAGCAAAGGCAATACATTGGCAACTGGTGATATTTGGGTTAGTACAGCTGATATGGCAAATTTCGGTAAAATGATTTATGTCTATAATAGCGCTGCTAGTACTAGCAACAAATGGATTTTACAAGATGTAACAGATCATGTAACATCCAACGGTTGGTTATTTGCAGATGCACGTTGGGCAACTACTGGACAATCAACTACTCCGTCATCGATCACTGACTTATTAAGCAGTAACTATGTTGATCCGGATTGCCCGGACCCTGCACTATATCCTGAAGGTACACGCCTATGGAATACACGTCGCAGTGGATTTAATGTTAAGAAATATGTACAAAATTATATCAACATTTATGCTAATAATGGTTATAACATTCGTGTACCGACCGATCAGATGGATGGTACAACACCTTATTTTGCAGATCGTTGGGTAACTGCAAGTCCTAATGATAATTCAGGTGTTGGTTCATTTGGTCCTAATGCACAGAGATCAGTGGTAGTAAAAGCACTTAAATCATTAATTGATACTAATCAAGCTATTAGAGATACTGATTCTCTAGTATTCAATTTAATTGCTTGCCCGGGTTATCCAGAAGCTATTCAAAATATGATCGGGTTAAACACTGATCGTTATCAGACAGCATTAGTAATTGGTGATACTCCGTTCCACTTGCCATCAGATGGTACTTCATTAGCAGCATATGGTAATAATACCAATAATGCTCTTGATAATGGTGACGTAGGATTAGTAAGTTACGATAACTATACTGCGGTTTATTATCCAAGTGGTTATACAAATGATAACTTAGGTAACAATATCGTAGTTCCACCGAGCCATATGATATTACGCACAATTGCTAGAAGCGATAGTGTTAGCTATCCTTGGTTTGCACCGGCAGGATTGCGTCGAGGCACCGTCGATAATGCTACTTCGGTAGGGTATGTCGATTCGGAAACTGGCGAGTTTATAACAACATCTTTATACGAAAGTTTAAGAGATGTTATGGCTCAAAATGGTCATATTAATCCGATTGCAACATTGACTGGTTCTGGTCTAACTGTGATGGGAGAATATACTCGTGCTAATGCAACCAGTGCGCTTGATCGTGTTGGTGTAGCTAGATTAGTTTGCTACTTACGTAGACAATTAGACATTTTAGCCAAACCATTCTTATTCGAACCAAATGATAAAATTACAAGAGACGAAATTAAAGCCGCTACAGAAAGCTTACTATTAGAATTAGTAGGGCAACGAGCATTATACGATTTTATTGTAGTATGTGATGAATCGAATAATACACCAGCTAGAATCGATCGTAATGAATTATGGATGGACATTGCTATTGAACCAGTTAAGGCTGTAGAATTTATCTACATTCCATTACGATTGGTTAATACTGGTGCTATCGCAGCAGGTACGTTTTAAAGGTAAATAAAAGAGACAAGGAGCATTTAAATGGCAATTTCCAGTTTAAGCAGATTCGGAGTTCCACTACAAGGAAATCAATCCCCAACTAACCAGGGATTGTTAATGCCGAAACTTTCATATAGATTTCGAGTATTATTTCAAGGATTTGGAGTTAGCAAACCTACAACTGAATTAACCAAACAGGTTATGAACACAGCTAGACCGTCTCCTTCATTCGAAGATATCACGTTAGATGTGTATAACAGCAAAATTAAGCTAGCTGGTAAACCATCATGGGGCGATATTGATATGGTTATTCGTGATGATATTAATGGTTCAGTTAGTAAATTAGTTGGCGAACAAATCCAGAAACAATTCGATTTCTATGAACAAGCTAGTGCTGCTAGTGGTATTGATTATAAGTTTTCAACTCTAATAGAAATATTAGATGGTGGAAATGGCCAGTTCCAGCCAAATATATTAGAAACATTCGAACTTGATGGTTGCTTTATACAAAAAGTATCTTATAAAAATGCCGATTACAAAACCAGTGATCCGTTAGATATTACTATAACACTTCGTTATGATAATGCAATTCAAATTAACGGTGCTGGTGTTCCAAACGGCATCGGTGTTAATGTTGGAAGAACTGTACGTACATTAGCTACAGGTTAATATAGTTTTATAAACTGTAAAAAGACCCGGTAAAACCGGGTTTTTTTATGGCTAAATAAAGATATGTCAAACAGATTTGTAAATTTTTTAGTTAATGATAACGGGGTTAATTTACGAGATTATCAACATGCTAATAGGCTCTATGTTGCTAATAATTATGCATTAACACCCAAACCGGGCTGGATTTATTATGTAGTATTAAACATAAATTCTAATATTATCAATTCTATTAAAGATACTACATTTTTAAAAGAATTTCAAGACTGGTACGGCAAGAATAAAGGAACAGTAGGGATATTAGCTAAAACTGTAGATATGCCGAAGTTTACTGTCGAAACAGAAAAGTTAAATCAATATAACAGAACCACATATATACAAAAGAAACTAAATTATGGAACATTATCTATCGGGTTTCACGATGATATGTCAAATGTTACTACGAACTTGTGGAAAAGTTATTATCAATATTATTACGGTGATAGTTTAAATGCTACAACAAAAAATGTATCATCTAATTCTATACCTAAATATTCTAATACCAAATATAATGCTAATCAAGATTATTATTCTTATGGATTGAATAATGGTCAAGTAGAACAATTTTTTAGATCAATTGATGTTTATCAGCTTCATCAAAAGAAATATACATTATTTAAAATAGTAAATCCTATCATTAAAGATTGGTCTCATGACGGGTTAAATCAAGCTCAAGGGAATTTAATGCTAGGTTCAAAGATGACTTTAGAATATGAAACAGTAATTTATAATACATCACCTAACAATAAAGTTACTAGTGAAACTCCTGGCTTCTTTAATGAACATTATGATCAAACTCCGAGTCCGTTACATGTTGGCGGAACTATTGCGGATCCTTTACCTCAGGATTCATCTGCAGTATTCGGTGCTCGTACAAATCCGGGCGGAAGTCCATTAGATCTTTTAAATAATGCATTGCAAGCCGCTAACCTTATAAGAAATGCAAAGAACTTATCAAATAGAAGTTTAATTGTAAATGGAACAGGTATCTTAAGAAGTACGTTATCGAATATTAATCAATTAAATAACAATAGTATATATTCGGATCCTTTAAGCAGCAGTCAAAATGTTAATCCTGCAGGAATATCGGTTCCGATCCCTACCACGGTAGACAATGTAACTACTGCTGTAATGAGAAACGTTTAAGGATAACAAATGGCTTTATATAGTAACTTACCACCACAAAAAGTTCCTTCTAGCTCGGATCAAACACTTAAAGTTTTTAATAATTTTTATTCATTACCTGTAAGCATCAGTAATAATGATCTTATGGCCATGGTAGGGTTTTTTGAAGCTAGAGGATTTGACAGCGTTAGCGCTGAAAGAACAGCTATAATAATTTTAACACAAGCAGCTAATGATGGATATAGCGCTATGCAAATTTTGGATACATTAAAAGGTTCAAGTTCTGTAGAAATAAGCGGGCTTGTTACTGAAATCTTAAATTATAATAGACTCAATACAAGTTTTTTAGGCACATCACAGTTATCTAGTCCATCTGAAACAGTTCTACGTAACGTATTACCATGAGTTTAAAATTCAGCCAAGGTGTTTATGCTGTAAAGAATCCTGAAAAATATGTAGGAAATCATAATCCTCGTTATCGTAGTAGTTGGGAATTCCATGTAATGAAGATGTGTGATGAAAACCCTGCCATACATCAATGGGCTAGTGAAAGTATAAAAATACCTTATAAAGATCCATTAACAGGCAAGGCGACAATTTATGTTCCGGATTTCCTAGTAGTCTTTGTTGATAAGAATAATAAAAAACATGCAGAGCTCTGGGAAATCAAACCAGTCAACCAAACGTTACGAGAAAGCGTAGGAAAGAATAAGTATAACCAAGCACAATTTATACGCAATCAAGTCAAATGGGCTGCGGCACAAAATTGGTGCAAACAAAATAAACTCCAGTTTAGAATAATAACTGAAAAAGATTTATATAGGTGACACATGACACGTAAGTTAGAAGAAGTATTAAACATTAACCCAAAAGATGAAACTGTAATTCCTCCTAAAGAAGCTCCTGCAGTTCCTATCATTGACCTAGAAGAAAAACTCGAGCAATTTGATAAAATCGCTGCAGCATTACCTCGTGTTAAAGGTTTAGGTGATATGGCAGATGGTGAATTAGATGCATTGGCTGCAAAAGCTGAACAAGCATACGATGATCTAATGGATCTAGGTATGAATGTTGAAGCACGATATGGCGCACGTATGTTCGAAGTTGCTGCTAATATGATGAATGCTGCTATACAAGCTAAAAGTGCTAAGATTGATAAAAAGTTAAAAATGGTTGATCTACAACTTAAGAAATTGGCTATAGATAAAAAACATGGCCAAGTAGATGAAGTTCAAGGCGAAGGTTATATAATGACCGATCGCAATTCCATTTTGGAAAAACTTAAGAATTTGAAATAAATAAAGCATAGGACAGCATAATACTATGAAAAATTTTAAACTTTATTTTAACGAAGTAACTGGTGCTAAGAAATGGGATTTTCGCATCAAATTTGCAGGAACAGTTACTAACGAACAAGAACAATTGATGAAATCATTATTAGAAAAATTTCATGTCGGTGATTTCAAAAAAGTCGGTATAACACCAATTCAACATTTACCTTTGGATTTTCCTAAGATTAAAAACTCCGAAGTAACAATTTTTGAAACCAGTTTAAATTATCCGACTACACAATTTGAATTACGAGATTACCTTGCTACTAATTTAGGAGTTAGTAAAGACGGAGTAGTTGTTCGTAGCCCGACCGAACCATTAGAAGAATATCAACAAGAAACACCACAGCGTGAAGGTGCTTTATTAAACAATTCTAATTACGAAGAAGCAGAAAATGCTAAATTCGAAGACTATTACGGTGACAAATATAATACTGGTTTCGTTAAAGAATTAAACGAATTATTAAAATTACAACGTAAAGCACGCGGCGAAGAAATTCCTACCGAAACTAAAGTGAAATATAACGTCGAAGATAAGCAAAATAATACAAGTCCTATTAAACAGGCTAAAGACCCAAGGAAAAAATAATTATGAGTGATTCAAAAAATAATAAGGAATCAACAATGGAAAATTTAGATACAAGAAGCTTGCAATATCTAGCTGGCGTTAAAAAAACCATTGAAGAATGTGGAATGATGGGAACTATGCCTAGCCCTAAAACCCCTGCCACAATTAATGTTACTGCAGGTAGTGCAGAAGAATTAAGCGGTATGCTTAAGGATCTTATGGGGCTAGCAGGCGTTCACAAAGTTGAACCAGAACATATGCCAATGGATAATCCGGAATCACCGACCAAGGTTATCAGTGCTCCACCTATGAAAGCCGAACCTAGCCACGGTGATGACATGAAACGTCTATTGTCTATGATGGATACCGAACATGATATTGAAGAAGATAGCATGAATCCTGGCAATGAACGAGTTTATGATAATAGTCCTGAAGAAGAAGGAAAAGCTAAAGGAAATTGGGCGAACGGTGAAGGCGATGTAGATAATAACTTCAGCAACGCACTGGTCGGAAAAGATAAACATCATAAAGAAGCGTATGAAAGTTTATTTGCGGAATATAAAGAATTTGTTGCAGAATCAAAGAAATCTAAAGGCAAGAAGTGTAACGAATGCGGTAATTGGATGAGTGAATGTTCTTGCGACGAAGTGAAAGAAAGTAAAAAATCCAAATGCTGCTGCAAAGAAAAAGGCAAGAAAAAATGTCCGGTACATGGAAAAATGGATGAAAACTTACTGCCGCAACAACGAGCAATTCAAGCTGAACTTG
>Ga0007805_1000268_pt1 | contig 18769 bp, 15 predicted proteins | sample CryBogCBE24Aug09_FD_71231 | JGI IMG/M metagenome (GOLD analysis project Ga0007805, IMG submission 71231) | Freshwater microbial communities from Crystal Bog, Wisconsin, USA - CBE24Aug09 | ecosystem: Environmental > Aquatic > Freshwater > Lake | place: Crystal Bog, Wisconsin, USA | collected... | reverse complement strand
GTAATTTTTATTCCAGCCCAATAGATGTTTCCACACATATATCCACAAATTTATTCAATTACACCGCGCAAATATCTTCTACTTTTTTATCAGGACAGATATATTCGTTTAACACTACTGGCATTAGCACAAATAGTAACATAATAATACCAGCTTCTTCAATAAATTATTCTGGGACACTCAACAAATCATGGCTACTTGATGTGCCCATGGACTTAGCTATTTATGGTATAAATAGTTTTTCTGGAGTTTATAGCGGATCGGGCCTTATTAAATTTGACTATGGATGGTCATTTTGTAACAACAGCACCAATTTAATCATTAATCTAGGTTTTACTACAATAAAATCAAGCAAACTTTATTTTGCGGTGTATTGGGGAAATTCTGATTCTGGTTTTATAAACACATCAAATTTAGTGCTTAATGGTAATGTTTACTCTGGCACGAATACATTCATTCAGAATATTTCACTGTCCACTCAAAATTTAATTTCACCCACAGGCTTTAACACTTTCACGACGAGAAAGAATTTTTGGAGCACTTCTTACCCATATTCTGTTACTTTTCAACAAAAAGGTTTTGTGGACATTGCCACTTACTTACATACGCCAAACAGGCTTAACTATACACTTGTTGATGGAATAGGTCAAACCTATCAAAGCTCAAATGTTTTTTCTTTGAATGGGTCATTTGTTTTTAGCGGGATAAATACCAATTTCACTTATTTATATTTTGATTCCGCTACATCAGGCGGTGTAAATGCCAATTTTAACTTAGGAAGATCCTATAGCAGCTACTTCAGGCAAAATGTAAATTTACAAGATTTAAAAAACACAAATTTAAATAATGTTCCTCTTGCTTATGCAGAGCTTCAATATGACCCCAAAAAAGTAGGCAGCAATATCAATTATTTTACTTTGTCTTCTTTTAATCAAATTATTCCTTCAGCTTTTACTAAAAATATTTTTGATATTAATTTGTGGAAATATTTTGTGCCCGCGTTGATTAATTCTAAAAATGCATATGTTCCTTATTCAAATTTAACAAAAGAATTTTTAAGCACTTTGGATAATTTTTTCGCCGCGTATTTATTCGGATACCAATACACCGATGTAACAAGCTTTTTTTCAGGAAGCAGTTTATTGACATCTGAATATGCTTTAAAACTTTTTACAAAACCATATTCATTTTATAATACTCCATCATTAAATTTTAACTCAGACCAAGAATATGCTTTATATTCTGGCACAAACATTGTTTCAAGCAAAGATTTTTTTACTTTTAACGAAGGGAAAATTACTGTAAATAGAAACTATAATTTACCTTCAGATACTGGTTTTGAATTATTTAAGCCAGTGAGTTATGTATGTAATGGTATTGATCCTTTTTTACAAGGACAAGGTTTAGCACTAGACTATACTCTTAATATTTTATTCACTTATAATAATCAAAATATTCTTCAGAAAACGCTTTATTTGATGGCCTCAAAGTATTTACTTTCTGAAAACGACTACAACAATAGACTAGCTGCAAATAAAGATGTAACCGGATACTATTATTATGTTGATCCAGTAAATACACAAGCTAACACTAATAGCTATAGTGTGTCCTCAATAAATGAATTTTATTTATATGGATATTCTGGTTATATTCCTGATTTGAAAGATGGAATTATCAGGCCAATATTAACGAGACAGTTTTCTCCAAAAGATGGCAACAAATATACATATGATGAATATGTTGCGCTATTGAAGGCTCAAAATCCAAGCATCACACAAGATCAAATCAATGATTCTGTTCAAAATTATTTAGACAATGGTGGAGAATTTTACACAGTAGACACAAATAGTTTTTCTGCAAATTTTAATAATATTACAGATTTATCTTTGTGCGCCACAAACTATATTAATACTTTCGAGCAAAACAAATACTGGAATGATCAATTTTCAAATGTATCAAGCTTAGGCAACAATGGTGGAGATTATGGTTTTACAAAATTTACCGCGCAAAATTTGGCTGGTTATTTAAATGAAAGCGTAACCACAATAAACAATGTAAGCGTAGGATATAATTGTGTTGTAAACAGTGTTTCCCCGCTCACTGCGGGCTCGAATCAAATACCAGGTACTTATAAAGAATTCGTGCTACCTTCTGTTTTGTCTTCTGGTATTTTTACAACAGAACAGCCTGCGGTGATCACATACACAATTAATTCAAATGGTGTGCTGAATTCCAGTAGTTTGAAATTAGCTTCTGTTGGTGCAAATTTTTATTATGATTTTGTTTATACTTTGCAATGCGGAATAAACGCAGGAGGTGTACGGGCCACCATAAGTGTTAAAATGGATAACACTTTTAATTGCACAGCATCGTTTAATATATCTGGCGGTAAATCTTATCTCACGTCTCTTGTTCAAAGCTCAGCGCCTTCGTATGGATATAATGTTGGATTTTATTTGAATCAAAATGTTTTCAATTCTCTAGGCTACACTCCGAATGGAATAACTGGGAAACTTTTAATTTCAGATAGTCCCACCGTGGACTCTTTCCTGATTGCTAGTAGCGGACAAGCTGTGGGATCTTTAGAAAATTTTAACAATTATAATTATATAACCACTGATTTTTCTGGAATTAATTTCACATCTGGATCTGATATTTTTTATCTTTATGACAAAGAAATTATAAACGCCTTAGTGGTGCCTTCTTCACTTCAAGGACAAACTATCAGCAATATTTCTTTGCAATGTAAACTTATTAATCTTATAGGCTACGTGCCTTCTGGATTTTTTAAAGTAATAATTTATAAACCAGACGCAAATAATCAACCAAATTTAAATGATATCGCGGCCATAAGTGATGGCATTGATGTTACTCATATTTCCAATAGTGCATTCAGCCAAATAACGGTGCCTATATCATTTAAATTTTATAATTCTGCAAGCCAATCTTCTAATTCACTATTGTTTGTTTCTGTTCAGCAATCAATAAATAGTGCTTTTCTTGCAATAAAAGGTTCATTCAGCGGGATATCTACATCAAGTTTTAATATTTCCACTTCTCAAATACAAAATAATAATTCAAATTTAATAATTTATGGAGGTATATCCACTTCTTATGGAAGTGATTTAGATTCTGTTTATCCAATTAGATTTGATATTTTACAAGGGATCACTGCTCAACAAATAAATTCTGCAAATGTTTATTTGAGAAGAGATGCGGCTTTTACTAGCACAAATAATCTTGTTTATTTAGTGATTAATGCGGGCCAAAATTCATATCAAAGCAGCCCGATCAACTTTAATTCAATTGGATACAATTTCACTGGAATAGGATTCACTTTCAGCAGTAATATCGCAACATCACAAATTGTGTATTCCACATTAAATTTTGACACTAAAATACAAAGTAACCAAATATATCTATCTAGAGATTTAAGTAAATATGATTATTCTCTTGGAATTGGCTCTACAAGTATTTTGAACAATAATAACACTCTTGTAAATTTTGATTTTACATTCAATAAATTGTTCTCAGGAGTAAGTAATGAAATTTTTGGCGCGTTTAATTATACTGACCAATCACAATTTGGACTTGCCAAGCCTAACACCAAGCGAGTATTATCTCCAATAAATATTGTGGATGGATACTGGGCATTTAAAACAAAAAACATAAATCAACCACTTTCAATATACCCAAGAGCATATCTCAGCTATTCAAATGTAATTAACTCTGGATCTCCTACATATGTGTATTTAGGATACACACACGATATTTATGTGGCTCTTGGATATAACTATTTAGGTATTACAAGTATAGAAACAATTAAATTACCGGCAAGGCCAAGCTGGAAAACCACTTGGATGACAAGAGACACAAGCAATTATAAGAATTTTGATATTTTTAATGTTTTTATTCAATCTTACTTTAACTCAATTGCATACGTTCAAGGCACCGCCTCCACTTTAATCGGATCGAATGGCACCCCTAAAAATGCTATTTTTGAAGGAACATTCAATCCTGGACAAACAAACCAATCGCTTCCAATCTCAGTGCAGATTGGAACTTCGGCTGGTGTTCAAGTTTATATTAATAATTCTTCTTCGCCAGTAATTGACACATTTTCAGTAGTTTCATCAGGTTCTACTACACTAAGTTATTCAATATCAACTGCCGTAAGACAAAGCAGTATTTATTTTAAGGTACTTTATTATACCCTAGGGACAGCAGCTATTACCCTAGGCTGGAATACCACTTATCCATATGGAATGAGTACATATATAAGTTCTTCATCTTCCTATCCTGTAAACAATCAGCCTGTTAGCTTGAATCAAGGAAAACCAATCGACGATTTGATTTTTTTCAATGTTTCAAAAGTGGACACTAATTCTCAAGTAAATTTTGGATTCCCTCCAGGAGATTCTTTTATAATTCGATCATCATGACCACAACAATTTTTACAAATCTTATAGGGCCAATTTGTGAACTTTATTATAAAAGTTTAGCAAGCCAAAACATACAACAACAGACAATAGATTCGTTTCGCAACTACAGAGGAAACAATGTTTTAAATTTCGGGTTTGAAATTCAAGAACCTATTACTAATGTCTTTACTCCCACTCTTCAGCTTGGTGTATTCACTTCAAATTATTTATTAAAATATCAATCTAGTGTACTGCTCAATTCAAATATTATTATGCCTGAAGTGTCTGGCATAAGCACAGTTCAATATATTAATAAAACATTGCCGATAGTTATTAGTTTATCGATTGCAGATAATGTAATCGGCTTCACCACAGCATCGTTGACAAATGGTTACACATATACCACCAATTCAAACACTGATCAAAATATAATTAGAAATTTTGAAACAACATACGCGCTAAACACTTCAAATTGTATTTTGTATTTTATTGATTTTGTGAATGCATATGTAACTTTACAATCAGGCATACTAACGTTAGACCCTAAATCCACTTTTAAATATAGAGTGGTGTCGCTGAGATCAACAAGCGGCATTGGAGCTTTTAATTCTTATTCTGCTAATCAAAATTTTACTAGCAGAGCCACTTCGCAAGACACAAAATCAACTAATTCCACTTATGAAGTGGCATATGGTTCAGTGTACAATTGGAAAAATAATCTTACTTGGCCAAGTGGGTTTAGCACATGGTATTCGATAAATTCAAGCTCAATAAATGTATTCATTCAAAAGTTCCTCCATGATTACTTTGGATTTTGAAAGGTCCTAGCCCATTTTTTTTGAAAAAGTTATAGTGGCTAATATAAATGAAGCATTTTTAGTAAAGCTTGCGCAGTCGATGGGTATTTCTTATGACTTAAAGAGCCGTGTCCTTGGCTCGCCAAACACTCCAAATTCTGCTCTTTTTAATCTATCTCAAATTGCTTCATTGCTTACTACAGGAAAACCTCAATTTGGAGTGTATGATCAGCCAAATACATTTTCTATATCAATTAACTCTTTCACATCTAATTTTCTAATAAATTCAGGAATTGTATTTTATCAAGCTCAGCAAATCAATGTGCCGTCACAGTTTATTTCATATAAAAGTGTGGACGATAAGCCTGGATTAAAACTTTACAAGTTTTATTTTGACTATAATGATTTCACATTTTCTAGACAAGTGTTTAGTTCTACAATTGTTTCAGTTAATTATTTTCAGATTGTTTTAAATGCTTTGCCCGCGCAAAATTATTTGAATAACTTCAAACAAATAAACATCAACGGCTATATTATAAATGTTACAAAAATTGACGCCTCCACTAATACAATTACTTTAAACCAAGATGTTCAAACAAATAATATTGCCGCTGCAGGAAATACAGTAAATCTTATATTTCAGCCTGTTGTAAAATTTATCACATCGTTTGCTTCAGTGGGTACGCCTCCAAACCTAGACATACCATCTACAGGAATTGATTTAGCAAATATCACTTTGTCGATTGATTCAAACTTTAACTACACTCAATATGGTGTAACAAATTACACTTATATACCATACCCCAATTACCAAAACCCTGTGCAATTATTTCCTAATCAAGGCGCATACAACAACTTTTTAAATCTGGTAAATAATTCAATAAAATCTTATCAAACCACACAAAACTATAGTTTTGAAACTAATATTCTAAAAGGATTTTCAGACTACACAAAGTCACTTTCTAATCTTACATTTGATAAATATTGGCACACGAGGCCTTACGTGCCCGCCCAAAATTTCGAATATGGAATAAACTACTCAAACTTACAACAAACATATTTTGACACAAGGTTCAAGGATCTTTGGTATAATACTTTTAACCAGCAACTTACAAAAACTTTAGCCGTATTTCGCGGCGATATTTACGCAGGCACACAAAATTTACAAAGTGTTGGGTTTGCAGTAACAATTAAAAATTATTCAGATTATTCAAACACTAGTGCATTATATAATGGCTCCTATACATATGGTATATCGGGAATAAATACCAATGGCGAAACTTCATTGGTATATGCCACATCCACTAATTTCTTTTTTAATAATAAAATAAATAATTATATTTCCTGGACTTCTGCAACGAATTATTCTCCTCTTTACTTTAATATATATAGGAATTCTATCAACAATGGTGTAGCTTATCTTCAAAGAATCACTAGCCCATTTCAAGTAACTAGCTATCCTTTATTTGATAATATAAATCCATCTTTTGGTGCGTCTCAGGCAGTCAATACACCATATTCAGCTTTTCTAATTAAATCAGGAATTAACACAAATGTAATTGGAGGTCTATATTTTTGGGGAAATTTTAATAATATTCCTAATAATCTTTTGGGTATTCAAAGTGTATTGATTACAAGTTCTGGGCAAGGTTACACAAATCCATATGTGGTGGTGGGTGGCAATGGAATTGGCGCGGCAATATCACTCACCACATCATTGTTAGATGGTTCAATTACTAGCGCCACAGTAACATCTTTTGGGTCTAGCTACTCACAAGTGCCTACGCTTACCGTGGTAGACTCCTCTTCTTCAAATGGTTATGGCGCAGTGCTGCAACCGATCATGTCAAGCCTTTCTGTCGGATTATATACAGGTACGTTATCCAGCCCAATTGGAACATCAGTGGCAAATTTTTACAGCTTGCCATTATATCAAATATCCACTTCGCCTAACCAATATAATTTTCCCCTTACTGGGTCAAGTTTTGTGTCTTTAGGTAGCAATATTAACTATTGGGCTGTACTTAAAATGAATATGCCATATGGTATCAATACATTGAGCATTTTGAATACTTCGGGATATTCTGGTGGATCAATCAGCACATCTTCAAATGGATCTTCCTGGATAAAAACCACAACATTTTCTCAAATCGGAAAATTAGGATTTTTAGATCAAGGGCTATCGGGAGATAAGTATTTTTCAAAGGGAGTGTATTTTACAGGCGAATCACCTATTGCTCCGACAAGATTGCAAATATTTATACCAAATATTGATCTCAGTAGCTTAACAAATACTTTTGATTCTTTAGGTGTAACAACGACAATACCGCAGCCTATTCAAAATTCAATGCTCGTATCTGTGAAAGCACTAAATTCAATTACGGGGGTGCAAACTTCAATATTGGCCACAATTCCACAGTATACCGCTAGAGGCACCTCAATACCTCTTGGAGGCTCTACAGACACTTATGATACACTTCTTGACGTGAGTGTACAGCCTAATCTTCCCAGCGTAATCACTAAAAATGGAGTGGTTCAATGGTCAATTTATGATTTATTTACAGTGGATACATTGCCATGATTTTTAATTTATTTTCATATCCATCAAATTTTGGCGCGATAAAAATTTACAAATGTGACTACTATGGAAATAAAATAAGCAATCCTAGAGTGTGTTTTGTAGATCAATTTAGCGCAGCCATTGAACAGCAAAACGTAGATGATATCACAAGGTTTGGTGGCCTTAATCAAAACAATACATTTAGAATCAATAACAGACAAATTAAAATATCAGCAACATTTCTGTTTGAGTTAGATCCTAGCGGCATACTAAGTGCAGGCACAGATATTTTATTCAATTTATGCGCTCAGGCCTTCCAAGGAACTAACGCATCATATAAATTATCCACAAGCAGCTTGACAAGCACAAGTGCCACATATAATGAATTATTTATACCTCAATATTTAAATTTACAAAACTCAAACATACCTTACTATAATTTTTATCTAGTCTCCGAAAGTACAAGCACACTGTTGAATGTAAATGGAATAAATACATCCGCTGGATTGATAAATTATAATCAAATAAATATACCTTCAGGCAAAACATGGCTTGAACTATTTAAATATGGTGGCACATACAGATACCCTCTTTACTTAGAACCAATGTTCAGAATGGATACATCCGAAGGTAGTTTTTATAATTGTTTGATAGATAAAATTAATTTCAGCATGAATGAAGATTATGCAAAACTAAGTGTAGATATTTTGTGCATAGATTTTGATAGGTCTACTAGATTTGATTTTATTAACTCTAACCAAGTTTTAAATTCCAACTTATCAACAAGAATTCTTCATAGATCTAGAATTAGGATAGATGACTTCACTGCAAATTCATATAATTTTAATGTTTCCACTTCCACTTTAGAAATATATAACTACATGAATGGTCTTATCACACAGTCTTTTAAAAATACTCCAGTAAAAGAATTGTCTTTAAGTATTAATAATAATTTAGAACCAATATATGGAAATGATTATTATTCAACGAGAAGAACATATGTAAAAGGTTTTGTGTCTAAAAATAAAAAGATTGAAGGAACTATGTCTACATATGCGCTAAGAAGCGATCAGCCCACTTTTGATAAATTTCCTTTTATAACAAGTGATTCAACAAAAAATCTTTCTATAATTTTTGGTAGTCAAAGATTTAATATTCCGTATACAGTTTGGACACCGGGCAAAATTGAAGTGAATCAAAATAATCTTGTCACATTGTCATTTAATTTTCAAGCTCTCACAAATCAAAGATACGGCCAACCAGATTTTATAAACGATACACTTACTAATTTTTAGAGGATTCAGGCGCAAAATTCATAAAATAAAAGCATGAACCAAATTCTAGCTAATTCAGTGCATGTTTTTGAATTAGAATATAGTAAAAAAAATCTTGAAAATGGTTTAACGAGCTACAGTAATCCAGAAGAAGGCAACAGACACATTCTAAAATATTTGGCACTTGGTCCTACTTTTGCAATAGTGTCCAGCGCGCTTGAAGAATCCACTTACATAAATCATATTACTGGCGCGCCGTTTGTTAGAACAAGTATTTTTTACAATCAAATTTTTTCTAAAGCAATTATTTCAATTGAATTTGAAGACGGAAACACTATAGATGTAAAGTCTGCAGATTTGGGGGCTATAAACTACAATCTTGTTAAAATGATTGTAAAATCTTGGACGAAAGATGTTTTATGATTTTTGCTAATTTAAACAGCTATAAGCAAGTGGCGATCAATGTAGTAAATGATGAAAGTTTTTTCATGATTCGAGAAACATTGCCATTTATAAGAACAATTGGATTTGGCCAAGATGTGGGAGAGGCAAAAGAGCCTTTTGTTCCCACTTTTTGGTGTTTTGACGCAGAAAAATATCAGGTGCTGAGCAATTATTCTAGTGATGACACTAGGTATTTTTTTGGATTAGTAAAAGAATTATCTCAGAGTCCTTTGAATTTATTTGAGCCAGTAGATACATTCAATTACACAAAATTTACAAACACAATCTTAAACGATGTTTTAAAAACAGAAGGAAAAATTTCAATACCTATACTTTTCCCATTTACTAAAGGGGAAAATCACTCCATGTTTATGGAGGCGGTATACAGAATTTCAGCTTTCACATTTGTTCCTTTTTTTATATACACAGATGTTGTTCCAAATAATATTGGTGGCCCACTTTTTCTTAAAAACTTTAACATTTCTGTCAAGGGAGAATCAGATGTTTCTTGCTCATTAGATTTTATTGGTGGTGCTTTGCCGCCAGAATCTTTGTCAGCCGCGTCTTACGTTCCAGAAGATGTAATGGATCAAGGCTATCCCACTTTAAGGCAAAACGATCATACTTACAGAACATCGAGAGTGTATGACTGTGCCCTGGTTATAACGCCAGATATTCAATCAGCTCTTGGTGCGGGAAGTACAAATTTTTATGGCAGTAATTCTCCAATTATCTCTTGGATGTCTCAGCAAGATTTTCAAATTATTGAAATGTCTTTAAACATTGAGCAAATAATAGACTTAAAATACACTGCAAACGATGGTACTTTTAAAAAAGTTTTAGATGGTCCAGCATATATTTCAATGAAAGAAAGAAAAGCATCAGGAACCATTGTTTTTATTTCAGCCAGAGATTTGAGCACTATATACAATACTACTTTACAAGATTTATTTTCTCAAAGTAGCCCATATACATTAGTGAACGTTACGTCAATGTTAATGTATTTTGGCGGGCCATTTTATTATCCAATGAAAAATGTCATTTTTCAACAATTCAAGGTGGACATACAACCTGATCAAGCCACATATATGCACACAATATCTTTTATTGCATTATTGCAGCCCACTAATATCCAAAGATACTACAAACAAAACATTTTTGATTTAGATTTTGATCAAATTTTCTTATCCGATATCGATGGCACACTTAAAACAGAAAAACAAGCCGCCCCTGAGTAAGCAAAATGACCGAAGATTTTTTTTACAAAAACGAACACTACACAATTAATTTTGACAATGTGTGTGTATCTCAATCGTTAAATATAGACAAAAATTCTTTTGTGAAAGAAGATGTTTCTACTTTTCTTGAAATGCAAGCTGTAATTGAACACATAAATTTCAAAATTCTAAAAGAAGATAATGTAATATTTGATTCTAAAATTCAAAATGTAAACAACTTGAGCTTCGATCTGGTGAAAAAAATTTATTTAATATTAAAATCTCATCTTTATTTAAGCACAGATGAAATTAATAAATTTCTAGAATCATGTGAATTGATGATGAAAGAGAAAAAAAGCACAATGCCACTACCAGAAGAATTATTTATCGCTCAATATCTCAATTCTGGCGCGATAAATCTCACGCTATCTGAACTAATGAGCATGGAAACAAAAAAATATGAGAAGATTCAATTGGCGCTGAATCTTCTCGAACAATCAAAAGGTGACATTGGCGAAAGCTAAATGCCATGATGCTTTTTCATTTGGTTTCTCGCCTCTTCTAAATACATTTGATCTAAACTAAATGGATCTTTAGAAATAGGATCAACTTCTTCTTCTAGCTCTAAATCCAAATCAGTGGGCTCCGCATCATCAAATTCCTCAAGGGAAATAAATTCCCCAAAAGGATTAAAGCTTTCCATATGTCGTTCAATAGGATCTTTGTGCTCGCCGCCTATAAGTTTATCAAAGTCTTCTTTTCCTTTTTCGCTGTATCTAAATGAGACAGTATATGGATCTGCCATATTTTTAATTTCTTTCTTAATCGAACTTGGCAAAGAAGCATCAGCATTAACAATAAACTTCTTTTGTGAGGTGCTATAATCAACACCTTTTACTCCAGATTCGTGATTGAAAGTTTTATTAATTTTTTTAATAATTGCAGAATGAGAATTTGAAGCAAATTTGACAAGCTTTTTATCTAAATTATCTGCGATTTTGTATGCCCCGATTTCTTCAGCACATTGAATTTCAAACAACAAATCTTCTAACATAATTTTTATTTATAAATCATAGCCACAAAATCCTGTGTTTATGATTTATAACCTCCGCCACTTCTTTTTCTATTGCAATATTGTTTTTGAGAAAAGCCTTTAGGCTCAGAACAATTAATTGATTTTTTGTATTTAACACTCCATCTCTTCTTTTTTTTTCCTTCGCGAGGAGCATTATATTTTGCCAGTTTTACCAACACCTCATCTACATAATTTGCTTCTTTTTGAAAGCCAAAAACATCTAATTCATTAGCAATTGATGCTAATTTATGAAGAATTGTATTTGCGTTTTTTCCCATTAACTGCTCGGATTTTTCAATCAATGATTCCTGAAAACCACAATTTGTACAGTAAGCAATTATTAATTCGTGCCCCATTCCATTAATAATCTCTTTCTCTATAAGCCTCTCTCCGCAATCTGGACATCGCATATCATTCCGAAGATTATCAAGAAGTTCGTTGTATATAGCTTGCCTATCGTGCCACTTTATTGTATTGTGTTCGTGGCTATCTTTATGTGACAATTTTACTCGTTTATTGTCTTCAATAAACGCACTTAATCCACCATCATAATTCTTATTTATTAATTTTAATAATCTTTCAACAGGAATATCATTTATAAAATCATTAGACGGATCTTCGTCAGTCTCTTCCCACAAAGAATCTTTCGCCCAATCTCTTGCGTCCTGAATTAAATGAGGATTATTTTGAATTATGTGATGAATTTTGTCCATTAATAAGTGCGGTCCTCAATATTTTCTAATATTATATCTAGTGCGTGTTGGTACGCATCGCCTTTGTCTCCTTCCTGAAAAGCATAATGATCACGTAGTTTTTTGATCTCAGACAACACATGATTCAATTTTTGCCCAGAAATCATTTTCATGTATCCTTTGTCTTCGTTTACAGGAAGCATATGGCCTTCAGGATTTTCTAAACCCTGACTAATGACAGTTTTAACGATTGGAGTTACAGATGCTTTTTTAAATATACTCATAATTATTTACCTTTCAATAAATTTGTGACAGACGGTTTACTCCAAAATTTGCATGACCAATAACGAGCTTTAGTTTTTGGGCCAGGATTTTCACAATGATGTCTCGCCCGAAAATTCTTCCTTCGGCCTGGTTGATCTCGCTTAATAGAAAGATTTGGATCGCCAAAATTAACCTTCACAACATTGCCCTTATCATTCTTCACATAAACAGAAAACTTCTTTGGCCCTCCAGGAGTTCTAAAGGGCTTGTTCAAGCGAACATTTTTCTTCTTTTTAGTGGCGGCAGTTTTACATGCACCGCCACACATGCACTCCCCGCCTTCTTCACAAGAGTGAACAGATTTTTCTTCGCGATCTGGGTCTATATAATCTTTGCCAAATCCATGAGAATGTGTTTGCTTTTCAGGCACATCTTCGTCTTGTTCTTCAGAAATATGAGCCACTAAATCTTCAAGCTTGTCAAAATATTTATGTTGATGACCATATTCACCATCATCATGCATATATCCATATTGAAGTCCCTCTGGGCCTACATGAATCCAAATTTCTTGCGCTTCATTACCCTGCTTTCTGTGAACAGATTTTTCAGAAGGATGAACTGCATCGAGCATGTCGTCGTCACCATATTCAAAGATTTCAGATGGCTCAAAGCCAAAATCCCCTAGAACTTTTACTAGGGGATTTTCATGGTGAGCTAAACGAATAGCGGTGAAAAGTAAAACCTTCGCTTCTTTCTCTTGCCCTTGAGAAAAAAGATTTTGCGCGATTTTTGCAAGATTTTGTGCTTGTTTTTTCATAAATTATTCACCATCGAAATCGTGAGAAAGTTCAGCACAATCAATACATTTGCCAGAATCTCCACTCATACAATCATCACAAATTTTAGTCTTGCAATCTCGACATCGGTGTGAAGCTGGTTCACCAAAGCAGATTTCACAAAGACCTTCTTCGCCATGATCCCCAAATCCCATTATTTCCATTTTATAATCTTCGCCTTCATGGCCGAAACCAGGATTACCAGAATAATCACCTAAATCCATAGCATATTTTCTTAGCAAATCCCCGGCGTTGATTGATTCTTTTTTGGGACCGGTAATTTTAAGCATATGCTTGCCATCTTTGTGCATTTCTTGTCGCCCAAGGAAAACAGGAACAATACCCTTGGCTTTATTTAATGCTTCTTTTGAATCAAAAACAAAAATAGGATGCTGAGAATCACCGCCCATTGTTTTAACATGACCATCTAATTTCTCAATTGCCGAATGATAATGCTTGGAGTGATCATCTTTTGAAGCATAAGCTTTTTTATTCATATGCTCACTTGCACATTCAGCGCAGCAATAATGTTTGCCAGCAGCCATATGCATATGGCGTTTTTGCATTTTTGCTTTACAATTTGACCCAGCGCAAGATGTCATTGTAGAGCATTCGCATTTCTTTTTGCCACAATCTGGGCATGTAGAACTTTTGCGCTTTGAACATTCGCATTTTGCTTTGCCACATTCTTCACACTTTTCAGATTTACCTTTACCATGCTCTGCTTGCCATTTCTTCAAATCTTCAATGCCAGCATATTTTGCAAGCATGTCTGACAAAGTAGAGGCTTTTTTATCGCGCCTTTTAGCCATGTCTTTGCCTGTGCTTATAGCGTCACCTAAATCGTCTGTGTAATAAGCTGTTTTTTCTTTTTCGCCCTTGAAGTTAACACAATATTCTCCTTCGTGTTTTATAATAGAAATTCCAAGGGGTGAAAGTTCTTCTTTTGCAGTTTCTAAAGTTAATTTTTTATGAGCATATTTTGCAAGCATTTCATTATAGTCAGCGCTTTTTTGCATCATATCTTTTTTAGCACATTCACTGCAGCAATAAAGCTTGCCGCCCTTTTTGTGCATTTCTGCTTGCATCATTTTTGCGCCACAGCCCTTTAAACTACAAGTTTTCATTTTGGCACAATCATTGCAAACAGATTTGCCTTTTCGTTTCATCATTTGGCCTTTTTTCGCGCCACAATAATCACACTCTTTGGCCTTTTCCGCTGCTTCAACAAGACGATAGGCGAATTCTGAGTCGCCTTCTAAAGCCTTTTTTTCGGCTAGTTTATTTAAAATATGATCAAAGCTCATACTTTAAATTTCAAATAATTATTTTATTCTACCTTTTTAATGAGCATTTAATTTCTATTTCAAAGCACGAAATCATTAAATCAAAAGTCATTTGTCAATAAAATCTTTCAATTGTTCTTTTGAAGTGAACGTTCTAAAATTTTTATTATCTTCAGAAGTGACATAAACAGGTTTGCCAAATGAAAATACTTCAGAAATTTCTTTTTGTTTATCTTTACTATATTTTGTCTGAGTGTGTTTCTCCTGAAATTTTATTTCTTGCAATTTTTCAGACAATGTATTGATTCTTTTTTGTCTATCTTCGTGCTCTTTTTTGAATTGCTTAATTAAATCATCTTGATTCATAATATTATTTTACCAAAAAACTTAACAATGCCTTTAACACAACAATAGGAAGGCTACAAAGATCTTTTGAAAATAATAAGGTGAAAGCCCATTATCAATCGGTGTTTATTTCAGATTTACATTTAGGCAGCAAAGGCTGTAAAAGTAATGAGCTTTTAAAATTCTTAAAAAGTTTTGATTGTGAAAATCTATACATTGTTGGAGATCTAATCGATGTGTGGGTGATGAAATCTTTGAATCAATGGGAACAAGAACATACAGATATTGTTCAAAAAATTCTCAAAAAAACTAAAAAAAACTTTTTGTTTTATTCGCCCGGTAATCATGACGAAATGTTTAAGCAATTTTGCGGAAATCATTTTGGGCATGTGAACATTGATGTTGAATTTATATATGAAGCAATTAATGGAAAAAAATATTTGATCACACATGGAGATCTTTATGATTCATTTGTATACACAATTCCAAAAATAGCCTATTTGGTTTCTCATATGTATGAAAGCCTCACTAATTTAAATTATAAACTAAATAAATTTTTAGTAAGAATTAAAAAGAAACCAATAAACATTAGCGCAATTGTAAAACTTAAATTCAAAAGATATATAAAACATTTAAACAATTTTGAAAACAAACTTTCCATTGCTGCAAAAAAACAGAATTGTGATGGAGTGATATGTGGGCACATTCACCTCCCATGTATAAAAAATATACAAAACATAGAATATATGAATTGCGGAGATTGGGTGGAAAATTGTAGCGCACTAGTGGAACACAAAAATGGAAAATGGGAGATAATAAAAATATCTTGAGAGTGGCGATATTCACCGACACATTTTTCGAAACGAATGGCGTAGCGCATACTTATAGAAAATTTTTAAATTGGGCAATTGAAAATCAAAAACCAATTGATTTCTATACCTACGACACATCTTTAAAAAACATTTTTGAATCAATTAATTATGGAGCAGTGAATTTATTTAAATTTAAACCTAGATATTCGATAAATTATTATGAATATTTAAGATTTGAATTATTTCAAAATCCATCTATCCAACTATTCAAAAACTATCAATCAATACATATCGCCACACCAGGATCTATGGGAATTACAGGAAGATTCCTGGCCAAAAAACATAACATAAAAATGTATGGAGTGTATCATACCAAATTTGAAGACTATGTAGCATTGAAATTCCCAAAAATATTACAATCATCAATAAAAAATGCAATAACATTTTTCTATAAACAATTTTATAAAGATTTCTCATTAGTACTCGCCCCCACACCGCAAATGTCAGATTGGGTGGAGAATAATGTATGTAAGAGCGCAATTATGAGCAGAGGCATAGATTGTGTCAAATTTTTGCCCGATAAATCTCACACCCAAAAAAATATCATCTACATCGGAAGAATCGCTGAAGAAAAAAACCTTGATCTCATAAAAAAAGCATACAAAGAAAGCGATAAATCTATGAATGTTATTTTTACCGGAGATGGACCATATAGAAAAAAATTACAAAACAAATTCCCTGAAGCTATATTTAATGGATATAAATATAAAGAACAACTAATTAAAGAATATCAAAAAGGAGATCTGTTCGTATTCCCTTCACTGAGTGACACATATGGCAATGTAATACAAGAAGCTATGGCCTGCGAAGTGCCATGCCTTGTTTTAGATAAAAAAGGACCAGGAGAAATAATAAACAATGGAATAGATGGATGGATAGCAAAAGATGAACAAGAATTTATATATCTATTTAACTACCTAATAAACCAACCTGAATTATTAGAAAAAACAGGAAAAGAAGCTAGAAAAAAAATGTTGAAAAAATCATGGGATTGTGTGTTTGAAGAATTGTGGGAAAAATATGAAGTTTAGAACATATAAAGAAACAGATCGAAAATCCGTGGAAGAAATATGTATCGCCACAGGACTAAATGGAAATCTAAATGAATATTTTGATGACGAAAAATTATTCGCGAATCTATGGCTTTCCGCTTATCTAGATGGACAACCAGAAAATACAATCATTGTGGAAGATAATGATGAAGTGGTGGGATATCTTGTAGCATGCTATGGAGATTATAAAAAATATCTTATAAAATATACCCTAAAATGGTACCTGATACTTTTATTCAAATATCTCACTGGGCAATTTAAAAAGAATAAATTCCCTAGATGGTGTTTATTTTATTCTCTAAAAGAAATGCCAAGAATGCCTAAAAATAGTGCGCATTTTCATTTTAATTTGAAAGAAAAATATAGAAATAAAACAATCGGGCCAGATTTGATAAAAATGTTTGAGAATAATTGTAAACAAAAAAATCTCACCAATTGGTATGTTATCACTTTCATAAACAATGAGAGAAGATCTCTCAGAGCTTATGAAAGGTGGGGACTTAAATTATATGATAAGAAAAAATGTAGATTGTATGAAGATTCTTATTCTGTATGCTTGGTGAAACAAATCTAAATCAATTCTTCCACCACACATTATCTTCCTTACAAGTGCGATTTGCTATCAAATCCATAGCTCGCGATTTAGGAACATTGTATTTTTCATACAATGCTTTACCCACTAATCCATTTTTATAATCCATACGCAAATTCTTAGCCAGCTCAAATGCCTTGATGTCCCTTTCAGATTGCGTTTTGCCTAGGTTGAGTCTTTTTTCGCCATCGTGAAACACTTGATCTAAAGAAATTTTGCCCGCTTGAAATTCTCTGTACCTTCGATCAACAGTAGAATAAGGCAAGCACGTATCTTCACTCCACTCCTTAATGGATTTGGTTTGATTATTGTGAGTGATTAAGATTGTGTCTTGTTTTTTTCTTAAAGGAGTATATGATGTGTCCACCCAGGAGCGATTTAGGACAACATCATGGATAATACTCTCACTCACATTCAGTTCATTGGAAATTGATTTCACAGTAGCTCCAGTGGAATAAATGGAGCGAATTTTATTAGCCATTTCTTTGTTAATTTTAGAATTATTAAATGTTTTTTCTTCCGCGCAAATATCATTCTTAAGCTTTAAATATAATTCATATTTTCGCTCTAATCGTGTTTCTGGAGTTGAATCAGTATAAATCCAGTCAAGAAATTGCAAAGCATTGTATTTTCCGTTAAACTCTAAATATTGCACAGCGCCTCTTTCATTCAAGTGCCCGCATGAGTATCCAATAAAGTTTTCGTAAAAATGTTTTATATTTTCAGTTAATTTGTATGTGCCAACAATTGAAGCTGAAAAATTATTTTTTTCTTCATTTATAAAAACGCAACCATCCGCGCAAAATAAACCTCTAGTAAAATGAGAAACATATTTTTCGGGCATATCTTTTATCCAATCTAAATCATAAGTTTTATCACCAGATAAACCTAAAGCATTCAAATCACTTACTATCTCTTTTGAGCAAACTGTCAAAGAGGCTTGCGTTTGGCCGTCTTTTTTGTTTATAGTGTAAATTGGACCGTCATATTGTAGCGCACTTTTAAGCGAATAAATGATGTGCTCATCAGATTTTTTTAGATT
>Ga0007805_1000265_pt1 | contig 18872 bp, 25 predicted proteins | sample CryBogCBE24Aug09_FD_71231 | JGI IMG/M metagenome (GOLD analysis project Ga0007805, IMG submission 71231) | Freshwater microbial communities from Crystal Bog, Wisconsin, USA - CBE24Aug09 | ecosystem: Environmental > Aquatic > Freshwater > Lake | place: Crystal Bog, Wisconsin, USA | collected... | reverse complement strand
TATGAATTTCTTGGGATTTTTCAGCAGTTCTAGATATTGTTCTTGCGCTAGGTTGCGTGGAACAATCGTTACCTGCTTATTTCTTTTCAAATAGGGCTTGATTTGGATCAAGTTATTTGCGTCAGGATTGAAACGTGGATCACGTTGTACCTGCTCTTTATCGTTACGTCTTCTTGCTCTGGACAAATTATGCCTCCGTAAATTGAAGATCGACCTGCATAGATATTTACATCAGATTAAAAAAACATGCCCAAAAAGGGCATTTATAAATACTTTCATGAAATGGCAAACTTTACAAATTACCCCGCCTAGAAATACGAATAATATATACAGATATCTCAAAGATGTAGAATCAGTTCAAGTAAACGAAGAAAATGAATGGTACTGTCACAATGATGGCTGGACTGCGGGCAATACTGAAATATATGTGGACAAAGGCAAGTCCACATTGTTAATTACAGTAGGGGATTCATGTACATATGGCGAAGGTGTTGATCCAATTAGTCATAGACAACATCGTTGGGATATACATGATAGAATAGAAAAAACGTACAGTGGAAAAATTGCTAGAATTTTAGATAGCGATTTATGGACCTTTGCATTACCTGGTAATAGTAATAGCGGAATGTTTACCGCGTTATTTAGAATATTAGATAATGTGCCTGTAGGTCGATATAAAAAAATAAAAGTGTTGTTACAATTAACAAGTGGTGATCGAGATGTGTCGTATATGCTTCCAGATGACCATCCTATACAGCCATTAATAAATTTAGCAAGAACCAATATAGTAAAAATACCAATGGAGCAATGGTTTATAAATTACGATAATATATGGTTTGATTTATTGGATCAACAAATTGCCAAACACACAGGATTAAATTTAGATGTTGTAGTGTTTAAAGCACTTAATAAAATTTGGACACCTAGACGAGATTTTAAATTCAAATTAATTGAAACAAGCTGGATAAAATTTAATGCGGCTTGGAATGGCGTAGATCTCACTGAGTTTTATTGTGGGCATCCTCAGTTTTATGAAGAAGCATTATCTTCTAAATTTATTATTGATAATTTAAATTTTAAAAATCAAGATTTAGATAGATGGGAAAAGTGTGTAAACTTTTTACATGTTAATAGTGATACTTGCCGAGCTGATCATCCTAGCGAATATAGTCACGGGCTGTGGACACAATTTTTATTAAATCAAACTGGTTGGAATCAGTTTATTTAAAACGTAAAGCACCGTCATATTGATCAGCACCTATATTAGACGCTTTAAGAAATTCAGCACGTTGCTCAAAATTATAGTTGGTCCATAGTTCATTAATTTTATAAGAATCAGAAAATAAATCCTTATCAGTATCTCTATCTGATATTACATTAGGTCTTAATATATTAGACGAGAACCAATTTTGTTGTACTGGCGTTAAGTTATAAGCCATTGCATAGTACCATAATTTACTGTGGCTACTAGTTAGTAATGGTTTAATTTTTTCCATGGAAAGATTATAATCACCTCGTTGATTCCATATAACGTGCTCTGTACTTTGCATTAAAAAAGTATGATCCTCTAATCCCTGATATTGAAAATTTCCAGTTACAAAAGGAACAGCTTCTACTCTAGTTGAACCAACTTCATTTGCTCCTGGCCAAACTGGTGTGCTGTTTAATCTAAACACAAGGTCAGTACGAGTATCTAATACCATATCATATCTAGTATCAGTTGCAAGTTCTTCTTTAAATTTGAATTTTTGTAAAAATAGACTTTGATACGCAGGGCCAGTCCATGAATCATAAAATTTATGATTATCTAAAATGTTCCAAGATTTTAAATTTTTATCTTTAAAATCATCTTTAATAGATTCATAATTTACATTGTTGGATTTCCACAATGCTACAAAATAATCAACTTGATAAGCAAGCGGGTCACAAAATTCAAATATACTTTGTTTAGTATAATGCCAAGTTCTAGGATGCCCTCTTAAGAATACCGCTAACTTATTCAATTTCATAAGATATTAAATTCTTTACAATATTCATACATATGGTCAGCCCACATTATGTGTCCTAACTCATTGGGGTGATTAACGTACAGTACTTTTTCTTTAGTTTTCTTGGTAATATAGTTGTGAAATGTCCCAGTTTCTGGTTCATTTTTATGCATAAATGTAATAGGATCTACACAATTCCATATCTTTATATCGCGTAAGTCTGCTTGATTGTGATTATTTTTTATGTATTTGTTGTCATCCCATTCATGTATCATGGCTTTGTGATGATGGTAAAATGCTTGATGCATTACATATTTTATATTCAAACTTTTTAATAACATCTGAGTTTGCCAAACCTGCATGATCCAACGATGCATATATTCTTCAGTGGTCCAGAAGTTTGTTATGTACAGATCCCTAAAATCATTTAAACCTGACTGGGCATAATCGTGTTTCCATAAAGGATAAAAAGTTATCCATCGGCCATTTTCACCCGGTAATCTATCTTTGTAACAAAAGTCTTTTCGTTCTGGGCTTGTCCATCCAATATTAACAAACAATTCGCTAGTATCTTTGCCAGCAATATACCCGTAACTGCTCAACCATCTGAATAATTGCCTAACGATTGTGTCATTTGAAGTACCAGGAATGGATAAATCTACTATTTTTGTAGCGTTTACTTTGTTGCCAAATAGTTTTATATACCTGTGTTCTTGCCTATAATTTAAACTTTTTCCAGTTTTTTCCCATTCGGTGGAATAATTATCCGATACACGGTCATCTGGATGTACCAATTCAGTACCGTGAGCCCAACTATCACCGCAATTTATTAAAATCATCTAACTACCTTTTAAAATATTTATTAGCAGGTTTAACAGGTTTTAAATATTCCTAAACATAAATACTTGATATAAACGAGAACCCCCATGCACGATATTATAGACGTAATCAAAAACATACAAAAACTTGCTGAAAACGACAATGCTTTCAAAGTTATCAAGGACTTTGAACGAGTAATCGACGAGTTGGATCTATATGTTTTTAAAAACTGGGAAGAAGGCGAGCTTGTTGCCGGACCAGATGTAGGGCGTTACTCAGTTAAATGCAGTTTTATGTGGCATGAAAAAGAAATGCCAGATCCAGAAGGTGCAAAAAGATTATATGATTACGGATGCCAAGTTGTTTACAAGCGTGAACATATTATGGTTCCACGCAAAATTAAACATCCAGATGATTTTAGACCTGGCACAAAGAAGGGTAAGATTGATGCACACCCAGTTTGGGTAGTAGACATTACTATGCCAAAGAAATTAATGCAAGATGTTTATATTGGACAAGAAAATAGAGACACTGTTCAGATGGCTAAACTAATGAAATACAAACAAGACGGCACATCTGACACAGGCGAGTTAGGATTAGAGGAACCAAATAATGACACAGCAGAAGAAGCAACGCCAACAGCGTAAATTGGACGAAAGTCTTCGTCCTAAGGATCTTAAAGATTTCGTTAGCGAAGTATTCACTGTGGATCAGTACAAAAGCAAAATGGGCAATGACGCTGATGTTGTTGTATTAGGCTTTCGTGTAAAAGAAAAACACCCTGCATTGGATCTAGTAGAATTTATTGAACGCGGTTATCAGTTTGTACTTGATGCAGACATGAGTACCGGCGAAGAACATGATGGTCAATATCAAGTGTTTGTTGAATTAGAACGCAACCAACAACTACCAGAAAATTTAAAACACTTACTTGCAGGTGTAGGCAAATTGACGGGCACTGAAGAGTGGCGTTTTAGATATCAAAAAGCACCTAACAGCGTAGAATTTAATTCTAAATCAGTTATGGAGCATATTCCAATGACTCCTGCAGACTATGACAACAAGATTAATGAAATCAAAACAAACGATGTTCAAGAATTCTTTGATCAAGGTACTGTTGAAGTTGCATTAGAATCAGATAATACTATTACGTTTAGTAAACCGTATAGTGGAGATGTAGATGCTACATTTATTGCTATCGGTGATTATGAAAATGTTAAAGAAACACTACCAGGTGCGTTAGCATTAGACGAAAGTAGCAATAGTCAAGTAACGTTTTTAAACAAATATCTAGGTAACTACGATATAAACAAGGTTGGAGACAAGTTTCTGATTAGAAACGGTACCCGTGCGGTTGTCATCCAAAAAAATAGGTGGTAATGTGTGGTTTCTGAGTTTTATACCAGATAGTTTTTTACATTTAGTTATTTTAAGCGTATTAGGAACAGGCGGGGCACTTTATCTTTTTGGCCTGTTTATCAATTTTTTCCCAGCCGCATATCCTTACAAAGAACCAATTCGTATACTTGCTACTGTTTTAATGGTATTAGGTGTTTATGGTGAAGGCAGTTATGCTAACGAAATGAGTTGGCGTTTGAAAGTTGCAGAAGCACAGGCTAAAATCGCAGAAGCTGAAGCAAAGTCTGCAGAGGTTAATACCGTAATACAAACTAAAATCGTAAAACAAAAAGAGATTGTACATGACAAGCAAATCGTAGTACAAAAAGAAATACAGATCAACGAAAAGCTGATTGATGCAGAGTGCAAGTTAGACCCAATTGTAGTTAAAATTTTAAATGATGCGGCTGCTAATCCATTTGGGGGTGCAAAATGAAACGTTTATTAATAATGCTGTTTCCTTTAATGGTGCTTACAGCTTGTAATGACGATGGAGTTCCCGTTGTTGTTAAATTTCCAGATGTTCCGCAAGACTTAATTACTGCTTGTCCAGATCTAGCAAAGTTAGATCCAGCTAAAACTGTAGAATTAAGTCAAGTAATATCAGGAGTCACCGCCAACTATTCCCAATACTACGAGTGCAAAGTCAAAGTAGACAATTGGATTGAATGGTATAACTCACAAAAGAAAATATTTAATAGCCTAAAATGAAAAAATTAGATTTAATGGAAGAAGCCGTTGCACTCAGCAACTACCATTTCGATAACAACCGTATCGATCCAAGATTTGATGGAGCACAAGTACTAGGTCGCTTTGAAGGCGATTGGTCTGACGAAGTGGAGCAAATGATTGAAATATCTAAAACTCGTTCATTTGGTACTAGAAATCTAATAGAAGGGCAAGTTAATGTTGACTTAGATAATCCTAGTGGAGAAAAAACTGATTATAAAACAATGATTGAAGGATTCCGTCCTTATGAAAAGGAATTCTTTGATAAGACTGATTTAGACTATTACGGCTATCCTATTATTAACAAGACGAATGAAATTGGACCAAAAGTTACAGCATTGTTCAATGCTTTTAAATTTGCGGCCCCTACTACCTATACGGTACATATTCAAAAAGTTGGGCAAGTATTCCCATACCATATTGACTTCTTCCATCGTCGTCGTTGGAAAGATGTTCCACAAGACAAACTAATCCGTGTGCAAGTTATGTTAAATGACTGGCAACCTGGTCAATGTTTGGGATATGGCAACAGTGTGTACACTGGCTGGCGTTCGGGCGAGTTTCATACATTTGACCATGTCAGTGTTCCTCATTGGACATCCAATGCTAACTATATTCCGCGTGTATCATTATTAATTACAGGTGTAAAAACTCCAGAAACTGAGGATTTTTTATACCGAGCAAGAACTAGTAAAACTATAAAGGCAGAATAATGAAAAAACTATTGCTGTTGCCGTTAATATTGTTGTCAGGTTGCACTTTATTAGATGCATATCTAATGACTCACTATGATCCTAACGAGTACAAACTAATCACAGATATACGTGCCGAAGCACAGTTGTTTAAAACCCAGTGTGACGATCCTGTAGCCAGCAAGGCCAATGCTGCCAAAGTAGCAAATGACACACAGTTGTTTGTTTTATACAGCGAACATGTACCAAGAAATGACTTAATCATTAGTTCTAGTAAGGATTTACATACTATAGCACAGGGTCTAGCAGATCAATATGCTAAGTTTGATAAAGTGAGTCCAGGGTTTTGTAAGATTAAATTTACCAGCATAGAATCAAATGCTGACAAAATGCAAACAACTATCGCAGGGAGACCAAGATGAGCGTAGAAACATTCCAAGGCCAGCTAGGCCAAGCATATACTAGCCAAGATCCAGCTATTAGCCAAGCGGCACTTTCTGCTAATCAATATACAGAAATGTTCAAACAGGGTCAATTAACAAAAGATGAATACCAACAAGCACTAGCAGATCTTGCTATTTCAGCAAGAATTAATCAAAGTATGAATGACATGAATAATTTAGAAATGTTAAATACTGCTATTAATGGGTTAATCACATTAGCAAGTTTAGCGGGGTAAAAATGGCAGACTGTACACTAACACAACAACAATTATCACAAATTATACCAGGTAATCCATATCTGGAACATTGGTTTAATGCGTTATCACAAGCATTGCCGGATTATGATATCAATACTCCACAACGTATTGCGGCATTCCTTGCACAATGCGGACACGAAAGTGGCGGATTTACTGCTATCAAAGAAAACTTAAACTATCAAGCCGCAAGTTTATGCCGTGTTTGGCCACATTACTTCAATGCAGGTAATGCAAACGATTATGCACATCAACCTGAAAAGATTGCCAATAGAGCGTATGCTAATCGTATGGGCAACGGTCCTGAAGAAAGCGGCGATGGATATCGTTTTTGCGGAAGAGGATTGATTCAATTGACAGGAAGATCAAACTATCAAGCATTTGCAGATAGTATTCAAGAAGATATTAACAATTTACCAGATTACCTAGCAACATTTGAAGGCTGTGTTCAGTCAGCTTGTTGGTTCTGGGAAGCAAATAATCTTAATGCTGTTGCTGACACTGGCGATATTGTCAAAATGACTAAGATTATTAACGGTGGAACACTAGGATTAGATGATCGTACAGCACGATACCACCACGCACTACAAGTTTTAGGAGCATAAGAATGGCACTATTAGATTCAGTATTAGGGTTAGTTAACAAAACACCAAAAGATCCGGACGCACCAAAGCCTCCAGTAGGCAGTCGTAGCGAACGTGAGGCTAAAATCAAAGACAAAGCAGGTATGGTAATTAACGTGTTTGCTTTGATGTTAGCAATCAATACATGGTATGGTGGTAAACTATCAAGCACAGTAATGAATGATACTATCAAAGCAAATGATACATACAGTTTTTACCAAGCAAAAAGTATTAAACAAAGTTTAGCAGAACAATCATTATACGAAGCACAACGCAGTGGTGATAAAGCTCGTGCTGAAGAAATGAAGGCTAAAATTGATCGCTATGAAAACGAACCTAAAGAAGGTAAAGTAGCATTATTAGCCAAAGCAAACGCATTAGAAGCTGAACGCAACGATGCAAAAACACGTAGTCCATGGATTGGGTATGCTAGTACAGCATATCAAATGGCAATTGTATTGTTATCCGCAAGTATTCTTGCTGTTAACATGATGTTGTTTTGGTCCAGCTTTGGGGTAGCAGGCTTAGGTCTATTATTAAGCCTAAATGGCTTATATCTTTGGTTTTAAGGAGAGATTAAATGGCAAGTAAGAGCGATAACTGGATGCAACAATTATGGCGTCCTATGATGGGGTGGATGTACATGTTGGTATGTACTTGCGACATGATTGTATTTCCAGTTTTATGGGCATTCTGGCAAGGATATAACCATGTACCTATTACACAATGGAACCCATTAACACTACAAGGTGCTGGCCTATTCCATATTGCCATGGGTGCAGTATTAGGTATTAGCGCATTTGGTCGTACACAAGAAAAACTAGCAGGCACAGCCGCTAATCCAACTGCTACAGAACAAATTTCTGTAAACACTACTAACATGAGTGGTGTACCAGCAGGTGGTATGGGCGGCGGATTTGGAGGAGCAAGTAATGGCGGATTCGGTTCATCAACAGGCGGCGGCTCAGCATTTGGCGCTCCGGCAGCAGGAGGCTTCGGTGCACCAGCCGGTGGTTTTGGTTCAGCACCAGCATCTACCGGGTTCGGGGCACCAGCACCAACCGCAGGTGGCTTTGGCGGAGGCGGGTTTGGAAGCACACCTCCAACAAATACAGCACCAGCACCAGCACCAGTCACAGGGCAAGTAGCACCTGGATTTGGCGGGAAACTTGGTCCAGTCCCAGCGGCTGACCCAATCATATAAGGAAATTTAAAATGAAAAAATTATTACTAGCATTGTCGTTATTCGCATTTTTAGGAACTGCATTTGCAGAAGCTGAAACAAAAAAAGTTTGCCACGATGAGACTAAAAATGGTAAAACTGTTGCAGTTTGCAAAACTATCAAAGTTCACAAAAAACTAGAAGGTGACGACAAAGTTCCAGTTAAGAAATAATTAGTTCTTGACATTCCCATAAAGGTATAGTATATTATTACTATACCTTTTTTCTATTATGGCAGATTACTATCAAACATTAGGCGTGGATAAAACTGCGTCAGACGACGAAATTAAAAAGGCTTTTCGTAAACTTGCGATGAAGCATCACCCAGACCGCGGAGGTGATGAAAACCAATTTAAACAAATTCAAGAAGCATATGCTACATTGAGTGATCCACAAAAACGAGCAGAGTATGATAATCCTCGTCCACAGTTCAATGGAGTGGGTGGAGGATTTGGTGGCGGGATGCCTCCTGGATTTGAAGATATTTTTGGCCAAATGTTTGGTGGTAATCCATTCTTTGGACAAGGATTTAGACAACCACAGCCAGTACGCAACAGAACATTAAACATAAACACCAATATTTCATTAGAAGATGCGTTCCATGGTAAAGACATGCTGGCAAATTTACAGTTGCCTAGCGGTCGAGATCAAGTTTTAGAAGTTAAAATCCCTGCAGGTATACAAGATGGTACAACATTGAGACTAGCAGGCATGGGTGATGATAGTGTACCTAATGCACCAAGAGGTGATATTCACCTTACTGTTAACGTTGACCAACATCGTGTATTCTTAAGACAAGGTGATGATCTTGTTCGCAAAGTAGATATCACTTGTATTGATGCAATGTTGGGTAAAAATATTACTGTAGATACTATTGATGGCAAGACTTTAGATGTTAAAATTAATCCTGGCACACAGCACGGACAGATATTAGCCGCATCAGGTTACGGAATGCCTAAAATGAGCGACAATAGATTTAAAGGACGTATGCTGTTGTCCATTAACATCACTATACCAACGCTGAATGAAGCACAAAAACAAATACTGAGTCAAATAAACATTTAAATATCATTATGAATATAGTAACATTTCCAAATAACATATTAAGACAACGCATTGAAGATTTTGATTTTGAAAATCCATCAATGGATCCTATACAATTAGAAAAGGATATGATTGAAGCAATGCTGGAACACGATGGCATTGGACTTGCGGCTCCGCAAGTAGGGATATCAGCTCGTGTGTTTGTTATGGGACACAAAGCCAGTCCTGAATTATCACAGGCATTTTTTAATCCAGTTGTGGTTAAATGGACTGAGGAAACCGAGGATTTGGAAGAAGGATGTTTGAGCTTTCCTGGAATATTTGTTAATATTAAGCGTCCTAAGAAAATTGTAGCAAGGTGGCAAACTAGCAAAGGAGAATGGCAAGAAGCAGAGTTTGATGGTTATAATTGTAAATGCTTCCTTCACGAATTAGATCATCTAGAAGGTATAGTGTTTCAAGACAGAGTAAGTAGTTTAAAATGGGCAATGGCCATTAAGAAATCCAAACCTAAAAAATTAAAAACAGTAAGATTAAAAAGGAAATTTAAGTAATGTTGGAACCTAGCAAAGACCTAGAAAAGATTTTTGAAAAGGCTGTTGAAACAGCAGCCAGTCATAATCACGAATATATCACATTAGAACATTTCCTATACGGGTTATTAAACAATGAACAATTTGTAGGAATTTTATCTGACTTTGGTGCCAATACTAAACAGCTCAAAGATGATGTTGAGCAATATATTGAAAAAGAATTGTTGGACATTGTAAACCCCAATGCTGATAAACCTAAAAAAACTGAAACTGTTGAACGTATGTTGAATCGTGCATTTACACAGGTAGTTTTTAGCGGACGTCAAACTATTGATCACATTGATTGCTTCTTAAGTTTGTTTTCAGAAAAGAAAAGCCATGCCAGATACTTTATCAACAAAGCCGACATTGACAAAGACAAATTTATTACATTCCTAAATAAGGAAGTAGCAAGGGAAGAAGTTGAAGAAGAAAACAAAGTCAGTCCGCAAGTTGAAAGAATGATCAATCAGTTTTGTGTGAACTTGAGTGCAAAAGCCAAGTCCAAAAAACTTGATCCAGTTATTGGTCGTGAAAAAGAAATTGATGACATTACACTTATTTTGGCAAGACGTACCAAGTCTAATGCTATTCTAATCGGCGATCCTGGCGTAGGTAAAACTGCTATTGCAGAAGGTATCGCACGTAAAATCCACGAAGGTAAGGTGCCTAAATTTATTCAAGGGCATACTGTATTGAGCTTGGATATCAGTGCTATGATTGCTGGTTCAAAGTATCGTGGAGATTTTGAGGAACGCCTTAAGGGAGTTATCTCAGGCTTGGAAAAGCGTGGCAATTGTATTTTGTTTATTGACGAAGCACACATGATGAGTGGTGCTGGTTCAGCTGGCAACAGTGCCAACGATATGAGCAATATGCTTAAGGGCACATTAGGCAAGGGCGGCATTAAAGTTATTGCCAGTACAACGTGGGAAGAATATCGTAAACACTTTGAAAAGGATCGTGCTCTAATGCGCCGATTCCAACGTGTTACTGTAGATGAGCCAACTGAAGCAGTTGCTATTCGAATCCTTAAAGGACTTAAGAAGTATTACGAAAAACATCACGGTGTTAAAATTACTAACCAAGCAGTTATTGATGCTGTAAAATATTCTAGCAAGTATATTACAGATCGAAAATTGCCTGACAAGGCTATTGATTTGATTGACTGTGCTAGTGCTCGCTTTAAGGTCAAGGATCAAGAAGGCGGGGTTGTTGACCATGAAGAAATCCTATTTGAAATTAGCAAAATCACAAACTTGCCATTAGAACAAGTTACAAATAAAGAAAATGCCAACTTGTCTAGTTTAGAAAAGAATATGAAGTCTAGTGTTTATGGACAAGAGACTGCTATTGACAACTTATTAGATAAAGTGTTTATTGCACAGTCTGGTTTGAAATCTTTAAACAAGCCTGTAGGTAGTTTCTTGTTTGTTGGTCCAACGGGTGTTGGTAAAACTGAAACTGCAAAACAATTGGCAAACAATTTAAATGTTAAACTTGTTCGATTTGATATGAGTGAATATCAAGAACAACATAGTGTTGCCAAGTTCATCGGTAGCCCTCCTGGATATGTAGGGTTCGATGACAATGCTGGCCAATTGATTACACAATTACAGGAAAATCCTAACTGTGTGTTATTGTTGGACGAAGTTGAAAAAGCTCACCCCAGTATGCTTACCGTATTGCTACAATTGATGGATAATGGTTTCATTACAGGTAGTAATGGTAAGAAAGCTGACGGACGTCAAGCAATTATTATCATGACAAGTAACTTAGGTGCTAGCGATGCTGAAAAGAATTCAGTAGGATTTGGTAGTTTAGAACGTGACGGTGATCCTAAAGATGCTGTCAATAAGTTCTTTGCACCAGAGTTCCGCAATCGTTTGGATGGTATTGTACGCTTTGGCAAGTTGGATAATGCTACCATGGTGCTAGTTGTTAAGAAATTTATTGGTGAACTTAATGCGTTGATCAAAGATAAAAACATTGTAGTCAAGGCTAATAATGATGCACTTGCGTATCTTGTTAAGAAAGGTTTTGATAGCAAAATGGGTGCTCGTCCTCTGCAACGTATTATCGATGATATGATTAAGCGTCCACTAAGTAAAGAAATTTTATTTGGCATGTTAACCATTGGCGGAGTTGTTGAAATTGTTGTTGAAAATGACAATCTAAAACTGACATTTGTTGACCCGCTACCAGTAAAAAAGGTAACAGATGATACCAACAGAACACAAAACGACCAAACTGTTTTATAACAAGTGGCCGTATAAGCTAGTAGTATTGCAAGACAGTGCCTATTATATTAGGCACCGTGGTCCTAAATGGGTGTTAGCTCAAGCAGGAACGCCTGGACGAGCAATGTTTCAAGAAAAAGATACAATCAACTTTGCCACGAGGATGCTAAAGTATTGGGATCGTGATATACAACTACGAACATCTGGGACTACGTTGAGTATTTTTTGCAAGGAAGAAAAATTATTTTACGAAATGGAAATTGACTTTGCTCGTTGGGCTCACGAAGTACATGCACCTGCAAATAGAGAAGAACTTAATTTTCTAATGGCTCAAACTGCTAAGAAAGTAATATGCAATACCCTACCGCATAAAAAATACAAGTATAGAGTCAATATCAAATCTACAATGAAGCCAGATCTTAGACCTAATTTTCTAAACTGGCTTGCAAAATACAATCAAAAAAGTAGTGTTGCCGACCATACAATTAAATGGGCTATAAATGGATTAAGCGGGTACGGGTTTAATCCCTGTGTGTTGATTGAAGATTCACCAACCCTTACGATGGCTATGCTGTTTTTAGGGGACAATGTTAGAAACATTGAAGAATTTGTTCCAAGGTTTAGCATAAATACTAGTCTAGAACAGGATAACACATGTCAGCACTTAGCATAGCCCTTGAATTTACCAACTATCTGGGAACAGCCAGCGTAACAGTAATGTACCCTAATAGTGGGTCGGGTGTTATGTCATACTTTAGTGCCGCAGAAAAAGGTGATGGTTACTACGGAAGTAGTGATGGCTTACATACCGTCATGTATACATGTACTCCTGATTTTGTAGGAACTGTTACAATGCAAGCAAGTCTAGCCACTGCTCCTACTAACTCTGATTGGTTCAATATAATTGGAACAACCAGCACTTATACCCAAACAATGAACCGCAATACCAGCACCGTAGATATCTACAACTTTACCGGCAATTTTGTATGGGTTCGAGGGCATGTTTCCATCATTAACGGGCAAGTTCAGTCCGTTCTTTATAATCACTAATTTCCCGTTTGTTTTATTTGTAATAAATACTCGATAGTATTACTATCGCGGCAATTTGTTGTGATTAATAAGGAACAAACATGTTATTAAAAGAATTCTTCGGTAAAGCCAAAGATATCAATAAAGAAATGCGTAAGGAACGTGACGATCAAGGTATTGGCAACGATCTATTCTGGTTTATTATTGATCACGATCGCCTTCATAAAGATTATTTTCACCCAGTAGCTAAAAAAGTTCACCACAGTCACAAGTCTGGTAAGTTAGGTAAAGAGGACATGGTTAAAGAATTTATGCCCATGGTTAAAAAAGGTAGTATGGAATTCTATGAAAAGAACAAACTTCCTGGAAGATACGAAGATCACTTTAGTAAAGAATTCATGAAAGACATGTGCGAGCGTGTGTATGACCACTACCGTGAAGATATTATACACGGCAAATATCAGATAGGGGTCTAAGATGCAAGTACATGAAGCTGGTAAAAGATTATCATCCGCAGGTATTGAAGTATCGCGTGTTACAAAACAAGCATTTCTTTCTGCAAAAAATCGTATCAATCCATTACTGCTAAAAGCAGGCATTAACGCAGGTTGGACATCTGGTGGGGCTGGAAGTTTTGATCCTGGTCATCCTTACCCTGGTACATTAAAACAAGATTCAGGTGATATCGACATTATGATCGATCCACAAGAATTATTACAAAAGTTTCCAGCAGATATTGAAGCATGGAACCAAACAGCAACTAAACCAATGGGTGCAAAAGCGTTAGCAAACGCAATGGCTGACCCTGCAAAAAAAGCCAAGTTACAAATGTCAGCCAGCAAAGCCGCATTAGCAAATTACATGACCAAGAACGGCATGGCTACAGATCCTGGCACTCTTACGGTACACTATACTGACAATGGTAAGAGCTATTCAATTGATTTATTAGTAAGACCAAAAAGCGCATGGTCATTACATACACATGACTTTAGTAAAGATCCAGAAATGCGTGGCGGGGATTTATGGAATGAATTATATCCAACACTGGCCAAATTAGCAAGTCAATCTACAGTCATTGATCCTAAGACAGGTGAAGAAAAAGGCAATTTACAATTCAGTCCTGATCATGGACTAGTTGATAGAAATACCAAGCAAGTAGTTGCCAGTGGTGACAACAAAGATAAGATTGCTAAAATGTTAATCAGTCCCGAAGTAACTGCAAGAGATATTTCTAGTTTGACTGGCATTCGAACAGCACTACAAAAATATGCTCCTGAAAAATGGGAAGCAGTTAAAAACTTATTTCCAGCTCCTCCTATCCAAGAAGGTAGTAGAGAGTGGTTTAGATTTATAATGGACAGTGTGCGATGAGATTAAGAGAATTATTTGAAGGTGGTTGGGATACAACCTTAACGCAGAATACTGTGTTAAAACCTGCCATTGTGGGTCATGCGCTAAAAGTAGTAGATCAATTTGTTATAGATTTTAATAAATTTTTACAAACAAAAGGATTAGCGCCAGTCAAGCGTGGACGTCCAACAGGATCCAGTGCTCACCATGAAGCCGATGTACAGGATAATCCAGAAAAGATTTATGGTGACATTGATTTACAAATGATTGGACCACCTGTTGAAGGTACTAGTTATGGACAATTCACAGCACATTGGAATAAACTTGCAGACGAGTTTGTTAAGTCTGGTGGTGCTCCTTATGTAGATACTAGTGAAAGTAAACCAGGACATCCTATTTTTAAAATTGGTGCAAATGATTATGTTCAAATTGACTTCATGTGGCATGAAGAAAAGATGAAAGATTGGGGCGCTAGTCGTGTAACTCCTGAGCGTGGTGTTAAAGGTTTGCTAACTGGTAATATGTTCAGTGTGTTAGGTGAATTACTTGACATGAGTATACAACATGCCGGTGTACAGTTAAAAGTAGTAGATGGCGCACACGTTCCATTTAGTAAACAAAAAGGTACACAAACACTCACAGTAAGTACCAATCCAAAAACATTTATCTATGACACGTTTATGTATCTAGCCAAACAAGCTGGCATTACAAAGCCTAGAGTAGATCCACTATTAAAACAATTTCCTGGCAATGACATTGCAGATGTTAAGATTAGTAAATTAGTTAATGGTGTAATGGGTTTTGCACGTAGTTGTGAAGCTAGTGGAATGTTTGGACAGGGTGCTCTACATCCCTGGGACAATGCTACAGATTTCATCCGTGACTTCTGGAGACGCTACGAAGAAAAAGCACAAATAGATATTGCAGGTAAGAAGCGTGATAAGGCGCAAACTCCACAAGCTATTGCTCGTGCAGAAGAAGATAGAAAAAAGATCCAACAAGGTCTTGATATGGTTAAAGGATATTTCACATTATGATCTTAAGAGAAATGTTTAAAAGCCCGCGCAAGATAATTCGTGAAGGTATCGACCATCCTGAAGATTTAATTATTGCCAACGGTACAAAAGGTGCTCAACAAGTAGTACAACAACTTGCTAGTCTACAAAAAAATGCAGACACAGTGACAATTAAATGGGATGGATTCCCAGCTGTTGTATTTGGTAGAGATAAATCAGATAACCTTGTGTTTACTGACAAACATATGTACGATAAAATTTCCAAAGGTAAAATGGATTTTATGACTATTCGTGCATACGATGAAGAACGTGGTGCAAATCGTAGTAGTCTTTGGGAACACGAAGCAGTACTTCGTCCAGCATTGGAAAGAGTTGTACCAGCTGGAAAAGACTTTTATTACATGGGCGACTTGATGTGGACTGGTACTCCTCCCACTAAAGATGGGTTCTTTGTATTCAAACCAAATACTGTAGAATACCGTGTTGCCATTGAAGGCGAACTAGGTCACAATATTTCTCGTAGTGTTGGCGGTATTGCTGTACACACTTATATTCCTGGCTTAGGTCAAGGAGATACTCCACTAACTGGATTAAAAGGTCTACAAGAGAATCAAGGCATTACATTCTTAGTTGGCGAAATGCGAGACAAACCTAAAGTCAGTGTAGATCCTCAGTTAGTTAAACAGACACAACAGATTATTGCAGAACATGGCCCAGCAGTTGATAAGTTTATGGCAGACTTAACAGCAATGAAGGGCAAGAGTGTTATTACTGCAATGGGTCCGTTTATTACTAATATGTTAGAAGAAAATGATATTAGTAACGATATTGTTCCACGCTTTTTAGAATTCTTAAAAGGTCGATTAAGTAGTGCGGCTGCTGAAAAGATGTTGGGTCAAAAACAAGATGGTTGGCTATATCAAGAAGATGGTGGTGGTCCTGGATTGTTAGGCATATGGACCATGTGGGCCGCAGTTACAGAACTTAAATTGCACATCAAAGAACAAATTGATACACAGCAACAAGGTAGTGAAGTTATTGCTATTACTGACGGATTAGATGCACACGAAGGTTATGTGTTCGGTGGTGGTAAAGACAAACTTAAACTAATTGATCGTTTGGGATTTAGTCGTGCTAACTTTGCTAAACATAGAGTTGATCCTACTGAAATTGAAGCCAAAAAGAATGGCCCAATGGCAGCATTTTGTTTTGGACGTATGAATCCCCCAACACTAGGACACAAACTAGTAATGCAAAAAACTATTGAAACTGGCGGGGCTAACAGTTTTATTTTTGTAAGCAACAGCGCTGGTACTAAGGATGATCCTTTAGACCCTGCAACCAAAGTTGCATTTATTAAACAAATTTATCCTGCGTTTGCCAAACACATTGTTTCTGACAGTGTGCAAGGACCAATATATGCGGCCAACTGGTTGTATGATAAAGGATTCCGTAATATGACATTTATTGGCGGCAGTGACCGTTTAGGCAAAGCCGCAGGTAGTATTGAAAAATTATTAAACGGTTGGAACAGTGGTCCTGTTCGTTCAACTGACCATGCTCGTGGTCCAAATGGACGAGAATATGTACATTTACAATTTGTAAGCAGTGGAGAGCGCGATGCTGATGCTCCAGGCGTACAAGGTATTAGTGGGTCGCTAGCACGTAAGTATGCGGCGGAAGGCAATGAACAAGGGTTCCAGCAAGCAACAGGAGTTGGAGCAAATATTAAAGTTAATGGTAAAACACTATACCAAGCAACAAGGGAAGGTATGGGAATACAAAATCAACCAGCGCAGCCACAACCACAACAACAGCAACCTGTTGCAGAAGGTGAAGCAAACTACGGTCCTGAATATCAAGCAATGGTTAAACGTGTAGGACAGTTGGCTAAAGAAGGCCCACGTAAAACTGTTTGGGATCCTGTTAAACGTGTATACAAAACAGTACCAGTTAATGCTCCTAAAAAAGATGCCCCAGTAAAAGAAAAAATGATGCCAGCAAGTAATTTTGCAGGCAGTAAAAAGAATAAACTTGGCACAGCAGGACAATTAAAAGCAACAGCGGATCATGCTCGTGCAGGTGATTTAGTTGGCGGGGCTGAAGAAAGTTATGATGGCGGAAGCTATGCTATTAACAAACCAGGTTATAGTGGGGAAGCTAATTATACAGCAAAACCTAACTGGCGTGGTCAAAATATTGGCGAAAGTTGGGTAGCAGACAAAGCCAACGCCCTAGCCAAATTAATTGAAAGCCAATTAAAATGAAACAGTTTTATATTACTAAAGAAAATATAACGCAAGATAGTCCCGATGACTGCTATCTTGCACCTGAAGATCCTATACATGAATTAAAAATTGCCAGTTACATGGGCGGGTTAGGTAGTACAGTTAAACTAGCCGAATACAGAGCTAAAGTTGCTGAAGCAAATAAACTAAATATAGACAGCGCTGGAATGAGTGGCAATGATAAAGCACAATACATGAAGGCTAACAATATTCGTCCAGGAACTCCCGCTTGGTTTGAACTATGGTACGGTCAAGGAACAAAAGATGAGAGCAAAAGAATTCGTTAAAGAGGCAAAAGATTATGCCGGTCCTTCTGGGTTTCATCCAGACAGTGTCAGCAGTCTTCCAGATAGCCACATATGGCCAGAGTTAGACAATAGTTCTGGATATATGGCATATAGATTTGGTGTCGCTGTAGCAGGTATGCCGAATCAAAAAATGGATGTTGCTGGACCAACTGGACTTAAAATGGTTACCATTGGTTATACACAAGCAGAAAGAGATATTCTAGATGCAACCGCAGGTATGGTAGGTACGCCAAAAGTCAGACTTACCCCTGGTGGTAGCAAAGAACTTGCAGATACATATACAAAAAGCCCTATAGCAGATTGGAGGAAAAAGAAATGAACAAAGAATTTAAAGCTAAACAGTTTAACGACACAACCGTTTATACTTTAGAATCTGCCACAAGTGGCGGTACTAGCTCAGCAATGGGCGCATCAGTTAGTAAACCGATGGGACTTATTGTTCAAAGTAGAATGGGTCCTACAGAAACTCCTAAGCCACGTAACTTTGTAGCTAAAAATGCCAAGATGGGCGGCGCTGGTCAACACAAAGATAAGAAAAAGGCCGAGAAGCAGGGCGATGTAAAACATAAGAAACCTTTTGCAGAAGCAGGTAGCCCAGCACAACAGGCCGCTATTGCTATTGCTAAAAAGAAAGAAAAGGGCATGGCAGAAGGTGAAAAGACTATGAGCCGTGCTGCCAAAGGTAATGAAAAATATGGTAAGGATGGCATGAAGGCATTGGCCAAAGCAGGTCGTGAAGGTGCCAGTGAAAAGAAACTAGATGCTATTCGCGACAAGCACGATCACTATAACGAAGGTGTGGCGGAAGAAAGTGATAAACAATTCGCACAGCGTATGAAGAAGAAGGCAGCACAACC
>Ga0007805_1000262_pt1 | contig 19035 bp, 14 predicted proteins | sample CryBogCBE24Aug09_FD_71231 | JGI IMG/M metagenome (GOLD analysis project Ga0007805, IMG submission 71231) | Freshwater microbial communities from Crystal Bog, Wisconsin, USA - CBE24Aug09 | ecosystem: Environmental > Aquatic > Freshwater > Lake | place: Crystal Bog, Wisconsin, USA | collected... | reverse complement strand
AAATAACACAAATTAAGCTGTAGCAATATCTGCAAACACCGTTTAACACTGTTTATTACTTTAACTTTCTTAAGGACCGGCAAAATTCCTTACCAAAATTTTTAAAATTTTAAAAAATTTATTATATATGGAAGCACCGATATCTACAATTGAGGACAGAAGAGATTCCGGACCTATATCTGATGCGATTTACATAGATACCAATATTGCAAATATTCACCACGAGATTGTTAAAGCCATGCAAGAGGCTATAAACGACGGTTTTTATTTAAATTATGGATTAGTTTTGAAGCAAAGATATAAATTAAAAAACCCAATTCCACAGGTAGTTAGTAATTTATTATCCGAAACAAGATTTTTAGCAATTAAAGAAATAATATACGAATTTAGGTATGAAAAGCATATGATTATACTAGAAAATTTAAAAATACCACCAACAAGTGAAATTTTTATGATACCTATAGATAAACAGGAATTAAGAGCTTTACCACAGATTGAAAGATGGTTTTTGAAAAAATGTAGACAGCATAAAATCAAACAGAAAGAGGTGAGTAAGATGCTTAGAGAAAATCCACAGCTATTCGTTTATAAGATAGCCAGAACACTAATAAAAGATTAGTAATATAGGTTTTATAAAAATTACATATATAGAAAAATTTTAAAACTTTAAAATTTTTATAAAGTATATTTTGGATTATATAAAGATGACCGACCGCCTGGTAAAAGTATCGGACGAAAAATTTGAGGCGAAGGGTGACGATGTACCAATTGGAACGCGCATACAATTTGGTAAAGGGAAGACTACTATCAAGCCAAAATACTACTACAAGCCAACAACTGCCGATGCTGCAATTCGAGGAACTAAGCTTATCGACATTTTTCCAGATGCTGACAAGATTTTCGCATCAGAGACATCAGTCGTACCAGACGTCAAAGGATATGGTAATTACCCTGGAATGACAGCTGCAATGAAGAAAATGGCACGAGATGGAACTACTGTAGGGAATTCCCTCCCATATCTTGCCAACTACATAAATCATCCGGCAGTTAGTGAACACAAAAACTATCCAGAAATTATTTATTTGCAGGCAAAACTTGACAATTATAAGCGTGTTAGTGGAAATTATAGCAAATATGAGGTGAAATTTTACAAGCTTATTAGGGAAGCAATTATCGATAGTTATGCAGAGGAAAACGCGTTTGACATTCACACATGGAACCCGGCAGTACAGTCATGGAAGCAATATTTAGCATATGAGGAGCTAGCAGATAGGCCAGCAGCAGACGCCGCAGCAATTGCACAATATATTACAATTCTTGAATCTTATCAACAAGCCGTTGATGAGGCTATTGAATCCGGAGATGAAGAAGGTTACACTCGTAACATGGAGAAGTTAAAAAAATATGAGGAAGAACAAAAGCCAGTTGCAACATACATTGATACGCGTGAATTAAAAACACACAAGAATGTCCTAGATACTATTACCAACCAAAAAATTAATATTCAAACATGTCCAGATTATACTAACGCAAAAAATATTACATTTTCATCAGCAGGTGTTCTGAGATGGTTAGAGAAGCCAGGCTTCTCACCAGAAACTTTGTTTCTTACATTACGTAACTTTTACGACAGAGTAGTACTTTATTCGAAGAAATATGAAAATGATTTGATTGTAAAAGAGTCTACAGACAAACAAGGGAATACAGTAGTACAAGAACTTACACACATTAAAATTAGCTTCTTAGTTTATGGAACACAGGTAGATGAGGAGCGATATAAAGGAGGTTTATACAAAACGCTTTCACTTCCAGCACTTATGTTCAGAGGTGGAGATAAAGGTTTTAAAGAATTTGATGAATTTGTTAATGAACGAGTTTATGAGGCATATAAAGATGGAGATTCATACAATTTTGGTTTTACAGAAAATATTGTAGTAGAGCCAGTTTTTAGAGGATTCGGAGTAGTTGCTAAAGATAATACCAAATTGTTCTTTCGAGGCCATAACTTCGTTACGTTATGTAACACAGATGGGGAAGAAACTTTCCTCTCTTTGTACATAGAAAAGTTTTTGAACATTACTAAGATTGACGGTTCTGATAACTTATGTGGCTTCAGAGCATTACAAATGGCTGGTGATAGAGAATTAACTTTGCAAGAATATCAAGAACGCGAATTAGATGTTTATGAAAATTTTGTGAAATATATACGAAGTAAAAACCTAGATGTTTGTATAATTAATAAAGAAGATATTATTAATAATATTTGTAACTTGGCACCGCCACGAATCAGCGACGATATCGAAGATAGACTTATAAGAACAAGACATGCTGATAGAAAGATGAGATATTTTTATAAAATAGATAGTTCCCAAATTTTAGTGAAGCCAGACTCCTTAGAAACAACGTCAAAAGCGACGCTTTTAATTTACCATAACAATCATGTAGATAAAATTGAAAGCTTTAAGGATTTATTTATATGCATTGATACAAAAGAAATTCACGCCGGAATTAGTGATATGCCATGCCCAACACCACTTATTACAATTGAAGACAGAAAAACATTTCAACGAAGCCTGGCTTCATTCTGTAAAAAACAAAGCCTAGCAAGTTACCCACAGGTAACACTGTGTAACAAACAATGTAAGTTACCTACAGGTAAGCTACCTACAGGTAACATACAGGTAAAAACTATTACAAAAACTATTACAAATAATATTTGTCCAGATGTAACACATCGAGAGCTATATTTGGACTTTGAAACTACTAATTCACATATATGGATGCGCTCAATTCCATATTCAGCAGCATTGTTGGATGTTAATAAAGCACAACGTCAAATAATTGATGATTTAGATAGGCAGTTTAAAATTAAATTTGATAAAAAATGTAAAGAGTTATTAGAGAAAAATCCTAGCAGATATGACATTACAACAAAACAGAGTTTTGAACAAAGCTTATGCAACAGTTTTAACATAAAAATTTTGGAGGGTTTACTTCATGAAGATGCTCGAGCAGAGCTTAAGGAAGATATTGATAAAATGTTTGAGACAATCAAGCCATGGACGACATTCATCTATTCTGAGCATGTTGGTGAACATATTTACACATATCTTAAAAATCACACTATTACCGGAGGTAATTTCACTTGCTATAAAATTATTACATTTAACGGTGCAAACTTTGATAATCATCTACTGTATGATGAACTTGAACGAATTGACCCAGAGTGCGTTAGTAACCCAATGTGGGTGGGAACTAGACTATTAACCTTTGATATCCATATTAATCAAAGATTAATAGGTGGCACCAACCAAAGATTAGTAAGTACAATGTGGGATTTACGCAAGCATGTTCCAGGCTCATTGGCAAGCATTTGTAAGTCATTTAACGTTGTAGCTCTCGCAAAGACATCGTTTAATCATGATGATGCTCAAAAAGCATTTGATGATGGCTGTCTACACACAACATTTAAAGATGAGCACATAAAGAGCTTAGAAAAATACAATTTGCTAGATGTATTATCATTATGCGTGCTTGTAAATAGATATTCTAATGCAATGGATGAACTTGCTGGGAAGGCAACTGCATTTTGTGACATGCAGAGTCATCAGAAAGAGCAGGGACATCAAAGATGTATTTCTATCTTGGAATACAAAACTATTGGGTCATTTATTATGGATTTACTCACAGGTTATTGGAAAGCTGCCGACATTAAAATGCCAGAATGGAAATTATCTTTAGATAGTACTAAAGATATCTCTAAGAGAGGGAGGCCCCTCCATCCAAGTAAAGCTGCGCTTTCAGCTGAAGCACGTTACGAAAGTAACATAGAAGGGCATAATAAACACCTTTTAGAAATTTATCACGCAATGTACACCAGCAAGCAGGGAGGGCGCTGCCAAATGCGCGGCAAACCAGCACATGTAAAAACTCCAATGAAATCAATGGACATATGCAGTATGTACCCATTTGTACTATTATGCTATGAGGCATATTACCCATGCGGTGACATTATATTTGTAGACAACGAGCAGCAAATTCCAGATGGCAAAATTGGATGGCTATATTGCGAAGTTTCTAATCAGCCAGATATAAAAATTCGCGCAGATAAAACTAAGGATGGAAATGATTGGGATGTGCTCAATGGGACCATTGGTGGAGTTATTGGAACCGTTCCTGGGACCATTGGAGACGCAACGAACAATCAAAGATTATGTATAGATACTATTGAAATTGCACAATTAAGAAAATATGGTGCGACAGTAAAAACATTTGATGGTATTTATTTCACACAAAAAATAGAAAACTATAAATTATTTAAGCCACTGCTACCATTTATGGATGAGAAAAATAAGCAAGATGCCCTACCATCGTCGGAGCGAAATATTGCATTTCGCGAATGTTGCAAACTTGTTCTAAACTCCGCAGGAGGTAAGCTAATTGAGGGACTACACACAGATAAAATTAAAGAAGTTAGTATTGAAAAATATAAAAAGCTGGTAAAAGAGTTCGGCTCTGAAAATATATTCGTTGTTAAATCTACAATTTCAGAAAATGGTCAAGAAAAGCTACTTGTAAAGTATGAAGTTTCTAGTGAATCACTTATTAAGGGCACAGCACCAATTCAACTCGGAATTTTAGTTTATACTTATAGCAAGCAATACATGTATGACGTATGTTTATCCAAAGTTAACTTTAAGTACACAGATACAGATTCATGCCATGCCACTGCAGCAAATCTTGTTGAGTGGGAAGAGTGGGCTAAGAAAACACCAATCCCAGTTTGGGATTATATTAAGGAATATCATAGAAAATACAAAGCAAATTATGATGTATTGAATATTTACAATGAACATGGCAAGGTATTTGGAAGCTTTGAAAATGAGTTAGAGGATTTGGATAGTGTTGAATCATATCAGCTTGGTAAGAAACTATATCTACACATTGGTAGAAAATATCAAGATTATATTACGTTAAAAAATAGCCCAATTGCCAAATTACTTGGAAATAAGTTATCCGATGCTAAGAAAATGGCATATAAAAATAGCTCAAAGGGTGTAAGCGGAAATGATGTTGTCATCAATCACTGTGGTGATTATAATAGAGAAAAATTTACAAGCAATCCAATTATACCTTACAAAATAATGCTTGATAAGAAACAGATTGAATTTGCAACAGTTGTATTTGAGAGAAGCAATATGGGTACCATTAATGTTGTTGGGCGAAATAAAAGAATAAATATTAATATTTAAAATAATTATATATATATACTTGAAATGCTAATAGACGAGGTATTTACTATAACTGAAAACCCTGCATATGTGGCAAATGTAGTAATAAACACAGTTGATGAAAATACATCTGCACAATACGAATTCGAGAGCATTGATGAAATTTTAAAATTTATTACTACTGCAGCTAAGGCTACCCTCTCACATTCATTTATTTATAAACAAATTAAGGATGAGAAACCATTCACGATTAAGGCACACAGTGGTGGTGTAGAGACCGCTATGGTGCCAAGCACAATCACAATCACTATGGTGCCAATCACTATGGTGCCAATCACTATGGTGATGACCATAACTAAAAATCCAAATAGATATGTTATTAAGAGCAAATTATTTGACGAGAATCAACGAAGTTTTTTCAAAATAACAGACATTCCAAAGGCAACTGGAATTAGTCTGTACAATATTCATAAAAAATTACATAAAAATTAACTATATATATATATATATATAATTAACAAAGTTAATAATGTCAGAACAACTTACATCAAGATTAACAAAACCTTCAGCAAACAGTAATTTACCACAAATTACTATTAATAAGGCATTTACAGTTGTATTAAGAGATTCTTTAGGAGAAGAATTTGAAAAGGATTTTGATAGCATAGATGATATATCAAAATGGGTTGGAAAGAGCAAGTCAGTAGTTTATAAGGCGTTTGAAGCCCCACGTGTAGCAGCCGATAATGGGTTTTTTAGAGTTTATAGAAATAAGAACAAATATGTAATTGGTGATGAAGAATACGAAACAATAACCGCTCTTAAGGCAGGGTGTGGAATAAGCGGGTATATTATAGACAAGGCTTTAATGCTTAAAAAGATAGAAGTGCAAATTTCATCACACTCGGAATAATTTCATTTTTACATATATACAATGACGATTAGTGACGAATTACTTGAAGAGCTTGAAGGAGGCGCTCGACGCTCCCATTCACGTACACGTTCCCATTCACGAACTCGCTCACGCAGTAAATCTGCCACACGCCATGGTGGCGCATATACAGCCGGTGCATACACAGCTGGAGCTCGAGCGCGTAGTAAATCTCGCTCACGCAGTCGTAGCGGCGCTACTGCCCGCACTCGTAGTAAATCCCGCTCGCATTCGCAAACTCGCGCCAAGCATGCACCAGTTATGACTAAAAAAGAAATGATGGCAGTTGCCGAACTTGCACAGCACGCCGACCTTGACCATGAGGCTGGATATATTCTTGGAGGGCTGCTTAAGCGCTCTCTTAAGGCGCATACTAAGAAGCACCGATATCTGTGATATCTTCGATATCTTAGTTATCTTTGCGATTAAATATTATTTTTTATTATATAAAACAACTTTGTTGTCTACGATATCATGTTTAGACCCAATATTAATAATAGATTTTACCAGCAGGATTGTGCAGATGATATCACAGATGAAGATAACGAAGATATCACAGATGACTCTCTTAGTGACGATGAAGATATCACAGATGACTCTCTTAGTGACGATGAAGATAGCGAAGATATCGAAGATATCACAGATGACGAAGATATCGAAGATATCACAGATAGCAGCGATGAAGATGATGCCTATCTATATTACAGAGGTGGTGGATTACAAAGTAAATCACGAAGTAAATCACGAAGTAAATCACGAAGTAAATCACAAAGTAAATCACAAAGTAAATTACCACCAGGAAATAGCAGAAATAGTATACAGTATATTGAAAAATTAAAACAGGCAAAATTGCCTTCACGTGAGACAGTTAATCGACCAAAGGTGTCCGAAGAAAAACTTTTTAAACTACTAAATTCAATTCCATTTACAAAGAAACGCTACGCAGGCGACCCTAAAAACATTTATGGAATTGCTAAGGGCTCGGTAGATAAGGCTCTTGAATATCCACCATATAGAGAGTTAAATGAAATTAAAACAGTGCCATTTAATCAGCTAAGAAAGAAATCAAGATATCCAGGCGGACCAAAGGTTTTGCCAGGAATATTTTCACATCTAACTCCAGCACAAATTGAGGCGATAGATTCAGAATACCCCTTCAAACGAACAGTAATTAAGAGAGGGTATAAACATCCAGTAACAGTAAATATACCGCTAGCTGAAATTAGTTTAGTTCAGAGCAAAAACCCAATTGGTACTCTAATTAATAAAAAGCCATTCTTCCTTGGAGAAAAACCAAAAGAGGCAGAATTAAATTTATCAAACCTGCAGAACTTTATTAATAAATACAGTATAGACGCACCGGAAGCACAAAGCGCAGTTATCCCATTTGCACAAAGTGTTTTCGAACAATCAGCATCCGGGGACGAGAGCGTTGGCTCTCTCAATGACCTATTTGCAGACCTAGAAGAGCAGTTAAGAGACTTTCCAGAAACTAATTTCGAGGAGGCTGCCGAAGATATCACAGATATCGCAGATATCGAGGCAAAAACTGTAAAAGATTCAGGATTCCAATCCGGACAGGGTCTATATGGTGGTAATATCACCTCCGGTTATATCACCGGAGGTGATATTACCGATACCGCAATTGGATATCTCGGTAAAATTCCAGAAGCCGGACCAATTCTTAAACAAGCATACTCTGTGGCTAAACCGATAGCCGATTTTATTCAGTCAGTAGTACCGGATAAGCGATTGCCAAGTGTTAAATATGGTGAAAAAACTGGAATATATGTTAGTGACAAGCGTTTTATGCGACCATATGATTATCTAATCGATTTATCAACTATATCTCCGACGGAGATGTCTGAGATAGCACCTGACTTTTCAAATTACTCTAAACATATTCAGGACATAGGAATAGATGTAAATAGATATAATAATAAATACTTCTTTGGTAAATCACGAATACAAAGTAATTTACAAAGTAAAATACCAGACTATTTTAAGGACACACATGGACTACATGGCGCCAAATTTTGGAATGCCTCACCACAGGAGATATATGCAACTGTTCAATGGTTCACAGATAAATCCAAGCAGGCCGGTGACTTATATAGCGCGTATGCGGCAAGTCCTGAGTATGCTGCAGAAATTGATGCGCTTCCAATTACCGAATAATTACGAAGTAATTGCTGAATAATTATTCTGTAATCAACGAAGTAATTAACGAAGTAATCGCCGAATAATTATTCTGTAATGCAATTATGTTAACGAATTATTTTCACAATTATATAAATCCATGTTTAGTCTAAAGAATCATAGTGGTTACCCGATAGCGAAAATCTTTGGTGGAAGTGATTCCGGAAAGTATTTGCAAATTGTACAAGATAATTATGGTGATAGTTATGGCAATAATCGTCAAAGAGATTTATTTAATAAAATTGAATTAGATGGTGCAAAGTTTCAAATAATTCCAGAACTCAGAGATGACCAAACTGATAGATATATTATTGCTGCACCACCAGGTAGTGGTAAAAGTTATTTTGTTGCAGAATATGCAAAAATGTTTAAAAAAATGTTTCCAGAAAGTAAACCAGCTATTTTATTTACAGCACAGGCAGTTCAGGATAAGGATAAAGCATATACAGATGACCCACAATTAGATTCATACATAAATCACATTCAAATAGACAAAAGTGTCATTCAAGAGCCAGTTATAACCATAACGGATTTAGCAAATCGTTCTCATTCTCATACTGAGAACAAATATATTGAGCAACTGATTATTTTTGATGATTATGTCGACCTACAACCAAAATTACAAAAGGCAATAAATATATTACGTAATTCAATCTTTAGTAATGGAAGAAAATTACGGCTATTTTGCATAGTTTGCCAAAGTAGCTTGCCAATAAAGGCATCATCTGAATTTCGAGAATTATTATCTAATTGTACAAAATTAGTAGTATTTCCACAACGCCCAGTAGCAAATGATAAATATGTACTTGCAAACTATTTTAATATCCCAGTTCCAATTTATAGAGACCTACGAAAGCATATTATGACAAGATATATAATTGTAAATAGGCAGGATGTTCCATACATTTTAACACAGCATATGGCACTAATTTATGATGAAGATAGAGAATCTCAAAGAATTAAACAAGAAAAGAAATCACAGATATCACAGATATCACAGATATCACAGATATCTTCTGATAACCCCGTTATCTCTGTGTTAGATAAGATTAAAAAATCGGCTAACTTAGATAACCCGTTTAACCCCTTTGAAAATAACGAAGTTATCACCGATATCACAGATAACGAAGTTATCTCAGATAACGAAGTTATCACCGATATGAGGGAAAGGTCAGCATTAAAGGATTCAAAACTTTATAATCGAGACAAATTAAGTTCTAGACATTCACCGGTGAATACCAAGAGGGTTATTTTCGATAGAAAAAAAGAAATAAGAGAAATTCTACCAATATCTGATAGTTTTTACGAAGATAATTAAATTAATTAATTAAGTCATCTGTGATAACTTCGCTATCTTTATCTGCATTATCAATTAATTGGAATTTGTTAAAGACATAAATTTTATGGATATCTTGGGTATCTACTTCAATTGAGTAAATATCTTGGGTTTTTACAAGTTTAAATTCCAATGGTAGCGATTTTTTATGTAAATCTTCAAGCATATCACAAAATTCTTTGGTTTTTTCAAACGACTCGAATGGAAGATATAAAACGCATAGATTATTTAAATTAAAATCATTAATTTCATCAATATATCTAAAAAATTGAATTCTTAAGATATCAGTGATATCAGTGATATCCATTTTATTTTTAAATGATTGAGCCGCATCAATTTTGCATTTAAAAATACTTCCATAATTACTTTGGTAATTATTATCCATATGGGCGGTAATGATTATATAATAACCAATATAAATTATCATTATTATTATCATTGTAATTGTAATTGTAATTATTGTAATTGTAATTGTTAGAAAGTGTCGGCGATTTCGTAAATAGACCAAGGAAAGTCTTTAAGAACATTTTCAGTTAATATCGTAACAAGCGTGTCAGGGTTATGTCGTGAACTATATATGAACTTACAATATTCTTCATCATTTAGCTCTTTTAACCATATTCTTACAGCAACGTGTCTCCCGCATGTAGATACTGGTAGAGATTTGGAGTTAATTATCTTATGACTTCCCTGCAATCGGTATGGATTATAATTAATAAGCTCATATCTAGAATCTATTAGTAGCTTTGATAAATGGTTATATGTTTCATTTCTTCTAATAAGAACATCTGTATCAACGAATTTATAATTTTGAGCGCTATCTGGTGTTAGACCGTATGGGCAGAAAAATGATAAAATATTACTATCTCTTGTCATTAATCCTACCCAGTGTCCACTATTCATATCTGTAAAAATTAAAATAATTGCTGAACCGCTTGGATAAAGTATATCGTCAATATTATTTATTTTTTGAAATTCATCATACATAACAATTGTTGAATCAGGGCATAGCTTTCGCATTTGCCTACCATTTAATGGTATTGTTTGTGCTTTTTTTATTATCGACATTATATATAACAAGTTATCAAAAATGGCTAAGAGCAGAGAAGTAACTTCCAAGCTATCAAAAATAAATTCAATAGAATTTGGTGACCAGCAGCCTGATTATTATTTTGCAAATTTACAGGGAAATTATGATACAGACTACGGTAGTATGCCTGCACCGGCAGTTCTTAATGTTTTAAGAAATCAGCCAATTGTTACCGATATGTCTGCCTATGTTGTTTCGATTTGCCGTATGTCATTCCCAGCATTAGGGCTACCATTATGGTGTCCGCCATTGCTAGTAAACACTGATTATTCAGAAAATGCGACTATTTTTAGCTTTACTCTTAAGTGGACTGCCACTGGTACTGGTGCGGGGCAATATACAAGCCAACAGCAGTATGTGGTATTTGTTCCACAAAATACTTGGGCTAAACCTGGAACAGGTCTTGTTTATACTTCACTTCAGACATCCAACCCATACTACTACATCTATAATTATACCGCCATATTTCAGATGCTGAACAATTGTCTAAAATCAGCTTTTAATAACCTTAAGACCGCTGTTGGGGTTGGTGGTGCTACATTTCCCGTGGGCGCGGTTGCACCGGTAATATATTTTGATAGAACTGTCGGGCGCCCCGTTTTAAAGTGTCAAATTGACTACTATGACCCTGCTATCGCTGCCGGTGGGAACGCTATTGAAATTTATTTTAACAATGATATGGCTCCGATTCTAAATGGGATGTATTTTAACCGTGTTGCAAATAATTCTTCAGATGGAGCCGATAATTTGTTTGTTATTAGTAATGAAGTAAATAATATAGACCCAGCAGACATGACAATGTATTTATTCGAGCCACCATGCTGGACTGCAAACTATTTAAATCCAATTAATACATTACAATTAACTACATCTATACCAACTGTTTATGAATTAGTTCAGGCTCCAAACTATAGTTACGCTGCTAGCTCAATAGTTCCACCGGGTGGCATTCCAACAAATTCTGTAAATCCTAGCGCACCAATTTTATCTGATTTACAAATTAGTCTTGGTGATATACAAAATACTAATGACATTTTTCAATATGATAAGCAAGATACGTGGAGATTTAGCACAATTTCCGCTACAGGACCTTTACAAAATTTTACTGTAAAATTATATTGGACCGATTTTGCCGGTAATCAAATGCCCGTAAATCTATATCCAGGAACCAATTTCACGCTCAAATTAGGGTTCTTTAAACGCGACCTTTTCAAGTCCAATGGCTTTAAAATAGCTGATTATCTTCATCTGGGCGCGACCTTTTAAATATCGTGGAAAATTTCATTTTTACTGTATATCGTGGAAAATTTCATTTTTTACTATATACAGTATTCACTACACCTACATCATGGCTGATACATTGACTACTATTGTAGCTACAGACCCTGTTATTGATTTTAATATCAAAAAGATGAACGTTGCGGTTCTTGGTGGCTCGCAAAAGACATATTACAACCTCAATATGAATGCTCCTCCATCTCTGGCGTCTGCAACTCTTTCACAAAGCTTTACCGTTCCTGATAGCCAGGGTCTTGTTCGAAAAATGATGTTTAATCTAAAGTGCCAATTTAGCGCTACAATGCAGCGAAAAGTAAATAATAATAATGTTCCACTAGTGGTGTTTGGAGGTCTTGGAATGGCTGCCAATGCCTGGTACCGAATTGTTCAATCACTTACTGTTAATGTTGCAAACGTTCCTCAAACATATAGCACGATTCCTCAGACAATTGATATGCTTAGTCGTGTAAACCGTGTTCTTGCAACTGATTGGTCATATTTTAGCAAATGTGCTGCAACTAATGACGTTGCTCAAAATTTTAATGATGTTTATCTTACAGCTATTGATGTTCTTGGTACCTACGCAACTGTTGGATTTGGAAATAATCGTGAACCTCGAACCACGCCGCTTGTAATTACTTCTAACCCTGACACGGCGCTTAATACTGATGGTGTTGTTCAGGGGACTATCGACCTTTACTACCCCCTTGTTGGAATTTCACCATTTTATGCCGATGCTAAGCCTCGTGATTGTATTGTTCGCGCTCAACAGGTGTCGCTAAATGTTAATCTTGGCTCTGATATGACTCAACTTTTTAGCGTAAACCCTTCTCTTAATACCATGTCCGCGGTTACTATTTCTGGTGCCTCTGTTGTGCTTCAATATGTTACATGTGATATTTCAGGTCGTGAGCCAAAGGGTCTTGCTATTTACAATGGTGCTCAATACTATAGCCAAAGCACTGTTACTAGTGCTGCGGTTCCAGTTGGTGAGGGCGCTGCCATTACAATTCCAACTTTTAATTTTCCTACCCAGCCGTCACTTATTCTATGTGCGGTTCGCGCTCCTTATTCAGCCACATTCGGACCGCCAACTGGCGGACTTGCTCAAAATTCTAAGCCATGTGCATATCTACCAATTCGTGCGGCTGCTATTAACTATGTTATTGGTAACGTGCTTAATACTAGTCTTGGACAGGACCGGCAACTATACGATATTTGCAGGGAGAATGGTCTTGATATGACATATGCACAATGGTCTGGAGCTGATATTTCTCAGGGTATAACTCAGGCCGGAGTTGCTGCTCCAGAACCTGCAAATCCCTGCTATCTTGGTGGTGGCTTCCTAGTTTTGAATCCTGCCAAAGACCTTACTTCTGCTAAGACGCTTGACCAAGCTGAGGGTACGCTAGCTAATACTGGTGTTGGATTCCAATTCTCTGGTCAACTTACTGTTGCAAATTTGACTGGTGCTCAACTTGCTGGAGCTGAGGTGCAGGTAATTGGTGTTCTTCCTCAACAGCTTTATGAGGTTAGCTATGGCTCTTACAAACTTGCAAATATTGACTATTCAACTAGCAAGGTTATGATGGCAGAGAGCGCTACAATTGACTATGCTGAGATTGCGGCAAAGTCTGAAGTTGTTGGTAGCTCACTGTTTGGTAAGCTTATCGGTCTCGCTAAAACACACGGTGCTCAAGCTGTTGGCGCTCTTAAGACTGCCGCTAAGTTTGCCCCTCAAGCTCTTCAGTATGCATCTAAGGTCCCCCATATTGGAAAATATGCTACTAAATTCAGTCCTCATGCTGAAAAACTTAAATCTCTACTAGGACATGGCATGCGTGAGGAGGCAATCCAGTATGCGCTTAGAAAGAATCTTATTGAGAATGAAGATGACATTGATGCAATCGCCTATGGCGCAATCGCCCATGGCGCAATCGCCCATGGCGCAATCGCCCATGGCGATTACTCAGATATGCATGGTGGGGAAATTATCGACCGTTCTGCTCTTGCTCATCAAATGGATGTTAATGGTCGCTCAATGCGTGAACGCCTCGGTAAATACCATTAAATAATCTATTATTAATCAATAGATTATTTAAAAAATATATTTTTTTATATAATGTCAGCACGTCAGGCAGTAGATTTTATTCAGGGCAATACCCTTGGACAGATAAGTGTTCTAAATTTTACTATGGGTGATGGTGCTGGAAAGTACAAGCTTCCGGCGGAAGATGGTACTGCAAATCAATTTATAATTACGGATGGTGCTGGTAATTTATCTTGGGTTAGTGGTGGTGGAATGGGTGGAATTTCTGCAATAAATAATACTGATAATAATCTAACTATTACTGGTAATGAAGTTGTCACTATAAATCTAGCTGATACAGTTAATATTCAAAATTTAGAAATTTCTAATGTTGCATTCCCATCTATACAGGCTGCTAATAATTCCGATGTATTAACTGTTGTAAAAAATGGTGATAATAGTAGTTTAGAATTTGCTCAATTTTCGGGTGTACAACAAATAACAAATAACGATGGTAATTTATCAATTGCTGGGGATAACTCTAATACTATTATTAATTTAAATTCTACCATTAATGTGACTTCTGTAGAGGCTCAAGATATTGTAGGCCGGAATAATGTTTATGCTGCTAATTTATTTATCGGAACGCCGGACGCTCCGGTGGTTACTTTTCCTAATACCGCTCCGCTGGCCGTTGGTGATGTTATGGTGGCTATTGGAAATGACACATTTGGCTATAAAACACTTGACGCGATGTTAGAATCAAGCGATGGCTCTGTTTCAATTTCATATGACAGTGGTAATGGTTTAGTTAATTTGCAGGCAACTGGTGGTGGTAGTGGAAGTATAACAGAAATTAATAATACTGATAATAATCTTACTATTACAAATGGTACTGGGCCGACTACGACGGTAAATTTAGCCCAAAATGTTTCAATTTCTGGTGCTGGTACTAGCTTATATTCTGATAATATATCTGCTGGAGGTTTGGTACTAACCAATGCCGATAAAGCTCCAGTTTTTACTTTTCCAATCTTAAATATCCCTCCTATACTTCCAAACCAAGTGATTGCAAGCAGTGGACTTTTAAATGAAACCGGTGTTTTTCAATCATTATCTGATATGATTGAATCTAGTGAGAATACGATTTCAGTTAGTTTGGATGAAGGTAATGGCAAGGTTAACCTCAATGTCATCGGTGGTGGAGGTGGTGGTATTGTTTCCGTAAATGGTACTACAAACCAAATTGATGTTTCAACGGTTTCTGGTGTGGCCACTGTGTCTTTACCTACTGATGTTCAAATTGCTGGAAATCTTTCATCAACATCTCAGGCTTTTTATATATCTGCCGGATTAGGTGGTGATAATGCTCTTGTTGATTTATTTTGTAATTGGAATGACGGTTCACAGACCTTCGGTGGTGAAGTTATTCTGAGCAATAGTGGAGTCGTCCTTACTACTTTTAATGGTACTAATACCATCAATTTTGATAACAATGGTAATTTGGCTCTGCCATCAACTGCCGCCGGTAGTGCGTATCCATCTGCCAATGATGGTAAAATCATTTTCGCCGATTTAACTCAGCAATCTACAGCTTACCCTACTCTTACTAACACTGATAACAATATTGTAATTACACCCGCTGCTGCTGGAGTTAGTGCGCCGACAACTGTAAATTTGGCCAATACTGTTAATTTGGCCGTTTTAGAAATCGACAATAAAACTTTTCAAAATCCAACTACTGGAACTGTCAATCAGGTGCTAAGTCTTGATGCAGATAATAATATGGTTTGGACTACACCTTCTGGCCCTAGTGGTGGTATCACGGAAATCATCAATACTGACAATAATCTACTCATTACTGATGGGACTGGACCTACAGCCACAATTAATTTACAATCAAATCTTTCATTATCACAATTGAATACGACTGTTTTAAATATTAATAATATTACAGTTCCAGACCCCACCGTCGCATCTGATGGTGCTGTCTTGACCATCGTGGGAGGCTCTCCAAATACGATGACATGGGCATCAGGACCATTAGGTATTACCGAAATTGTTCCAGGCTATGGAATTAATGTCGCAATCAGTGGTGGTAGTGCTTCACCAACTACTCCAGAAGTCTCAATTGACACGGGGAATGGTGGTTTTACTCAATCCTATAGTTCAACTATCAATTTTGAATCCTATTATAATCCTGATGGTGCATTACGTGAAAATGTTTGGCCGTTGCCGATTCTCATGCAACGAACTGGAAATGTGCTATCTGTGACTTTTCAAACTAGTAATAGTTCTGCCATTTTGGATTTGACCACATCAGTTGGTGACCCCATTAAATTTATTAAAAGTCTAGATTATCCAGCTACCAATTCATGGCCTTATATGCTCAGTGCGGTTGGAGTCAGTTCATTGGCGACTACATCACTTGGTCCTATTCAAATAGTTCGAAGTGATGGTACGGTTCAATGGTTTCAATTTTGGACTAGTGGAATTGATTTATATGGACAATTATATTCTAGCAGTTCTCCAGATTCCTTGATTGATTTCAATACAGCAACTTATACATTTTACAATACTCAAAATTTTGGTATTGGAACTCAAAATACACTATGTGATTTTAATACCAGCATTGTGATTCCTTTTACTAGCATCTCTGCTCCTGAAACTGGTGCAGGCGGTTCTCGAACCGCTGGTGCTGGAAGTAATATTACAGAAATCATTGCTGGTAATGGAATCGCTGTCGATTCAACCACCCCAAGCGCTCCGATTGTCTCAATCTCATCAAGTTTTTATCAGTCGGTCGTTGGTCCAATTTCATTCATTGCTTATTATAGCAGTGGAGCCTATACTCTAACTAACGTTTGGCCAATGAATGTAGCTATTCAGAGATGTGGAAAGGCTGTTAATTTACGTTTTATAACTAGCGCCCCAGGAACATTGATGAATGTTGATGGTGCAACTGAGCCCGTCTTGTGGATTAACACTGGTCAAGCTTTTAATGACCTTATGATTTCGGCTGGAGTGAATCCTCCTACTCAAGCTTTAACCTGTTTAGGCACAATTCCAATGACTAGAAATGATGATGTTGTTTTCTATTTTAAATTTTGGATTCAATCAAATGATGTGTGGGTTCAATTGTGCACCACAAATAGTGCTACGGCTATCCCAATATCATGGCCTAATAACACATCATCATATGTTTGTCAAAATGCTCAATCATTTGGTGATGGTAGTGCTACAGCTTCATTATGTGATATTTCATTTAATTATTTATTACCATAACTATTTATTACCATAACTATTTATTACCATAAATATCTAATTGACCAATAATTTGGACTATAAATATTATTATATGTTAATTTTCCATTTTTATCTCTAATTCCTAGTGCCCTTTTTAAATATCTTTCTCTTCTAACAGGGTCATTATGCTCTTTGTATATGTGAAGACTTCTCGGTATTTCGTCTGATGTTTTATAATGTTCATATCTATCGTCTCCAAAATCAACATAATTATAATTATCTACAAATGTAACTCTATATTTTTTATGCTTTACAGGTGATATAGAAAAATAAAACTCCATAATATATACAATATACATATAAATATAAATATGGATAATGAGGTTGCCGAATACATAAAGCAGGTGCAATCACTTGCAAAGATTATTTTGTTAAACCGACGATAATTCATATTTAATATTCATATTTAATATTATATAATAACGAAGTTACATAATATGCCGTATGAGGTAAAAGAGGAACAGTTCGGGTACAGAGTTTACTCACCTACCCATGTATTTTCAAAAAAGCCTTTAACATTAGAAAAAGCTAAAGCTCAGCAGCGCGCTCTGTATCATAATTATAATTATAATCATCATAATTATAATTATAATTATGACGCGGCAGGTATTGGTTCATTTTTTAGTAATGCCTTTAAACGAATTAAGAATGTTTTTACAAATGAATATAGCCCATCACTTGAAAACGCCGTTAAAAAATATGGTTCTTATAAAATCATTAGAATTAGAATTAATCGTGACCCTGTGGAGGCGGCTCTAAAGACAGTTTTAAAAGCTGTTTCATTAGGAAAATTTAGCTATAAAGGAACTTATGATGACCTGTACCACTTATCGGCAACGTTTGAATTGGAACCTAAAAGCCATGGAAGCAAAGTATTCCTTAAAACTGAAAAACGTCCGACTATAAAAGTTGACACTGTTAAAGGTTTTGATAAGGGTAAATCTGGCGGCGCATTTGTTGACACTGAACCTGTAAGTGATATAACATTTGGTGAAATGATTGAAAGAATTATGAAGGCTGAAGGTGAAAAACTATATCTATATGACGCGCGTTATCACAATTGTCAACATTATATTCTAGGGCTTGTAAAAGCTTTAGGAATTAGTGGTTTAGATGATTTTATTTATCAACCAATAGCTGAAGCTGTTAAAGGTCTACCGCATGATTTTGCTCATAAGGTTACTGGTATTGGCGCGTTCTTTCAACGTGTTGGTGATGTATTCACCGGGGGTGAATTTACCGGTGGTGAATTTACCGGTGGTGATGCATTCACTGGTGAATTGCACCCAGTTCAAGAATTTACTCCTGAGGAGATATATAGCATTGCAAGTTACCTGCAAGGTAACTAACCTGCAAGATATATAGCATTGCAAGTTACCTGCAAGGTAACTAGGTAAACTTTAATGAGCATTATTATTAGATTTTTCAATCAAGTTAAAGATTTTCTTATAATAAGCACTTGCTGTGGAGGTAATACTGAAAATAATATAAAAATTGAAAGCTCTCCACTTTTAGCTAGAAAAATTTTATAAATTTTGGTAAGGAATTTTGCCGGTCCTTAAGAAAGTTAAAGTAATAAACAGTGTTAAACGGTGTTTGCAGATATTGCTACAGCTTAATTTGTGTTATTTAATT